>VFQQ010003217.1_pt1 | contig 16306 bp, 22 predicted proteins | sample 3512341 | NCBI WGS metagenome assembly VFQQ01 (sample SAMN10412373, study PRJNA504923) | tailings metagenome | isolation source: Relicate 2 Philex TSF1 revegetated site | place: Philippines: Tuba, Benguet | collected 2017-08-29 | reverse complement strand
TGTACTGCCCGGTACACACCTGTATGACAACTACCATGGTGGCTTTGGACTGTCTGGCGTGCATCAGACTACGTGAGTCAGAGGCCTCCATGAGCGCCTGGTACTGGACACCCACTGCACACATTCACACACACACACACACACACACACACACACACACACCCCACACGCATGCTCTAGTCTTGTCCAAGTCAAGTCTGCCATGTCAGGGCAACCAGCTGTCTGTCTAGTCAAGCCTGACGTCAACGGCTTGGTGAGATGGAGCACAAGCGCCTCTGTCTGTGTTTGTGTGTGTGTGTGTGTGTGTGTCTTACGTGCTCTGAGTTGGTCGTATGCTTCAGCTGAGCTGCACAAGCCCACTGCTGGCTCCGCGGGTTGTGCAGGCAAGGTTAGCTCTAGTTGCTGCGTTTGTGCCTGTGGGGGTGCTAGGACTATCTCAGTTGTGGCTGGCAGTGCTGGCAACTGAGGCTCGGGGATAGCACCTGCGTTCCATATAGAGTAGAGACAAACACCGCTCGCCGCAAGGTCTGTCTGGCTGCCAAAAGAGCAGCCATGGTGAGTGGAGCAAGCATGCCGATGGCTACAATGGCAAGTGTACAGTGCACACTCAGTATACAGCGGACGAGAGTGCGGGCGTGACTGAGATTCTTACCTGCTGCCATTGCTGCCGTGAGCGTCTGTGCTGTCTGGGCCACCTGCCAGTGGGTGTCCCTGTCACGGTCATCAGTATCCGGCTGCAGGGGCTGCTGAGCACATTCGCTGCTAGCATTGGTGTGGGTCTCTCTGGGCGTGTTGGCATCCGCGCTGCCCAATTGTTGGTCTTGCGGGGGCTGTAGCAATGCGGCGGCAAGCTGAACCTGCAAGCTGCTCGCTTGGGCGCTCTCACTGCGCCGCGGCGAGGGATGAACAGGCCGCAAGACTGGGCTGCAGAGGTGATGCGCGCTGACCCATAAGACGGGAGACTGCGGGCTGCTGGAGGTTTGCGCGGGCTGCTCCATTGTCTCTTGCCCAGGCGCTTGAGCCCCTACATCCTCGGGCATCATAGAAGGGCAGATCGGCCGCTGGTCAACACAGCCTGGTCAACTAGGGTTCGCCCCAGGCCTTGACCAAGGTATTCAGGGCCAGGACCATGGGTGTTTGCTTTATGGTACAAACTTGTTGCTTCTGCGGCCCAGACGAGCGGAGAACGAAACCTTGAGATGGAAACGTGTACCGAACCCTTTGCACCTTCTGTTCTGGCTTCTGCCCTTCGTTGCCCTTTGCCTGCGCTTTAACGAGTGCGCAGTGACAGAGCGTGAGGAGTTTCTGAGTGGGCGCGCAAACCTGCGAAACTGCGAACCCTGAGTGGAGGTCTTGGCCATCCACAGCTTGGTGGCTCTGTCTCAGGGCTGCTGGTGAGTGCCAATGCACGCAAGCAGGGGCAGGAGGCACACTCAGAGTTGTGGCGCTGGCAGGCGGGCTAGGTCTTCCTGCAGCCAGCAGGGCGCCTCTCTTGGACAGCACAGCACGCAGGATGATTAGCCAGCTGCATCGCCAGTGGCACACTGGGACACAGGCAGCAGCCCAGAGGTGCAGGGAGTGGCGGCAGTGATGTCAGAGCTTGGTCCAATCCGCGCTCGGGCAGGAGCGCCTACCTGTCTCCTCCTGTCTCTTCAGACCGTACCTGTCTCCTGGCAGCACCTGTCTCTTGCCCTGCCCTCACCTTTGGGCAAAAGCCTGCTTGCGTATGACCAAAGCTTGCTATGTTGTTGTGCCTGTGCAGGTAGTCCTCCACTCGACCTTCTCGCTGCCCTCCAAGGCCCTACAGAACTGGAGCGCGTTCCTGGAGCACCCCTCTTTCAGTTCGGCGTGGGGCAGGGACAAAATGTGCCAGACCAGGCCATTGCAGCCCTGCAGGCCTTGCAGCGCATGAACGCGGTTATAGCAGAGCGCCAGGCACAGCGCTTCAGGCCCGGAGGACCAGGACCTGAGTACGTACCTCATGACAACCCCTTCGGCCTCTTGCAGCGCGCAATTGCAGCAGGCCGCCCAAGGCCAAGTGACCGCTCCAAGAGCAGCCAAGAGGTGATTCACCTAAAGGATGTCCAAGACGATGCCTGCTCTGCGCCGCCCGGACGCAAGTTCTTTGTGCACGTGCACCAGCAACCCGGGCCAGTAGGCGCACAGAAGCCACGGCGATAAGCAGACCAGCGCCTGCTGCGCCCAGTATAGATAGCTGGGTGCAGGTGTGTTACCCGGGCATGGCATGCAGGAGAGCTCGGCGCGCTTCCAGGCTGAGCAGTGTGTAGTTGACAAAGGACTCACGCACAGCGCAGCGGCAGCTCATTCATACCCTGACAGACCATGACATGTGCTTTCTACGGACACGCCAGGATATGAACTGTTGACACACACTCACCACACATGGGGCATCAGGGCACATCAGGGGACATCGCACACACATACACGCCAGTTTTGTTCCACGGGCCTTTTCTGTGCCCTTCACACTACTGCACTGTAAATAAACATACACATACACACACATGGCTCTGTGCTGACCGGGTTGGTACCTCAGGAGTTTTGACTTACAAGGGCTTGCAAGTGCTCATGTCATTGGCGCATGTGTAGGAACATGCTATGCTACTTGACGTCCGGTGCATGCGCACTGAGTACACATATCAGCTTAGCGTGAGTCACGGAGTGTCATGCGCAATGGGCTTTTGTGCGAGGCCAAGTTTCAAAGCAGGTTTCTTGGAGGGTTACGAGTCAGTCTTTGCCAGGCCTGCGTAGGACGAGCCTTCTACTTTGCGTAGGGTGAGAGTTCATCCTTGCCCCCTTCTGTTTGAGGTTACTAGAAAGTTTCGCAGATACTAGGAGCGTGGCACAGAAATAAGTTGCTTGCCGCGTGTGATACCTGGCCGCTCTTTGGCGGTTTAAGGCGCCGTTTGAGATAGGGTAGGCGAAGGTATGGGTAGGCGAACGTAAGGGTAGGCAAGTAGGCATTCTTTTTGTGACATTTTGTTAGGCACGTATAGCGCCTTGTATACTAGTATCGTAGGGTTTTGGCTGTGCCGTAACGACTGCTGTAATGACTGATGATCAGTCTCTTGTTTGTCTGCTCTTCGCCACTGCCAGCTACAGACAGAGCACATGTTTGCAGGTGTACCTTACATCAGTTAGCAGAACAGCAGAGTCTCAGCCTCTAGCCTGGGCTATCATAGACAGGGCTTCTCAAGGGGTCTTCCCAGACTCCGGTATGCCCGGCTTGGCTTGTTCTTCCACGGGATATTCTGCCCAAGTGCGCTCTCATGCCTTCGCAACCCGGTATCTGTGCATGCTGACTGCCTTCCTGGGTCTACACAGCCCGGTATGCCCGGGATGACCCTGGCTCTGCAGCATGGGATTTCTGAGCCCATGGCTCCACAGCCCAGGATGGTGTGAAAAGCCGTGATATTAAACTAGTCTTTCATACTCTTACAAGTTCATTTGCATACCCAGTTGCACACCTGGAATAGAGGTAAACAACTGGAGTAGAGGTAAACAACAGGCTGGAGTAGAGGTAAACAACATAAAGGGATGCATGCATGGCATAACATGACTGCAGCATGGACGAGTAGCCGCAAACACAGAGGGGCACAGTTAAGTAGGGATGCCATGCATAGAACACACGGCTGCTCTCACCCCATACGCCACGGCATTGGCATCCGGCGTATTGCAAAGGTGGTCGAATCCGGGACATGCCGCGTATGTTTTGTGTATTAAATGGGAGACAGGGCAACACATGAATGCCGGGTCCTCGGTCACAAATAACATGTTCCGTTCCATACAGTAGCACGAAGATCAGGCACTTGGCTGCCCTTCAGCATGGCAGCCTGCGCACGAGCTCCACCCTTTGTGCACACATGTTTGGTATGCTCCTGAGGCTATCTCTGCGTTGCAACACTGCAAAACATTAGTGCAACCATCTAGCGTTAGTACGGAGACATTTGACTCTCGACGTGTTTCATCCTGAAGCATACACTCCTTAAAGCCTTGTAGCACCCGCAGAGACCATGGGGTGTGGGGCATCCACTCAAACGGTGGGTGGCACCCACTTAGCATGTGGCCGGACATGTGGCCCAAGGACCTGCAGCATCCCCTGGATCCCCGCAGCAGCAATTGGTCCCTCAGTCACTGCTATGCTGTCACCGTTGAGAGGCTGTGTTGTGCGTCGTCTGGCTGCAGGCGCCCAGCGCTCCACCGACAGGTCCAATCACAGACTGGTCCGCCCTGCAGTGCAGTTCGGACCTTAAGGCCTTCCTTCAGGCCTCCAGCGTGCCCCTTGCTGTTGCTAAGAAGCTTGTCGATGATCTGGGAGTCACAGGCAAGGACGACCTGCAGTTCGTGACCCCGGACAATTTGAAGGCAATTGCGCTCAAGCCCGTTGAGGAGGCGAAGCTGCTGTCTGTGCTTAAGGGTCAGGTCAGCAGTGGCACACAGCAGCCGAGTGCGACAGGGCGGGGCTTCAACAGCGCACTGGCTGGTTCACGCAATACACGAGGCTCGGCATCGAGGATGCCTGCCACACGGATGCCTGCCCAACCCCAAGCCGGACCAGCACAGGTGGACAAGGGCGTCAAGGCAAAGCTCCGCGAGCTCTTCGATGACAAGCAGGTGCGATGCCCGAAGCAGGCGGGGCAGCAGGCAACCAGCGTGCAAGGAGCATACGAAAGGTCAGCTCATTACGACATATCCATATCACGGACGCGCACAGATGCAGAGCGTGTGCGTGCCACTATGCAGGCTTTGCTGCGCAAAGGCCTCGCGGGCGGTGCGTTCTTCTTGCGCGAGATTGGGCCTCTGCTGCCACCCCCAGGTGAGGAAGGTTGATCTACACGAAGTGTGCCCCCGCTTCTGGAGTGCATCAGTACTTGCGGCACAAGCAGGTGGCCATAGCACATGACCATAGCACGTTCATGTGCTCCCAGGAGCCGCAAGGTCATCTGTGTAATGCAAATCATGTGACACGTGTCTGTGTGCCCATGTCTCTGTGTGCCCATGCAGGCTCCTCTGCTGCTGGGCTCCTGGCTCAGATCCTTGACCACGTGGGTGTGGCCCTGGTCAACAAAGACAACCTCACTCGCCTGATGGAGCGCTGTGCAGACCTGCTAAGCCTGGTGGTGAACAGGCTCGAGCGCTCTGCAGACACAGATGACTTGAAGACCACGCAGGCATACAGGAGCCTCATGAGCCGCTTCAATGACCTCCTGCAGGTGGGACAGAGCGGCAGTGCACTGTGCATTCCTTGTTGTGCAATCCAAGTCTTGGCTAGACTGCCATGCTGCGATGAAACCGCGCCCGCACGGGAGATGCTCTGCCCATACTAGTGCCCATTGATCAGAGCCTTTGTGTTTTTATGCCGTGTATGCAGGACATTGAGCGTTACTGCTCAACCTACACCAACCGTAACTTTCTGATGAAGGTCATACTCAGCAGTGGCCACGCTCAGGACTATGAAGATATGGCCAAGTCCCTGACAGAACTGACGGTGAGTGAGAGTTGACCGATGTTTTTAAATGGAGACGCACACTCAGACACAAGCGAATCATCTCTCTGGGATGTCAACGCATTGTCGCTTGTTGCAAGTCGCACGCAGTTGCCTTGCCGCATGTTGGCTCCTTATGCAGCCCCACAGCATACCTTTGCAACCCGCACGTGCTTACTGTGCTCCTCACGCCGCTGCCTTGCTGCATCTTGAGCCTCTCATGCTACGCCGAAACACAGATGCTCTGTCATGTGTGTATCCTGTCGTAGGTTGAGGCCACATTCGCAGTGTCTGTTCACAATCACGAGGTGTCTGTGGAGATACGTACCAAGATAGATACGCTGACTGCTGACCTGAAGAAACATATGACCTTCCAGGTATGTCCAAGCTACATGCTTACCTTACCTGCCATGTTCTGTACGCTCATACAGCGCAGCACACACTCATGACACCAGAAAGAGAGAGTGTGTGCGTGTGTGTGTGTGTGTGTATAGGATCATGGCGCTGCCCTAAGGGAGTTCGTTGCCAAGCAAGGGGGTGTAGACAGGGTGCTTCAGGATGAAAGTCTCCTACATCAGGCCATTGAAACACTCGACTCAGGACAACAGCTCACTGTCAAACTGGTGAGTGCATTGCACAGTGTGTGTATGCATGTATGCAGTGCAGAGAAAAGGACGCTACAGGAGGTCACACCTCGCACTCAGCGGGCTCGCAGCAGGCTCAGCGGGCCCCCGAACAGCGGGCTCGCAGCTCAGGCAATGATACAGAAGAGTTGCCGACTCTGATTCAATGCACGCATGGTGCTGTGCTTGCAGATGCGTGACGGCTTCCAGCGCCTTGCTGCTGATAACGACAAGGGGCCTCACCGTTGGATTCGACAGAAAGACCTGAAGGAGTTGTGGCATCGCTTCTGTTGCCATGCTGATCAGGTAAGGGCCTCAAGCATACATGGGAGAGGGGCTCCACACTGAGTGCGATCAACAGAGCCAAGCACTTCCATGCATGGGCTCAACCCACACGTTAGCAGGGTACAAGGAAAGCCACTTTCATCACTAGTATTCGTGTGCGGCCTGCGTCTGCAAGGGCATCAGTATGGGTACGTGCGTGCTCGCGTGTGTGCAGTTGAGCTGGGACCGCTGGTGGATGATCTTTCCAGAGGAGATGAGAGACATTCTGCCTCCTGAGCCCTATGAGCAGGTAAGAGATGTGGCCTCTTAGAGCACAGTCGTAGTGCACCTGATGCACACTTCCCATGGCCTTCCTTGAAGCACTTTGCATGGCCCTGTGCCCTCACGCTGCTGCTGCCTGCAGCCCCAGAGCCATGTACATGGGCACATGGGCACACATGCCTCATTCTCATACATGCCTCAGCGCCATGTGTTGCTTGCCGTCGCAGCTCTGCTCAGCTCTCCAGCCTGAAGATCACGCACACAAGGTGTTCAAGGCGTCTCTGGGCGACACAGACGTTGTCAGCGTGGACAAGCTTCGTCTCACCTTCACGGCCGATGACCCCTTGCCAGTCAAAGTGGCCCAGTTGGTGCAGTCAAACGCGCCAAGTGCCAGCACCACCCAGCCAGCCGAAGCTGGCCACAAGCAGGGCAAGTGCACGCTGCCCGAGCTTGATCCTCTTTACCTAGGTCGCACAGAGGAGGCAGAGCGGCTGTGTGGTACGCTGCGGCCTGGTTCAACCACGCGTGTGCTGTACCTGACGGCCAACGGTGGCCTGGGCAAATCATCGCTGGCACTGGATGTTGGCTGGAGGCTGTGGGTGGCAGGCCAGATAGCTGGTAAGTCGCGTACACCAAGACCTGTGCAACTGCACATTCCTTCATGACACCATCAGGCAATGCCATCAGGCAAACAAATGCAGCAGCACATATGCTCAACGCTGATGCCGACAGCCTCAATATCCCTCATTGTGTTGCTGCAGGTGGTGCGCACCTTGTCAATCTGAGGCATGCTTCAACAATCCAACCGCAAGAGAAGGCCCTGTGTGCCACCTTTGATTTGCCATGGGTGGGTATGCCTCTTTCACTTGCAATGTAGCCCCACAGTTTGCAACACAGCTACAACCTGCTGACTCACAGTCGCACAGCATGGTAGCTGACAGTCCTGGTGTGTGGGTGGTACGCAGGATGAGCAAACAGCTCAAGAGCGCCTGGTGGCGCACGTGCGCTCCTTACCAGCCTCCTCACGCTTGCTGTTGGTCTTAGACAACGCGGAGGACAGTCTGGGGAACAAAGAGACTGCTGATGCCTTCGCGACTCTGCTATCCAAGGTAGGCATCCTAGTATGCCGCTCTCACGTCATGTTTGACATGTCAAACGCTGAGCATGCTCATGCATGACCAAGTTGAGCACAGCTAGTTCTGCATACCACCATGACTATGCAGAGCAAGCGCGAAGTGTTGCCTTGTGTACGTCCCTTGGCTGCAGATGCTGTCAGCCTCTCAATCCCTGCTGCTGCTCTTCACATCCCGTGTCGGCTGGCCAGCAGCCGCACCACCCCTGCCTGGCTTCCACCACCACCCAGTGGCCCCTCTGGACCCACAGCCAATGCAAGAGCTGGTACGCCGCTGGTGCCCTGACACCAGTGCGCTGTCAGACCGCGAGGTGGCAGACGTGGCTGGAGCTTGCGGCGGCTCGCCGCTGCTGGCCAGGGTTGTCGCGGTCGCTTGTGGCAGCGGCTACCTAACCGTGCAGGTGAGCTTGCAGTTGTCAGTGCATCGCCGTATCATATGCAGAGAGAGCCACGTCGAGCTTGCCCAATGCATGCGATTTTTGCATTAATGTTTGCCGCGCTGCCTCTTGCTTGTGCGCAGGAGGTCGTCTCCAATGCCAACAAAAGTGACACCCCGCATCTCACCCTGACGCTGCAGTCACTCCCAAAACGGCAGCAGCTGCAACTGGCCCAGCTGAGTGTGTTCCCTTACACGTTCTCAGAAGAAGCTGCCGCTGCAGTCTTGGGCTGCGACACAGACAGAGCGGCAACCCTCTTAACCACACTATACGGCCACAGCCTGCTCCTGTACGACACCACCAAATGTCAGCACTTTGTACATATGGCCGTCAAGCAGCAGGCACCCGCAGCAGCACCAACCGAGCAGCTGCTGGCGGCAAAGGTGGCCTTTGTAACGTACATCATGCAGCAGCTGGCCGACTGGGCAGCCATGTATCAAAGCCCGGCCTTCGCTCTTGCCATGAGTCTGGCCAAGCAGCATGCGGCAGACATTGAGGAGCTGTGGCGGCTGCTGGAGATGGACCAGCCCACCAGAGAGCAGTGCTGCATGCAAGCAGCAAAACACCTGGCTGTCAACACAGTGGGTTTGCTCCTAGGGGCAGTGCGGCTCTGCGGGAACTCGTCGTGCTGGGAAGCAATACGGGGCACTCTGCCAGAGGGCGCTACTGAAGAGCTCGCTTCAGTGCTGCACGTACTGGCTCTCTGTCTGTACGACCAGGGCCAGTACGCGGACGCTGAGCCCGTTTACCGTAAGGCGCTCGAGTTGCGTCAGAAGGTGCTTGGGCCAGAGCATCCGGACACATTGAGCGGCTTAAACAACCTGGCTGTTTGTTTGGAGAAGAAAGGCAAGCGCGCGGACGCTGAACCCCTGTACCGTCAAGCGCTCGAGCTGCGGCAGAAGGTACTCGGGCCAGAGCACCCGGACACAATCAGCAGCATCAACAATCTGGCCAGTTGTCTGGATGACCAGGGCCAGCCTACAGCTGCTGAGCCCATGTACCGGCAGGCGCTCGAGCTGCAGCAAAAGGTGCTCGGGCCAGAGCACCCGAACACAGTCAGCAGCATCAACAATCTGGCCAGTTGTCTACACGACCAGGGCAAGTACGCAGCCGCTGAGCCCATGCTCCGTCAGGCGCTTGAGCTGCGGCAGAAGGTGTTGGGACCAGAGCACCCGGGCACAATTAGAAGCATGAACAACCTGGCTGTTTGTCTGAACAGCCAGGACAAGTACGCAGCCGCTGAGCCCAAGTACCGTCAAGCGCTTGAGCTGCGGCAGAAGGTGTTGGGGCCAGAGCACCCGGACACAATCAGCAGCATCAACGATCTGGCCGATTGTCTGAACAGCCAGGGCAAGTACGCAGCCGCTGAGCCCATGTACCGTCAAGCGCTCGAGCTGCGGCAGAAGATGTTGGGGCCAGAGCACCCGGACACAATCAGCAGCATCAACGATCTGGGGGACTGTCTGAAGGCATTGGGCAAGTCCATATAGCGAGTGTATGTGGACTGGGCAAGAGCACATACTATCCTACACACCTGTTGTCTTGTTTATCTGTTTTTTTCTTACCACTGCCCCCACTTAATCGAAGTACTGAAGTGCATGAGGTAGATCCTTTCATGCATATCATCTGGCTAACATTGTGCGATGCGCGTGTCGAGAGTGTGCTCACGAGCACCCGTCGCACCATATCAACCATACCCAAACAGATGCCGCAGCTAAGTGGAGGACTGCAACCTTCTTGCAACATTCTTATACCTTCCTATATGCTCAGGAGCACATGCATGGAGCACTAGCGCTATAGATCCAGGAGGGAGATATGCTCAGGAGGCGAGGGTTTCAGGGTGGTGTGTAAACTCAGAGTGAACATTCAGAGTGTTGATCCCAGAAGAAAATGAGTGCGGAAGCGTGGCGACTGCGTACTGTCTGACTGTGACTGTGTCTGTGTCTGTAACTGAGTACCTGTTGTGCAGTGTACTGGGACATGGGGTTTGCATGCAAGATACCGCGTGTGCTTTGGAAGCCTTGGATACGCGCCTTGGATACGCTTGAGGGTGCCCTACAATTCGTTGTTGTTTTTCCTTTGGGCACTGGTGGGCGTGTGTGCGCTTTGGCATATGTCTGTGTGAGTTGCTGTCTACTTACTTTCATGTTGACACGTGGCAACCTTTCTGTGAGGCTTGTGTCCTCCAATTGCCCTGCTGTTGACTGGGTATAGCAACATTGCCATGAGCATTGTGCGCGAGGTGCCTTACACCTTCTGGGTAGTGCTGTAGCATTGTCGTGACTGACTCAGTCGGACTTGTAAGTGCTGTAATCAGTCACGTGCTATACTCCACGTGCCACAGTCTCGTGCCACCAATTCCGGACATAGTGTTTTGATGGCAGCACACATGTCTGCTGAGGCGCGTCAAGCTGCGTAGAATAGCCATGCACATTCGTGCAATACGCACGCTAAACGAAACTGAATGGGCGTTATAGGCAACAAAGCAGTGACATCAAAGCAAAACTGAACTCAGGTACACGACTAAAAGCGAAGTGCACGATACAAGTATCGTGTCTGTCTAGGCTGCATTCATGGTCCATTACCGGCCCGTGACAGCCCTGGGTCATGTGTTGACAGGTCACAAACCTGCAAAGCTGTCTAGTACACAGCACAGCAGGAAATACCTCACGCCCTGTACGATACGCTTTTCATCCTGTTCCCTTCCTGCATGTGTTGCTGCTAACTTCTCCCAATGCACTGACCAGCACACCATGTCAGGCCCTATCAGCGTGCTCCCACAGTAGCGGGTGTGGGCGCCCCTCCCCCTCCTGACATACTCTCCGCCAGCTCTTTCAACCGCTCCTGTTGATCTGCTGCTACCATCGCCATGATGGGGTCCTCTAAGTCACCTGCATGGGTACACACATTGCACCAGACACAACACGCGCCATTGTCATGCATACAGCCGGACCAGAGGGCTGCAAATCACAGAATGATGAGTGACGGTTGTGTGTAGCGTGTTTCTTCGCTCACCCATGCATGCTTGAGGCAAGGCCCAATGCATGGACTCATATGCTGCTGCAAGGTTTGTACAGGTTTGTGTGTGGGTTTATGCTTCAGGCTTCAGAGCAAGGAGTGCACGTATAGGGTGCTCACGCGACGGGTACACGTACCTTCAATTGTTTTGTTGAGATCAAAGTTCATCTTGAGTCTGTGATCGCTCACTCGACTGTCCTTGTAGTTATACGTCTTAATCTTCTCACTGCGATCTCCTGTGCCAACCTGCGGGCACAACACACGACAAAACACACGCACAGAAATGAGCGCACATCGAGATCGGGGCACTGACTCAAATCGACGGAATACTCACCAGCGCTGTGCCGCCTGGGAGACAGTGGGTAAGAACCACTGACACACATACAAATAACCATCGCAGTGCTCACCTGGCTCTTTCTCGCGTTGTAGATCTCTTCCTGTTGTCTCTGTAGCTCAGCCTCAAACAGCTTGGACCGCAGAATGGCGAACGCACGCTCCAAGTTCTGAGCCTGCAGGTCGGACACGGGTACACACAAGACCGAAGCCAACGATAGATGAAAAACACATGCTAGGTACGATGTACGAAGCATCAACAAATCAACATCAACAAAAGTACTATCACGACAAGACGCGACCTTCGGCCCTAGTGCAGGCGCCAAGGGACAGCATGCACGTGCGCACATGCAGCTCAGGCAGAAGGCAAGGCAGGTCGCGCCGAGGGTATGCATGTGCGTGCGCCTTGCCTACCTGGGTTCTCTGCTCTTGGCAGAACACACGGATGCCTGTCGGCTTGTGTACCAAGTCCACAGCTGTCTCGACCTTGTTCACGTTCTGACCCCCAGCACCACTGGCACGAGCAAACTTTACCTCTACATCATTGGGGCTGATCTGTGGTCACACATACACACACAGGGTCACGCATACAGATGTTGTACAGCCATGTGGTGATACACGCAGGGTCACGCATGCATTGCATGTAAGCATGTAAGCGCCAGGCCAGGGTGACAGTGGTGGCGCCACGCTTGGTGACAGTTGAAAGAGATCATCAATGTGCGCTCTGTGGTCAGCGATCCTGCCATGCGTTCTCGTACAACATAGAAGTCTGAGCGTAGGACACCCTGGCTTTCCAGCCTTGGCTGCTCTCGCCATCGCAAGTGTGCGTGGCAGGTCAGGGGTTCTAGCCATGCATGGACTGAGACCAGAAGGTTGCCATGTCATGTGTGCCAAGTTGCCACGTGTGCGTGCGGCAGCAAGGTGCGTAAAGTGACGCTGTAGCAAATGTGTGACTAGGGTTTGAGCGAACGGAACAAAAAGGGCAAAAAGTGACCATGGCGCCAAGGTGTCGGATTGCTGCCGGACCAGGCTGGTATGATAGCTGGCCATGGCAAAAGCGCCTGGCACCCTCAAACGGGCCCAGAATCACCCCAGGCACGTTGCCAGAAACAGCAAAAGGGTCGTTGACCCCAACCGGACTCGAACCGGAATCCCCAGCCTGTTTATCGCCTTGCAATCGGCTATCCGAAACCACAGATCTTCTGACAGCCGACGTTTTCACGTCAACCGTTACTGCACGCTCCGAAGAGGTGCTGTGCATCCCGGCGAAAAGAAAGGTGCGCAACATGGTACATATACCCAGTGGCGGGTGTGGGGTGCATGGTGCATGGAATGTGGTCTTAACAAAGTTGCACGCGCGTTGGCATTAGGACGCAAAAACAGGAGCATGTCTGTTGTCGTTAGTCGCATGCGTCCACATGGCAAGTGCATGAGATGCAAACACGCCATGCGGCGTGCTCAAACTCATGCCTCCACACTCACCATGGGCCTGCCAAGCCTTGAGAAGCAGTGGTGCCGTGAGCTGATGTAGGCGTTTTCATGGCTGGTGCTCTGGCTGTGTGTGCGGCACACGCCTCTGCAGTACTCCCACGCGCTTGTCCACATGCCTGCTGAGGGGTTCTTAGCTGACCTGCGGTGACACACAACGTACACACACATACGCACACGCGCTCTGGAGCACGTCCTCTGCTATCTGCTGTGTCTGTAGGTCAAGCTGTATGTCTGTTGTACTGGGCTGTGTTGTCCTTAAACTCTGCTGTGTGCAGCGCAGCGCTGCTCATGTCAGGTTGGTGTGATGGGCTGGGACTTACCTGGGTGTTGTGGCAAAGAGCTTCTCGGCTTGGTGCTCAGGGCCCAGGCAGCACGACACACAGTGCTCGTACTCGGCACAGCACTTGTCACTGAGCTTGCACCTGCATCCCAGCGCGAGAGGCAAACGTGCGCGGTCGCGGACTGTTCTGCACACGCTGTGGGGCCCTGGGCGCTGCTTGGCGTGTCCTTGTGTCTGCTGCGCGTAAAGCAGGAGCGCACGAGCACGCCGTGCCAGTCACGCACCCTTCGCAGCTGAAGCGCTTCCCGTCTCTGCAGCAGCCTGTCAGGTAGTTCATGTCATCTCGTGGGCACACATAGCCACGGCTGTCGGCAAGGATCCGCCTGCGCGAGACAGAGCCAGGTGCAGGGTCAGACCAGCCCCAACGCGCACGCGACCGTGCGGCCGCGGACCTGCGACTCAGCTGTATTGCGACTCAGCGTGCGCACTCACAGTCCAGACCCAGTATTGAGGCATCTGTCTGGCAGCGGCCTGCGCAGGGGGGCGCACACACACAGGACCGGCTAAACTCTGGACGTTGCACCGAAGCTGGTCCTGGCCTGAGCTGCTGCGTTCTGACCTGCACTTGCCTGGCTAAGAGGACCCGCTGCTGCACTGCCGTGGCACTGCTGAGGAGCAGCGCAAGGAGCAGCAGGCAGCATCGCCGCGTGCGTGGACGCCCAGTCACCGGGCGCATCAGTCACACGTCTGCTCGGACCTTGCGGCCGGCAGTGCCCGTCTTTCGCGCTCGCTTCAACCGCGGGGCTACAGCTGGACCATGTAGACAGTGTTACGCGTTGCGCGGAGCCCGTTGCCGCACTCAAGCCAGTGGCGGCACGTCCCAGCCAGCGCGGCAGCTAGTCTTGGTGGCGCCGAGGTCCAGCTGTTGCAGCCACACGCCGCGCTGCACTCCGCAGCACTTAAAGCTACGCCTTACGTGCTGTACTGCTCAACAGGAGGATGAACTGGATGCAGACCGGTGGTGGCGGGAAGAAGAAGAGGCAAGCCTTACAGTAGACGGTTGACGTGCGAGGGGCAGGCAACTGAATCCTCAAACACACGAAACGCACAGCCAGATACCCATCAGGAAGCAGAGCCCCCATCTGGTATTGCACGAAGTGAACGAACCCACAAACAAAGGACTGGGTCAGAGCAAAGCCCTCGAACAAAGATCAACGAGCGTGCGCTGACACACAAGCTGCACGCTGACAACTGCAAAGAGAGCTGCAAACCTCAGGCAAGAACACGCTGCACTGCGCCGGACCAGCTCCTAGAGCTCCGCGCTTGCTACTGCGTCTGTCAGTAAAGCCACAGCACACCAGCACACCAAGGATCACAAGGTCAGTCCACGCCTGAGGCTCCTCCGAACTGCAATGCCGTCCGCGCACCAAAGGCACCTTGCACCGCTGCACGCTGCTCACTGCTGCAGACAGCCGCTTATCAATCACCAGTGTAAAGAGCCAGCCCGAAAGCGAAGGGCAAAAGCAAGCGTCTCACACTAGATTATAACGTCTCTCACCACCCGGCAAACCCAGTCCGCACACAGCCTGCAATGCCGGCCCGGACCTCCCCAGCCTGGACAGTGCTTGGGGAGCCCTGGGCAGCTCCAGCTGATGAGCCAGCAGCATGGAAACGAGGACTGCGTCGGGCTGGGGTGACTGCTGTGGTGTCATCAGAGAAAGTGGGCTGTGCAAACGCTGGGCTGGGCCACGCTGCCAGGAGGGCCCATGCCGGACCCAAAGGAAGGCCTCTGATAATAGGCAGACGCATGCTAGTGCAGTTGTATTAACAGCACTGAAGACACAGATGTGAATAGACAACAAAGGGTACAGGAAACGTTCGTATCATTACACTCCAGCGCACGGCAGCACATACCCATGCCATCCTTTCAGTCCACACGACCTACCCAAGTCGAGCAGAGCCTTCAGACGGAGGTGTGTGTGTGTGTGTGTGTTGCAGATCCTTGACTCGGCGAGGCCATAGTATACCAGTACGCTACAACAGTGCTGTGTTGAGGAGAAAGAGCACACGCACAGCCCCTGCTAATGCCCGCATCGCTAGTCAAATACGCCTGTAGGAGATAGGTTGCTTGCATTCTGGCAGTTCAGTTAGCTTAGTTTGTTGTGTGTTGGTATGTGTGTAGCTGTGCAAGATATGCGAGCTGGCGTAGCTGTGTAACATAGACTTGACCTGGTTTGGGGGGGGGGGGGACCGCTCACATCTTTGCGTGTAGTCAAGGGTGTGCTGCATCCTTGAAGTTACCGCATACAGCACGCGGCTGGCTAGCGTGCTGATGGAAGTGCGCTGCGAACGGCTGCGGCGAACGGACCACTGAGGCCAACTGACAGCCTGACACACACACACGGGCGGATGTGTACCAAGCTTACGTGCACACATGTGCGGGCTTTCGCAGTATGGTACTCACTCCTCTCTGTACTGCGTCTCACAGCATCCTTGCACTGTGTTCTACATAGCAAGGTACAACGCATCCATGTGTTGCACACACACTAGACGCAGGAGGCATACCCAGAGTACAGTACCCAGCCCTACATGCCATACAAAGGGAGCCTATCTACGCTAGTGTCGGGTCATACGCCTTGAACGCTGCTTTGAATCTCTCTGTGCGCGCCTCCTCCTCTTCCCTGCTCACAGAACACGCCTTCCAGTCAGCGCGTTCAGGACACCCTGCCAGCTTGGCCAGCACCTCGCGACCTAGGTTCATAGGCCACCGCTCGTCTGCACACACACACACACACACTTTTATCACATCCACAGATTGCAGACACCACACAATCAGCATGAGAACACTGGCGGAGTTTGCAGGCGTCCACAAGGAGTGGAATGTGTGTGCGTGTGCGTGTGTGTGTATGTGAGTGTGTGTGTGTATCACGTACCTCTCATGAT
>VFQQ010003215.1_pt1 | contig 16312 bp, 14 predicted proteins | sample 3512341 | NCBI WGS metagenome assembly VFQQ01 (sample SAMN10412373, study PRJNA504923) | tailings metagenome | isolation source: Relicate 2 Philex TSF1 revegetated site | place: Philippines: Tuba, Benguet | collected 2017-08-29 | reverse complement strand
CCTTTTCGGTCGCGGCGGAGCCCAGTGTGTCCACCGTTGTCGACGGCGTCGTGCTGAGTCGGTCGGGGCAGGCATTCAGCGATCTGCTCGATATCGACCGGATCGAGGTGCTGCGCGGTCCGCAGGGGACGTTGTTCGGAAAGAATGCTTCGGCGGGCCTCGTCAACATCGTGTCGAAGGGCGGCACCGAAACCCTCGAAGCCGATCTGCGCGGCGAATATTATGAAGGCAGCGAATATCGGGTCAAAGCTTCGGTTTCGGGGCCGCTTGCCCCCGACCTGTCGGCGCGCGTTACGGGCTTCTACGGCAGCTATGACGGCAATATCCGCAACGTCTTTTTCGATACCGACGTCAATGGTTACGAACATTATGGCGCGCGCGGCATCCTCGATTATGACGGCGACGGCGCGCGGATCCGTGTCATCGCCGACTATTTCAAGGCCAATGACGATTGCTGCGCCGACGTTACCGGGGTCAGCCGCGGCGCCGTCCTCGATGCCGAGCTGGGTTTTGCGGTCGCGCTCGGCACCGACCAGCGCACGGTCAACCACAATCTGATCACGCGCACCCGCGACAAACAGTGGAGCCTCACCGGCAACCTCGACCTCGACGTCCCCGGCGAGCATGTGCTGAGCGTCATCCTCGGCTATCGCAACTGGCAGAATACCGAAATTCGCGAAGGCGATTTCCTGCCCCGCGCGATCGTCGGGACGAACGAGCTGCACGACAACGGCTTTGTCAAAACCGACCAGATGTCGGCGGAAATCCGCCTGTCGTCGGATCAGGCTATGCCCTTCTTCTACCAGTTCGGCACCTTCGTCTGGCATTCGAACAACCAGCAGGACTTCACGCGCCGCGACATCGTCTGCGCATCGTCGACGCTGCCGCTCGCGCCGAGCGGGGCACGGCCGTGCAATCTCAACGACCCGGTCAACACCACCTATCCGACCGCGACGTCGTTCAGCGACGTCAACAGCAACAATTTTGCGGTCTTCGGCCAAGCAACCTATCGCTTCACCGACCAGCTCAGCCTGACCGGTGGCCTGCGTTGGACGCGCGATACGCTCAGCTATACGCACACGCGCGCGCCGGGGGTCAACGCGGCGACCGGCCTGCCGCTTGCCGGCCCCGGCGTTTCGGGCAGTCCCGCTGGCGGCACGATCGCGGGCGGCGGCACCGGGCTCAACACCTCGAGCGGCAGCACGCAGAACAACAATATCTCGGGCAAGGCCTCGATCCAGTTCGAACCGACCGACGATCTGCTGTTTTACGGCAGCTTTACCCGCGGCTATAAAGGCCCGGCGTTCAATATCTTCTTCAACTACACGGCGCCGACCAATGCCGTACCGATCGACGAGGAAGTATCCGACGCCTATGAAGTGGGCCTGAAATCGCAGTTCTGGGACCGCCGTATCCAGTTCAACGCGGCGTTGTTCCAGGCCACTTACGATGGGTTCCAGGCGAACAATTTTGTCCTCCTGAACGGTCAGATCATCACCAATCTGACCAACGCCGGGACGGTGCGGACGAAGGGTTTCGAGGTCGATACGGTCGTTGCGCCGGTCGACGGGCTGACCCTGCGCGGCAGCGTCGCCTATGCCGATGCCAAGGTCCGCCGGTTCAACCCCAATCCGCTGACCAACGCTCCCGACGCCCGCGACGGAACCCGCCTGCCGCTGGCACCAGAGTGGAGCTGGAACCTTGGCGCTGATTATGAAACCCCGATCGGCAGCGCGCTGAAATTCTATGCCGGAACCAGCTACAGCTACACCGGCAAGCAATTTTCCGACCTGGGCGAAGGCGGGCCGCTCGACAGCTATGGCATCTGGAACGCTTCGGTCGGGTTCAGCGACGCCGAAGACCTCTACCGCCTGACCTTCCACGCCCGCAATATCGGCGACAAAAGCTATGCCCTGCTGAACGTCGGCAACGGCCAGCGCTATCAGATCCCGCGCGACGCGGACCGTTATTTCGGCGTCACCCTGAGCGCCAAGATCCGCTAAACGGCGTTGTCAGCGAACACAAAAAGGGGGCGCCGCGGGCAGACCGCGGCGCCCCTTTTCGCATCCTCAAATCGAGTATGCCCGAGTCCTTACGCGTCCTCGCTATTCACGACGATCAGGCGCGGCTGCATCAGATGAATCCAACCGAGTGCCAGCAAATAGGCACTGGCTGACATCACGAACATCGGCGCATAGCCAAGGTCGGCATCGAGTGCCCAACCGGTAAACTCGAGCATGGCGGCGCCCGACAAATTTCCGGCCAGTGCTCCCATTGCGATCACGCTGCCGACCTGACGCGCCGGGACGATGTCGGCGGTCATGCCAAAGACGTTGGTCGAAAAGCCCTGATGCGCGAACAGGCCGAGCCCGATCACCAGCGCCGCGATCCACTGGTTCGGCGCGAGCAGCGCCAGCGGCAGCGGCAGGATGAGCAGCGCGTAAAAGAACATCGACGATTTGCGGGCACGGTTTTCGCTCATCCCGCGGCTGAGCAGCGCCGGGAACAGGAAGCCGCTCGACAGCGCGCCTGCCGCCGCCATGACATAGACGATCGCGGTCGGATAACCGATCTCGCCCTGCCCCAGCGAAAATTGACGGGCAAAGAAATCGGGAGCCCAGAACAGGATGAACCACCACACCAGGTCGGTCAGCGTCTTGGCGCCGACGACGGCCAGCGTCCGCCGGTCGCGGATCAGGACGCGCCACGGGTCGGCGCGCTCCTGCGGGGCATCTACCGCCGTCAGCGTCCCCACTGGACGCAGCTTCGCGGTTCCCAGCCACCAGAAGAACAGCCAGACAAACCCGAGCGCCCCGGTGATCAGAAAGGCGGCCCGCCACCCCAGCGCCAAAGCCAGAAACGGCACGGCCAGCGGCGCCAAGATGGCGCCAATGTTGGACGCGCTGTTGATCACGCCCAACCCGACGGAGCGTTCCTTCACCGGCAGATAGGTCGCCGCCGCCTTGATCGCCGCGGGCGTGTTGACCGATTCCGCAACCGCCAGCGTGACGCGCGCTGCGACAAACTGTTGCACGCTGGCTGCTGCTGCATGCGCCATGCCGGCGAGGCTCCACACGGCGACCGCAAGTCCATAACCCCAGCGTACGCCGACGCGATCGATAAACCAGCCAACCCCAAGCAGCGAAAAAGCAGTCGCAATCTGGAACGACGAGCCAAAATGCGCGAAATCCTGGTCGCTCCACCCGAAATCGGCCTGGAGCATCGGTTTGAGTAGCGCCAGTACCTGGCGGTCGAGATAATTGAGCGCGGTGCCGAAAAAGATCAGTGCGATCAGGCCGATACGAATGGCGCGCTGCACCGCTTCGGTGCCGGATTCATTGTCTGCTGCCATGTTGGCCCTCTCCGTTCAGGGCCGCACGCTATGCGCCGCGCGTCGACCGTTCCAGCCCATTTAAGGCTTGCGCCGTGCCATTTGACAGGCATAGAGGATCGTATGACACCGCAAGACATAAGGCAAGTCGCTTTGCCGGGTCGGGCGTTCGTCCGGGATTGAACAGAGGAGCCAAGGCCATGCGGTCCATCGTTGCAATCGGCGGTACGCCGCGCCCCGGATCGTCGACCGAAAAGATTCTCGAAATCTGCTGCCGCGCTGCGGCGGCCGAAGGTGCGGTCATTACCCGCTTCGACGGCGCTTATATGAGCAGCCTTCCCTATTATCGCGGCCCGGGCCACAGCGACCAGGCGGGCGCGGAAATGGTCGCAGCGGTGCGCGAGGCCGACGGGTTGATCATCGCTTCACCCGGCTATCACGGCAGCATTTCGGGGCTGGTCAAGAACGCGCTCGACTATTTCGAGGATTTGTCGACCGACGTCCGCCCCTATTTCCACGGCCGCCCGGTCGGATTGATCGCCACCGCGTTCGGTCATCAAGCGGCCATGAGCACCTTGCTGACGCTGCGCAGCATCACCCATGCGCTGCGCGGCTGGCCGACGCCGATCGGCGCCGCCATCCGCACCACCCCCGAAACCTTTGACGATCTGGGGGAGATACTGGACGTCGGGGCGCGGATGCAGCTGGAGTTGGTCGGCAAGCAGGTGGTCGGTGCGGCAGGCATCCTGTCATGACCGCGCGAGACGACAGCGACCTCGACGCCATCGGTCGGCATCTGGCCAACGGCGGGCTGATCATCCTGGCAGGCGACGCGCTGCGCCACGGCGATCTCGACTTTGCGATGGCGGCGAGCCGGGTAACGCCGCAGGCGATCAATTTCATGGCGCGCTATGGCCGCGCACTGATCTGCCTGGGACTGACGCAGCCGCGCGCGTGGAAACTGGGGATTACCCTGCAGAACAGCGGCGAAGGCGGCGACAGCGGACGGCCCTTCGGGGTGTCGATCGAAGCGCGGCATGGCGTTGAAACGGGCATTTCAGCGCACGACCGCGCCCATACCATCGCCGTCGCCATGGCGCCCGACGCGCGCGCCGCCGATCTGGTCAAGCCCGGCCATGTCTTTCCGCTGATCGCCGATCCGGGCGGACTCGCGAACCGCCGTTCGACCCTCGAAGCCGGGATCGCCTTGTGCACGCGTTTCGATCTGGGCGAGGGTGTCGTGCTTTGCGCCATCCTGCGGGACGACGGCACCATGGCGCGGCGCGCCGACATGGAAAGTTTCGCGGTGGAGCATAATACGCCGATCATGGATATCGGTGCGCTGGACCTTGAATAGCGACGGGGCATTGGGGCGCAGCGGCAGGGGCGCCGACCTCTACGGCGAGATATGGCTCGCCGAACACCAGTCCGCTCAGCGTCGGTCGGTACGGCATTGGCTGCCCGGGATAGGCGTCGTCACAATCGCGGCGGCGGCGGCGGCGTGGCTGTCCGATCACTATGCAATGCCGATCATTCTCGCGGGCCTTCTGATCGGCCTCGCGCTCAATTTCCTGGCGGCCAACGCGCGACTTCACGCCGGCATGGACTTGTGCGCCACGACCGGCCTCCGATGGGGCATCGCCTTGCTCGGTACGCAGGTGACGCTGGCGCAGATCGCAGCGCTTGGCATCACAAGCTTTGCCGCGCTGATTGCGATCGTGACGCTTGTGATCGCGGCGGGGGTTCTCGGTGCGCGGCTCAGCGGCAACGGTACGCTTGTCGGATTGCTTGCCGGTGGCGCGACTGCGATCTGCGGCGCATCCGCTGCCCTTGCCATATATGCGCTCATCGGGCGCGAGCGGCTGGAGCACCATCGCTTCACATTTACGCTGGTGGTAATTTCGCTCGCCAGCGCGATCGCAATGTCTTTCTATCCGCTGCTCGCTGCAGAGCTTCAGTTCAGCGACCGGCAGGCGGGTTTTCTGATGGGCGCCGCCATTCACGACGTCGCCCAATCGCTCGGCGCGGGCTATAATTATTCCCCCGCTGCCGGCGACGTGGCCGCCATTGTGAAGCTGACCCGCGTTGCTCTTCTGGCACCGGCTGTCGCGATGATGGCCATGATCATCGGGCGGTCTGGCGACCGGTCAAGCAGCCGGTTTGCGCCGCTTCGGCTGCCAAGGTTCATCTGGGCATTTTTGGCGCTGGTGATGATCGGCTCGTCGATCCCGATCCCATCTTGGCTCAAGGACCTGGGCTTCGATTCCTCGAAGATCCTGCTGCTGTTCGCAGTGATCGCCGCCGCTATGCGATCCTCGCTCGACGCTTTGCTCTCGGACGGATGGCGCGGATCTGTCCCGGTCGTGTTCGCAACTTTGGCATCGCTCGCCGCAGCGGTCTCATTTGCGCAATACTTCCTTTGATGGATCCGCCCGGCATTCAATCTGAGATTATGCAGGTCGCTGGCGCTTGCAGTTGAAATGCGCGTGCGGCGACAATTGGCCGGTTGCTGTCAGGCAGCTTTGCGGTGTCAAATTAGGAAAGCGGACGTTTCGGGTTCCGAGGTAAGGCGTGCCCGCTCGCAGCGTGCCAATGCTGCACGCACTGCGGGAACGGCCCATAATCGTCCAACAGAGCCATTCCTCAGGCACCCGCAACGCCCCGATGGCCCAGGCGCCATTTGCGTGGAGAGACGCCGAACATCTGGCCGTGCCAGCGCGTATAAGCGCCGATTGAGCTGTAGCCGAGGAGGTCGGCCACGTCGGTGATACGGGTACGGGGATTGGCCAGATATTGCGCGGACAATTGCATTCGGACGCGGTTGAGGAGGTCGCTGAAACTCGTCCGGTCGGCATCGAGCATGCGCTGCAATGTCCGCACCGTGACGCCCATCGATTCCGCGCAGTTCTGGATGGTCGCGCGGCCGACGGGAAGGAGCAACATGATCGCCTGTTCGACGTCCTGTGCCGCGGTTCGCAGCGCGGGGGTGAGCACCGATTCAATAAGTTCGCGGGCATGACCCGCCATGTCGGCGTCGGCGCGCAGATTGGGTCGGTCTAGATCGGAACGCGATAAGATCAGGCCGTTGAACTCGCTGTTGAACTCAGGTCGGCACCGGAACAAGCGTCGGAAGATCGGCATCTCCGGCGTCGGGGGCGCTTCGTGCGAAAAACAGACCGAGAGCGGCGTCCAGGTCTCGCCGAGCACGCTGGCGCAGAGGCGTACGAGAACGCCGAGCACAAGGTCCGACGACTGCTGGCTCGGTTCGGGCACGCTGAGCGAGAAATCCTCGCGAAGCACGACGTCCTCATCAATCTCCTCGATGTGCAGCACGAGCGTTGAGTTGATGCGGTTGCGATATTGCTGCAGCGCTTCGAGCACAGCGCGCAGCGTGGGCTGATGCGCGATGATTAGGCTCGTCACCCCAAGGTTTGCCAGCGAACGCTCTTCGGCCATGCGCAGGCCGAACGTCTTGCAGTTGGCGATCTCTGCACTGCGCTCGAGCAAGCGGATCGCGGCGCGCGCGGCGATCATCTGCTCTGGATTTGCCAGCAGCTCGGGCGACAATCCGCATTCACGAAGCAGCGGCTGCGGGTTGATGCCAAAGCTCCGCATGATCGAAAAATAGCCGGTCAGCGCAGCGACGCGGACGAGTTCGGCCATGCCCTCCTCCCAAATGCACCCCTCTTGGCGTCTATTGCAAAAATAATGTCACCAAATGTGAAATTTGCAAGCGCGCGCGCCGATAAGCCGAACAAGAGCAAAAGCGAGAGGATTTATGGCGAAGACGGTACGCTTTTACGAAACCGGCGGCCCCGAGGTATTGCGAGTCGAAGACATCGCGGTCGGCGATCCGGGGCCTGGTGAAGTGCGGGTCCGTCATGCTGCGGTCGGATGCAACTTTGCCGACACCTATTTTCGTTCGGGTTATTATCCCGCGCAGCTTCCTGCCGGAGTCGGCGTCGAAGGCGCCGGAACGATCGAAGCCATCGGCGAAGGCGTAACCGGCTTCGCGCCCGGCGACCGCGTCGCCTATAATGGCAGCCCGCTCGGCGCTTATAGCAGCGAACGGGTGATGCCTGCCGTGCCGCTGTTCAAGCTTCCGGATGCGATCTCGTTTGAGGATGCCGCGGCGTCAACAATGCGTGGTCTGTCGGCGACCTACTGGCTGGCGAAAACCAACCCGCGGATGAAAGCGGGTGATACCATCCTACTGCACGCCGCTGCGGGCGGTGTCGGGCTGCTCGCGGTGCAGCTGGCGAAGCTGCTGGGCCTCCGCGTCATTGGTACCGTGTCGAGCGAGGAGAAGGCCACGAAGGCACGCGCCTTGGGGTGTGACGAGATCATCTTCTATCGCCGGGAGGATGTCGCAGCTCGGGTCAAGGAGCTGACCGACGGCGAAGGTGTGACCACGGTGTTCGACAGCGTCGGCAAGGACACGTTCGAGGGATCGCTCAAATCGCTCAAACGACGCGGGGTGCTCGTTGGCTGCGGCACCGCGTCGGGCCCCTTCCCGCCCATCGACGCCTTCCAGCTGATGATGCAGGGATCGGTGTATTTCACCCGGCCGGGCTTCGCCGACTATTATGCCGACCCCGCTGAACGCGCCGAACTTTCCAAGCTGTGGTTCGACAATCTCGCCGCAGGCCGGATCAAGGTCGAGATCGGGCAGCGCTATGCCCTCGATGACTGCATCGAGGCGCATCGCGCACTCGAAGCGGGCCAGACGATTGGTTCATCCATCTTCCTGCTCTGAGGAACGCGCGCCATGAGGATCGAAAAGCTCACCACCCATATCGGCGCCGAGATCAGCGGACTCAATCTTGGCGAGGCCGCGCGCAGCCACGATTTGTTCGCCGAAGTCCGAGCCGCGCTGCTCGAACACAAGGTCTTGTTCCTGCGTGATCAGGCGATCGCACGCGCCGAGCATGTTGCCTTTGCCGAGCGCTTCGGAGAACTTGAGGATCATCCGGTGGCGGGCAGCGATCCCGACCATCCGGGGCTTGTCCGTATCTACAAGGACGAGAATTCGCCCCCTGATTATTTCGAGAATAGCTGGCACTGCGACGCCACCTGGCGCGAGGCGCCGCCGATGGGCTGCGTGCTGCGCTGCGTCGCCTGCCCGCCGGTGGGCGGCGATACGATGTGGACCAACATGGCGAAGGCCTATGCCGATCTGCCGGGTCATGTGAAGGCCGTGATCGCCCCGCTGAAAGCGCGCCATTCGATCGAGGCAAGTTTTGGGGCGCGGATGCCGGAGGCGCAGCGCCATGAACTGAAGGCGCGCTTTCCCGATGCCGAGCATCCGGTCGTCCGGACGCACCCGGAAACCGGCGAAAAGATATTATTCGTCAACGGCTTCACGACCCACTTCACCAATTTCCACACCGCCGAGAATGTCCGCTACGGACAAGATTATGCGCCGGGGGCCGGACAACTGCTGAGCTATCTGATCGGCCGGGCAGCAATCCCCGAATATCAGGTACGCTGGCGCTGGCAGCCGAACAGCGTTGCAATCTGGGATAACCGTTCGACCCAGCACTATGCCGTCGCCGACTATGCCCCGACCGTCCGCCGCATGGAGCGCGCCGGAATCATCGGCGACCGCCCTTTCTGATCCATTATCCAAGGAGACTAACGATGCAGTTCCTCGACGATTCGCTTCTGCCCAAGAACCAGGACAAGCTCGTGATCACCGCAGCGCCCTACGGCCCCGAGTGGATGCCGGAGGATTTTCCCGAAGATATCCCGGTAACAATCGAAGAGCAGGTCCAGAAGGCGGTCGATTGCTACAACGCCGGCGCAACCGTGCTGCACATGCATTGCCGCGAACTCGACGGGCATGGCTCGAAGCGACTGTCGATGTTCAACGAGGTGATCGGAAAGATCCGCAGCGCAGTGCCGGAGATGATCATCCAGGTTGGAGGGTCCATCTCCTTTGCGCCCGAAAGCGAGGAGGATGGCGCCGAAGCCAAATGGCTGTCGGACGAGGTTCGTCACATGCTTGCCGAGCTGACGCCTGCTCCCGAGCAGGTAACGATTGCGGTCAACACGACGCAGATGAACGTCATGGATCTGATGAGCGAGGAGGAATATGGCCCCACGACACTCGCCAATCCCGCTCTATATCATGCCTATCGCGAGATGGTCGTGCCCGCGGGGCCCGAATGGGTCGAGGAGCATCTGCGCCGCCTGACCGGTAGCGGCATTCAGCCCCACTTCCAGCTGACCTGCATGCCCGACATGGAAACGGTCGAGCGGCTGGTGCGGCGCGGTCACTACAAGGGGCCGCTCAACCTGACCTGGGTCGGGATCGGCGGCGGCTTCGACGGGCCCAACCCAGCGAACTTCATGGAATTCATCCGCCGCGCGCCCGATGGTTCGACCGTGACGCTCGAAAGCGTGATGGGTAATGTGCTGCCGATCAACACGATCGCAATTGCGCTCGGCATGCACTGCCGCTGCGGCATCGAGGACACGATCTATGATTCGCATGGCAACAAGATGGGATCGGTAGCGCAGATCGAGCAACTGGTCCGGATTTCGAAGGAGCTCGGGCGCGAGGTCGCGAATGGCCCGGAAGCGCGTGACATTTATCGCATCGGCGTCCAGTATAATTCAACCGAGGAAACGCTCGCCAAACTGGGCATGGCACCGAACCGCGAACCGAAGCAGACCGCGGTCCCGATCCGCGAATTTGCCTGAGGCCGACCGGGAAACGCGCGATGACCGCTTCGACCATCCTCTTCGTCCCGGGCCTTCGCAACCATGTTGAGGACCATTGGCAGACACACGCCGCGCGCGCGATTCCCGGTTCGATCACCGTCGAGCCGCTGAATGCCGACCGGCTGAGCCGCGCCGCGCGGGTGGCGACGCTCGACACCGCGCTGAAACGGATCGCTGGCGAGGTGATCGTCGTCGCGCATAGCGCGGGGTGCCTGACCACCGTCCACTGGGCGCTCGCACCGACGCGCCGCATTCGCGCCGCGCTGCTGGTTACACCCGCCGACATCGAAAACCCGCTGCCCGCTGGCTACCCGACACTCGCCGAGCTGAAGGACGGCGGCTGGATGCCGATCCCGCGCCGAACGCTGCCTTTTCCGGCGCTGGTCGTCGCGAGCCGCAATGATCCGCTCGCCCGTTTCGAGCGGATCGAGGCACTGGCGCGCGACTGGGACGCGGCGTTTCACGACGCCGGCGCGGTCGGCCATCTCAATCCCGCCGCGGGCTATGGCCCGTGGCCAGAGGTCTCCGGGCTCATCGAACGGATCCGCGAATATGCCTGATACCCCGGTCAGCGACGCCGCCCGCGCGAGCGGCCAGTGGAACGCTGCGTGGGACGCCGCCGCGGCGCTCGATCCCGAATGGATGGAGGCGTTCCTCGCCGCAGGGACCCTGCCGCTGCGGCGCGGCATTCTCGATCCGAAGATTTATGAATTCCTCGCCATCGCGGTCGACGCCGCCTGCACCCACATGTATGCCCCGGGAACGCGGCGGCATATCGCTGGGGCGCTCGACAAAGGCGCGACGCCGGAGGAGGTACTCGCCGTGCTCGAGGCCGTGGCAGTGCTCGGAATCCACTCGGTATCGCTCGGCGCGCCGATGCTCGCCGAGGAAATGAAAAAGCGCGGGCTTTCGATCGCCCGCTCTGGTCAAGACTGACGTGGCGCGCGCCGGTCGCATATCGCGCTGGAGGCAGCCATGGCGGTGATGGCGCCCGTCGCCGATACGGCGCACATGGCCGAGGGGCCGACCACGGCGAGCCGCTATGGCTGGATTGTTTTCGCGCTGAGTTTCGGCCTGCTGATCTCTGACTATATGGCGCGGCAGGTCCTCAACGCCGTCTTTCCGCTGCTCAAGGCCGAATGGCTGCTCAGCGACGCCGAACTCGGATTGTTGTCGGGCGTCGTGGCGTTGATGGTCGGTCTGCTGACCTTCCCGCTGTCGCTCGCCGCCGACCGCTGGGGGCGCGTGCGCAGCCTTGCGCTGATGGCAATGCTGTGGAGCCTTGCCACCCTCTTTTGCGCGGTCGCGGCAAACTATGCCCAGATGCTGGTCGGGCGCGTGCTGGTCGGGGTCGGCGAAGCTGCCTATGGCAGCGTTGGCATCGCAGTGGTGATCAGCGTGTTTCCGAAGCGGATGCGCGCGACACTTTCGGCCGCCTTCATGGCTGGCGGGCTATTCGGGCAGGTTCTCGGCGTCGCGATCGGTGGTGAGATTGCGGCGAGCTTCGGCTGGCGCGCCGCCTTTGCCGCGATCGGTATCGGCGGCATGTTGCTCGCCGTCGCTTATCCGCTGATCGTGCGCGAAGGGCGGATCGCGGCGATCACGGGCATCGCGCCCGCCGTCAGCGCCACGCGTAGGCTGCCGCTTCGCGCGCTGGTGGCGGGGCGAACGGTGCGACTTACCTATCTTGCCAGTGGGCTCCAACTCTTCGCGGCGGGAGCGCTTCCCGCTTGGCTACCGAGCTATTTCAACCGCTATTACGCGATGCCCGTCGATGTCGCGGGACGCACCGCGGCCGCACTTCTTCTCGTGTGCGGCATCGGCATGGTCGCCTGCGGTATCGTGAGCGACCGGGCCGCGATCGGCCGGCCCGATCGCAAGATCATGCTGGCGGCAGGCTATGGGATCGGCAGCGCGGCCGCGCTGGCGGCGGCGCTGGCGCTGCCGCCCGGCCCCTCGCAGCTCGTCCTGCTCGGCATTGCGATGTTTCTCGTCGCCGGAACGACGGGCCCGGCGGGAGCGATGGTTGCCAACCTTACCCCGCTCGCGCTTCACGGCTCGGCCTTTGCGACGCTCACGCTCGCACATAATCTGATCGGGCTCGCGCCGGGGCCGATCCTGACCGGGCGGATCGCCGACGCGATCGGCTTGCTCGATGCGCTGCGCCTCCTTCCGCTCGCCTGCATCGCCGCGGCGCTCACCTTCCTCGCCGCGCGGAGCAGCTACCGCGGCGACCTCGGCGCCGTTCCCGCCACCACCGCATAGGATCTCGCCGTGAAAGATTTTGCTTCGCGCGCTGCCGCGCCAGCGCCGGGCCTTGCCATCGCGCTCGTCGTCGCTGCGACCGCGACCTTCCTGTCCGAACATTATGATGCGCCAGTAATGCTCTATGCACTGCTGCTCGGCATGGCGCTCAACTTCGTGACCGAGGCGCCACGCAGCACCGTCGGCATCGATATCGCATCGAAGGGGCTGCTTCGTGCGGGGGTAGCGTTGCTGGGACTGCGAATCGGCTGGCACCAGGTCGCCGCGCTCGGCTGGGAGCCCGTGATGATGGTCGTCGCCCTGGTGACCGTGACGATCCTCGCGTCGATCGCGCTGGCTAAGGCAATGGGCTTCAACCCGCTGTTCGGGCTGTTGTCCGGCGGCGCGACAGCGATTTGCGGCGCGTCGGCCGCAATGGCGCTGTCCGCCGCGCTGCCTCCGCATGCGAAAAAGGAACAGGCAACGCTGTTCGCCGTCATCGGCGTGTCGGCGCTTTCGACAATGGCAATGGTCACCTATCCCCTCGTGACGCGGCTGGCGGGACTCGACGACCATAGCGCGGGGGTGTTCATCGGTGCGACGATCCACGACGTCGCGCAGGTCGTCGGTGCCGGCTATGCGATCTCGCCCGACGCAGGCGATGCGGCAACGATCGTGAAACTGCTGCGGGTCGCGATGTTGCTTCCCGTCATCCTCGTCGCCGGTCAAATCACGCGCCGCGCGGCGGACGAAACCAATGCGCGGCCCCCAGCCTTGCCGTGGTTCGTCATTGTCTTCGCCATTCTGGTGGCGCTGAACAGCCTGGTCGCCTTGCCCGCCCCCGTGATCGACGCGGGCAACGACCTGTCGCGCTGGTGCCTCGTCACCGCGATCGCGGCGATCGGAATGAAGACGCGGCTAGGCGACCTCGTCCAGGTCGGATGGCGGCCTGTGCTGCTGATGATCGCGGAAACAGCGCTGCTCGCGCTGATGGCGCTCGCTTGGTTCAGCCTCGTTCCTTGACGCAAATTGCAAAAAATATGTCACGAAATGTGAAAAAGTCCGCTTCGCCAATCGGTAGCCATCACGCAAATAAAATTGGGGAGGAAGCCAACATGACCAACATTCGCCTGCGCCATTGCGCCAGCCTATTCGCTTTCGCCGCCGCACTCGCCGCCGCGCCCGCCGTTGCGGCGCAGGACGGCGCACCTGCCGAGGCGGCAGCCGAGGACAGTGACGCAATCGTTGTCACCGCGCAAAAGCGCGCCGAGAATATCCAGGATGTCCCGATCTCGATCGTCGCGGTCAGCGGCGAGACGCTGGAGACCGCTAATGTCACAACGGTGCTGGAGCTTGGAAGGGTCGCCACCAATTTCCAGACGGTCCGCTCGTCGAACACCGGTTCGACGCGCATCGGCATCCGCGGCGTCGGCAGCCTTGCGAACACGCTGATCGAGCCCAGCGTCGCCGTGTTCGTCGACGGCGTCTATGTGCCGCGCTCGGGCTCGATCCTCGGTGCCTTTCTCGACATCGACGGGGTCGAAGTGTTGCGCGGGCCGCAAGGAACGCTGTTCGGCCGCAACGCCAGTGTCGGGGCGCTGTCGATCCGCAGCGCCCTGCCGAAAAGCGAATTTTCGGGTGAGGTTTCTGCGGAAGCCGGATCATTCGACCGCTACAAGCTCTCGGGGCACCTCAATGTACCGCTCGGCGAAAATGTCTCGGCGCGCTTCGCCGCAATGGGTCAATGGTATGACGGGCCGTGGAAGAACAGGCTTGATGGCCGGACCTATGGCGGGTCCGACGACATGGCGTTCCGCGGCACGGTCAAGGCCGAATTCGGCAACCTCGAGTGGATCGTGCGCGGCGATTACACGCGACTGAAGGGTGACGGCGTCGCCAACTTCGACTTCGATCCGGCATCGGTCAGCGCGGCACGGCTCGCCTTCCTCCAGGCCGCCTTCAACGGCGGTCCCGACACCAACCTCAACGACCGGAACATGAACCAGTCGATGGCGACGGGTCTTGTCGACAAGAATTGGGGCGTATCGAGCACCGCCTCGCTCGACATCGGCGGGTCGACGCTGCGCCTCGTCAACAGCTATCGTGAATGGACGAACGACCAGCTCGATGGTGATATCATCTTCTTACCCGTCCCGCTCGCGACGCGCCGCAGCCTGTTCGATTCGGGTAGCCATAACCATGAATTGCAATTCATCTCGCCCGAGCGCGGATGGTTTGGCGACCGCTTCGACATGGTGGCGGGCCTCTATTATTTCGAGGAAGATTTCGCGCTGAGCGAAGAGCTCAACATGGGGTCGCAATTCTGCAACGTGCTCGTCCCCGCGGGACCGGGCCGAACCGCCTGCACCGCCTATTTGGGCAGCACGGGCGGGGTCGCTGCGACCGATCAGGATGTTTTCCAAAATGTTCGCAGCCTCGCCGCCTACGCGCAGGGCAATGTTTATCTGTCCGATGCCCTGACGCTGACGCTCGGGGGACGCTGGACCAACGATCGCAAGCGCGGCACCTACGCGCAGGCGTCGAGCCCTTTCACCCAGACGCTGCGCGCGCCCGAAGTCCTGACCTATCCCGGACTGTCCGAAAGTCGCTTCACCTATCGCGTCAGCCTCAACTACAAACCCGCCGACGATGTGATGCTCTTTGCGACCCATTCGACAGGCTACAAGTCGGGCGGTTATAATTCGGGCGGCGGCGTGCCGTCGCTGTCGACCTTCGACACCAGTGGCAATCTTGTTTCGACCCGCCGCATCTTCGACCGCGAAACAGTCAAGAATTACGAGCTCGGCGTCAAGTCCAGCTGGCTCGACCGTGCCCTGACCGCAAACCTGACCTTCTATCGCATGGACATCGCAGGTTTTCAGGATCGCGCCTTCGACGGCGTCAGTTTCGTCGTCCGCAACGCGGGCAATCTGCGCCAGCAGGGGTTCGAGCTCGATCTGGTGATGGCGCCGAGCGACCGCTTCTCGGTGTCGGGCTCGCTTGCCTATCTCGGCTCGAAATTCACCGACTTTGCGACGGCCTCAAACTTGCCAGGGCTCGGCGGAACGCAGAATTTGACCGGTGCGCCGAACAGCTTCTCGCCAAAATGGTCGGGCAATGTTGCGGTCGACTGGAATGGCGCCATCGGATCGAGCGGGCTGAGCTGGGCGGCGAACGCCAATCTGAGTTTTGTGTCCGACCAATATGTCGGCACCGTCAATGACGCCAATCCGCAGTCGATTGCCGATGGCTACGCGCTGCTCGGCGCGCGGCTGACTCTCAATGGTCGTGATGACCGCTGGTCGCTTTCGATCTTCGGCCGCAATCTCGCCAACACCCATTATCGCCCCCTCTCTGTCTACCAGCCACTGGGCGCCGCACTCGGCCTCAACAACACGGTTTTTCCCGGCAGCACCGCCAATCGCGTGTTGGCCAGCGAGCCGCGGACCTATGGCGTGTCGGGCACGCTACGCTTCTAGGGGGAGCCATTTTCGGCTGACGCCCCCGCGGGCGTCAGCCCTTGGCGGACGGCGGCGCGCGCCTGCCTTCATCCTTTGGCCGATAGCGGCCTGTCCGCTTTGATACCGGTAAATGGCTAAAGCTGACGATTGCGACCGATGCTGTCCTTGACGTGATTGGCCAGAAGGTCAGTTCGCTCTGCCGGTCATTCCTCGACTCTGTGCCCACCCGTAGAGATCGGCAATCATGCCGCGCTCGACTTCCGGCTGAAGGAAAACGACGACAGCGGTCTCGGCGTCATGGTCGATGAACCGCATCGTCGCGTAACGCTTTCCCTCCCGTTCCGTGTCTCCGCCCTCAATTTCGTCAGGCCAGATTTCAATCGTTCGCACGGATCCTCTCCTCTCCCATATGCCGATGCCAGCGATCGATTGGAAAATGCGAAAAAAGTAAATTGGTTGCGCAGGGAAATAGCGGCAAATGGCCGAAATGCGGCAGGCCGGTTTAGGGGCGGACGGGGAAAAGCGGACTAACGAGCGAAGGCCTCCGCCA
>VFQQ010003213.1_pt1 | contig 16316 bp, 9 predicted proteins | sample 3512341 | NCBI WGS metagenome assembly VFQQ01 (sample SAMN10412373, study PRJNA504923) | tailings metagenome | isolation source: Relicate 2 Philex TSF1 revegetated site | place: Philippines: Tuba, Benguet | collected 2017-08-29 | reverse complement strand
TCAGCAAATTAAACATGCACAAAATCGTCCTGTAGGCTACAATCGTTCCAGTCTGTTACGTATCTCAATGGACGACCCCAATTTTTCAAACAAAAAAGAAGTACTCCGAACCCAATTACTTGCGAGCGGTGCCGTAAGTGATGTGGCTTTTTCTGGTATGCCTGTTACAGCTATCTGGGATAATTGGGGGGGATTTCGCTGGAAAGGTAAGAATCCAGAATCAGAGTCTTCGTTTTCAGTAAGCTGGATCAATGAAGATTTTGGTAAAACTATTGGTTGGAAAGTAAAACAAGGACGAGATTTTTCAAAAGCGTATGCGACAGATTCGGCGGCTGTCATCATCAACGAATCGGCGGCCAACTATTTAGGTTTCAAAAATCCGATTGGCGAATTTATTACCCATGAAGAATCGGGTCAAAGCCGACAAATCATAGGCGTAGTGAGTGATTTGGTAGCTAATTCGCCTTATGAACCTGTAAAAATCGGGTTTTATTGGTTAGAGAAAAACCTGAATAATCTGGGGCAGCTACAACTTAAAATCAATCCAAATTTATCTGCTAGTGAGGCTTTAACAAAAATTGAAGCGATTCAGAAAAAACTGGTACCGTCGGCTCCTTTTCAATACAATTTTGTGGACGATGAATACGGTAAAAAATTCAGCTCCGAGCAGCGTATAGGCAAACTAGCCGCTATTTTCGCCGTACTTGCTATTTTTATTTCTTGTTTAGGACTTTTTGGTATGGCTTCTTTCGTAGCCGAACAACGTACCAAAGAAATTGGTATCCGGAAGGTACTTGGTGCCAGTGTAGCAAACCTTTGGCAAATGTTGTCAAAAGACTTTGTAGGATTGGTATTGCTTTCATGCCTCATTGCTTCGCCGATCGCCTATTATTACTTAACCAATTGGCTCACAAACTATAAGTATCACACTGAGATTTCGTGGTGGGTTTTTGTGGTTACGGCCATCTTGGCCGTCGGTATCACACTCATAACGGTCAGCTTTCAAGCCCTCAAAGCGGCGTTGATGAATCCTGTAAAGAGTCTAAAATCTGAATAATCGTATTCGTGTGGAGACGTTGCATGCGTGTAGAGACGTTGCATACGTGGAGACGTTGCATACGTGTAGAGACGTTGCATGCGTAGAGACGTTGCATGCAACGTCTCTACAACGACGGCGAACGGCGACAAAATCAATTAATTCCAACCCCCGCCTAGGGCGCGGTAAATATTGACAACGGCATTCATCTGTTGCATTTTGGTTTCGACAAGGTCGAACCGCGCTTCGATGGCGTCGCGTTGGGTCAACAATACCTCCATGTAGTCGGCACGGGCCGAACTAAACAGGTTATTAGAAATCGTAATCGACTGCGTAAGGGCCTGTACTTCCTTCGATTTGGTGTCGTACGTTTTTTCCAAATTACCGATTTTGGCCATTTGGTTGGCTACTTCGATATAGGCATTTAACAACGTTCGTTCGTAATTGTACACCGCCTGAATCTGCTTGGCATTGGCATTGAAATAAGAAGCCTTGATGGCGTTTTTGTTAACCAACGGTGCCGTCAAATCTCCCGCCAACGAAAGAATGAGCGATTGAGGGGTTTTTAACAAATACAAAGGATTGAAAGCCTGATAACCCAAACCTGCCGAAATACCAAGAGAAGGGTAAAAACGGGCTTTGGCAACCTGCACGTCTAGTTTGTTGGCGGCCAACTCCTGCTCTGCCTGACGAATGTCGGGGCGATTGGCAAGCAACTGTGAAGGTAAGCCCGTATGAATGTTGGCTGGGACTAAATTACCAAAATCTTGCGAACTACGAGCGACGGTTTGGGGGTAGCGTCCCACCAAAAAATTGATGCGGTTTTCGGTTTCAATGATTCGTTGCTGGATGTTGTACTGCAAACTTTGGGTGTTCAATACCTGGGCTTCAAACCGCCGTACGGCCAATTCGGTCACTTTGGTAGCTTCCTTTTGAAGGCGTACAATCCGAAGAGCATTGTTCTGAATATCAATGTTTTGGTGGATGATAGCCAATTGATTGTCAAGGGCCAACAACTCGTAGTACGAAGTAGCAATTTCGGCAATTAAGTTGGTGACCATGAAATTTCTCCCTTCACCACTCGCCAAATACCGATGCACGGCGGCATCTTTGGCATTGCGCAATTTGTGCCAAATGTCGATTTCCCACGTAGCAAACAGGCCGCCCAAAAAATTGGGGAGAGGTTCGGGGGTTTCTCGGCCAGGTTTGATGTCGGTGGTCGCTTCGCTGGCGCCGATGTTGGTATAACGCCCCACTTTGTCTACGCCAGCACTTCCACGGACACCCACAAAAGGTTTGTATTCCCCTTGGCGAGCCATGATTTCGTTGCGTGAGATTTCGATTTCTTGCATCGTAATGTTTAGCTCCTGATTGTTTTGCAAGGCGCTGTCAATCAGAGCGGTGAGATGAGGATCGGTAAAAAATTCCTTCCACCGAACTTTGGCGCTGTTGGTCGAGTCCTGCAAGTTATTAAAACCCGCAGGTAACGTATTTCTTTCGGTTTTGGTGACCAACGCAGGGGTTTTGCAGCCCGAAATGGCTAGCGTTAACCCCACGACTCCTATACCGAGTGTGATGATTTTCTTAAACATTAGTGCTCAATTTCTTCGGTTAACGGATTCTCTTTTTCACCTTTAATCAACTGACGACCTTCGGCGATTTTTCCGAAAATAAAGTACAGCCCAGGGACGATAATGACTCCGAATACAGTCCCGAAAAGCATTCCTCCTAGGGCCGACGAACCAATCGTACGGTTGCCAATGGCTCCTGCACCTGTGGCAAGTACGAGCGGAATCAACCCCGCAATGAAGGCAAAAGACGTCATGAGGATAGGGCGGAAACGTACTTTGGCACCTTCGATGGCCGCGTTTAAGACGGTGAAGCCTTCTTTGTGTTTCTGAACGGCAAATTCCACAATCAAAACGGCGTTTTTCCCCAGCAACCCGACCAACATGACTAACCCTACTTGGGCATAAATGTCGTTGGCCAAGCCCATCACTTTGATGAGTAGGAACGAACCAAATACCCCCGCAGGCAGCGAGAACACCACCGCCAACGGCAGAATAAAGCTCTCGTACTGGGCAGCAAGCACAAAATAGACAAAGGCCAATACGATGAGGAAGATGTAAAGTGCCTCGTTGCCGCGCATTACTTCGTCTTTCGACAACCCGCCCCAGTCGATGTCGTAGCCTCTTGGGAGGGTTTTCTTGGCTACTTCTTGAATCACTTTGATGGCCTCCCCACTACTGTACCCTTTGGCAGGCGCTCCACGGAAAGCCGCAGTGGTGTACATGTTATAGCGGTTGATTTCGTTGGCGCCCTGCGATTTTTTGATACGCATAAAGGCCGAGAAAGGCACCATTTCGTCGTACTTGTTCTTGACGTACAAGTTCATAACGTCATCAGGAAGTCGGCGGTATTCGGGCGATGCTTGCACAAACACCTTAAAGAAACGCTGGAACTTAATAAAACCGAGTTCGTACGTACTACCAATCAAAATCGAGAGCGTATTCATGGCGTTGCCAATCGAAACACCCTTTTGCATGGCCAATTTATTGTCGATTTCGAGCTCGTATTGGGGGTAATTGGCACTGTAAAAGGTGAACAAGCCCGTCAGTTCTTTCCGTTTTTTGAGTTCATTCATAAAATCAGAGCTGACTTTTTCGAGTTGTTTGTAGTCACCCGTGTTGGTCTTGTCCAACAATTGCAGCGCGAAACCACCCGCAGCTCCGTACCCTGGTACGGCTGGTGGGTCAAAAAATTCGATGGTTGCTCCTGGGATAACTTTGGCCCTTTCCTCTAATTCATAAATGATCTCATTGACGGTGTGTTTACGTTCGTCCCAAGGTTTAAGGTTAATCAAACACGTACCTGCGTTTGAACCCCGTCCTTCGGTAAGTACTTCGTATCCCGCAAGGGCCGAAACCGACTGAATACCCTCTACTTTTTCGGCAATCGCTTGAAGTTTGCGGGTAATATCGTTGGTACGCTCCAAGGTCGAGCCTGGAGGCGTTTGTACGATGGCATAAATCATCCCTTGGTCTTCACTTGGAATAAAGCCCGAAGGGAGTTTGGCCGTAATTCCGAAAATTCCGACGCCAAAAGCCAACAAGATTCCCCAAGTCACCACGCGGCGGTTGACAATAAGGCGCAAAAGGCCCACGTACCGACCCGTTAGTTTTTCAAAACCTCGGTTGAAGGCATCAATGAAGCGGTCGATGATGGTTTTCTTGCGTTTGTGGCCGTGGTGATTTTTCAAAATCATGGCACAAAGTACGGGGGTTAGGGTAAGTGCCACCAGCCCCGAAATGACAATAGACGTAGCCATTGTAATCGAAAACTGACGGTAGAAAATCCCCACGGGGCCTGTCATAAAGGCCACAGGCACAAACACGGCGGTCATCAACAACGTAATGGCAATAACGGCACCGCTGATTTCGCGAAGTACTTTCTTAACGGCTTTGTAAGGCGTGAGGTGAGGCTCTTCTTCCATTTTGGCATGGACGGCCTCGACGACCACAATGGCGTCATCCACCACGATACCAATCGCCAGTACCAACGCAAAGAGCGTAATCATGTTGATGGTTAGCCCAAACAACTGCATGAAAATGAACGCCCCAATCAGCGAAACAGGCACCGCCAGCGTAGGGATGAGCGTAGAGCGCCAGTCGCCCAGGAAGATAAACACTACCAACGCCACCAAAATAAAGGCATCGCGCAGGGTGTGAATTACGTTTTCGATGGAGGCATCCAAGAAGTGCGAAACGTCGTAGCTAATTTCGTAGTCCATTCCTGGAGGAAACGACGTTTTCTTCATTTCGTCCAGTTTGGCTTTTACGCTCTTGATAACATCGCTGGCGTTACTTCCGTACGTCTGCTTGAGCATAATCGCCGCCGAGGGATAGCCGTTGAGGTTGGAATAAATGTCATAATATTCGCTTCCTAGTTCAACCTCAGCAATGTCTTTCAGTTTCAGAATTTCACCGTCAGGGTTGGCCTTCACAATCACATTTTTGTATTGTTCAACGTCGTTGAAACGCCCTTGGTAAGTCAATACGTATTCCAATGCTTCGGCGCGTTTTCCGTCGCTTCGGCCAATCCGTCCAGGCGACCCAATCACACTTTGGTCGTTCAACGCTTCCATAACTTCGTCGGCAGAGATGTTGTAGGCCCGCATACGGTCGGGTTTGAGCCAAATCCGCATGGCGTACTGGCGGCTACCCAAGATACTGGCTTGTCCAATCCCCGTAATCCGTTGAAGTTCAGGCAACATGTTTACCCCCGCAAAGTTGAAGAGGAACTTCATGTTGGCTTTGGGGTCTTTGCTGTACAAGTTGACGTACATCAACATGTTGGGAACGATACGGTTTACGATGACCCCTTCGCGCTGTACCAAGATGGGCAAACGGTTGAGAACCTGCGCAATACGCGTATTGACGTTGACGACGGCTTGGTCGGGGTCAGTACCGAGGTTAAAGACAATCTGAATGTTGGCTTCCCCCGCACTGGTAGCGTCAGAAGTCATGTATTTCATGCCTGGCACCCCGTTGATGGCTTGTTCCATCGGAATCAGCACCGACTCGGTAAGTACCTTGGCACTAGCTCCAGGGTACGAAGCCCGTACGATAACCATTGGGGGCGAAATTTCGGGAAACTGTGAAATGGGTAAGCTAGTGATAGCCAATATCCCCATAAAAATGATGACCAGCGAAATGACAATAGCAAGTACTGGCCGATGTATGAATTTACTAAACATATTCGTGCGATGTTTTGGGGAGAACAGCTATTACTCAGTGTACACTTTAAGATTGGCCAACACTTTCTGTGGCTCTTGGTAGTCAAAGTGAATTTTCTCGTTGTCGTGTACTTTACGGATACCTTCGAGTAGAATGCGTTCGTCGGCCGCCAAACCATCTTTTACCACGTACAAATCGGGCATTTCGGCCGCAATATTGATTTCGCGCGATCTCACCACATTGTCTTTACCCACCACATAAACGTACTTTTTCTCAAGAACTTCGAAAGTGGCTTTTTGTGGAATGATAATGGCATTTTTGAGAGGTACCACCATTTGAATATTGCCCGTTTCTCCATGACGCAGCAAGCCTTTGGGATTAGGAAAAGTAGCCCGAAAAGCGATATTGCCCGTTTCGTTGTTAAAATCTGCTTCTATGGTTTCGACAATGCCCGGATGACCAAATGTCTCATTGTTGGCCATCACCAAGTTGACCTTCGACATGTTGTTGTTTTGGGTTTTTGTCTTAAAATCAAGGTACTCCGCTTCGGGTACATTAAAATAAACCCACATTTTACTGTTGTCAGAAAGCGTAGTAAGCAAATCTCCCTCATCTACTAAGCTCCCCGGACGTACCTGAAAATGGTCCATAATCCCCGAAAAAGGAGCTTTGATTTTAGTAAACCCTAAATGAACCTGCGCCAACGCCAACTCAGCTTTGGCCTTGTCCCATTTGGCATTGACCATCGCCAACTCATTAGGAGCTACGATGTTGCTATCAGCTAAGCGTTTGGTGTTTTTGTACTCTATACTAGCAAATTTAGCTTCGGCTTCGGCTTTTTGTACTTCAGCTTCGTAGAGTTGGGGCATGATTTGAAACATCAACTGCCCTTGTTTCACCATCTGCCCTTCATCCACAAAAATCCCTTGGATGTAGCCTCGTTGCTGGGCGCGTAATTCGATGTGACGGATAGAACGGATTTGACACACATACTCTTTCGTAATCGTAGTGTCTTTTTTGAGGGGAGCCGTAACAACATACTTGGTTACTTCTTCTTTTTCTTCCTCTTTTTCGGAGCAGGCTGTGCACCACAATAGGCAAAACAAGCCCGTAAGCATGAGAGTCGTCTTCATACTAATTTTTATTTAACGAGAAATTGTTGTGAGAATGGTTATATAAAGTGTATCGCCGAATTGGATTATTAAAAAATATCCGCTTCAGAATAGGGCGTCAAGTATCGACTTGGAACATCTCTAGTAGACAAAATGAAGGTGACATGGTCATGGTGGGATAAATAAGGAGTTTTATGATTAGGCTGAATATTACTTTAGTGCTTTGGCGCGGGTGTGCGGTGGCGGAGCCTTAGAAAATTGCTCTAGCTTTCTGATCAAACTATCTTTTTGGCGATTGTCTTGAGTGCATTCCAATAATTGTTGTCGAAACATTACATTGTCAGCCACCTCCCGCTCGTATTCATCAGCGCGGTGCTGTCGGTACTGTTGGTAAAGCAAAAAGCCATTAAAAACCAACGAACTAGCTAAAGCTAATCCGAAACTATAGAGCAAAATCGAGGGAAAATTTCGGCGTGGCATGGTTTGTTTCTGTATTGCTTCGACACAAACCAAACACCCGAACATTAAAACGATATGAGAAGAAAATTAGAAAACATTAGAAAAATATATAAAATGACATAAATCATTGGAGAAATCAGAACACCAAAAAAGCCCCCAAAGCTTGATTTAGGGCATCGGAAACCCATAAATCAATTACCCTAAAAAAAAGTATCTTCAAAATGTACTATTTTCTAATATTAAGAATCAATTTATTGTAGAAAATATAAATACTACCCCATTAAGAGGAGATTAAAAGGAGATGAGAAATCAAACTAAAAGTGGTAAGTAGATACGCACTGTGGTGCCTTGATTGAGGTGAGAATTGATTTTCAATACCCCTTGATGTAACTCTATGATTTTTTGAGTAACAGCCAAACCCACTCCATAACCTGGTACTCCTTCTACGTTGTTTCCCCGATAAAGAGGATTGAAGATATGAGCGATATCCATTTCATCAATTCCCCGACCTTGGTCGGCAATTGTCAACACCATTTGAGCTTTTGTTGATTCCAATTTTACTGACACCTCCTGCGTAGAGTATTTACAAGCATTATCCAAAATGTTTAAGAAAGCTGTAGTCAGCAAGGCCGCATTCCCTTTTATGGTAAAATAAGGCTCCTCATTGGTCAAAAATTGCAGCGGAAGTTTTCGCTGTGGATATTTGGCCTGCACCTGCTCAATGGCATTCAGCAGACAATCATCCACTTGAACATTTACCAAGGCCACGACACCGTCGGTAACTTTGGCCAAACTCAACAAACCATTGGTTAACGAAATTACTTTTTTTAACTCTTCAATGGCGATTTCCATGCTCTCACGCCAATCGGCTGGGTTTTGGTCATACCTTAAAGAAGTTTCCAAGGTACCCAAGGTATTGGTAAGGGGTGTCCGAAGCTCATGGGAAGCATGAGCTACAAAACTTCGTTGGGAGACAAAAGCATCTTCTAGCCTAAAAAGCATTCGGTTGAAAGTAATGGCAAGCTGCGCAATTTCATCACGACGATTTCCTTCATGCACACGCTTATGAAGATCCACGGCAGAGATTTGCTCCACTTCATCCACAATCTGAGAGATAGGCTTCAGCACCCGCCCCGAAAAATACCAACCAGCTAATACGATTAGCGTAAAACCAAGCAAATTGGCCAAGACAAGAATTTGCTGAAGGGTTCCCAATTTTGCTAAACCAATCCGATCATAACCTGACGAAAAAATGTAAAATACTTGATTCCTATCTTTGTAAAGAATCATAATAGACTCAAGACGATCGCTTTTAAACTGAGCTATCGAATTGGTAGCCAACAATGGAATTTTTTCTTTGTAATACTCAGATTCTTTCAGGGTTCGATTGGTAAACATTAGATTGTGTTTGGCATCGTAAATACTGATTTGCTCTTCTACAATCGTGAGCAAGTCAGTACGAACCATATTTTTAAAAAAGTTGTCGTGCAAGTGCCTTCTAGAAATGAGTACTCGACCCGCAATACGCGCTTTACTTTCAAGCCTACTATAGAATTCTTCTTGTCGATACAAGGAATAAAAATACCCTACCAACAACGACAGCATCACTTGAATAGCCGTAGCAAGAAGGGTAAAAATGATAGTAAGGCGATTTCTGATGAGCATAAAACAAGAGTCAATTATTCGCGAAGTACATAACCCATCCCAACAATCGTGTGAAGTAATTTTGGAGAAAAATCTTTATCGATTTTTTTTCTTAAATAACTGATATATACATCAATTACGTTGGTATTGCTATCAAAATTGAGACTCCATACCCGCTCACTAATGTCGACTCGCGAAATGGTTTTGCCTTTGTTGAGCATCAAATACTCCATCAGAGAATACTCTCGTGTAGTGAGATCTATCCGCTTGCCTGCTCTGGTTACGGTTTTGGTATCCAAATTCAATTCTAAATCCGCCAATCGAAGAATTTGCTTTTGCTTGAATCCACTTCTCCTTGTAAGTGCTCTAAGTCTCAACAGCAATTCCTGAAACTCAAAAGGTTTGGCCAAATAATCATCTGCCCCCGCATTGAAACCGTCCGATTTGTCGGCCATACTATCCAAAGCTGTTAGCATCAAAACAGGCACGTCCTCATTTTCTGATCTAATAAGCCGACAAAGTTCAAATCCATTGAGCTGAGGGAGATTTACATCTAATATGATAATGTCATAAATATCTTTCCGAAACAATGAGAGGCCGGTGCGTCCATCATAAGCCACGGTTACTTCATAGCCTTCAGCTGATATACCTTTTCGAATAAACGACGCCAATCGTTCTTCATCTTCCACTAACAAGATTTTCATGTATATAACTTGGATTGATGAGGATTCAAGTTAGTATTGTTTCAAACATATTTCCCATGTTTTATCCAAAATTATAAAAAGTACAGTACGAATTTGCCAATACTCCACCCAATATAAGTGCTTTTACTGCCAATTATAGATGATATTTTCTCTTAACATCTTTTAACAGTAGCATTACCTAGATGTATCGTAACTTGTCATTCCATTGATTATGAATCTTATAGACATGTTCAAAAACTACTTTAAAATTGCCTTTCGGAACCTTTGGTCTAAAAAAGCTTACAGCATTCTCAATACCCTAGGGCTCGCAGTAGGGATGACGAGTGGGCTGCTGATTTTTCTTTTTATAAGTTATCATCTTAGCACCGACCGACATCACCAAAAGTTTGACCGTATTTTTCGGATTGTGGTGGATTTACATTTAGAAGATGGCTCCGTCGAAACCTATCCCGAAGCACCCCTACCCATGGCAAAGGTGCTTCGAGAAGGGTTTTCTCAAGTAGAACAAGCAGCTTCCTTGAAAACATTGCGTGAGCTGACTGTCAGCATCCCAACCATTGAAAATGGAACTTTTCAACGTTTTTTAGAACTAAATACGGCTGCTTTCATAGAATCAGAATGGTTTGAAATTTTTGATTATCAGTGGCTTAAAGGAAACCCAAAAACATGTCTTCGCGAACCCAATACCGTAGTAATTACCGAAACTTGGGCAAAAAAATACTTCGGTAACGAAGAGCCTATCGGTAAAGTGCTAGACTTGAATCATTTGACAAAAGTAAAAGTGACAGGGATTGTAGCCGACCCACCTCGTACCACCAACAACGATGTGCAGTTGTTTCTTTCGATGAAAACCCTTCCCCATCTAATTCCCGACCAAAATCTGAATGATTGGTGGGCACTCAACTCCACCGACCGTGTTTATCTTACTTTGAAAGACCCAAGTTCGGCAGCTCAGGTGGCGCAGACTTTTCCTGCACTCGCTCAAAAACACTATGGTAAAGATACTTCAGTTTTTCAGTTTCACATTCAACCTTTGTCGGAGGTACATTTCGACATAAAACGAATGGGCGGAGCACCGATTCAACGCTCATTGTTATGGTCGCTGGGGTGGATTGGTGCATTTTTGATTCTGATTGCCTGTCTCAATTTTATCAATTTATCCACAGCGCAGTCGCTGAGCCGAGCCAAAGAAATAGGAATTCGCAAGACCTTGGGAAGTACCCAATGGCAAGTAATGCGTCAGTTTTTGTTGGAAACAACGCTGATTGTTGTAGGCGCGACGGGATTGGCATTGATATTGATTTTTTTGCTACTGCCTATGTTTAACCAATGGTTGGGCTTACATCTTTCATTTACCTTCAATACATTTTCAGTGCTGTTTTTACTACTGCTTTTGATTGTTATCATCGCATTAGCAGGAGGATATCCTGCGTTTACGATGTCAGGCTTTAGCCCTTGGCAGGCATTAAAAGGAAAAGGAGTTGTGCCCAAAAGAGGAGGTTTTTCCCTGCGGCAGTCGATGATTGTGGTTCAATTTGCCATTTGCCAAGCTCTAATCATCGGAACACTGGTAGTGACTAGGCAAATGAAATACGTGGAGCAGTCGGATTTGGGTTTTGAAAAAGACAATATTTTAGTTGTAAACCTACCTGACCCTTCCCCAACGGCATTCACCGCTTTTAAAAACTCCTTGCTTCAATACCCCGAAATACAGGCGGTGAGTGCGGCGTATCGCCCGCCGTCAGCCTCGGTTATGAATGGAGGTTCGTTCAAATTCGACAATCGCGCACAGTGGGAAGCTTTTCCGATACGAGAACGACTCGGCGATTCCGATTTTCTAAAAACGTACGGTTTAAAACTCGTAGCGGGCAGAAATGTTGCGCCCTCGGATACCATTCGGGAATATGTGGTCAATGAAACCTTACTCAAAAAATTGAACATCAAAGACCCGAATGATATATTGGGCCATAAAATTGAAACCTACTTATCGCCCGTGGCAGTGCCCGTCGTGGGAGTGGTCAAAGATTTTCATTTACGCTCATTACGTGAGCAAATTGAACCTTGTGTGATTTCTACCCAAGCCGACCGCTATCGAAAAGTAGGCATACGAATCGCGGCGGCTTCTCCCTCAAAAACCCTCGACCACGTTCGCCAAATTTGGCAAAAAGTCTACCCTAATGAGGTGTTTAGCTACGAATATCTCGACGAACAACTGGCAAAATTTTACGAAACCGAACAGTTAACAGTTAGGTTGGCGAGTGTTTTTTCGACAATTGCCATTTTAATTGGGTGTTTGGGCTTGTACGGACTCGTTTTATTTATGGTGGCCCGGCGTACCAAAGAAATTGGAGTGCGGAAGGTATTGGGTGCTTCGGTCGCAAGCATTGTAAGGCTTCTTTCTATCGACTTCTTAAAACCTATCCTAGTGGCGATTGTGCTAGCCACTCCTGCGGCTTGGTACATTATGAATCAATGGTTGGCTGATTTTGTGTATCATATCGAAGTCGATTGGCTCATCCCTAGCTCGGCAGGGCTCCTGACGGTAGTAATTGCGTTTCTTACCCTTAGTTTTCGTAGCACCAAAGCCGCCTTGTCCGACCCTGTTGAAGCATTGAAAGTAGAATAAATTATCGGTCTATACAGTTTGTCCATTAGTGAACAAATCTGTCCATAATCGGACAGATTTGTTCACTAATCACTTTTTGTAAAACACTATTAATCAACACAATACATATTTATCAGTAAGGTGGCAAATTATTTTATCAGCAAAAATAGATATAATACAATCCGATGAAACGAGTTTACCTAGGAGAATTTGAAGAAATTGTTTTACTGGCTGTAGCAGTTATGGAAGGGCAGGCTTATGGGGTAGCCATAACTCACGAAATCCTTCATCAAACGGGTCGTGATGTGCGTCTCAATCAAGTTCACTCTGCCTTACAACGGCTAGAAGAAAAAGGCATGGTAAAATCAGAGATGGGAGAACCAACCGCCGAACGGGGAGGTCGCCGTAAAAGGCTTTTTTCGGTGACAACCTTCGGGCAGCGAACCCTACATGAAATCCAAGAAGTAAGAGCGAGTTTTTGGAGTCGTTTAGTCAACCCTCTCAAATTATCTGTCTAAATATGAAACCACCTCGCCTCGCCGACCGCTTTTTGGAGTTTTTCTGCGCGCCCCATCTACTGGAAGAAGTACTGGGAGATTTACACGAAGAGTTTGAGTACCAAGTCGAGCGCGTAGGAATACGGCGTGCGCGATGGCGCTATTGGCGCGACGTACTAGGATTTTTTCAGCCTAGATACATCAAACGTAACCCTTCTGAATTTCCTATCACTTATTCATACAGCCCAATTATGATACGCAACTATTTTAAAATCGCACTTCGGAACTTTTTGAAGCACCCCACTTTCTCCCTCATCAATATCACAGGCTTGGCTCTGGGGCTGGTTTGCTGTATGGCTATCGGCTTGTATGTATGGGACGAATACCAATACGACCGTGCCGTGCCGCAGTTTGAATACACGTATCGCCTCACCGAAAGGCAAAAACAAGCGACGGGGATTTACAACGTAGCCGTAACGCCTGGGCCGCTGGCTCCTGCGCTCAAAAATGACTTTCCAGAAATTACCGAAACCGCTCGCGTCGGAGCGTGGTCGGGGCTACTTCAGTACGAGCAAAAGACGGTCGAGCCCGAAGCAATGCGGGTAGTCGATGCCTCTTTTTTGTCTTTTTTTGGTTTTAAACTTTTGAAAGGAAACCCACAAACCGTTTTATCATCGCCCGATGAAGTCGTCATCAGTGAAGCCGTTGCCGAACGTTTTTTTGGAAAAAACTGGGCCTCTCAGCCTATTTTGGGGAAAACGATTCAGTACAATCAAGAGCGGCCACTTCGTTTGACGGGCATCGTTGAAAATGCACCAGCCCGTTCGCATCTTCAATACGATGTGTTGTTGCCTTTTATCTATTTTCAATTGAACGACAAATGGAGCTACAATTGGAACAGTAATAACTACCATACCTACCTCAAAATCAGACCCAATGCCAATGCGGCTGTTTTTGCCCAAAAATTGGCAGGACAGCTAAAAAAATACAAAGAAGACAACGAAACGCTCCTTTTGCTGCAACCTTTACAAGACATTCATTTGTATTCTGACTTCGATTTTGGAACGGATTGGGGCAAACGTGGCAACATTCGCTACGTTCAGATTTTCATTGCGGTAGGGCTGATTGTGTTGTTTATTGCCTTGTTTAATTTTATCAATTTATCCACCGCACGCGCTACCCAACGTGCCAGAGAAGTAGGGGTACGCAAAAGCGTGGGCGCGTTGCGTTCCACCCTTATCGTTCAGTTTTGGGGTGAATCGTTATTGATGACCAGTCTCGCACTAGGAGTAGGATTGGGAGTATTGAATTTGTTTTTGCCTTTTTTCAGTGAGTTGTCAGGTAAAACTATGACAGTCCCGTTTGACCAACCCCTGTTTTGGGCTTCTATGGGCCTTGTTTTGTTAGTTATAAGCTTTTTAACGGGGCTTTATCCTGCGTTTTACCTTTCTTCTTTCCGTCCAGTTAGCGTTTTGAAAGGAATTTTTGATAAAAAATCAGGCACAAGTTTTCGAAAAACCTTGGTAGTAACGCAGTTTGTGATGTCGGTTGTTTTAATCATCGGTACTATCGGTTTGTATCAGCAACTCCAATTTATGCAAAACAAAAAATTGGGTTTTGATAAAGACCAATTACTTTATGTACGTCTGAAAGGCAATCTTCGCGAAAAATCGCTGATGATGAAGGAATTATTAACGAAGCAAGGCAGTATCGCGTCGGTATCGGCTACGACAAATACGCTGGTAGATGTACAAAACAGTTCTTACATCGAATGGCCTGAAAAAAACCCAAAAGATGAAGTATTGATTACGCAAATCAACGTAGATGCCGATTTTCTGAAAACTACGGGTATGAAACTGGCCGCTGGACGAAACTTTTCGTCGGACATAGCAAGCGATACAAGTAACAAGTTTGGAACATACCTCATCAATGAAACTGCCGCTAAAAGCTTGGGCTGGACACCCCAACAAGCATTGGGTAAAAAAGTAAACTTCTGGGGCTTGGAGGGTGCTATTGTAGGGGTACTACGCGATTTTCACTTCCGCCCGATGAGTGTCAAAATTGAACCGTTCATTGTTCGCTTTCGTCCCAAAGAGTTTTATTTCAACCTATTGGTCAAAACACAACCTGGTAAAACCCAACAAGCCGTAGCCGACGTGGCTCGTATTTACAAACAGTTCGAGTCAAATCACCCTTTCAGCTATGGGTTTGTGAATCAGGATTTAGATCGACAGTACGCCATTGAACAACGCACGGGGCAATTACTTTTTAGTTTTTCGATTCTTGCCATTTTGATTGCCTGCTTGGGTTTATTTGGATTGGCCACTTTCACTACCGAACAGCGCATCAAAGAAATTGGTATTCGAAAAGTACTGGGAGCTTCCATTGCTAATATCACGGGGTTGTTGTCCAAAGATTTTATCAAATTGGTATTGATTGCCAACGTCATTGCATTTCCATTGGCCCATTACGGGCTGAGTCAATGGCTCCAAAATTTTGAATATCGCATCGGTATCAAATGGTGGATTTTTGTGGTTACGGCCATCTTGGCCGTAAGTATTACCCTCCTGACTGTCAGCATTCAAGCCATCAAAGCCGCCTTGGTCAATCCTGTAAAATCGTTAAAATCCGAATAATACCACGCGTAGAGACGTTGCATGCAACGTCTCTACAGTACGACAAAATGATCACCCCCATGCAAAACCGTCCACCCTACCTCGCCGACCGCTTTTTGCAGTTTTTCTGTGCGCCCCATCTACTGGAAGAAGTACAGGGGGATCTGCACGAAGAGTTTGAGTACCAAGTCGAGCGCGTAGGGGTACGGCGTGCGCGATGGCGCTATTGGCGCGATGTACTGGGCTTTTTTCAGCCTAGATACATCAAACGTACCCCCTCTGAATTTCCTACCACTTACTCATACAGCCCAATTATGATACGCAACTATTTCAAAATCGCACTCAGAAGCCTCCAACGAAACAAAGTATATACTTCCATCAACTTGTTGGGATTATCGCTTGGCATGACCTGCGGACTTCTTATTTTTCTTTTGGTCAAATACCACTTGAGTTTTGACAATTTTCATGCGCATTCCGAACGTATATATCGCATCGTCACTGAGCAGCACCGCGATAATATCTCATACGTAGCGGCAGTGCCAAGTCCATTGGGCAAAGCATTTAGAAATGATTATACTTTTGCCGAAAAAGTAGGCCGAATTTGTAAGTTCGACAATATGCTAATCTCAATAAAGGCCGAAAAAGGACTCAACAAGTTCAAAGAATCTCAAGGAGTAGCGTTTACGGAGACCGAATACTTTGATATTTTCAATTTCCCATTGTCGGTAGGTAACTTCCAAAACGCCCTACGTGAGCCTAATACGGGCATTATCACCGAGCGAATCGCGCAGAAATACTTTGGCAATGCCAATCCTATCAATCAAATTTTTAGGGTAGACAATAAGCTTGACATTCGAGTAACGGGCATCTTGAAAAACCTTCCCCCTAATTCGGATCAGAAAACCGAA
>VFQQ010003212.1_pt1 | contig 16320 bp, 30 predicted proteins | sample 3512341 | NCBI WGS metagenome assembly VFQQ01 (sample SAMN10412373, study PRJNA504923) | tailings metagenome | isolation source: Relicate 2 Philex TSF1 revegetated site | place: Philippines: Tuba, Benguet | collected 2017-08-29 | reverse complement strand
CTTCTGCCACGTGTAATCAGTGGCGGCAGCATCATCCCACTCAGCCCATTTGCCCTGCATTGTCAGCCTTTTAAGGTGCTCCAGCTGCTCTTGTGTTTCTCGTTGGGAGAAATAGCGGAAAGCAGACACCTTTGTGTGGTGCACTGCTTGCTGGAGCCCAAGGCCTAGCCGCTGCTGGGGAGCAGACGGCTGCTGGGCTAGGGCCGAGATGAAGGGGAGAGTGCAGTATAATGGGTTGGGTGTCGGCATGCCCTAGCAGTGTGCTGCACAAGCCCAACCTGCCCCTGCGCTGCGTACTTCCTTGCTGCCTGCCGTTCTGCCTGTACCAGCCACCCATGCGCCTTACCAGATGGGCAGCACTGCGCCGGTGATGAGATGGATCTGGTCCCGGCGCGTGCCCCACGTGCAGTTGCCGCCGCGGTGCCGCACCGCGCAGTGGTCGCCTGCAGCAGCAGGGCAGCGAGATTGCGGCAGTGGGCTGCAGCTCAGGTGCATACCGTTATGCAACGCTCTCTCCTTCCTTCATTACGCCTGCTTGCCTCACGCCCTGCCCTGGCTCCACCCCATCCCGCAGCCCACAACCAAGACCCCTCAGCTCCCCCTCTCCGCCCACCATGCACGCAGCGGGAGGCGGACCAGTCGAACCAGAAGCGCCAGAGCGGCTCTGCCTCCTCGTCCTTGATGCGCCGGTACCCGCCCTCCTCCAGGTCCTGCGGCGGTACCAGGGGCGGCAGTGCCACAGCGGGGAGTCAGTACCATGGAGGCAGGACGGCGCGAGCAGGGGCAGTGTGGGCTGACAAGAAGGGCAGCCGGTCATGTTGTGCTCTACTTGCGGTGTTGAGCCGGATGCGGCCGCTGAGATGCAGACCAGCAGGAGCTTGTGCGAGCAGCCGCACCCTGCATGCCACACAGCAGTGCACCCCTGGCCCCCACCTGCAGTCGCTTGGACTCCACGCTGCCCATGTTGGGCCGCTGGATGTGGAAGCGCGTGTTGCGAATGTTGGAGGCGCTCTTGATGATCTCAGTGGCCTGAGGGAAGATGCGGGAGCGGGGCAGGGCGGGAGAGACTTGGTTGGAGGGAGGTGAAGCGGCAGCAAGCAGCACCGGGCATGCGCTGCCGGCCTGGCAAGGTAGCAGGCGCTCCCGCCAATCGACACTTTGCCCAGCACCCCCTGCCAAGTCAGCAGACCAGAACAAGCTCAAGCCACACACCCGCCCTCCACTCCTGCTCACCAGGAAGATGTGGGACAGGCGGCGGCCGCCCGCCGTCACCTCGTGGCCGCGCCGGATGTAGAAGCCGGACAGGTGGTTGCGCCCGGGCTCCATCTCCTCCAGCTTGTCCTCCACCTCAGTCCTGTGAACAGGAATTGGAGCAAGCAAGGCAGAGCTGAGTTGAAAGAGAAAAGCAAATGGCTCCATCTCCTCCAGCTTGTCCTCCACCTCCGTCCTGGAAGGAGAAAGGTAAATGTGCGACATGGGTGGAACATGTTGCTTGGCAAGATCGTTTGAGCAGCTGCAGCTCTCGAGCAAGCATGGCTCGTCGGGTTGATGTGCATGTCATGCACCAAGCCCGCGACGCATGCAATGCAAGTTTTGTTCAAGCAGGCCCGAGTGTCAATGAGCTGCCCCCACAACACCAGCCACAACCCCCTGCGCTGTGCTGCCACCCACTTGAAGGCCAGCGCGTTCTCCCAGGGCACGCCTCGGTCCACAGCCAGCTCCACGTGGTGCACCTGCACACAAATGATTTGATGCTTTTGATTGCCAGCAGAAACAGCTTGGCACGGCCGGTCAGATGAGGGACGCCCCAGCAAGCGCTGAGTAGAGTTTGTGCATGCGCAATGAGAGGCACATGTACAAGCCATGTGGCGCATGCACTCACGCCCTCGCTCAGGGGATGCAGTCGCCCAGCTTGAGTGTACCCAAACAGGTCACATGCACGCACCTCTGCGCCGCTGGTGGCGTCTTTATAGATGGGCTTCTTGCCCACCACGGTGCAGGAGCGGCCCTTGATGGTCACGATGCCGGCGTCGTACTTGCCCTCGCTCTTCAGCTGGGCAATGGTGGCGTCCAGGGTGTCGGTGTAGTACTAGGAAGGCGAGGGAAGGGGGCGGCAAGGGAAGGGGCAGCTTGTTCACCAGCCGGGCATGCACATGCCATCACACGTGCCAGCTCGACAGGAGGGTGCAGGCGAGCGGAGGCGGCAGGCACACCGGCACCGGCACATCACCACAGCGGCAGCAACAGAACGCGGAGCGGCAGGCGGCCTGTGTCGTATACTACCCCTGCCACTGACCGCACCTGGAATAATAGCTCCTGATCAACCATCGTCATGCCCAGCAGGCGGTTGAGGAAGCGGGTCACCTTGAGCCTTGACTTCTGCGCCACGGAGGGGGCAGGCAGGCGGCATGGGGAAGCAAACCGTAAGGGTGGGCGGCAAGGCGCAAGCAGCCCTTCCAATGCAGCAGCGACTCAGGGCCGCAGTGGCAGTGAGGGCTGTTCTGCTCCAGCCTTTGACAAACCTCCCCAGCCAAGGCCACCTTGCTTGCATCATCAGCAGCATTCCACCCACCTGGGAGGGCACGCTGATGGCCTCTGAGCCATCCCAGGAGCTGGCCGTATCCAGCACACCCACCGCCGCCTGCGCAGCACAGGCAGGGAGAGGGTAGGGACGGTAGGCGAGGCTCGGGCAAGCACTGCGGGAGCTGCTTGATGCCTACATGGCAGCACGTGGCCAGGAAGCTCGAACCCACGCTCAGCAAACTGCGCAGCAAGCTGCCCTGCACCCACCAGCTTGGAGCGCATGTACTGGAAGAAGGGCGGCACGTCCTCGCCCTGCAGCTGGAAGCGGCGGTCCAGGCCCTGCAGCAGGCAGGGGGAAGCGGGCGTGAGGCAGGGAAAAGGGCTGAGTTGTCCGGTCAAGGCAAATGCACTGGTGTGCACAGTGCCTGGTCACTGCGCTGCACAAGCCGTATAGCTGAATGTCAGTGCTTTTACGCGATGTGTGCAAACCCACACCTTCGGCCCATTCTCAAACCCACCGTGGCATGCATGAAGGCGGGGTCCATGAGCTGCGGCGGCAGCTCCGGCACCTGCACATCAATTTAGCGCGGCTGGTGGCAACTTGTGAATATACTCGAGGGGTTGGGAAGGGGCGCCAACAGAGGCGTGGCGAGCCAGCCAGCCCAGCCCGCCTGCCGCACCTTGACGCCCGGCATGGGCTTGGAGCCGTCAGAGCCGCAAATGTCCTGCACCATAAGGTTGGCATGAGATCATTACTCAAGAGAGCCTGCTTGGCATCCACTGATGTGCCTGAAGGCCTGAAGAGGTCCAGCCCCCACCCAAAAGTGCAGGCTGTAGGCGTGGGCACCCACCCACCCCAGCTCCAGCCCAGCGCCCGCACCTTCAGAATGCGCTCGAGCGCCTTCTCCCCATGAAGATTGTCGATGTCAAACGACTTCAGCTCTGTAGGACGAGGCAGGCGCAGAAAAGGTTCGTCACTGTCGTGCGACATGGCATGTTCAGGGGCAGGCGAGGCATCCCGGGCGGCAGCAGCGCTCACCAGAACCGGCGCCGATGGCATTGCGGTCGCCACGCAGCAGCGCGCCCAGGGATGCCAGGCGCTGCGTGGAGAGGGAGGGGATGCAGATTGCTCAGCTCATAAAGGGGAGCTGAGGTCAGCGGTGCCAAAAACACCTTGCCATGTGCGTACATCAACCACAACATCCAACACAGCCAGCCGGCCCGGCGCACCTTGGCTGCCGCGCTTGCGAAGCGGTACTCCCCGCCCAGGGGCACGGTCAGGATGCGGTCTGCAGAGCAGAGGCCAGGTGTGCAAAATGTGCGGCAGAGAGTGAGGGCAGCGCAGATGGCCCAGGAAGCACATGGAGGTGAAAGAGTGCCCCACACAGGTACACAGGCAGCTGGCCCACTCACACAGCGGCGCGGACACTTGGTTCGCGCGGTGCGACCGCCCAAATTGCTGCAGGAGCAAGGAAGGGATAAGGACGATAGCGAGGGTTCAGTCGAGGGTACCAGCGACTGCCATTTTGGGCAAATTTGCAGCCCTCTCTTCACTTGAGATGTCCAGCAACTTGCCCTCAACCCGGCAGCTCCCCACCCACTCGCCTGGATGGCCTTGTCCGCGCTCCAGGGCAGCTCAAGTGTGATGTGCATGCGGCGCCGCTGGTTGGGCACGCGCCGGTCGGCCTGGGGCAAGGGAGCAAAGGGTGCAAGCAGCGTGTCAGGCATATTGACGGTGGTGGAAGGTCTGCAATTGGTTGTGCTGTCCTTCCATTGTGATCGACACTCCTCCTCCGTTCTGCCTGATCCACCGTTCTCATGCACTCACTTGGAGCGAGATGCCGGTAGAGGCAGCGTCGGAGATGATGGCAATCAGCTGCGCAGGGTTAAGAGTGGGGGAGTTGAGCGAGTTGAGCATTTCACACGTTGGCAGCTGCCAACCTCCATATGCCGCCCGTCAACAGCAGCACCAACTCCCCACCTTGCGCCCATCCATGAACGCCGCCTTCTCCCGCATGTTGACGTCCTTCTGCGGGCCGTCGCCGCCGCGCAGGCGGTACGTGGCCCGCTCCTGCTCGTCCTTGGCCACATAGCCCTTGCGGCCTGGGCAGGCAGGCGGGGTGGTTGGGGGCGGTAAGCGTCAGGGGGTGAGAAGCTGTCAAGCCATGGGCCCCTGGCCTGTGTGACGTAGGGGCAGCAGGCAAGGGAAGCGAGCAGAGTCCAGGACAGGCACCCGTCTGGCCCATGCTACAAGCCAAGCTGCAGGGCAGTCAGGCCTCCTCCCGATTCCTCATTCCTGCCCCTTCCAGCCCCTTACCTGTGAGCTCCGCCACCTTTTCCTCCCCGCCCAGCAGTTCGATGAGGTGGTCCAGCGGGTTGGGGGGCCTGCACACAGGGAGTGTCAGTGCGTGGGGGTTTGCATTGCAAAAACCGACGCACAACGCATGTCAGTCCATCCACATAGCAATTGAGCAAGCATGTCCAGCAAGCAGACCAGTCAAACCCAGGCCACTAAATCACAGGCACAGAAGCCTACTCACAGCTCCATGGCCTGCACGATGCGCAGCAGCCAGCCGCGCATGCGCACCAGCTGCTGAGACACCTCGCCGCCCTCCGGCACTGCGCCGGAGGGGTCAGGAGGTGGGCAGGTGGGTGGGTGGGTGAAGAGCAGTAACGCTCTGGCTTTGGAGGTAAGACAGCAGGGCCGAGGCGCCTGAAAACGATGGGTAGATTACCAGCAAACAGTGCCGCGCAGCCAGCATCAGACCCTCGCCTCTGCCTGGGTACAATTATGCAAATTTGCAACCAACCCGCCCTACAATGCAGCCCCCCTCACCTTGGTACCCCTCCTCCATCTCCAGCAGCTCATCCGGGTCCTCCTCATACTCCTCGTCATCGCTCAGCAAATCCACATCCACGTCTCCGCCGCTGCGGGCGCGAGCCGCCGCCGCGTGGCGCTGCACGGGGGAGGGAGGGCAGCCCAGCATGGGCTTTTGAGGAGAGTTCGCAAGGGCACGACGCATGCACGAGCTTGGCAAGTCAGCCACGTCAACCGATAGCACGCCCCGCCCTGCCGCACCCGTGCATGGGCACGGTCCTGTTCTGCCGCCCGCAGCGCCGCCTCTTCCACCGGCAGGCCCGGCATGGCTTCAGGGATGTCGTCCAGCCGGTGCGCCTGTGCAGGTGGGGGTAGGACAAGGGTAACAAGGACAGGAGACAGTCAGGGCCACATTGAAGAGGCAATGGGTGAAGGACAGCAGGGGCGGCAGGCAGACGAGCATCCTGAAAGCTCTGAAGCAGGGCGAGACGTGCAGTTGGCATGAACCATGGCAGGGCGAACAGATGTGCCCACCCGCACCTTGACCGCATGGTGGTAGCCCGCCACGTGTGCGGTGCCCAGCTGCAGGTTGCGCACCTGGGCATAGGCAGGGAACCAGAGCACGATGGGTAAGCAGCTACCAGAGGGAGAAGGCATGGTGAAGGCGCAGGTGCAGGGCATGATTGAGCAATCGCTGGCGCAACAGACGTACCGTGCTGAGCCCTAGCACACCGGCCACCATTCCTCACCGTGGGGTCAAAGGAGGTGCTGCCTGCCCGCCCTGGCTGCTCCGCCGCCTGGCGCGTTGTGCGCCGGGTGGAGCGCAGCGGTGTGGCGGGAGGGCCGGCAGCTGTCTCCTCCTGGTGCGCCTCCAGCTCCAGCTCCGCTGCACAATAGAAGAGTTGGGAGGGTGCGGCAAAAGGGTGTGACGCAGCGAAAGATGCTTGAGACGATGGGGCTGACTGTGCACTTGGCAAGCAGCAGGGAGGGCGTGGCCGTGAGGAGCAGCAGCCTGTAAAGCGTTGCCACCCACCTGTGCGGTGCTTGCGCTGGGCTGCATCCAGGCGCCGCTGCAGGGCCCACAGCCGCTGCTTGTCGGCCACGCTGCCCACCACAGCCCGGCCCTGCAATGCATGGATCAATTGGAAGACCTAGCATGAAGTTCAACGCACGACTGGCATGCATGAAGCAAACCCAGCACCCAGGTCACGCAGCGCAGCTCAACCCATTCGCCTTATAGGCACCCCAAACTTGCCTTGGCGGGCACAAATGCGTCATCCTCGCTGTCATCGTCGTCCAGCTGGCGAGCCGCCGCTGCGGCAGCAGCCGCCCCCGCCTTGTGCAGCCGCCCACCCGCCTGCTTGGCCTTGCCAGCCGCAGCGCAGCAGCCGGGGCAGTGCCAGCCGGCGCGGCCGGGCACGCGGCGCAGCGCACCGCAGGCCACGTGGCAGCCGCGGTCGCATGTGTCACAAAGCTGCAGGTTCTCGGCATCTGCCGCGCCTCCGCACACCTGGCATCGGCAAGGGATGCCCAGCGACAGTTTTGGGCAGGCTTCCATGTAATGAAATTTGCCCGCCCAACATGTCTGCAGGCACAACAGCAGCCGCCCGCCAGCATGCACTGCAGCACTGCCCACCCCCCGCAGGCGCACCAGGCAGCACACATCGTCCTGTGCAGTCAGGTCGATCTCAATGGGGCCCTCAAAGCGCCGGAAGGCCAGGGGCGGGCGCTGCGCCGCAGCAGCCGGAGCGGGGCGGGGCGCCAGCGGCTGCCGGTTGGACAGTGGCGCATCCTCGTCCTCGTCATCAGAGGAAGACAGGTCCAGCACCTGAGTGCAGTGTGGAGTGTAGTCCTTGTTGAGATGGGATGGAGAGAAAAACCAGAAAGGGTAGGGGGCAGGGCGGCGCACTGGCAAGGCAACTCTGGGCGAGGGTGTGTGTCCAACGGAAGTGCCACTACAAGCCGACAACATGACAACACTTGGGCTGCCCCCATCCCTTTCGCAGACCACCTCCAAACCACACACACCTGGCGCCGGTGGGCAGCCGCCTTGGCCCGCTTGCCCCCATTCTCCTTGGCCCCGCTGTCGCTGTCGCTGTCCTCAATCAGCACCCCATGCTTGCGCTTGGCAGCGCCAGCAGTGTGGCCGTGTGCCTGCGCCCGCAGGGCCAGAGGCGCTTCCTCCTCGCTATCCTCGCTGTCCTCCAGTGCCTGCACCGCCCGCTTGGCCGCAAGCTGCCCGCCCGCCGCCTTGCCCTGCGCACGCGCCAGCTCAGCCTCAGCAGCCGCCACATCCGCCGCAGCATCCTCCAGCGCTCGGCGCAGGCGGCGCTCGCCGGCGGCGCGCTGCCGGGTCCACGCCTCTGCCCGCTCAACCCGCTCCTTCTCTTTCATGCGCGCCTCGTGCTCCTGCGCCGCCTTCTGCATCTTGACCTGCGGTCCGGTGGCATGGGGTGGTTGGGCGGGTGGGTGATCATCGATGTGAACAGCAGCAGTGAACAGAGACAACCTGGCAAAGCCGCCACCTAACTCAGCGTAGGCATGCTGCCTCGTACAGCAGCATCCTGCACCGTGCATTGCCAGCTGCCCAGCCACCCACCCGCATGGCGATGATTTCGTCCTCGCGCTGCCGCTGCTTGCTGTCGATGCCAGCTCCCATGAGCTGCGGGGCGGGGCGGGGCGGGTGGGGAAGGGAGGCAGGCACAGGCGGTCAGTGCCGGGTGTGCAACCAGCTCTTTGAGGAACGACTGCTGTGCAGCATCCAGTTGGCAGGACTAATTGCTGCCCATGCCCTTGGCACATGCCATTTGTTTCACTCGCAGTGACCAGCTAGGCTCACCGCCGCCGCGTGCGCCGTCTCCAGCGCCTGCTTGTTCTGGGCGATGACTTGGGAGGCGGGCAGCATGCCGCGCCAGCGGGCGATGGCGTTGAACACCTGTTGAGCGGGGTGGTGGCAGGCTGGTGGGCCGTTGCTGGGTTGGCAGCAGCCGCAGGAGCCCCTCCGACTCCTGGCAACTGATCACAGCCAGCTGTTTCTCAGCGCACTTGTAGCAGAACCCTCACGAGGCCTTTACATCCCCAACTGACCCAAACCCCCAAAGCCCACCTGGTACTCGAGCGAATCCAGCTCCTGGGTGTCTGCGCCGCCGCGGTCCAGCGGGAACTGCAAAGGAGGGTTTGAATAGCAAGGCTTATATTGTTTAGTGTTTAGGCACCATGTGGCGGCGCTTGGCAGGCCACGCGGCGCAGCAGTTGGTTCAAGCTCAGCGCCTGGTGCCAAGCATGATGCATAACCCTGCCCCATGCCCATGCCACCATTGCGGGGCCCTCAAGCTTGTAATCGTGTAAACCAAAAATTGATTAAAAGATAAGTCAAGCACCTGCGTGCGGATGTACTGCTCCAGCACCATGCGCGGCGCGGACACGAGGTCGTCAAACTCGCCGCCAGACGTGTCGCGCAGCAGCTCCGTGTTGGCCTCGCCTGTGTGGTAAAGAGGCGGGGAGGGGATGGTTGAGCTGGGTTGAGTTGGGATGGGAGGGAGGGCTGGTGAGGGTTCACTGAGCAGCCAGATAAGGGCACGCCACTTGTGAAACACGTTGGTTTCATCAACCCTGCTCAGCTCTCTGCAAGACAAGCAAAACACAGCAGCGGCGCACCCGTGGACTGCAGGCCGATCACAACGGCGCAGCCCTCCTGCACCGCCTTGAGCGTCATCTCCGCGCAGTGCGGCACCTTGCTGGCCTGCGATTAAAAACGAAAGGCGAGCATATTGAAGCGACTTTGCCCCAGCCAGCCTGCACCATCATGCAAGTTTCAATTGCAAGTACTGCTGATTACCATGAGCATCTGCTTCCAAAAGCGCTGGTTTGCGCTCCAGAACACGCCTGCAGACATGGGCCGGGGTGCTCCACGTTCAGTGCATGCAACTCTAGTGGACACCTGCCTAGCCGTGCAAGCTGCACACTTGCAAACAATGCAAACGACTGCGACGTGGCTCTGCCGCCTCACCCCGCCTCACCCTGCAGTTTCTTCAGGCGCGGGTGGCACTTGACAATCTTCCACAGCAGCGTCCACAGCATCGTGGCGCGGTCATACATGATCCTGCCCGAGCAATGCATGAGTGAGTGACACAAGGAGCGCCTGGGCTGGGTGCAACCCCACAATGTCCATCCGTTATTTGGCATAAGCAACAAGTGCGATGCAAGGTGTACTCCGACACTTGCGGGCCAGCCCAACACAGCAGCAGCAGCAAGTCGCTCTCACTTGAACACAGGGTCCACCTCCACATGGGCGAGTGCAAACTCTGCACCAGCGTAGCTCAGCGTGCGCGACAGGTAGGTGCCAGTGGCCTTGAGGGACATGGCCGCCAGCTCCAGCGCGCCCAGCTTGGACCTGCGGGCAATGATTTGAAATGGGCAGGTCGTCAGGTCGAGGTCAGGCACAGCAGGCGCGATTGCACCAAAGTCAGCTGGGGTGCACGGCATGCGAATTCTATAGGGCCACCATGGTGGCATCCCTTCCGGTAGCGTTGGCATGCATGCACATCTACAGGCCACCTGCCAACCCGCCCCGCCCTCACTTGGACAGCAGGTCGATCATGTCTGAGGCGTCCTTGAACCCAAACAGGCCCAGGCGCGTCATGTACCTGCAGGGGCGAATACGAGACGCGGAGGTGCGTCTGGAGCTGTGAACGATGCAGGCATTGGGCTGACGGCAACACAACAAACATGCAGATGCAGCACTCGCACGTAGCCCAGCAACACCTTCCCCACAGCCCCCTCACGCCAGGTTCTTGGGCTCCGAAGCACCCGTGGCCGAGGAATAGAGCACCTTGGCGTCCGGCAGCTGCTCCTGCTCGGCGGTTCAACGGCAGGAGTGATAGGGGGCTGAGTGAACAATTGGTGGGTGCAGGGAGGGTGCATCAGGGCAGCCGACTCAGTGGGTAATGCTCTAGATAAGATGCATGCAGCCAGCCTTGAAGAAATGTGCACCTGGATCTCCACCACCGCTTTGGCCGTCTGCGTAGGCTGCGAGCCGTTGCTGGGCAGCAGGTTCTTGGCCTTGTGGCACTGGAGGGAGGACACAGGAGGGGAGGCGGCAGGCGGGATTGCGTTTGGTGAGCCGGCAATAGCAGCGAAGCAACCTCGGATCATGTACAAAGTAGGCAGAATCAACAGCTGAGAGCTCTTGATGCACCAGCAGCCTTGCCTCATCAAACACCAGCAGCGGCGGCTCGCCAGAGCCCTTGAGCCAGCGCACAATCTGGGCCAGCCGGCTGTTGGGCGGCACCCTGCAGGGCGCGCGACAGCAGGTGGCGGTTTGGGGTTACAACAGAGTCTTGCGGTAATCAGTGCTGGAAGGGGCATGCAAGCAGCTGCAACGCAGGGCAATGCAGGAGCGCGAGGCAGGCAACACATGTAATGCCCACCGCATGCGGGACTGGTCCAGCTCCTCCCCGCGCAGCATCGCATCTGCATCGTCCGCCTTGGCCTTCTTGCCACCCAGGCCCGAGATGAGCAGCTGCATGGGGGTGGGGGTAGGCGGAAGGTTGGGAGGGGCACAACTGGGTGGGCGCTTACTTGGTGCAGGGGGCAAGCGGACAAGCCAGGTGCTGCGACAAAGGCTGTCCAAATGCTGCGGTCAGCCGCGCCAGCAAGCCAAACCAATGCTCACCGAGTAGGTGACGAACAGAACGCCATCACCAAACTTGTCCAGGCCCTTGCCTGTGGGCACCGACTCGCTGCCCTGCAGGAGCGAGGCAGCAGTCACAGGAAGCGGTGTGGTGGCATGGGAGGGAGACAGAGGCAGACAATGTGGCCCCCAGGCCCAGCAGGGTCCACCCTTCTGCAGGGAGCATGTGTCATGCCAAGCTGGGACAAAACGATGAAGCGGGCCATGGCAACGGCAGGCCAATCTGTCCCTCAAAACGAGGAGTGGCAGGCCCTCACCCGTGGGCACACAGGGATGTGGGAGGCCAGCACATCCTTCAGGTCGCGCGCTGCATCATGCCGCAGGTCTGTGGGGAGTGAGAGTTTGGGCCAGGCCTCATGAGGCAATGTGATCAAGGGTGCTTGTGCTAGCAGCTGGCTGGGCCCTGACCGAAGAAATAATCCTCCAGCTGCGCCTCTCGCAATCTCACAGCAACAGTTGATAGCGCCCAGCACAGGCGCACCCGCTGAGACGGACACCCAGAGCGCGCGGCGGCCGCCGTCGGCCCAGTGCTGCTTGATGAGCGCCGCAATCTGGCGGCCCTTGCCCACGCTGCACAGGAAGGGAAGACGGCAGCTGAGAGGCCTTGCAGGGATTTGCAGGGCATGGGCGCAGGGAGCACAGACAGAGGACGTCCACATGCTGGGCATGAAAGCCACGCGTGCATTGCATCCCCAACATGTGTCTCCCAATCTGGGCGCCCGCCATGCATCCGAAGCTGTGCCTCACCCAGCACCTGCAAGGGCAGTCCAGCAAGGAGCAGCAGTGTGAGCTGGTGAAACGTGGGTTGAATGCCACAGTTGGCTGGTTACCCCTCTCCTTAGTCAGCCGCTCTCCCAGCACCCCAAACACTCACCATCTCCCAGGAAGAAGCCAGCCCGCTTGTCGTCTGCCAGGCGCGGTCCAGAGAACTTCATGTTGGCGTAGATCTGAGTTGAAGAAAAGGGGTTGCAGCAAATGCATGTGGGGCGTCATGGAGCAAGCAACAACAGACTGAGCTGGCCTGGTGGCCGCATGCATGCTTTGCCCATGTCCAAACGGTGGCACAGCCATGGGCAACCTTGGGCTTGCAAAGACATGCACCATGGCCACACAACCACACACGCAGCAGCGTACGCACAATGGTCTCCAGCTGCGCGTCGCTCAGCAGGCGCTGCTCAACACAGTCGCGCAGAGCGTGCTGGAAGGTGAGGGCGGGCAGCGGGATGGACGCCAGGCTGGCCGTCTCAACCAGCGGGTCTGCGCCAGGAGCAGAGCATGGATAGCACTGTGTACAAGTCAATTGTTTGGCCGAGGAGGTGATCACGAGGCAGGCAAGCAAGTCTGCCCCGCCCATGCATGCCCATGCCCCGTTTTGTCACGTCTTGGTGGCTGTCGCCCCATGCCCCCGCCGCTCACCCGGGTGCCCCATGATCTCCGGCTCCATCGCCCGGACCTGGTGCGCCACATACTCGGCATACTGCAAGGGTGAGCAGCGGGGGGTGTGCAGCGACGTGAGCCACACTACGGTCATTGGCGTCCCATGTCTGCTGGGGCCTTGCAGGGGAGCCCGGTTGCGCATGCACATGGCCCCATGCACATTCCCAACATGCTGCCAAGGCGTGAGCTGCCCTCACCGTGTGGCCGTCCTCATTGTCGGCTGTGCCCTGCAGCAGCACACACAAGAGGAGAACCAAGTGAATAAGACTGGTTGGCTTGCCCATGCATCATGCTGCCAAACCCTGTGCAAGGCCGCTCCCGCCACCATGTCATGGCCGCCTGCCCAGCCCTCGCACGACCATTCGCTGCCATGCACCTTCTGCAGTTTCCCCTCCCAGCTCACCGCCGCCTGGTCCTGGTCCCCCTCGAGCTCCATCATTTGGTCTGCGCCGTCTGCTGCCGCTGCCGCTGCCACCGCTGCCGGGATGGGCGCGGGGTAGGCCGCCGCCGCCGCTGCCGCTGCCTGCTTCTTCTGCTTCTTGGCCGCTGGTGCCGCAGAGTAGGCTGACACTGCTGGCTCCGCACGGGCCGCAAGGACGGAAACCGACGCGGCCGGCTGCGCTGCCGCAGCACGGCGTGCCTGCTCCAGCGCTCGCAGTTGATCCAGCTGGGCATGCGCTTGGACTTGCTGCAGGAAGGCGGCCGCAGGCGCAGGCGCAGGCGCTGCCACACGTGCTGGCACTGCGTACCCTGCTGCCGATGCCGCCGAAGGCGCCGCAGCGGCCGCCATTGCGGCGGCTGGCCGAGTCGCTGACATGACGATGGCCGCCTTGACATCCGCCGGCAGCTGGGTCAGGCCGAGTGTGGCAGCGTAATTTGTGACCTGGGTGCCCAGCGCCTGTCCATAGAAGCCACGGCTCAGCAGCGTCGAGGTGAAGGACTTTACAGCCGCCTCCTTCTGTGCCTGCTGCAATGCCTGCATGGCGGGCAGGCCGCCACAGCTGCCGCCGTCTGGCGGGCGGCGGCGAGCGCCGGGTCGGGGAGGGCGTCGCGGCCAGAGGTCCGGCGCCAGGGACCCGCGTAGGACTGCACTACGCGCTCAGAGCTGCCGAGGGCGCGGGGGCGCTCGAGCGAGGCGTTGTCAAACTCGGGGTGAGTCGAAGCCCTCGGTCCCAGCGGGGCTTAGGACCGAGCCGCTTTCGATCGGGTGCCGGCGGCTAGGGATAGCTGGACGTGCTGCTTCGCCAGCATGGGTGCCGCGGCATGCCGCGGGCCGCCCAGCGTGGCGGCATGGCTAGGGCTTGCACTTGAACTGTTTCACACGTCCAGGACTGCTTTCTGCCGCTCTCCTGACCTTTCAGCCAGCTAAAAAGGGTCTGTTGCCCGGCAGTCGACTTGCGGCGACACCACCCGTGACTTGAAAGATTCGTGTTTTGAAGCTTCAAACGCTAGGCGGGACAGGTGGCGACAGCAGGACTGGTAGGAATCAAACCCAGCAAGTTGGGCAGGCAGCCAGCTTCAGTGCTCATGGTGCTGGTGGTAGCGCCGCTGCGCGCCGCCGGCGCTGCCGACGCTGCCCGCGCCGCTCTCCGCTGCACCCGTGGCAATGGCCACCACGAGCCACCAGATGAAGCGGAGGCCGTGCAGCAGCACAAAGTAGGCGATGGGGATCCACAGCAGGTTGCGCACGTCGGCCAGCGGGCGCAGGTTGATGCGGAAGCCGCGCCGCCGCGCCCGCGCCAGCAGCTCCTGGGTTGCGGTGAGGGAGGCGGGATGGGCGGCAGGTCAGCACCATGTTGAGGCAGCGAGGCGGGTGGCCATGGCTCGTGCAATGCATCAGCACGCCTGCGGGCTGGCATGCACTGAGCAGGTTGCGCCCAAGCTCAGGCCTCTCTCCTCACCTGCAGCCGGTGCTCTGCTAGATCTTCCTCCTCCTCGCCGTGCTGCTGCTGCTCCCGCTGCTGCTGCTGCTGCTGCTGCGCGCCGCCGCCCCTTGCGCTGCCGCCGCTGCCGCCTGTAAGGCCCAGCGCCGCGTTGAGGCGCACCGACAGCGCCACCAGCAGGCGGACTAGCAGCCCAATCTCAAAGGATGTGATGGGCCGCAGCATGGGGTCGCCCTTGTAGTGCACATCCCGCCAGCTGCTCTTGGGCAGGCGCTGCAGGGGCACAGGGGGTGAAGCAGCCCAGGCGGGGGACGGGGTGAGGACGCCATGCCATGCCCAAGCCATGACAACATGACTGTCGATCCATGTTGCTAGCCACCAGCAGCAGGCACAAATGTGCTGACCGCATTCCACAAGACAAACCCAACAGCTCGCTGACACCAGCTGATCAAAATTCACAAGTAAAGCCCACCAGCTCACCGGCACCGCCTCGTCGTAGCGAGCCTCCTCCACCGCCCGTCCCGCATCCGCGGCCGCCGCCGGCAGCGACGCCAGCGGCAGGCTGGTCTCTAGGCAGGCACGCAGGCGGCGCTGCACCTGCACGGCATGAGTGCAAGGCGAATACACTGGCTCAGCGAACACATATGGGAGCCTCCATGCTGCCGCCGCAGGGCCCACGCATTCAAAGCAGCATAGACAGGTCACTGAACGCACCTCTGGCTTGAAGATGTGGGAGGAGATCTCCAGCAGGTCCCGCGCCACATAGGCGGCGCCGCCCTCCGCGGTGCTGTACAGCCCAAACGTGGGGGTGACCTGCGACATGAAAGGGGCGGGAGCTGGGCATGGGCGGCTGGCAACAAAGGGGCTGGAGCAGGGCTGCAGTGCCACCACAGCTGTGGACGCGCAATCTCAGACTGGCACAGCACAATGATACACCCTGCAGGTCAGACAAACCACACCAGCACCGTACACCAGCCCGGCTGCCTGCCAGCCATTGTGATACAATATGCCACTCACCCGCACCAGCGGCGTGTCGCCCACCACATTGGCCGTGGCCGCCACGTCCCAGTCAGCCGCCTGCTCCAGCAGCCAGGGCAGCAGCTCGGCATAGGGGCCGTCCGCGCGCCGCGGCTGCGAGCCTGCGTGGTGAGCATGGGGTGGGACAGGGCAGGTGAAGGTGGGCAGTCAGGCCTGCACTTGCTTTCCCGCCCAAGCCAAGGCAGGCAAACACCTTGCTGCTGGAGTCAACGCGGCGGCACGTCAGCCATGCCCAACAGCAACAGCCAGCGGCAGCCCTGCGCCCAGACATCCCTGCCCCTTGCCCGCTCACCCGCGTATCGGTTGAGGTCTCGCTCCACTCGCTGCAGCAGGTCCCGCAGCTCAGGTGCGCCCTCCAGCACGCCCAGCACGTTGACCAGGTCCTGGGCAGCGCTTTCGCCGCGCACCTACACAGGGAGGAACGTGCATGAGGGGACTTCTGTGCTGTGCCACCCACAATGCCTGCAGTGCTTGGCCACGTGGCGAATGACAGGTGCACGTGCGGTACTTGCAAAGCGTCCCCCTCGAGCGCTCTGTTGCTTCCTGATCGGCGCTGCCCAGCTCAGCTGCGCCATACAATTATCCCCTCCTGCCGCACCTCCACGCGCGGCACCGAGGCCTCCAGGAACAGCGGCAGCAGGGCGAGGTAGAAGGGCAGGTTGGACAGCACGTGCGCCTCCCACTGTGGCCCATAGCTGCAAGGTACAGCAGGAGGAACGGTTTGCAAGAGGTTGTGTAAGGGCAGCATGGAGGCTGCTGCTCGGCAGCGGGCACTATATGCCAGGGCGCCGCGTTGCGTGTTGCACGCGCCTCTTCTTCTGGATCACAACTCTCCATTAACCCGGCCACACAACCGCGCTTGCCTGCTGTTGCCGTCGCCCTTGCCGCCGTCGGCCCAGTGTACACGGTGCACCAGGTCGGTGACCTGA
>VFQQ010003209.1_pt1 | contig 16326 bp, 17 predicted proteins | sample 3512341 | NCBI WGS metagenome assembly VFQQ01 (sample SAMN10412373, study PRJNA504923) | tailings metagenome | isolation source: Relicate 2 Philex TSF1 revegetated site | place: Philippines: Tuba, Benguet | collected 2017-08-29 | reverse complement strand
TCGCATTTCTCGGCCCGGAATACGACGACAAGCTGAAGCAGGTCTATACCGAGACCAGCGCCGACGACATTTTCAGCAAGGAGCCCATCCTTGGATTGTTGTCGGGTGATGCCGTCACGGATTCGACACCCCTCAAAAGGCTGATTGCGCGGTTTGTCGATCAGGAGATGATCCGGCGCATAGCCGAAGAGTACGAAAAAGGGCGTGTGCTCTTGGTTGCGACGACCAATCTCGATCAGGCGCGCTCCGTCATTTGGAACATCGGGGCTATCGCGAAGAGCACCGATCCGCGCGCGAGAGAGCTGATCATCGAGGTGCTACGCGCCTCCGCTTCGATCCCCGGCGCGTTCCCGCCGGTCATGCTCGATGTGACGGTGGGTGGCAAACGCTACGAGGAAATGCATGTCGATGGCGGAGCTATGAGCCAGATGTTCCTCTATCCGCCGTCGTTTCAGTTGAAGGCTGCCGAGCGCGGTCTGCGCGATCACAAGAACGTCGCGTATATCATTCGTAACGGCCGCCTGTTCCGTCCCGAGCAGCAGGTGAAGCGCCAGACGCTTGCCATCGCGGGGCAAGCCATCGCGACGATGACGGCCGCCAACGGCGCGAACGATCTCTATCGCATTTACCTCACGACGAAGCGCGACGGCGTCGACTACAATCTGGCCTATCTCGACGATGAATTCGACGTTCCCTATGAAGGCCCGTTCGACAAGACCTACATGAACACGTTGTTCGAGTTCGGCTACCGCAAGGGATCAGGCGGCTACAAGTGGCACAAGATCCCGCCGGGCTATGCGGAGTGAGAAAGCCCCAAATCTCGTTACAGACGAAAGACGACATGAGCGAACACACTCCTGGCGCGCCGCTCTACCTGGAGGACCTCACGGTCGGACGGCGCTTCACCACAGGCTCGGTTGTAGTGGAACGCGAGGCCATCAAAGCTTTCGCGGCGAGTTTCGATCCGCAGCCCTTCCATCTCGACGAGGCAGCGGCCGAGAAGAGCTTCTTCGGCGGACTGGTCGCGAGCGGTTGGCACACGGCCTCGCTCACCATGCGTCTTCTGGTGACGAGCGGGCTTCCCATAGCTGGCGGCGTGATCGGCGCGGGTGGCGAGGTTCAATGGCCGCGTGCGGTGAAGCCCGGAGACGAGCTGCACGCCGTTTGTGAGGTCATTGACGCAAAGCGATCCGCGTCGCGGCCGGAGCGGGGGATGGTCACCGTTCGCACGGAAACGCTGAACCAGAACGGCGAGGTCGTGCAGATCATGACCGCGCGGCTCGTCGTCCCGAGCCGTAAGAAAACGGCGTCTACCTAGGTTCGGAGGCGTGGCTTTAGCGCCCCAAGTGTTACACCATAGCATCAGTGCCACTTATGACGCCCCATTGAAAATACGATTGGCCGGGCGCGCCGTCGCTGGAGTACGTTCTCCGCATAAGACCAGCGGATGGAGAAAATCCGCGTTTAACCCAAGGAGACGCCCCATGAAGACCTGGATGAAGCCCTCGGTTCGCGAGCAGGAAGTCGGCCTCGAGGTTACCTCGTACATGCCGGCTGAGATCGACCTCGTCTAAGTCGATCTGCCTTCAGTCGAATTCGAGCGGCGGTCGCAAGAGCGGCCGCCGTTTTCGTTTGTCGGCTACGTGTTGGGCGTGAAGCTCGCGAAGAGCTTGTGAACCGGCGCGGCGCTGGCCCAGCCCACAGTGGCGCCCTTGGGCACGAAGCACGTATCGCCCGCAACGAACGTTTCGTCGCGTCCTTTGCCGTCCGAGAGCGTCACGGCGCCCTCGAGGATATGCATCAGCTCGTGATGTGGAAATGGGATGGCGCGTCTCCGGTAAGGTGTCGCCGACCACAGCCCTGCCGTCAGCTGCCCGGTAAGGTCGGTGAATGCGGTGGCCTCGCGGCACGCGGGAGCAGGGCCGTCGAGAAGCGCGGCGTCCGGCCCTTGTGCAGGTGCGAAAGGCAAGGCTCCGTCGATTTTCCGCGCGCGAAGAGCCGCGGGATTATCCGGCGCGAGCCCTGAGCTGTCGCTGTGTATGACAAAAAATTTCTTAAGCTCGCCCGCCTGCCGCCATGAGCACACGGTGCCCTTGGGGATGTAGAACGCTTCGCCCGCTTTCACATCGAGGCTGTCTCCCTCGGCGTGGTCGATCGTCACAGAACCTTCAAGCAAGAGCATAACTTCATTCGTCGACCACGGTCCCATGCGGCCCGTCATCGGTGAGCACGCCCACACACCGACCATGAGTCCGGTGTGCGCATCGTCGAGCCAGAGGTGGCCGTATTGTTGCCCGGTTCCCGCGATCAGATCGTCGCTGGGCATCGGCCCCCAGTCCTCGAGCTGCCCATCACCGTTGGCAGAGAGGCGCACAAATCCCAACATGGAACTTTTCCCGCTTTCGATGGTCTGACGTGACGGACGTAGGACACGTGCCATTGCGCAGTGCGTCATGACACGGTTGTGAAATGGTCAGAAGATATTTTCACTTTGCCGCACGTTCGCTTGGGTATGTACTCGAAGCTCGGGGGAAAGAGAAGAAAGGAGGCAACGCCACCAGAGAGAGAGAGAGACGAGGGAACCGGCTACGAACCAATGAGTTTTCGCCGGGCAACTGAGCTGATCAATCGAAACGGAATAATCCCGAAACGGAGTAATCCGCCGCATGAAAAACTCAGCCGCTCACACGAAGACAGCCGCGACTGTCACGTATCTCGCCCTTAAAGACCGCAAAGCCATGCCGGTCGAATACGCGCCAATTCACTTTCCCTGGACCGAGGAATTGGAACGCCGCCGCAGAGCCGTCGCCCGCTGGAGAGGCGACGACACGGGCCTCAAGGAAACCATGACGCGCGACTAGCGCGCGTCACAAAGGTCGGCGATCCTGCCGGCGATGCAAGCCAACCGCAAAGTTGCGATCCGCCACAGCCAACTCAATGATGGCTGTGGCCGCCATGGTCATCACCGCTTTTGTCGGTGCCGCCGCTCGCGCCGAGTCCCCGCACCGGCAAATCCACGGTACCGGTCGCGCCACTCTTGAACGTGAGCGTAACGGGTACGCGGCTGCCCTCGGTCAGGGGCTGCTTCAAGTCGATGAGCATGAGATGCATGCCGCCGGGTTTAAGCTCGATGCTTCCGCCCGCCGGGATCTCGACGCCGTCGGCCATGCGGCGCATCCGCATCACGCCTTCGGTCATCGTCATGTCGTGAATTTCCCCGCTGCCCGCGACAGGCGTGGCAACGGAGACGAGCGTATCGGCCGTGTTGCCGGTGTTGCGGATCGTGAGATATCCGGCGCCCACCTTCGCGCCTGCAGCGGTCGCGCGCGACCAAGCGCCCTCGATCGCGAGTGGGCCGATCTGAGCCGATCCGGCATCCGCTTTCTCGGTTACGCCTCCCGTTTCGGCGGCGATCTTCAGCACCGCTGCCGGGGCCTCGAGGGAATGGGGGTCCACACCGGCCGCGGGCACCTCGACCCACTTGAGCTCGCCCTTTGCGCACACCTGCACCACCTTGAAGTAGAGGTTCGCACCAGGGTCGAGTTCCTTCGCAAGGAAACCGGAGGCAACGAACTCGTCGTAGTAGTCGTCGGGCAGCTCACCCCCGGACCATTCGATTTCCTTCACGCCCTCGGTGAGCGATTTGCCGTGATAGAACGCGTACGCTTGTTGATAGGCACCGCGCGTCGTCTTGAGTGTCCAGCCGGGCTTCGGCATCGGCTTCACGCCGATAAAGCCTTCGGGGATCTCGACCCGCACCGTGTTCGTCGGTGAACCGTCGCAACCGTGCGGAACTTTGAGCACCGATTTGTAGGACGCCCCGCGCGGCGCTTCCCCGCGTTCGAGGCCGACGTGAGCTGAGGCGGGCAGCGCAAGAGACATGAGCAGAGCAGAAAAAATCGAAGTCGTTTTGAGAGGGGTCATTGAGACCTCCGTGTTGAGTTTCACTTGATGGGGGGTGAGCGCGCTCACCACTTGATTTGAACACCGCCGTAAATGGCGCGGCCCGTGCCCGGCTCGAACAGAGCAGCATCCGAGCCGTTGAGATTGGTGGCCACGCTGGAGCTCGCGATATAGATCTCATCCGAAAGGTTGCGCCCCTCGAGATAAGCCGTAATTGGGCCGCCGTTGTCGAAACCGATCTTTGCGCCCCAGATAGCATAGGCGTCCGTCTCGAACGTGTTCGCGCTGTCAACAAAGTAAGCGTCAGGTACCCATTCAACGTTGGGACCAAAGTAAACCCCGCTCGGATGCTTGTAGAGCAACTCCGCCCTGAGGTAGTGCCGGGGCGCACCCGGGAGTTCGTTGTCACCCCAAAGCACGTCGTTGTCGTAGCGGAAATCGTTGAACGTGTAGGCGGTGTTGAGCCACAGCTTGTCGGGATCGGGTCCGTGAGCGAGCAAAGACTTCATGACCACAAGCCCGAGGCCCAGTTCCACACCTTGGTGGATGGTCTTGTCGGCATTGCCGACCTGACACGTGCTCGGCGGCAGACCATTCCCGGTAAAGCAAAGCAGCTCATTATCGATGTTGGCGCGATAGAGCGACAGGTCCCAGCGGTAGTCCTCTGTTCCGCCGCGCGTTCCGATTTCATAGGTGGTCGCGCGCTGGGCCTTGATATCGGTGAACGGAATGCTTTGAGCAGTCACGCTCTCGCCGAAGCTCGGCACCTCAGCGCTGCGCGAGATGTTGCCGAACACCTGCCACTCGCGCGTCACGTCCCAAACCAAGCCGCCTTTCGGGCTCCAGATATTGAACTCCGTCGACCCGCTCTTCGTGCCCTTATGCGCATCGCGATCGCGCGTTGCATGCAGGAACTGCGTGCCTGCGATCACGGCCACTTCAGGCACCACGTAGAAATAGTTCTCGAAATAGGCACTGAAGTTCTTGGCGGTGTCGTCGGCGTCGACCAACAGGCCGTCCTTCTCGCCGCCCGTGTTCTTGTACTGCTTAACGTCGATCGTGCCATTGTGGAGGTTCACGCCGGCGATCAGCCGGTTCGCATAGCCGCCGATGCGGCTCTCGTCAGTGATGCGCGCAAACCCGCCGTAATCGTCGTAGCGGTAGTCGAGCCACTGGAAGATCGGATGCATGAGGTGGCGGTCGACATTGAACGCACCAAGCTCGAGTAACGTCCCCGGAGCCAAGCGGATCGCCGTCTTGTTGGCAATGCGCACACTCTCGATGTTGCGCTGATAGTCGTTGAGCACATTGTTCGCAGCCGCGGCTGTCGGATCTGTTAGGGCCGCCTCGCGCGTCACGCTGCCCGGAATGCGCTGCTCAACGTGATTGGCATTGAGGTAGAAGCGCGTCTCGACGTTCTCGGTCAGCCGGTAGCCGACGTTCATGGAGCCGCGCACGCTCTCGCCGTCGCTGTGATCACGGAATCCATCGGCCTCTTGCCAGGTGCCGGTAATAAAATAGTCGGCCGCGCCGTAGACGCCGCCGGAGCTGGCCGACAGCTTGTGGAACCCGAAGCTGCCGACATCGACCCGCGCGCCGAAGAGATCGGAATCATAACCCGTCGGCATCACGAAGTTGATCGCGCCGCCGAGCGAGTTGGCGCCGAAGCGCTGCGCGTTCGCGCCCTTGAACACCTCGATGTAGCGATAGGCCGTCGGATCGATTTCCTGGAAATCGCCATAGCCGTCGGCGGTGTTGATCGGAATGCCGTCCATGAAAAGCTGGATGCCGCGCAGGTGGAAATTGCGCGACAGGCTCGAGCCGCGAATCGAGATGCGGGAATCCTCGCCCCACTTCGGCTGCACCCAAACGCCCGGCACGTAGTCGAGCGCGTCCTTGATGGTGACCGATGGCGTCGACGTCTTGTAGGCCTTGTCGGGCACGACCTCGACGCCGCCCGGCGTCAGCTGAATGTCCGCCGTGGCCTCGGCCGTTGTCGGCACGGACAGGCTGCCCGAGCGCGTGCCGGGCGACGGTAGGCCGCCTTCGTTGGGCAGCACCTCACTGTCGTCTGTCGCGGGCTGCGCAGTCGCCACGGGCGCAGCGCTGGCGCTCTTAGCGGCCTTTTTAGGCGCCGCAGGCGCGCTCGTCGTGACGGTGACTTCGGGCAGCTGCGTGACGGCGTTCTGGGCCAGGGCGGCTGAGGAAAGGACGGCAGAAAGTGCGACGATGGAAAGCGCGAGATCCTTACGCGCAAAAGCCGCGATGGGTCGGGCCGCAGCCCTGAACCGGACGATCGATGACATGACAGGAGTTCCGAGTTGAATCTGAAGCGAGCGGCGAGCGCACTTCCTTCAACGGAAAGGACGCACGTCCACTGACGAAGTGAGATCAGATCAACGCGGAAGGCGGACCGCGGGCAGACGTGGCCCCCGGTTTCGGTGTTTCGGCAAAGAGTGCAGCTACCAGCGTGTAGGCAACGGCCGCGAATTCGGCCTCGCTGGCGAGGCTGTGCGGCGCCTCTGCGTTCAGAGCGACGGCGCCGGCAGCGGCGAACGCGCAAAGCCCTTTTTCGAGGTGCTGGGATTTCGACGCGGGCACCGGCGTGCCGTCCTCGCCGACGGTCATCAACTGGGTTCCCGAGCTCGTACAGATGACGATCTCGAACGATCCTGCCGCTGCGTCCGACGCTTGCACCATATAGCCAGCCGGCAGCAGGCTACGGACAGCCAGCACCAGCAGCACAATGATGTTCACGGCAGCGCGCATGTGTACGGACGATTCCTCGGGCCCTGAGGACACAGTTCGCCGACGCTAAGGGCGGGCACGAAGCTTGGCAAGCGCACATCGGGTGCCAGTTGGTCGCGCCGTGTTATCGCGGCCACAGTATCGGGCCCTGCAGAAGGTCCGCCTTGGCCTTTCGAGCCCCTGGCCGCCATGCGGAAGGCGGGGTTATGATGAGCGCCGGGATGATCCGAGCAAAAGAGCAAAAAACATGATGTCACGAGGATTGGCCGGCCTTCTCATTGGGCTCGCGGCAGCGATGACGACTGCCATCGCGGTCTCCCGAGCCCAAGTAGCGGAACAGCAGCCCGAGGTGGACACCGCGCTGATCGTCTCTGTGGATGTCTCGAACTCCGTCGACGAGCACCGCTACAAGCTGCAGATGGAGGGCATCGCCAAGGCACTTGAGGACCCGGAGGTCCTGAAGGCGATCTTGAACGGCCCTCAGGGCGGCATCCTCGTGTCGATGGTGACATGGGCCGACAAGCCGCGGCTCGCACTGCCCTGGCAGCGCATCGCGAGTGCCGCCGATGCGGCCGCCGTCGCGGCGAAAGTCCGGGCGCTTCCGCGCCAGACGGGCGAGTTCACGTGCGTTTCCGGGATGCTGCGCTCGATCTCCGACAAGGTCGTGCCCCAGATTCCGGCCAAGGCCATGAGGATCATCGTCGACGTATCCGGTGATGGCCGCGAGAACTGCAATCCGGACGAGCCTCCGGCCAGTGTGCGCGACGAGCTCAACGCCTCGGGTGTGACCGTGAACGGCCTGCCCATTCTCGAAGGAGACGAGGGAGCCACGCTCGAGCAGTGGTACCGCGAGAACGTGATGGGCGGTCCGGGATCGTTCATCCTCCCGGCCAACGGCTTCGGCGATTTCGGTCGCGCCATTCGCCAGAAGTTCATGATTGAGATCAGCGGCGATCCGCTCCCGGTCAAGGAAGCGCGCGCGTCGGATTGAACGTCCGCCTCACGTCCGGTGCTTGCCGCCGGTTACCCGCTGCCTCAGGTGTCGTTGAGCGTATTCGGCTGGCACTTCCAGCGCCGAATCTGCCACTGCGGATGCTCTTCCGCCCACTGCGCGAAATAGGGCGGAGCCGCCATCGCGCAATGCATCGCGTCCATGTTCACATCGAGCGGGATCTTGAAGTCCCGGCATTGATTGGGATCGGCGACGAGACAGGCGGAAAGGATAATGCTGAGCATCGAGGCGGCTCCTGGAGCATGATCGCTTCGGACCCTAGTCGCTCCGATCGTCGCGCCGCCTATTAGGCGCGGCGTGAATCGGCAGCGGAGGAGAAGTCCGAAGCGTGAATCATCGGTCTCATCAAAGACCCCTAGAGCGCGATTCCGATTCAATCAAAAAAAATCACGATCTAGCGCCGGGCATCTGAAAGACCCGGTCGCGTAAGATACGCGCCGGGACCTCGTCCAGATTTGGACCCAGCCCCCAGAAAACGTCAACGAGGTTAAGCCGTCAGGAGAATCTCGCCCTTGCCGATGGTCGCGCGGTCGCCGGCGAGCTTCCGCACCTGGGGCGGAAGGGCCTTTGGCGCGAGCGGCCCGAGGGTGTCGGCGATATAGCGCGAGAGGATGCGCAGGATGACGGGATCGATGCGCCCGCAGTCGGCGAATGTCGGCAGCACCTCATCGACCGAGGGGCCGATTAGCGTGCCGCGGCGGAGCAGGGGACCTGGGCGTGAGCCGAAGCCCGCTTCGGTCCAAAGTGTGCCGCCCACCATGCGCGAACCGGCAGCCGCGCCGAACTTGCCCTTCGCGACCACGACGCCGCGCCGCATCCGCTCGCCGGCCCGCTCGCCGACGCTGCCATCGACCAGCACCGTGCCGCCGAGCATGCCGAACTTGTCGCCGGGCCGGGCGCCGCCGAGGAAATCGCCGGCCGAGCCTCTGACATGAATGAGGCCGCCCTTGGCTGTCGAAGCGAGATACGCTCCGGCATCGCCGGAGATCGTCAGCTTGCCGCTTCTCATGCCGCGGCCGGCATAGTTGCCGACACGTCCTTCGACCGTGACTGAGCCGCCCTCGAGCCCCGCGCCGACGTAATCCAGAAACGAAGAATCGCCGGAAATCGCAACGGCGTCGGTCAGCGAACCGCTCACTGCGAAGACGTCACCGACGCGCGGCATGTGCGGATCGTCGCCGAGTGTGAGGTTCTCGATGTCGCTCGTCGAAAGTCCGGCGAGCTTCGCCGGAATGAGCGCGGAGAGGTCGAGCGCCTGGGTCGGGGCCTGCCGCAAAGTAAAGCTCAGCGTGCTCATGGCAGCAGATCCTTCAGGTGATAGTGATGCTGACCGAGCTTGCCGCCGTAATTGCCAGCAGACACCCGCGTGAGCCCTTTGCTGGGGCCAACCTCGATGAGGGTCTTTAGGCCCACTCTCATCGACTCGGCGACAGCTTTCGACGTCAGACCGTCGATGACGATTTCCAGCACCGCGATGGTGTCGGGGCTGCATTCGGTTTTGACCGCGCCCTTGAGCGTCGGGCAGAAGGCGTCGTTTGTCGAGGCAACGGCGCCCTTGTACTTCGATCCCACTTTCGAGCCCGAGCGAACGATGCCGCCGGGGAACGGCGTGATGACGTCGTCAACCTTGGCGATCGCTGCAACTGCGGCTTCAGCCGCTTCGAGCAGGCCGGCCCGATCCCGTCCTAGCATCAGCAGGTTGCCGCCGCCGACGGCGTCCGTCGTCACGCCGCACACGTCCTCGATCACGAACTCGCCGTCCATGACGGGCACGCGCCAGAAGCGTCGGTTGCCGAGCTTTTTGGCCGTCTGCCAGCCGTCGCCAAAGAAGCGGGGACCAGCTGCGAGGCCCATGGTGGTCGGGCTGTCGAGCCCGTTGTAGCAAGCCGAACCCGGGCTGGTCAGAACGCACTGGCCGACGCGATTCCTGAGCTGCGGCACGAGCGCGTCCGGCGAGAAGCCGAACATCAGCACGCGCACGCCGGGCCGGCCGTCGGGCGTCTCGGAGGGAGACAGCTCGCGGTCGATGCCGCACTCAGCTCCCGCGCCGATGACGGACGTGCCAAAACCCGTCATGACAGTGGCGCAGATGTTGGCCCACTTCAGCGTGTCGGCTGTGATGACGAGACCAAGTGCACTCATGCCGAACGCCTCGGCAAAAGTGTCGTCGATTACGACGCCGTTTCTTGTCATGGCGCTCATTGTCAGGAAGTCCTTGGTCCGCACGGCTGAACGATGACGCAGCCGCATTCGCCGCCGGTATGGCCGCAGTTGCTGTCGACGATCTCGTCATCGGAAAGACGGAAGTTGTCGAGTTTGACCGTGTGGTAGCGGTCGAAATACTCGCGCAGCGGCTTTTCGATCGCGCGGTCGTATTCGGGACGTGCCACGTGAGTCGCGCCCGCGACGACTTTGACGACCTGGCCGTTGCGAACGATCAGCTCGCCGTTCTTGAACACGAACAGCGGCGTCTTGAACATCGCCTCGCGGTCGGCGAGGTCCTCGTACACGACGATATCGGCCGAGGCGCCCGGGCCCACGTGGCCACGATCCCGCAGGCCAAGGCTCTTGGCAGGGCCCGCGCGCGTCATGATCGCGATCTCGTAGAGCGAGTACTCGCGGTCGAGCGACTTCAGGATCGTTGCCGCCTGCGCCGCGGGATGCAGCTTCTCGAGCATCTCGTTACGGAACGTGCGGTCCATCAAAAGCCGGATCAGGTGCGGATAGAAGTAGAACGGCGCGCCGTTCGGGTGGTCCGTCGTCATGAAGATCCGCCACGGATCGTTGACGAGCAGGAACAGCTCGAGGCCGATCGCCCACTGCAGCGCGTTGACGTAGCTCTTGTCGCGGTACTTCATCGGCACCACGCCGCAGCCGTTGTCGCATTCGATGTCCATCACCACCCACTTCTTGGGGTTGGCGGACTTCGTGTTGCCGTACTGGCGCATGCTGTCGCCGGATGCCGTGCACGTCTGGCCAAACATGATCTGGCCGATGTCGATCGAGACGTTCGAATACTGGTTCAGCAACTCGGCGATCTGCGGCGCACCGGACGAGAACTTCATGTCCCCTTCCGTGCCGTAGCTGTGGAACTGGATGTGCGTGAGATGGATGGGCAGCCCCTCGGAGCCACGGATCGTGGCCAGCGTCGAATGCAGGCTTCCCGGAACACCGAGGTTGCAACCGTGGATGTGGATCGGATGCGGAACGCCGAGCTCCTTCATGCCGCGTGCGAGCGAGAGGATGATGTCGCGCGGCGTGAGCCCGTAGTGCACGTTCTTCTCGTCGAGATCGAGCTGGCGCTGGTTGAACTTGAAGGCGTTGATGCCGCCCGGGTTCACGATCTTGACCGCCAGCGCCTGCGCCGCGTGCATCGTGAAGGCGATGTAGTCCTTGATGAACGAAAAGTCCTTCTTCTGCGCCATGGAGCGCAGGAAGAAGTCGTCGTTGCCGAGCATCACGAACGCGCCCTTGTCGATCATGGGCGTGTCGCCCATTTCGAGGTGCGCCTGGCGTGCGTTGGCGGGCAGCATCGCGGGCTCGAAGGCCGCCGTGTAACCCATCTCGGCATAGCGATAGCCCGTGGTCATCGTCGACGGCACGGCGTGACCGCAGCCCGAGCGCAAGAGGTCGGTGCGCGCTACCTCGTGGCCCTGGTGATCCTCGGGCAGCAGCATGCGCCCGATGGTGACCTTGCCGCCGCCGATGTGGCTGTGCGGGTCGATGGCACCCGCCATTACGACGCGGCCGTTGAGTGCATACTCCGCGTCGATCTTCGTTCCGGGAGGCGGAGCCGCGACGATGCGGCCGTCGCGCGCATAGATGTCCCGGACCTCGCCGTTGACCCCGTTCATGGGGTCGTACACGGTTCCGCCGGTGAACTTGATGAGCATTTCCTAGGTCCTCAAGGCGGGATTAAAGAGCGAGTTCGATGGCTGCGAAGAGGTCCGCTGCCTTCGGCAAGTTGGAGCGCCCGAGATTTTTCAGAGGCAGGCTCACGACGTTGTCGACGCGGATGATGCGCCCGGCATGGTCTACACCGGGCGTACCCACCGGGATGAACACGGCAGGAGGCGTTGCGAGCTTGATGCCGGGTGTGCCGAACACGATTGTCGGAATTTTCGTGGCGGGCGGTCCGAGATCCGGGGTGAACGAGGCGAGCCAGACAAGAAGATCGCCTTCGCCATTGGCAAGCATCTTCGGAATGGCGTAGCGCGTGAAATCGTAGTCGGGCTTGCCGCTCGCGAACGAGACGCGCAGCGGATAGCCGCTCTGCCACGAGGCAACGGCGCCGGCCGAGATGGCGCCCTCGTTGCCGCCGAGCGCGAGGCCGGCCGCGCGGCCCTTCACGTTCAGTTCCTTCACCAGGTCGGACACCGTGCTCACGACGAGATCCGCGTTCGGGAAGTTGAGGCTCGGCGGCGCCCAGCAAAACACGGGATAGTGGGCCTTCTGGCAGCGATCGAGCAGGTCACGGATTTGCGCGATCGGCACACCGGCGACGTTGTCGACCGTAACCGGCGTACCCCGGGCTTCCGCAGCAAGCGCGGCGACCACTTCGCCCACGCGGTCGAGATCGCACCCGAGCGTGATGATTTCCCCGATGCGCGGGCCCTTCACCGCCGATTGGTCCAACCCCTTGCCGATGAAGACGACCGTGCGCTTGGGCGGCTGCTCGAATACGAGAGACTGCTCGACATTGACGATCCGCTCGAAGAAGCGGGGGTGCAGCTTATGAAGATCGCTGCCGACGACGATGATCATGTCGGCGCGATTGCGCGTTTCCGTCAGCGTCGTCGTGATCCAGCCCCGCGTCTGAAGCACGCGGAAGTTCCGGTACTGCCCTTCCGAGAGCGCGTGATCCACGACGCCGCCCGACTTGTCGGCAAGCGCCATAACGGCCCGGATGCCGTTCACGTCCGTGCCGAGACCGCCATAGAGCGGCAGGGCCGATTTGCGGATGAGCTCGGTCGCGGCCCGGATGGCCGTCTCGAGATCGACATCGCGGCCGTCGACTTGCGGCTTGGCGCCGTCCACCTTCCGCTCGAAGCCGGCAATGGCCTTCTCGCAGCCGTTCTTGGTGACCCGCAGGCCGTTCTCGTCGCGGACCAGTTCCAGATCGTCGCACACGAGACCGCAGAATGGGCAGGCGACATCGGTGATCGCGTTGGACTTGGGCGCGTCGCCCGAACCCGAGTTTTGGGTCCAATTCGTCATGTCATGGGACTCGTGATTTTGATTTGGCGCGGAACAAAAGCATGGACCGGCCCTTAAAACAACATCCGAAAATGTTGCGTTGCAGGGTGGCGAATGCGCACATCGATTGCGCGCGTCTCGTCTCTTACTTATTGTCCGGCGCCGGCTAGAGATAAGCTTGCCGATGACGGAATTCCGGAGGAATACGAATGGTTAGATTGTTTGGTTCATTACTGGCACTTGCGTGCCTCATGCCGATCGCCGCTTCGGCGCACGGCCCCTCGCGACAGAAGGTCGTCGAGACGGTCGAGATCAACGCGCCGGCCGATAAGGTATGGGCCGTCGTCGGCAACTTCCAGGATATGGGCTGGCATCCCGCCTTCAAGAAAACCGAAGGTACGGGCGGCAACGACGTCGGCGCGACGCGCACGCTGACCGTCGAGGGCGGCGGTCAGATCCACGAGAAGCTGACCAAGTACAACGCCGAGGGCAAGATGCTCGGCTACGAGATCACCGAGGTCGACGTGAAGGTCGTGCCCGTCACCAACTATTCCGCGAACATCACCGTCACCCCGGACGGCGACAAGTCGAAGGTGGAGTGGAAGGGCGCGTTCTACCGCGGCTACGTCAACAACGACCCGCCGCCGGAGCTCAGCGACGAGGCGGCCGTGAAGGCCATCACCGACGTCTATCAGTCGGGTCTTGCCGCGCTCAAGAAGAAGCTGGAAGGCGGCTGATGCCGGATCCGCGCAAGCCGGGGCGGCCTCACTCGGCGCGGCGCCAGCCGGGCCGGTTGGCTTTCGCCGTCCTCGCAGGTGCGATCATCGTCACCCTAGCGAGCCTCGCGGCCGCCGGCACCGGGCCGGCCCGCGAGGCTTTTGTCACAAACCAGACAGGCGATTCCCTGTCGATCGTCGATCTGGCGTCGGGTACCCAGGTTACCGAGATCAAGATCGGCGGTAAGCCTGCGGGCGTCGCCATGGCGCCTGACGGGCGCTTTGCCTATGTCACCTCGCCCGAGAGCAAGGAGCTGGTGATCGTCGACGCCGCCGAGCGCAAGATCGCGTCCCGCCTCACGGTGGGGCAGGGCCCGCTTGGCATCGCGGTTCATCCCAAGGGAGACCGCGTCTACGTCGCCGACTGGTATGAGCACAAGCTCTATGTCGTCGATGCCGCCACGCGCCAGGTCAGCGGGAGCGTTGAGGTGGGCAAGTCGCCGTCCGGCGTTGCCGTCACAGCGGACGGCGCCCGGATCGTCACCGCAGATCGCGACAGCAGCGAGATCTCCCTGATCGATGCAGGCACCCTCAAGCGCACCGGCAGCGTCAAGGTAGGCGAACGCCCGTTCGGCGTGACCCTCGATCGGGAGGGCAAGCGCGCCTACACGGCCAACGTCGGCAGCGATGACGTGAGCGTCGTCGATCTGGCGGCCCGGAAGGTCGTCGGCACGGTCAAGGTCGGTCATCGCCCCTATGCCGTGGCGCTCGCGGGCAAACACGCTTTCGTGACCGACCAGTACGGCTCGACGGTCACGGTGTTCGACCTCGACACGCTGTCCGTCGTGAAGACCATTGAGGTCGGCGACTACCCCGAAGGCATTGAGACCGATCCCAGTGGCGCGGCCGTTTACGTGGCCTGCTGGGAGGCCAACACGCTTGAGAGGATTGATGCGGCAACTCTGGAAGTAACCCAGAAGATTACCGTCGGTGACGGCCCGCGCGCTTTCGGCCGCTTCTTGCGCTAGCTCCCGCTTGTTTATTGGGCGCCGCGTCGGGCTGCCTGTTGGTTAAGCTGCGCTCCCAATCCTTCCCTTGCAGAGAATTCATGTTCGGGTGATTGCCCGCACATGGCCCCTAAGGCTAGAAGAATTCCCAAGAAGGCTGCCAAAATGGCGCCCAGCAGGAGGAAATCGTTACTATGCCTATCTTTGCACGTGTGTCGGCTGCGTTGTGCCTTGCGCTGTTGCCGGTTGCCGCTGTTGCGGCGGCTGACCAAAAAGCACAGCCGATCCTGTTCGAGAGCCGCCAGCTCGACATGGTCAACAAAGGCGATGAGGTCACCTACCGCTTCGAGAAGACCGGCTCCGACGAGCGCCTCGTGGGCAAGAACTACGCCGACGACATCCGCCTCAGCGTCGCCAAAGTCGGCGACAAGGGCGAGCGTGAGGTGATCTTCAAGGTCTTCACCGGCGACAACGCGCGTGATCCGCAGAACTGGCCGGACCTTACGATCAATCCGCTGTTCATCTGGTATCTCGACCGTGCCGTCGGCACGTTCAACTCGCTCGCCGGCGGCAGCCAGATGTATCTCAAGCACAAGATCCGCGAGGCGCTCGGCAACGCGACGGCCGAAGAGGTGAAGGTCGACTACAACGGCAAGTCGGTCGATGCATTGAAGATTGCGATCACACCCTTCCAGGATGATCCCTCGTCATCGAAGATGCAGGGCTTTCACAAATCGGTTTTCACGATCGTTGTGAGCAACCAAGTCCCCGGCTACTTCGTTGATCTCGAGTCGAACTTCGTAAGCACTCAGGCGGCCGGTCCCGAGCTCAAGGAGCACATCAAGGTCGTCGGTATGGGAGAAGCAAAATGACAGTGAAGAATCTGGGCCGTGTTCTGATCGTCTCCGCGGCCGCCCTGCTTGCGGCCGGTGCCGCCGCCATCGGCGAGGAATGCATCGACAAGACTGTAGCGCAGCACGCGAACGACTATCCGACCGTGACGCGCGCCGATTACATTTACGGCTGCATGCTGGCGAACGGGCAAACGCGCGACGTGCTCGAGAAATGCTCGTGCTCGATTGACGTGATCGCGACCGCGCTGCCCTTCAAGGAATACGAGGAAGCGGAGACCGTCATGTCGGTGCGCCAGCGCGGCGGCGAGAGCGTCGCGTTCCTCTATGCTCCCGCGATGCAGGAGAAGATCAAGAACCTGAAGCGCGCCCAGGTCGAGGGCGAGATCCGCTGCTTCTGAGCTGTAGACGTTTGTGAACGACAGCCAAAAAAGAGGGCGCCCCGATCGGGCGCCCCTCTTTTCGTGTGTGCAATTGGCGTGCGCTTTACTGCGTATCCAGATCCCGGCCGTCCATGCGAATCATGCCCCGCCATCACGCCGGGATGTGCCTTGTGCGCTCTCCGTCACCCCGACGGAGGTCGGGGTCCAAACACGTATCAGTGGGATCTCTCGGCGTGCCTACGAGCCCTTGGGGCCGGCGCGGCCCGAGAACTGCTTTCCATCCGTGTCCTCGGCCGTCACTTCGAGCATCTCATCGCCGCCACCTGCGTAAGTGAAGCGGATGTTCGGATCCTCGGAGAGAGAGATGCCGCCTTCCATACGGAAGATGCGCTCGCCGCCGCGGGCCACGTCGATCACGCGCAGGAACTTCGCCGGGATGTAATAGCCGGTCGCTTGATTGAGCTGCAGACCCGAGTACTGCGGGTGGCGGATCTTGATGTGGCCCTCGCG
>VFQQ010003208.1_pt1 | contig 16328 bp, 19 predicted proteins | sample 3512341 | NCBI WGS metagenome assembly VFQQ01 (sample SAMN10412373, study PRJNA504923) | tailings metagenome | isolation source: Relicate 2 Philex TSF1 revegetated site | place: Philippines: Tuba, Benguet | collected 2017-08-29 | reverse complement strand
AGAGATCCACCGAGGCGCGGCCGATGGTGATGACGTCGAGCGCCTTGTCGGCGCCGCGAAAGCTCGCCATGCTTTCCTCCCTGAAACGACAGGTTTTCTGGCGTCCCGGGACGCCGTCCGTACTCCAGCTATGAAATATTAATTCCATTCCACAGTCAATATGGAATGGATGAGCTATTTTTGGAATTCACGTTCCATTGCGCCGTTCGGCCGTCGCCACGGCCAGCGTCATCGCCAGCGCCATGGTCGCCGACAGCGAGCGGAAGCCGGCGCAATCGGCTTCCGCCACCTCGAACCAGACCTTGGCCGACTGGGCGAGCGGGGAAAAGGCGCTGTCAGTGATGGCAACCACCGGCACGCCCTGGTCGGAGAGCATGCGCGCATAGTCCACCGTCTGGGAGGCATAGGGCGAGAAGCTGATGGCCACCACGGCATCCTTCGGCGTGGCGAAGGACATGATCTCGGGATCGAGACCGGCAGCGGATTCGACCAGCGTGTAGCGGATTTTCAGCTTGCCGAGCGCATAGGCCATGTAGGAGGTGATCGGATAGGAACGGCGGCGCGCAACCAGATAGATGGTCTCGGCCTTGGCCAGTATGTCGACGGCGCGATCAAGCAGGCCATCGTCGAGCGCGCGCGATACGGCTTCGAGCGACCGTGTCGCGGACTCCACGAAGCCGTCGAGGATGGTACGGTTCTGGGTGACGCCACCGCCGCGCAGCGCCTTCAGCCGGTCTTCATAAGATACGGTGCGTTCGCGCAGCCTTTCGCGAAACACCGATTGCAGGCTGGTGAAGCCGTCGAAACCGAGGAACTGCGCGAAGCGGATAAGGGTGGAAGGTTGCACGCCGGCGGAAGCGGCAATGCTCGCGGCCGTGCCGAAGGCGATTTCGTCGGGATTGTCGAGTGCATAGGCCGCGATCTGCGCGATGCGCTTCGGCAGCGCGGAACGCTTTTCCAGAACGAGGTTGCGGAGCGATTCGTAGTCTTGCGGCAGGCGAGGGTTCATGGGCTCAAGAATCCCCTGTTCTGTCTCCAATCGCAAGAGCATAGCGGTTCGCGCAAAAGATGCCATCCGAAATGGATCATATATTCCATATTGAATGAAAATGGACTAAAGAGTTCACTCGATATCGTCGTACAGTCAGGGAGAGAGTGCATGATCGGCGTCGGCTTGATCGGAACCGGCTTCATGGGCAAGTGTCATGCGCTGGCCTGGACGTCGGTGCGTACCGTCTTTGGCGATGTCGAACCGGTGCGGCTTGTCCATCTCGCCGAGGCCAGTGCGGAACTGGCGCGACAGCGTGCCGACGAATTCGGCTTCGACAGGGCCTCCAGCGACTGGCGCCGGCTGATCGAGGATCCGTCCGTCGATGTCGTGTCAATCACCACGCCGAACCAGTTCCATCCCGAAATGGCCGTTGCCGCCCTCGAGGCAGGCAAGCATGTCTGGTGCGAGAAGCCGATGGCACCATCCTTCGCTGATGCCGAAGCGATGCTGGCGGCGGCACGCCGCTCCGGCAGGGTCGCGGCGCTCGGCTACAACTATATCCAGGGCCCGACGGTCCGGCACATCCGTACGCTGCTCGATGAGGGCGTCATCGGCGATATCAGCCATCTGCGCATCGAGATGGATGAGGACTTCATGGCTGCCCCGGAAACGCCGTTCAACTGGAAGCACGAGGCCGCTTCCGGCTACGGTGCACTGGACGACTTCGCCGTGCATCCGCTGTCGCTGGTCAAGGCGCTGTTCGGCCGTGTCGCCAGCGTCATGTGCGACATGGCCAGGCCCTTTGCCGACCGCGCTCTGGCCGGTGGTGGCCGCCGCGCCGTCGAGACCTATGATATCGCCAGCAGCCTGATCCATCTCGACAATGGCGTCTCGGGCACATTGCTGGTCAATCGTTCCGCCTGGGGACGCAAGGGCCGCATCGCCGTGCAGATCTTCGGTTCGAAAGGCTCGATCCTGTTCGACCAGGAGCGGTTCAACGAGTTCCAGCTCTATGTCACTTCGGATCGTGCCACCGAGCAGGGCTACCGCACCATCCTGGCGGCACCCATCCACAAGCCCTATGACCGTTTCATCCCGGCGCCGGGTCATGGGCTGGGCTTCAACGATCTCAAGACGATCGAATGCCGTGAACTGATCCGCCGCATCCGTGGCGAAGAGGCAAACCTCATCGAGTTCGAAGAAGGGCTGGAAATCGAGCGCACCGTGCACGCCATGGCCCGCTCATTCGCGGAAAAGCGCTGGGTCGACGTGCGCTGAGATTGCCTGGCGACGAAGACGCTTCCGACGCCAGGCAAACTTTTTACGCCGCGCCGGGCCGCTTCGCGATCAGCGCATGGCGTGCGGCGCGGCGATGTTCGACCGCATCGGCAAGGTCGCGCAGCACCGTCTCCGTCGTTGCCCAGTCGATGCAGCCGTCGGTGATGCTCTGGCCATAGACCAGCGGCTTGCCGGGAACGACATCCTGCCGGCCGGCGACGAGATTGCTTTCGATCATAAGGCCGATGATGCGCTCGTCGCCCGCCGCGACCTGTGCCGCCACGTCGGCCGCGACCATCGGCTGGTTCTCCGGCTTCTTGTTGCTGTTGGCATGGCTGACATCGATCATCAGCCGTGGCGCGAGACCGACGCGCGCGAGTTCCGCGCTTGCCGCCTCGACGCTTGCCGCGTCGTAGTTCGGCGCAAGCCCGCCACGCAGGATGACGTGGCAATCCTCATTGCCGGTGGTGGCCGCAATCGCACTGCGTCCACCCTTGGTGACCGCCATGAAATGATGCGGGTGTGCGGCGGATTTCACGGCGTCGGCGGCGATGCGGACATTGCCGTCGGTGCCGTTCTTGAAGCCGACCGGGCAGGACAGCCCCGATGCCAGTTCGCGATGGATCTGGCTTTCGGTGGTACGCGCACCGATCGCACCCCAGGCAACGAGGTCGGCGATGTATTGCGGCGTCGTCATGTCGAGGAATTCGGTTGCCGCTGGCAGGCCGAGATTGTTGACCGCCGCCAGCACGTTGCGCGCCAGCCTCAGGCCCTTGTCGATGTTGAAGCTGCCGTCGAGATCGGGATCGTTGATCAGGCCTTTCCAGCCGACCGTGGTGCGTGGCTTCTCGAAATAGACCCGCATGACGATCTCGAGCCGGTCGGACAGACTTTCGCGCAACGCCGCCAGACGGTTGGCATAGTCTATGGCCGCGGCCGGATCGTGGATCGAACACGGGCCTACGACGACCAGCAGCCGGTCGTCGGCGCCGGTCAACATGGCATGGATCGCATTGCGCGACGCGGTGACAGTGCGGGTCGCCGTCAGCGTGCGCGGTATCTCCTGCATCACCTGGTCAGGTGTGCTCAGTTCTTTGAGTTCCTTGACCCGAAGGTCGTCTGTGGTGGTCAACACGGCTTTCTGCTCCTGGTTGGGAGACCTGCCGGCTGAAACAAAAAAGCCGCCAGGTCTGGCGGCTGTTCGGATTTTTATGCTGCAATCTTCAGATCGAGCGCAATCCTCCCGCCGCCAGCGAGCTACCGTAGCTAAAGTACCAAAACGAGGCGGTCAGGTGGATCATGGCGTGCCTTGTAGCGGAAGCAGCGGTGTTTGTCACGTGCCTTGTCTCGGGTGGCCAGAGAGACGGCGCGGTAGTCGTCGCACGGGTTGACGCCGGCCCGCCTTATTCGCCGATGATGCCGGGCACGTTCTGGTCGTAATCCACCAGGGCGCCGGTCATCACGCCGGACTGCGGTGACAGCATGTAGGTGATGAGGCCCGCCATTTCATGCGTCTTCACGAGCTGCCCCATCGGTGCGGCGGCTTCCGCCTTGGCCAGCCAATCGGCTCCGGCGCCATGGAACCTTGCCTGCGTGTCGGCCTCGCCCGGCGTGTCCATCCAGCCCGGCAGCACGGCGTTGCAGCGGATGTGGTTGCGGCGATAGGCGTTGGCGACATTCTTCGTCAGCGTTGCCAGCGCGCCCTTGCTTGCCGAGTAGGAGGACAGGAACGACTGGCCGCCATGCACATTCACCGAAAGCACGTTGACGATGGAACCTGCCTGCCCCGTCGCAAGCAGATGTTTGACCAGGCCCTGCATCAGGAAGAATGGCCCGCGCACGTTGATGGCGAACATCTCGTCGAACATGTCGGGCGTGGTTTCGACCAGTGAGCCGCGCGCGGCCGAGGCTGCCGCGTTGACCAGGGCATTCAGGCTGCCGAACCGCGTCACGCCGGTTTCAACGGCAGCAAGACAGGCAGCCGGGTCGGCAAGGTCCGCGCTGATGAAGATCGCTTCGGCGCCCTTCTTTTCCAGTTCGGCCACGGCAGCCCGGCCTTTTGCTTCGGAACGTCCGAGCAGGACCAGTGCCTTGCAGCCCTCATCGACGAGCTGTCGCGCCACGGCCAGCCCGACGCCTTGCGCACCGCCGGTGATCAGCGCGTGCGTCGCGCCGTTGCGTGTATCGAGCGTGATCATCTAGGCCTCCCGGTTTCCTCTATCCGCCCGGCGCCTGCATGCCTCGATCACCGCGATCAGGCAGCCTTTCGGGCAAGACTGTCCTGGATGAAGTCCATGCTGAGACGCAGGGCCTCAGCAGGTTTGTCGAGCGCGTGGATTTCGGGCGAAAACGGTTCGAAGGAGAGCGGTCCGCTATAGCCGTTGGAGAGCAGGTCGCGGATTTGCTCGATATTGCCGAGCCGGTCACGGCGGTCGACGAGGATGCGATGCCTGTCCTGCATCTCCTCCACAGCCAGCGTCGGGTCGACGACGCCTGAGATGTGGACGATGCCGGTATGCTCGGGAAAGAATTGCTTCTCGCCCGCCAGATGGTGGTGGAAGGTGTCATGCACCAGTCTGTAGCGCGCCTCGCCGCCGACTGCTTCGATAGCCGCGACGGCGTCGGCCTTGAGGCGCAATGACGACGAGGGAAAGCCCAGCGGCTCGATCAGCGCGATCAGCCCGGCCTTGTCCAGCATGGGCAGGATCTCGCCGAGCGAGCGACGCAATGCCTCGTCGCGTTCGCCTTCTCGATAGCGAGGCGCATCGTTCCGCGGGATCAGACTGATCGATTCCGCGCCTGCCTGTCCCGCCTGGTCGATCAGCAGCTGCACCTTGGCGCGCATTGCTTCCGACCAGGCATTGAAACCATAGGCTTCGGACAATCCGAGCAGGCGTATGCCGTTCGAGCGGGCATAGGCGCCGATCGCTTCCGGCGCTTCACCATCGAAGAACGCGGCGTCGTTAAGCTGTTTGTCGGCCAGGTCATTGCGGAGCTCGACGCCGATGTAGCCCAGCGAGGCGGCGAGGTCGAGAAATGCCCGACAGCTCAGCCGGGGCGTCGCCATGTGGTTCAGCGCGAAGTTCAGTTGCGCCGACATCGTTCAGCTCGCCTTGATCGCGACCGTCTTGCCGGTGACGGCGGACTTGAGTGCCGCATCGGCGATCTTCAGCGCGATCAGGCCATCGATACCACTGGGCGAAGCCTTCTTGCCGGTGGTCGTCGCTTCGATAAAGGTGGCGATCTCATTGGCATAGGCGTTGATGTAGCGGGTCATGAAGAAGTCGTGCAGTGGCGGCCGGGTATAGCCCTTCTCGCTTGCCACTTCGATGGAGACGGGGCGCTGGTTTTCGGCCGCCACCATGCCCTTGGAGCCGTGCACTTCGATGCGCTGGTCATAGCCGTAGGTCGCGCGGCGTGAGTTGGAGATGACCGCCTGCTTGCCCGACGCGGTTTGCAGGATGACGCTGACGGAATCGAAGTCGCCGGCCTCGCCGATCTTCTTGTCGACCAGCACGGAAGCATGCGCCGACACAGCCACCGGCTCCTCGCCGAGCAGGAAACGCGCCATGTCGAAATCATGGATGGTCATGTCGCGGAAGATACCGCCCGAACGCTTGATGTAGTCGACCGGCGGCGCGCCTGGATCGCGCGAGGTGATCACCACCTGCTCGACCTTGCCGATGACGCCGTCGTCGATCGCCTTGCGCACGGCGGCAAAATGCGGATCGAAGCGGCGGTTGAAGCCGACCATCAACGCCGCCTTGGTCTTGTCGACCACGGCCAGGCATTTCTCGACGCGCTTGACGTCGAGGTCGATCGGCTTCTCGCAGAAGATCGCCTTGCCGGCCTTGGCGAAGCGCTCGATCAGGTCGGCATGGGTATCGGTCGGCGTGCAGATGATGACGGCATCGATGTCCGAAGCCTTCTCGATCGCCTCGATGGAGCGCACTTCCGCGCCATAGCTTGCAGCCAGTTCCTTCGCGGCCTTCTCGAAGGCATCGGCAACGGCGACCAGTTTGGCTTGCGGGTTCGAGCCGACCGCCCGGGCGTGCACCTTGCCGATACGCCCGGCACCGAGGAGACCAAAACGCACTGTCATGACAACCTCATCGATAGGGCTGGAGAGAGCAGGAGCCTTCGTCCGGATTTCAGAACGAAAGAACCAGAAATATTCTATATGAAATATTTATTCCATATTCCAGAGAGCCGTCAAGCTCCATGCGCATGACAAATGCGCCCTCGAACGTACAGCGACGTCTCGGCGCGGAACCGCCCGAGGCGATGGGTTGAAAACTAGAACAGCGCCTTGAGTTCGGCCAGCTTGTCGTTGACCAGCCAGCCGTAATAGTTCTCTTCAGGCAGCTTTTCCGGTTCGCCGGCAGCGCGACGGCGATCGTTTTCGGCCTTCAGCTGGGAAGCACGCGCTTCCGGGTTGCCGACATTGTAGAGCGTGGCGGTAAGGCCCGGGTTCTGCGAGATGTCGAAGCCGGCGATGTTGCGATAGGCCTGGATCGAGGTCTTCACGATCGCCGCGACGTAGGGCAGCGTCATGTCCGGATCCATGATCGTCTTGTAGATCTCGTTGGGGTCGTCGACGTCGAGCTTGGGCAGGCCCGACACCTTGTTGACCATGTCGCTCATCTGCAGCGCCGTCAGCGGGTTGAGCTGGCCGAGGCCAAAGGTCTGGCCGGCGTAATAGGGCTGGAAGAAGGTGGCGCCGAAGCGATCATTGGGGAAGCTCGTGCCGCCCACGGTCTTGCCTCGGAAGGAGCGGTTCCACACCTGCTCGCGGCATTCCCAGATGTCGTTGCTGCCGTTTTCGCTGGCGCATTTCGCGAATTCCGGCCGTCGGATGAACTCGGAGACGTCTTCACCCTTGTAGGCGAAGGTCAGCTTCGAGGAGAGATAGGACATCGCCTTGACGTAGTAGGTCTGCAGGCGGTCATAGGCGCCGACATTGTAGGTGTGCTCGCCGACCAGCGCGCCGACGATATGAATGGGATCGACGCCGTAGGCGGCTGCGGCCTTCTTGATCTTGCCGCGCAGCTCGGCGTCATTCTGCAGCAGCGCGTAGACCTTGCGATACTTGGCATCGAAAGAGGTGTTGGTCGCCTTGGTGCGCTTGGTCGAGGAGCCGGGGATCGGCGGCTGCTCGGCATTGCGGTTGCCAGGTGGCACCAGCGTGGCCGCATGCGCCGCAGCCAGCATCGTTACACTCAGCACCGAAGCGACAAGGAAGGAGACCAGTTTCTTCATCAGCGACCGCTCGAAATCGTGCAATCCAGGAACCCGCGACGCCGGAAGGGCCCCACGCTGGATTTGCTCTAGGAAAAGCAGGCAGGCGAGTCGAGCCTTTCGTGCGGGATTGCGGCGAAAGGCGTAAGCCTGCTTCCATTTGGCCACACCGGGCGTCGTGACGCTGGCCGGTATCCAGCGATGGACCTGCACCTCGCGCGCAAGCCTAGCCGAGGGCTGATGTCTTCAGGAACTGCACAAATTCCTCGACGAGCCCGGCACACATTCCCTGCTGCGGCACATCAAGCATAAGCACCAGCTCCGAGAGCTCGTCTTTCGAAAGCGGACCCTGTTCTCCACTCACGCTTCCATACTGAGCGGTGCCACGCGAGGCGATGGATCGGTTGAGGCCGTAGTCCTTGATCTGTCCGTTGACCGAGAGCTGGAGCCACAGCGAACCGCCGTCCGACGCGGCGGCACAGTTCACGACGGTAACGGCGGGAAAGGCAGCGTCGGTCATCTTGAGGCCCGGATGCAGGCCGCCGCCTTGTCACAGAACCACCGTTTCAACGCATTGGCCCCAATTGCGCTTCGTTGCCGGCACGAACGGATTCGAGGACTTCTTCCAGGACGGCCGTAATGCTTGGACGGTGGCGAATGAGCCCGGAACTCGGCAGAAATTCCCACACGTCTCCGTCCGTAGCATGGATACACAGGGAATAGGCGTCCCAGGATGCGAAGGGGATCAGATCGGGTACCCAGTGGCCCGGATCATCGGCTGAAGGCGGGAAGGCCGGGATCGAATCGAATGCTGCGAGGTAGTTATCGGCATGCATCTTGTGATGCTCGACGACTTCGGCGGGACTATGCAGGCGATGCTCCCCGAACAATCCCGTGATGCCGGGCGGGATGTAGTCCTGACCGCCATGGACCGCGAACACCGCGCGGAGCTCGTCGGGTAAGCGCAATGACAACTCCAATGAAATTCGCTCGATCGCCGCAGGCTCCGCAGGGGGTAGCAGTCCATGCCCGCAGTCGAGCCCGGCCTCCTCATAGACCCGCTTCGCCTCGGCGATGAGCGATTTCATCGGTATCCTCTTTCCGCAACTCCCGCTTACAGGATGAAGCGCGACAGGTCGGTGTTCTTCGACAGGTCTCCGACATGCTTCTTCACATAGTCGGCGTCGATCGTCACCTTGCTGCCGTTGCGGTCCGGCGCGTCGTAGGAGATCTCGTCCAGCACGCGTTCCATCACCGTCTGCAGCCGGCGTGCGCCGATGTTCTCGACCGTAGCGTTGAGGTCGACGGCGATGCCGGCCAGCGAATCGATGGCATCATCGGTGAAGTCCAGCTCGACGCCTTCGGTCTTCATCAGCGCGATGTACTGCTTGATCAGGCTAGCCTCGGTCTCCGTCAAGATGCGCACGAAGTCTTCCTTCTCCAGCGCCCTCAGTTCGACGCGGATCGGCAGGCGGCCCTGCAGTTCCGGCAGCAGGTCGGACGGCTTGGAGACGTGGAAAGCGCCGGAAGCGATGAACAGGATATGGTCGGTCTTCACCGGCCCGTACTTGGTCGCCACCGTCGTGCCTTCGACGAGGGGCAGCAGGTCGCGCTGCACGCCTTCGCGCGAAGGCCCGCCCGAAACGTCGGAGCGCGCCGCGATCTTGTCGATCTCGTCGAGGAAGACGATGCCGTCATTCTCGGCCGCCTCCAAGGCGCGACGCACCACTTCGTCCTGGTCGAGCAGCTTGTCGGACTCGTCCTGGATCAAAAGGTCGTAGCTTTCCTTCACCGTGGTCTTGCGCATCTTGGTGCGCTTGCCACCCATGGCCTTCGACAGCATGTCGTTGATGTTCAGCACGCCGACGCCGGCAGGCATGCCGGGGATTTCGAAGCCTGGCATGCCGCCATTGCCGGTGTCGGCGACCTCGATCTCGATCTCCTTGTCGTCCAGTTCGCCGTCGCGCAGCTTCTTCTTGAAGCTCTCGCGGGTCGCCGGCGAGGCCGTCTTGCCGACCAGGGCCTCGAGCACACGCTCCTCGGCGTTGACGTGTGCGCGCGCCTTGACGTCCTCGCGCATCTTCTCACGCACCAGGCCGATGCCGACCTCGACCAGGTCGCGCACGATCTGTTCGACGTCGCGGCCGACATAGCCGACTTCGGTGAACTTGGTAGCCTCGACCTTGACGAAGGGCGCGCCCGCCAGCTTGGCGAGGCGGCGCGAGATTTCGGTCTTGCCGACGCCGGTCGGCCCGATCATCAGGATGTTCTTCGGCATCACCTCTTCGCGCATCTGGCCTTCCAGCTGCTGGCGGCGCCAGCGGTTGCGCAGCGCGATCGCAACGGCGCGCTTGGCATCCTTCTGGCCGATGATGAAACGGTCGAGTTCGGAAACGATTTCGCGGGGAGAGAAATTGCTCATGAAATTACACGTCTACACTTGTTTGATGGGAGGAAGTTTGTTGAGCACGGATGTGGGGAGCGTGGGCCGTACGATCAAGCGCCTGATATGCTGCCAGCCTGCGCCGAAGGTTATGATCAAGGCGCCAACCACCAGCAGGATCAGCGCGAAAGGCGGAATGCCGGTGCTGTTGGCCGTCGAATTGACCAGATAGTAGATGCCGAGCGACCCGAAATAGGCAAGCGTCGGCACCAGCAGCGATCGGCGATCGATGGCAAGCGCCACATAGACGAAGGCGATGATGAGGATCGCCAGCATGATCGTGGCGTTGGCGTCGGGTTCGATGCGGCCCATCACGACGTCCTGACCGGTGGCCATGATGAAGAGCGGATGCACCAGCATCGGCGCCGAAACGACATGCAGCCAGAATGCGCAGTCGGACCAGATCTTGCGGCGCTCGCGGTCATACACGTCCAGCGCGACGGCCGTGCCGAAGACGATCAGGCCGCAGATCAGCGGCATGTAGAGTGCTGCCCGCATCAGCTCCGGCATGTCCTCCAGTCGCGGCGGCGCAACCGCGCCCGTGGTCACCCCATCGTAAAGCATGAGTGCGGTCTGCAGGAAGGCGAGCAGTGTCGCGGCGATCGCGAAAACGCCGGCAAGAATGGGTACCCTGAAGCGCCAGAAATAGAGCGCGACCGCCGCCATGACACCGCCGAGGAACAGATAGCCGGCGCCCGAGACCTGCTGGCGGAGCGCCAGCAGCTGCCAGATCGATTCCGGCTTCTGGATCGGATAGCGCGCGAAGATCTCCAGTCCGAGCGCGACGGTGAAGGAGATGACGAAGAACAGGCTGAGCACCGTCGATGACAGTTTCATGCGGTGCTGGCGGGTGACGACCTCGGCGAGGCCCCAGGAAAACACCACGATCAGCGCGGCGATCCACAGCCGCTGGCCGGGCAGCAGCGTGTTGAGCACGAAATAGAAGCCGACCGTCAGCAGGACCGTACCGACGGTCACGAACAGATCGTTGCCGCCGCCGATCAGCCGCAGGTTTTCCTCGGCCGACTCCGAAGCGTCTTCCGCATTGAAGGAGCCGCTGCGTTCCAGCGCGTAAAGCCGGTCGCGCTGCTGCGTGGTGATGACGCCCTGGGTGACGGCGCTGTCGAGCGTTTCCTGGCTGATCACAACGGATACCCAATCATCATGCGGCCCCTTGCCAGGCTTTGACCGCTTCCAGCGGATAGACCAGCATCAGCACGTTGAGGGTGAGGTTGTCGCGGACCATATAACCCGTGCCGACCTCGAACAAAATGGCGATGGCCACCACCAGCCAGACGGGAAGATAGCGGGCGGCGGCGAAGCCCGCCACCATGGCCAGCGTGTCCGACACCGAATTGATGATGGAGTCGCCGAAATAGTCGAGCGAGATCGTGCCGGCGCGATAGCGGTCGATGATGACCGGGCTGTTCTCTAGGATCTCCCAGCCGCCCTCGATCACCAGCGCAAAGGCAAGCCGGAGCCAGATCGACGAGCGCGGGAACAGGAATTTCGCCAGCGCATAGAACAGGAAGCCGTGGATGACATGCGAGGGCGTATACCAGTCGGCGATGTGCTGGGAATTCTCCGAGCTCTGCACGATGCCGTGCCACAGCTTGACGGTACCGCAGGTGCAGATCGCCGGATGGCCGTGGAAGTAGAGGACCAGCGCCTGGATGCCGATCAGCGCCGCGGCAATGGCGAGCCCGGCCGGCCACGCCAGTCGCTGATGCAGTGGCAGATCGCCGGTGCCGGCTGCGGTCATTCGGCGTCCGCGTCGTCTGGATTGTCGATCGCCATCAGCAGTGCGTTCCCGCCGTTCTCCGTCTTGAAACGACGGACGGGATGGAAGCCGACTTTTTCATAAGTTCTGACCGCAGCCTTGTTGGCCGGGTCCGGGTCGAGGATGACGCGCGGCGCACCTTCCTCGAACAGCATCTCCACGAATTCCGTGATCAATCGGGTGCCGTGGCCTTTGCCGATCAGCTCGGGTTCGCCGATGAACTGGTCGATGCCGAGCGTGCCGGTCGGCTGGTCCTGGAATGGGTTTTCGCCCTCGTCGAGATGCGGGTCATAGCTCTGGATGAAGCCGATCGGCTTGCCGTCCAGCTCAATGATGAAAGGCTCGGTGTCGACGCTGTCGATCGTCTCGACGATGCCTTTCATCTCCGTTGTCTTTTCGCCCCACCATGCCGCGACATGCGGCATGACGAGCCAGCGCGCCAGAAGCGGCATGTCCTCATGCGTCAGTGGACGAAAGCCGTAGCTGGGCACCTTCGGGGGATTCACGATCAGGCGGCGTCCAGCGTTTCGACGACGAAATTGTGGTTGGTGTAGACGCAGATGTCGGCCGCGATCTGCATGGCCTTGCGCGCGATCTCCTCGGCATCCTTGTCGGTGTCGATCAGCGCGCGTGCGGCGGCGAGCGCATAGTTGCCGCCCGAGCCGATCGCCATCACGCCCTGCTCCGGCTCCAGCACGTCGCCATTGCCGGTCAGCGCCAGCGAGACATTCTTGTCGGCCACCAGCATCATGGCTTCAAGCCGGCGCAGGTAACGATCGGTGCGCCAGTCCTTGGCGAGTTCGACGCTCGCACGCATCAGCTGGTCGGGATATTGCTCCAGCTTGGCCTCCAGCCGCTCCAGGAGCGTGAAGGCATCGGCCGTCGCGCCGGCGAAACCGGCGATCACGGAGCCGCCCTTGCCGATACGGCGCACCTTGCGTGCATTGCCTTTCATGATCGTTTGGCCAAGGCTGACCTGGCCGTCGCCGGCGATCACTACCTTGCCGCCCTTGCGTACGGTGACGATGGTCGTGGAGTGCATGGAACGTTCGTCTGACATATGTTGCTCCGATTCCGCGCCATCCCTTCCGAGGCGATTGGCGCGCTACGAGTTGAGTTGCGGCATATGTATGCAGCGCCATCCCGTTTGCAAACCCGGAATGGAGCCGCGGCCCAACCCGACTCCACTTCACGATAGACTGCGAAGCCATATGTTTCGACTGGCAGTTTTGGCAACTGGCAATCGCCGGATCATGCTGTTAGAACGCACTCGTTTTCCTGTAGCGAGGATGAGGTCATGGCGCCCCGTTCGGCCGAAATCAGCCGCAAGACCAAGGAAACCGACATCACCGTGTCGGTTCATGTCGACGGCACCGGCAAGTCCGACATTTCGACCGGGGTCGGCTTCTTCGACCATATGCTCGACCAGCTGTCGCGCCACTCGCTGATCGACATGACGGTGAAGGCGGCAGGCGACCTGCACATCGACGACCACCACACCGTCGAAGACACCGGCATCGTCATCGGCCAGGCCCTGGCCAAGGCGCTTGGCGAGCGGCGCGGCATCATGCGTTATGCCTCGATCGATCTTGCCATGGACGAGACGCTGACGCGTGCCGCGGTCGACGTGTCGGGCCGGCCGTTCCTGGTTTGGAACGTTCCTTTTTCGGCGTCGAAGATCGGCACCTTCGACACCGAACTGGTGCGCGAGTTCTTCCAGGCGCTTTCGCAGCATGCGGGCATCACGCTGCATGTGACGAACCACTACGGCGCCAACAACCATCACATCGCGGAAACCTGCTTCAAGGCTGTCGCGCGCGCGCTGCGGGCTGCGCTCGAGAGTGATCCGCGCCAGCCGGACGCGGTTCCTTCCACCAAGGGTTCGCTGCAGGGGTAGTCATGGCCAGCTTTATCGTCATGGAGCCGCCTTCCGATGGCCTCGGCACGAGGCCTGAAGGGACACGGTTGATCCGTGACGGGTTCTCCTGGCTGGCCTTCATCCTGCCCCCGTTCTGGCTGTTGTGGCATCGCCTCTGGTTCGCCGCTGTACTGGCTTTCATCGTCCTCGGCGCGCTGTCCTTCGTCGGCGAAAGCCAGGGTCTGGCGGTTGCCGGTTCGCTGCTGACCTTGCTGGTTTCCCTCGTCGTCGGCTTCGAAGGGGCGGCATTGCGGGCCGCGGCACTGCGCCGCGCGGGCTGGACAGAATGGGGCGTGGTCGAGGCGGAAAATCTGGCCGACGCGGAAACCCGCTACGCATTCGGGCGCGAGACCTCCGAGCCTGCGGTCGAGCCGACAGAGCCGCGCCCGACGATCGTGCCCGCCGCCAATCCCGCGCGCTCGGTGCAGACCGGCATGGCGCTTGGACTTTCCCATCCCGGACGACACTGACATGCTGGTTGCCATCATCGACTACGGCTCGGGCAATCTGCGCTCGGCCACCAAGGCCTTCGAGCGCGCCGCGCGCGAAGCAGGCATCGCCGCCGATATCGAACTGACCGCGGACGCGGCGCGGGTACGCCATGCCGACCGCATCGTGCTGCCGGGCGTTGGTGCATACGCGGATTGCGCCGCCGGCCTGCATGCGGTCGACGGCATGTGGGAAGCCGTGCAGGAGGTCGCCATCGCCAGGGCCCGGCCTTTCCTGGGCATCTGTGTCGGCATGCAGCTGATGTCGGAGCGTGGTCTGGAAAAGACGGTCACCGAGGGCTTCGGCTGGGTCGGCGGCGACGTCAAGGAGATCAGGCCCGCCGACGCTGCGCTCAAGATCCCCCAGATCGGCTGGAACACCATCGAGGTGAAGCGGGAACACCCGCTGTTTGCCGGCATACCGACAGGTCCGGACGGGCTTCACGCCTATTTCGTCCATTCCTACCATCTCGATGCGCGCGATCCGAAAGAGGTGCTTGCCGAGGCCGACTACGGTGGGCTGGTGACGGCCGCGGTTGCACGCGACAACCTTGCTGGCACGCAGTTCCATCCCGAAAAGAGCCAGGCGCTCGGTCTTGCCCTGATCGCCAATTTCCTGCGCTGGAAGCCGTGAGGAGGATATCGTGAGCAAGAAGGGCTACTGGATGGCCATGATCGATGTCCAAGACCTCGACATCTACAAGACGTACATCGAAACCAATGGTGCGGCCTTTGCCAGATACGGCGCCAAATTCCTGGTGCGTGCCGGCCGCCACACCGAGCCGGAAGGCCCGACCGGCAACCGGCATGTCATCATCGAATTCGAGTCCTACGAGACGGCGCTCGCCTGCTACAACTCGCCGGAATATCAAGAGGCACTGAAGCATCGGCTGGCCGGATCGGTCGGCAAGGTCGCCATCGTCGAGGGGGCATAGATGATCCTTTTTCCGGCAATCGATCTGAAGGACGGCAAGTGCGTTCGCCTGAAACTCGGCGACATGGATACGGCCACCGTCTACAACGAGGATCCGGCGGACCAGGCACGCGCCTTCGAGGCGCAGGGTTTCGAATGGCTGCACGTCGTTGATCTCAACGGCGCCTTCAAGGGCAAGAGCGTCAACAGCGCAGCGGTCGGTGCCATCCTGAAGGCGACCAGAAATCCGGTGCAGCTCGGCGGCGGCATCCGCACCTTGCCGCAGATCGAGGATTGGCTGGATCGCGGGCTTGCCCGCGTGATCCTTGGCACAGTCGCCGTGCGCGATCCCGAACTGGTCAAGGAAGCCTGCCGGGCATTTCCCGGCAAGGTTGCCGTCGGCATCGATGCCAAAGGCGGCAAGGTGGCGGTTGAAGGCTGGGCGGAAGCCTCCAGCCTTGGCGTGGTCGAGCTTGCCAAGAAGTTCGAGGGGGCCGGCGTCGCCGCCATCATTTACACCGACATCGACCGCGACGGCGTGCTCACCGGCATCAACTGGGATTCGACCATCGACCTCGCCGAAGCGGTCTCCATCCCGGTCATCGCGTCCGGCGGACTGGCTTCGATCGCCGACATCGTGCGCATGACCATGCCTGATGCTGCCAGGCTTGAAGGTGCCATTTCCGGCCGAGCTCTCTACGACGGCCGCATCGATCCTGCCGAAGCGCTGGCGATCCTGAAAGGCAAGACGAAGGAGGCTGCCTGGTGAAGCTGTCGATCATCCTCGCTTCCTACGACAGCGGCCATTTCCATGGCGGCTGCGGCCAGGGCCCCGACGCTCTGATTGCCGGCGGACTGGTCGAAGCGCTGACGCTCGCCGGCCACGAAGTCGACGTCGAAGACATAGGCAAGGTTGGCGATGAGCCGGGTCGCGAGATCGCGACCGGGTTCGCGGTCTGCAACGCGGTCGCCGAAAAGGTGCGCGCCTTGCGCGAAGATGGCCGGTTTCCTGTCGTGCTGACGGGCAATTGCCTGACCGCTGCGGGAGCGGTTGCCGGCGAGGATGCCGATTCCATCATCTGGGCCGACCAGCATGGCGACCTCAACACGCCAGAAACCTCGATCTACGGCTTCCTTGACGGCATGGCGCTGTCGACGGTGCTCGGCCTGTGCTGGAAACCGATGGCGCTCGAGATACCGGGCTTCAAGCCGATCGATCCGTCACGCTGCATCCTGGTCAATGCACGCGACCTCGACCCGGATGAAAAGAAGCTGCTGG
>VFQQ010003207.1_pt1 | contig 16329 bp, 31 predicted proteins | sample 3512341 | NCBI WGS metagenome assembly VFQQ01 (sample SAMN10412373, study PRJNA504923) | tailings metagenome | isolation source: Relicate 2 Philex TSF1 revegetated site | place: Philippines: Tuba, Benguet | collected 2017-08-29 | reverse complement strand
CGGGAGGGGGGGGGGGGGGGGGGGGGGGGGGGCAGGGGGGCAGGCAGTAGAGCAGAGGTTAGTCAGGCATCAGGATTTCGAAGCGCCGCCTGCAGAGCGCCGGTTCCAGCCGTCCAGCATGCGTGCCAACCACGCTCAGGTGAGGCTGCCCAGCCTTGGCTGCCTGGCTGGCTGCCAGAAACGCAATGGCACGGCTCTGCCGGACATGCACCCACAGAGCTGCGGCCCCTCACCAGAGGCGTTGGAGAAGACGCGGGTGGCGGCGTCGCGCACCGACACACCCAGGTCCTCGGCCTGGGGAGGGGGAGGGGGAGCAGTAGACGGGATGGGAGTGAGACAGAATGGTGCAATTTGCATCCTTTCCTATCCTATCCTACGCCCATCCCACCCCTGCAACCCATGCACCCCACACACGGTCCTCACACCAGCAGACACTGCCCACCTGCTGCAGCGCGTGCTTGCGCACAAAGTTCATCTCCACGGGCTCGTCCTGCTCCGCCGCCAGCTTGATGGCGCGGTCCAGCAGGTTCATCTGGGGGCAGGAGTGGAGGGAGGGGAGGGCTTGTGTCAAGGAGGAGTTGTTGGGGAGGCAGCACCTGCCAGGCAAGGTCAGTGTGCGCGCAGCAGCTTGCAACAGCCGGGCAGTGACTGCAGTGCAAATTGCAAGCTGGCGCCCACCTGGTTGACGAACAGGTCGCGGAACACGCCGGAGCAGTTGACCACCACGTCCACGCGCGGGCGGCCCAGCTCCTCAAGCGGGATCACCTGTGCACAGACAGGGGCGATTAGGGATTGGGTGTTGGGGTTAGCACTGGTTTTGTCGGCAGAAAGTGGTTCATTCTCAGTGGCAGACAAGCACATGTAGACCCCGGGCAGCCTGTTCCAGGCATCCCAAGAAGCTCAGTATCAGTGCCACCAGGCCCAGCCTCCCAGGCTCAGAAGCAAGCAGGCCTCACCTCCAGCTTGTTCACGCGGCCCAGGGCGTCGGGCACGGGCTTGACACCCACCATCATGCACACCTGCGGGTGAGGGGCGGGGCGGGGTGGAGGCAGCAAAGCCGGTTGGTGGAGGAGGAAAGGCGGCCCTCATTCAATAATAAGCGCTGCTGGCAAGCAAGTGGATGCATCTCCAGCCCACAACCACCAACCGCTCCCGACCAACACCTCGAGCGTTTTGAGCCTGCCGCACCTGCGCCAGCGACTCGCCGTACGTCTTGATGTTGTCGGTGCCCCACAGCACCACGGCGATGGACTCGGGGTACTTGCCGCCCATCTCCTCCTTCTGGCGCTCGAGCAGGCGGTCGACGACGACGCGCGCGTTCTTGAGCGCGGCGGCCGTGGGGATGGACTGGGGGTCCAGGGCGTGGATGTTCTGCAAAAGAATGGAAGAAGGCAGGGGTGAAGGGTGAGTAGAGTGGCGGGGAATGTGTGTGGGGAGATGGCTGCAATGGGAGCAATTGGTGCCAAGGGGAGTAAGGGAGAAGTGAGGAATGGGGGACATCAGGCAGGCAGCACCTGCAGAGGCACAGCAAAGGAATTATCCATGCCTTAAGCCTCCAATGCTCTTCTGTAAACAACAGAGCCATCCCCTCCCACATGTGCCTTCCAACACACCCCTGCGCACCTTGCCGGTGGGCAGCACGCCGGGGTTGCGGATGGGGTCGCCGCCGGGGCCGGGCTCGGTGTACTTGCCCTCGAGGGCCTGCACGGGTTGGAATTGAATTGAACGGGTTGTAATGAGATAAAGTAGGTGGGACAGGACACACTGCGGGCTCCGTGTACTTGCCCTCCAGCGCCTGTTGGAGGGGTGAGGAGGGAAGGTTTGGAAAAAGGCGAGCAGTTGAAGCAAGCTGAAAGCTGCTGACCTTAGCAGCTTTCCTCCCAGCACAACACGTGGGGGATAGTGCCCAGCACATCAAAGCACAGCATGCACAGCACAGCACAGCGCAGCGCTCACCTCGCGCAGGGCGCCCAGCTCGTTGTCTTGCACCACCCGGCACATCGTAGCACAGCACAGCAACCCACACAACACCATGACTAAATCTGTTCAGACTGTTTTATTCTCCTCACCTCGCGCAGCGCGCCCAGCTCGTTGTCTTGCACCACCTGGGTCAGGCAGAACTCGAGGTAGGTAAAGAGCGTGACCAGCTCCACGCGGTCGGCAGAGGCAAACTGCGGGTGGGGGAGGGGGACAGTGGGGAGCAGATGTGTTTGAGACAGTCCACTGCCGGAACGATGAAGGCGATGGAGGAGGGGTGTTGGGCGCAGCAAGCGCGGGGCTCAATGGGGTTCTCAGAGTGGGCTCAGAGTGGGCGGTGCAGGCTGATTAAGAGGGGGAGTAAAGCGCACTAGAACAGCACCAGCGCAGCGCACCTGGGTGCCCTGCAGGGCGCGGACCCACGGCTCCACCGACAGGCCCAGGCTCTTGGACAGCTGGGCCAGCCAGTTGGTGCCGATGCGGCCGTCAAAGCCGGTGCGGTCCTTCACAAACTCGCGCACGCAGTTGCTGCGGGGGAGGGCAGAAAGAGGGGGGAGGGGAGGGGTAAGCAGGGGTGAGTGTGGGAGCGGGGGCAGGGGCAGGCAAGGGGAGTGCGGCGGGAGCATGGAGCAGGATGCACAGCCCTTGCAACCTGCAGTCAGGTCAGCACAGAAACCCACAGCGTAGCACAGCACAGCGCAGCAGGGCAAAGCATCCTCACCGGGAGGCCTCGGTGATCTGCTGCAGGCACTCCACGTCGGCCAGCACGCCCTTGTTGTTGCCGGCGTAAATCTCCTCAATGTCGCGCCCAATGGCGGCGGCCAGCAGGCCAGGCATGCCCTTGATGGGCGGGTCGTTGTCTGCGGGGCAGCAAATGAGATCCAAGGTGGAACAAGGTCAGAAAAGCTGGATGCTGTAGGCGTGGTGAGGGGCAGGTGCAGTCAGTGGCCAGTTGGTTGCCCAGGGGCCGGCTGTTGCAGGCTGCTCTCCAGCTGGGCAGCCCGGCACATCATTGCATTGCACTGCCCTGCCCTGCACGAAATTCTGCAGACCAGCACATCAACAAACAGCACCTTAGTTCACTCACCGGGGCGGTCCAGCTCAGCAATGTTGACCAGGGTGGCCACCGCCTCCTCCGCGGTGGGGGGGCAGCCCACCACGTGCAGGCCGCAGGGCAGCAGGCGCGACTGCAGAACAGGTTATGGGATTGCGAGGCATGGGGTGAGTGATTGGAAGTACTTAAGGCTGGCAACTGCTAGCTGGCAAGGTGCAGGCCGCAGGGCAGCAGGCGCGACTGCACAGCAGCGGGGCAGTGGGATTGTGGGGATGAGTTACTGGAGGCAAGGGGGGGTAGCAAGTGCTAGCTGGTAAGGCACAAGCGATGGGTGCACTCTGCAAGTTGCACTCCCTGCCGTGTCCCCCATCCCCCATCCGCCGCCTCTCGACCATAACATAATTTCCACCTTTTCCGCACCTCAATCTCCATCAACTTCCTGTACACGCCTCCGACAATGCCGTCGCGCTCGTCCACGCTCATCTCCTTCACAACCTGGTCGTCCTCGGGCAGCTTGACGTCCTGCGGCAGGGCGGTACCAAGCGCGGTACCGGCACGTAAGCTTCTTACACGGCTGAAACCCATCCCTCACCGGTGCATTCCTCGCCCAGACAAGAGGGAGGTGCTTGCATGCATGTGCATTGCTGCAGCTTGTTTGATAACAGGTGACATGAAAGAAAAGCGCACCTTGTCCAGGTTGCACTGGCGCGCCGTCTCGATGATGGTCTGGCAGATGGCCACGGCGCGGCCAGAGTCGCGCATGGACTGGTACGACGAGATCAGCTCCTTCAGCTCCTTCAGGCCCTGCAGGCCAGAGCAGAACAAGGCAGCGGGCAACAAAGTGAGGCAGACATCTCGGGCGGCAATGCAGAAGCGGATTGATATGGACTCAACCGACAGGCGGTCAGCAGCGGACGATGCTGCATGCGAGCTGCTCGCCTGGCGCCCTGTGACACACAACCAAGCACGGTGCAGCAAAAGCACTGCACACAGCAACTCCTACTTGCCTTGTACAGGCCCGCGTTCTCGGCGGGGGGCGTCAGGTACGAGATGGTGTTGGCGTACGAGCGGCGCTTGGCAATGGTGGCCTCTGCAGGCAGGGGCGGGGCGAGCAACGTGAAACAGTACAGGGGAGCGCGACGAGAGGTGGGCAGAGGGCCACAGTGGCCATGCATGAGCATCCCTCCAAGACCTGAGCAAGTGGGCCAGCCAGAACCGCACATGGGCAGCCAGATGAGCTAAGCATGCGACCCCGGCCGCCACGACCTCTCCTTGCCAACCACAAAAAATCTGCTGGCCAAACACAAGCCCAGGGCGCACCAGAGGGGTTGTTGGCAGCGTAGTAGTAGAGGTTGGGGATGGTGCCGATCAGCGAGTCGGGGTAGCACACACCACTCATCCCCACCTGGTGTGTAGGATACGACGGTTTGATGTTGGATTGAGAGGTGAGGAGAGGTACATCGCACAGGCGAACTGCCATGCTGCCCTGCGTGCTGGCCGCTCTTGCAAATACACGCTGCCTGCGCAGCAGACCGCACTGCGTGCCCAGGCAAAGGGCACGCAGCGCACAGGGAGGCACAGCGAAGCACAGCGTGGCACAGCGTTGCAGCAGCACTGCCATTCACACCTGCTTGCCGGGCATGAACTCCAGGGAGCCGTGGGTGCCAAAGTGCAGCACCGCGTCCGCCTGCACGATGACGCAGGGGCAGAGGCGGGGCGTTCAACGAGGCCAAGCATGACAGTCCGTCCTTTGAACACATGCCGGCCATGGAGTGCGCTTGGAGGTCAGGTTCCCGTCGCAACAAAGCAAACAAACACAGCAGGCCACCCACCCCAAAGATCTTCTCTAGGTAGGTGTAGTGGGCCGCAGCTCATACCACAAGCAACCGGCTCTCCATGCTTCTTTGGTTGCAAACACTGCTGGCCAGTAAACCCACCCCGAAGATCTTCTCCAGGTAGGTGTAGTAGGCGGCAAAGCCGTGGTGCGGGCTGGCCGACTTGGAGAAGAGCAGGCGCATCGGGTCGCCCTCGTAGCTGCAGAGAAGAGAAGACGAGAGGGAGAGTGTTCGAGCATTGTACCCACCCTGTCTGCTGGGGCAGTGGCTGGAGGCACGCCAAACTGGCCGCCTCACCGCCAGACATGCTTGCTCTCAACTCCTGAATCATCCCCTTCCTGATCCTCCCTCACCCAAAGGTGGGCTGCACGCCGATGAACACGTTGCCAAACTGCTTGCCGTAGACCAGCAGCTCCTGGCCGTTGGAGTTGAGGTTGCCGGGCGGCTTGCCCCAGTTCTCCTCCAGCGCCTCGGCGTAGCTGCAAGGGGGAGGGGAGGGGGCAGACAGCATGGTGAACTTGGAAGGAATGCAGGGAGTGCAGCAGTGGTGGAATGGGTGCAGCAGAGTGGGAAGGATGGGCGCACAACTGACCGGCTGCCTTGCTTCAGCTGACAAGTTGACAGCATGCACGACCCAACAGGATTTTGCAGCACACCATTTCAGGACACAGCATCTGCAAACTCACAGGCACGGCTTCTGGTAATCGTCCAATATGAGGCAAATACCATTCAACATGTAGCTGCCACTCTCAGAAGAGGAACAAACTCACGGGCACAGCTTCTGGTACTCGTCCACGCTCATCTTGTAGGCGATGTTGAGGTCGGCCGAGTTGAACTTGGCCTCGTCCTGCGAACAACAAGGGGCAAGTGCGGACAAATAAGGGCAGGCGAGATGGCTGCATCAGCCCATGCTCTGGTCCAGAGGCGCCAGGAATGCCGGATTGGGTGTGGAGTGGCCGGGAATGCCGTTGATTGGGTGCAGAGTGGAGCAGGCATGCGCCGCGGGCCTGCGTGCCGCCAGCAGCAGGAGCCTCCCGAGCAGCAGCCCACCTGGGTCAGCACCGACTGGGTCAGCGCCTCCTCGCTCGTTCACTGGGCAGCTGGCCAACGTCACAACATCTCAAAACAGAGACCCATAAGCAAAACAGCAGCAGCGCACCTGGGTCAGCACCGACTTGATCAGCGCCTCCTCGCTCATGGGCAGCTGGCCCACGTCGTAGCCGTCGCGCTGCAGGTCCTTGAGCACGCGGTAGATGGAGCCAAACACCTGCGGGCAGTAGAAGGGACAGGGGCGGGGTAGAGACACCTTAGGTGTGCTGGCATGGCGCTGTTAGGAGGAAGAGTGGCACGTGGGCTGTGCTACGCACGGCCTGCCGCCTGCGTTGCACCCACACAGCCTAGTGCTTGCAGCAACCCCACCACCAGCAGCCCCAGCTCACGTTGAGGTAGGCGGCGGTGCCCACGTTGCCCTTGTCGGGGGGGAAGGAGAAGACGGTGATGGCCAGCTTCTTGTCCTTCTTCTCCTTGCGAGCCAGGTTGGCCCAGTTGATGGCACGGCTGCGGGGGCGGGTGGGGAGCGGAATTGTGATGGGTTAAGTGAGATGGGGGCAGGGTGACGTTGAGTGGCACTGACCCTGCAGCGCAGATGCAGACCAGCAGCGCAGCATGCACAGCAGCTCAGCAGCAGCCCCGCACCTGCACAGCGACTCGATGCGGTCGGGCAGGGAGTGGCTCTTGCCGGTGTTGGAGTCGCGGCCCGCAAACACAATGGGCTCAATGCCGCCGTCCAGCTCGGGAAGGGCCACCTGAGGGGGAAGAGAAGGGCGAGAGGGTGGTTGGGAGGGTGCCGTGGGGTGTGCGGGGGCGTACATGTGCAGGAGGGCCGTTTGGCCGTTGACACCACGATTGCACGTTTGCCGTTAGCCTTTGTTGCCTGCAGCATTACCTCACGGCCAACCCAACACACAAACCCAAATGACAGTGAATATGCGCCTCTCACCTGCAGCGCCACCTGCACCGGGTACACACCCAGCTCGCTGTCCAGCCACTCCTCAGTACCCAACCAACCCAACACATAAGCCGTTCAGAACAACCTATTGCTAAATCTGCCCCACCTGCAGGGCCACCTGCACCGGGTGCACACCGAGCTCGCTGTCCAGCCACTCCTCGGTGGTCTGGAACACCAGGGGCAGCGACACCAGGTAGGGCACGTTCAGGCTCTGCGGGGAAAGAGGGAGGGGGGGTTGGGAGTTGGGTACAAGTGAAGGCAGACATCAAGTGCAAGAACACGCAAGGCAGCAGAGCAGGCAGGCATCTGGGTGGGGGCGGGCAGCTGGTGCAGCCGTTCAACGTTGGCGAAATGCTGAGGTCACAGGGTGAACAAACCAGCGCACCTTGAGCGCCTCCACGGCCTTGGGCGCGTCCTGGCGCGCGGGGCCGCCCACCAGCGCAAAGCCGGTGAGGGAGACCACGCAGTTGACAAAGGCGCGGCCCGAGCCCAGGGGGTCGTAGAAGAACTTCTTGACGGGGGCGGAGAAGTCGAGGCCGCCTGGGGGGAGATGATGGAAGGGTTGAGGGGAGAGAAGGCGAAATGAGCAGCATGCTGCCAATCAATAGTCAATTTGACAGCATTGCAGCACCCGAGCAGGGCGCATCTGCCCTTAACGACTCCCAAAAATAAGCTCCACAGCCCGCCACGCACCCGCAAACACGGGGACGACCTTGGCGCCGCGCGCCTCCAGCTCGGCCACAACGCCGTCGTAGTGGCCGTGGTCGCCAGTCACCTGCAAAATAAGCACACAAAAGTGGAAATGCACGAAATGAGACAGGGTGAGGTGCGCAGCGAAAAGCTCAGCCACAACACCACCCAGGGGCGCCGCGGGCTGCCGCTGCGTCGGCAGCAGCGGGCCCGGCAGTGCTGACGGTCTGCATTGTACGCTGCCTTTGCCTCTGCCTGGCCCCCAGAGCGGAGCGGCCTCAGCGCACCAGGTGGGAGCGCTGCAGCACCAGGCCAATCACGGGGGCGTCCTTGGCAAAGGTCACGTCCTTGCGGGTGTCGTACCTTTTTTGAAGGAGGAGCGAAGGAGGAGGACATTAGCAGCACAGCAGGTGATGGCGGGCTCTCAACTCAGTATGGCGTCCAGCCACATAAAGCAAAGGCAAAGCAAGAGCAGCAGCGTCCGCTGCACTGCCACGCAACTGCGGTAAAACTCGGGTCACCACTTCTCTGTCCCTGCTCACCAGTTGAGGTACTCCTTGAGGTCCTCATCGTGAGAGCCCCCCCAACACCAATCAAATAAGCGGACCGACAGCCTCTCAAAATAAATCCTCGCCAGTTGAGGTACTCCTTCAGGTCCTCGTACAGCACTCAACCACCAACTTCTGTCAAATGAATAAAAAATGAAATAAAAATACAGAGCAGCAGTTCACCAGTTGAGGTACTCCTTCAGGTCCTCGTACATGTGGCACATTGTTGCAAGGCCTTCCAGCTGCCACTACCACCAACCAATTCAGCAGCCCTCGACCCTCACTCTCACCAGTTGAGGTACTCTTTGAGGTCCTCGTACATGTGGGGCGCCAGCGGGTGCCACAGGCCGACATCCGGGAACAGCTCCGGCTCCGCGGGCTCAAAGTTCATGCCCTTGCAAGGGGGCGAGTACTGCTGCGCAATGTTGAGGATCAGGTTCTCCAGGTTCTCTGCAGAAACAGAAAGGACGGGGAAAACGAGCTGGTTGAGGCAAAGTTCATGCCCTTGCCGGGGGGTTGCAGGCAGCGCCCCGTGCCACCCAGCACTTGGCAGCCGCCCCAGCTCCCAGCCTCCCCAGCTCCCAGCAATTGTATCAACAACCACCGCCACTGACCGTCGTTGCCGCCCAGCCAGTACTGGAGGGAGTTGACGTAGTTGCGCGCGTCCTGCGCCTTGTCGCTGGGCAGGTACTTCAGCACCTTGGGCAGCGTGCGCACCTGGGGTAGAAACAACAGCACAGATTCAGTAAGGCGTGAGCTGGGTAGGGGGCGGCGGCATGCCAGCCGCATGTCGTGTTGTGCAGCGGCTAGCCAGCTGCTCCAAGCCCCCCACGCTGCCGGCACCAGGCCACAGGCAGGTGCTCAAGCGCAAGTTGGAGGTGCTGGTTCATTCAGATATTCTGCGGCGCACCAGCTTGAGCAGCTGCTCCTCAAAGTTGTCGTTCTGCTGGCGCATGTTCTTCATGAACTCGCCAATGGCAGACTTGCCGCCGCCGCCTGCAACATTGTGTGTTGAAGGACGTGGTCAGCCATTCAGCGCCTCGCCAGCAAGCTTGACAGCCAGTGGCGCATCACCGCCACGTCGCGCGGCAAATCGCTGCCGTCACAGTCGGCACGCGAAAGGCTCATCTCATACTAAAACTTTAGGCTCTGCCACTAAAGCTCCAGCTAAAGCAGCCGGCCCAGGGAAGCAGCTGCTCACCCAGCTGGCTCATGGAGAAGGAGCCCAGCTTGTTCAGCTTCATGACCGCGGGCATGGAGGGGAAGATCAGGCACGCGTCCAGCGAGTCGCGGCACGGCTGCAGGCGCAGGCAGGGGAGAGAGGGGGTCTCAATGGGGTGCCAAGTGGTGCATGGCTGCTTCGCACAGAGTGTCGTGATGGCGGGGTCTCCAGCTCGGCTGCCACTGTCCGTCTGCAATGCCCAGGCTGCAGCCGCGAGCACACAGATGCTTTGCTTTGCTGCCCCTCCTGCCGCACCTGCACCGCCTGCACAATCTTGTCGGCCAGCTCCTCGATGAAGATGAGCGAGCCGATGAAGATGTTGGCTGCGGGTAGGAAGAAAAACAACAACAAAACAACATGGTTTGTGGGCGGTCAGAACCAGCCGTGGAGGCTGGGCAGGCAAGCCAGTGGGCAGGCACGCCGCTGGGCCAACATGTCCGCCAAGCCTGCGGCGGCGCTGGCTCACGCACAGTGGCACAACGGCGGCGGCGCAGCAGGTGCAAGACGGCTGCAACGTCTGCAGCTGCACAGTAATGCACTGGTAGAGCGGCCTCAACGCACCGGACGCCACGTCCTTCTGGAAGTTGGCAAAGTTCTTGGCGTCGCGCAGCTCCTCCAGCAGGTAGCCCACCAGCTCCACGCACACCTGGCGAGAATTAAACAGGATAGGAAGTGATCATTACGCCTCCGCCTGCGCTGCGCTCCTGCTGGCCCCTCAGCCTCCGCTCGTCAGCCCCTGCGCCCTTTGCCCCCGCTCCCTCTGCCTAGTGCCTCCTGCTCCCCCCCTGCCTCAGCGCACCTCCTTGCGGTGCGTGTTGATCTTGTTGACGGCGGCCGACAGGCTGGCCTGGTACTGCGCCTCCAGCACCACGTACACCACCTTGAGCTTGGTGCGGCCGTGCTCGTCCGGCACGATGCGGCGCGACTCGGGGTCCACGTTGGTGAAGCCGCCGCCTGCCAAACGGAGAAAGCGAGATGTAGAGGTGAGAGGTGCAGAGGTGAGACAGCGCAGAGCCAAAGTGCATTTGCAGAGGCGAGGGCGGCACTGGTGCAAGGGGCGCCGTGCCAGAGCGGTCGGCGAGTGGCTGCACGCCGCCGTGGGAGCGGCTGCACGCTGCCAGCTGTGGACCGCTCTGCAACAGCTGCGGCTGCCATGCCTGCTGCTGCAGCTGCAGTGAGCGTCCCAACCAGCAGCATGTGGCGACGCTGACGCCGCCGCCGCCGCCGCTGTTGGCCGCACGACAACCGCCACGTGCGGCGCCACAGGCTGCGCGGCCATCCCACCAGCCGATCTCGCATTTGCACCACACACTCGCTCCAGAAGAGCGTCACCAGGCGGCTGGTGCGGCTGTCGAGCGGCCCCATGGTAGGCCGCGGAGAGATCCTCACACCGCCAAAATATCTGTCCCGGCTGGCGCCGCTCGCCGCGGCGGCGCTCCAGGCCGCCCCCCGGCCCTGCCTGGCGCGCCGCACCGCTGCCTGCTGCTGCTTTCATTGGTGCGAATAAAGGCAGGGCCAGTTGGGTGCTCCACTCACCCATCATGCCCTCGCCCAGGGAGATGCGCAGCGGCTCATCACCGCCCATGTCGCCGCCAATCGGCTTGGGTAGCCGCGGGCCCGTGGCCACCATGGAGGTCACCTGCACCACACAAACCGGTGGCGGGGGCACCCGTCAGCCCCCACACTCCAAACCCCAGGGGTTGGCTGGGCCAGGCGAGCGAGCTGTGTGGCGGGAGGCCCCACGGGGGCTCGGAAGGGTGCGGCAGCGGCGGCGGCGGCGCACCTTGCGGGTGGCCTGGCTAGAGGCGCCATTGCGCCGGCGCTGCAGTGCAGGGGAGCGGGAAGGGCGTCACGTGAGCACGGGGCCGGCCGGGTGGGCGAGCGGAGAGCGTGTTGGGGCTACGCTGCTGCTGCCGATCCTCAGGGCGGCCTCCAGGGCCCCGCACCTGCTGCCTGCTGGTGCTGCTGCTGCCGCTCAGCAGGCTGCGGCCCGCAAAGGTGCTGGTGGCGCTCGCCATACTGCCGGCGACCTCCCCCCGGCGCTCGGCGAAGCTGCAGCAGCACGCGGCGCCCCAAATCTGAAACAGGGGCCTGTGGGCAGCGGCCACGAGCGTGAAATGGGCCTGCTGGAGCCCCTTGCTCGGGCGTCATCTGCTCGGAGCCCATCCCTGCTGAGGGGCGCAGCACGCCGAAGTGAAGTGCAAAAATGCATCTTGCAGTCTTAATTGCATCGCGATCGCTCAGGGGAAGGGTGCCCGACGCTCAGAAACGCTTTCAGTCGCTGTTGCCACTCCGAGCCCTCCAGCCATGGCGCTCGAGCAGCTGCTGCAGCAGGTCAGGCAGCAAGTGGAGCACCTGAAGCAGCTCAACGACCCGCAGGAGGTGCTGCAGGACCCGCTGGTTCGCGGAGTGCTCGCGGCCGTGCTCTGCCTCCTCTTCCTCCTGCTGCTGCTCAAGCCCTCCGGCCCCAAGGAGCAGCAGAGCAAAGGTGGGGATGGGCGGGGGCCCCCGATGGCAGCCCCCAGCCACTTGAATTGGGCCCGCCGCCGCCGCCATCGCCGGCGCCTGTGGCGGCAGAGTGGGACCGCCCTGGGGGCCACCTTGCGATGCGGGACCATGCTTGCAGCTGCGCACGCCCTGCTATGCACCTATTGAAGCTGTTGCACCTGCACAAAGTGGCACGGGTTGACACGATGGGCCCGCCGTCCTGTGCCACGCCCGGCCATGCTCTCCCCGTTCAGTCGTCCCACATGCATGCTGCATCATCCCGCCGTGTGCTGCATCACACCTGCACCACGCTGTCGCCATGCCCTCCGCCACTGCGCAGCCAAGCCCAAGGCGCGGGAGCTGCGGGGCTACACGCGGGCCGAGGTGGCGCAGCACAAGGCGGAGGACGACCTCTGGCTCATCATCAAGAACAAGGGCAGCGACCGGCTCAAGGTGGGCGGGGCTGCTGCTGACCTGGTTTTGTTTGTTTTCAACTTTTCAACGGAGTGCTCCATGGCTCATCATCAAGAACAAGGGCAGCGACCGGCTCCAAGGTGCACGGGGCTGCTGCTGCTGCTGCTGCCGCTAAATAAGGCTGGTTCATGCTGTTTAATGGTACAGCAGGGGCAGCGATCGGCTCAAGGTGAGGGCTGCTCTTGTGTTTGAGATTTGCATCAAGGGCAGCGACTGGCACAGGGGACGCGCCGCTGCTGCTGCTGCTGCTGCTGCTCAATGTGGCTGGTTCATGCTGCTCCCGGTGGGTGGTGTAGCATTAGTTGAATAGCACTTGTCTGTCATCAGCCGGCTGGCTCAAGCTGCTCTCCCTGCTGCCCTCCCCGCCACTTGCGCCGCAGGTGTATGATGTGACTGCATACATCGAGCACCACCCCGGCGGCGATGCCATCTTCTGGCACGCGGGAGACGACTGCACAGAGGGCTTCCACGGAATCCAGCACCCGCCCACTGTGTGAGTGCCTGCTGGCTGTGTTGTGAGCAGTGCAGTGTGGTGAACAGCGATGCTCAGCGCAGCATTTCATGCCAGTGCAGCTGCTGGGTCCGTGCCACTGCTGTTAGTGTGGCGCGGATGGGAAGTGGGCACGCGTTACTCATTGTGCCCTGGTGCCGCGCGAGCTTGTGCATGGACGGTTCTGGATGCCTCACTGCCCCTCCTGCCGCCGCTGACTCTTTTACTGGCCGTGCCTGCAACCAACCCGCTTTTGCCACCGCTCCCCCTGCCTGCCTGCAGGTACGACCTGGTTGAGGAATACTGCATTGGCTGGCTGGAGGACCCCTGAGCAGCAGTGGTGGCTCCCTGACGAGCAGGCCTCCAGGCTACTCAGCGGCAGCTGCAGCAGCATCGCGTGTGCTACCCTAGGTGGCGCCCCTGATTTTTGTGCTGCAGCACTCGTGTTCCAGCATTTGCTGTGCCCAGGCAATGCGCCATGATGTCCTTTTGATACTGTACACTTGATTGTTGACCTGCTGCCCGATGCTCTTTATCCCCATCTTCTATGCACTGTGTCTCCCTTCACCACTGTAACTTGACCAGTTGAGGCGCTCGCCAGGAACCACAGCCCCGGCAAGCTGCTGGCCCTGCCCTGCGGCTTCAGCCCAGCTCTCCATCCTTGATGCCTGCCTTGGCTTTAGCTGCTGTGAACGCAATGCACAGCTTACAAGCCCGCATCGCCAGCGGCACAGGCCCCAGCTGGCTACCCGAGCCCATTCTCTGCTGCTGCCGCGCCGCCGCCATTCTGCTGCTGCTGCTGCTGCTGCTGCTCCGCTGCTGCCGCCGCCGCCGCCTGCTGCTGGAAATCGGTGCGCCAGATGCGGATTGTGCCGTCCTCGCTGCCTGATGCGTACGTGGCTGCCCCTGGCGCAAAGCGCACGTTGTGCACTGGCCCGTGGTGGCCTGCAGGCGGGGAGGGGGTTGCGCCAAAGAGAGGGCCGCTGAGGCAGGGGCAGCGTGGGTCGACGACTAACAAAGTGCACCACTCCAACAGAGATGCCCAGCAGCATTTGCAGGGAATGCCAATGCCCTGCCAACAGCAGCAACACAGTCGGGCTCACCCTTGCAGACCTCCAGCTCCTGCCCCGTCTCGTAGTCGTGCAGGCGCACCCACATGTCGCTGCCGCCCGCCACAAACCTGCACAGCGCGGGGCAGGGCAGCGGTGGAATTGGCTGAGTGAGACAGCAGGCAGGGCAGCTGCCAGCAAGACAGAGTAAGGCAGGCAGAAGCAGTTTGCTGTGCCTACTCACTTGCCCTTCCCGGGCACAAAGCAGCCAAATCCAACAGCAGCCAGTTGAAGCCCCAGAACTGGCGCTGCTCTACTCACAAGCAATTGTCGGGCGCAAAGCTGGTCGACTCCCCCACCACCAGCAAAGCAGCGACAACAAGCAGCCAGCGGACAACCAGTCACAGATGCTACTCACTTGCCCTTCTCGGGCGCAAAGCTGGCCGACTCCACGAGGTACCCATCCGCCACATGGCTCTTCAGCAGGTCGAAGCTAGAGGCGTCCCGGAAGTCCACCTGGGGGGAAGTGTGGAGGGATGCCATGTTTGCAGGCAGCTGCATGCCTAGCTCCCTGTCCGAATGGCATTCAGCAGGTGGCAGGCGTGATGGTGAACCCCTGTGAACTAACTTGCTTAGAACCCTGACATAAATCCCCGCGCGAGCGCACCTGCTTGCCGTCTGCGGTGACGATGTAGCGGCCGCAGGGCGTGACCTCTATGCTCGTCACCGCCCCCTTGCTCTCTAGCGAGCTCGCCACCGCCCCCGTCCGCAGGTCCCACACGCTGCAGGCAGGGAGCGGAAAATACGCAGGCAGGCGACGCGGTCAGCATTGGGCATGGAAGCCCGTGAGGCAGCGAGCTGGCGCTGTGCAGCCCGAGTGGCACGATGCAGCAGCCCTGCTTCAGCCAGCAGCGCACGAGTCTCTCAGCCAGCCACCCAAGCGCACGCAGTGCGCAGCTGACGCTTGCAATGCTCTTCAACTCAAGCAGCCAGGGGGAAGCAGCCAGCTCACTCCACGTTGGGCTTGTCGATGTACGACACCAGCAGCAGCTTGTTGTCCCCAATCCAGTGCGTGCTGCGGATGTTGTCGTGCGCGGGGCCCATCTCTGCACGACGAGCATTCCGGTGGGCAACAGAGGTGGTTTCAGGTGACCATGGCGGGCGGTTGGAGGCGGTGGGCTGCAGGGCGGCAGCATCAGAGCAACCATGCACACGCGTAGGGGCAAGCGGTGCAAGCCTGCTGGCTGTGCGCGCCTGTGGGCGCTGCGTCGGGCCGCTGCAGGTCAAAGATGCGCAGCAGCTTCTCGGCACCGCCCGTGCACAGCTGCCAGGTGGCGTCGCCGCGGGCGAACGACACCGTGCGCACGATGTGCTTGTGCTGCACGCATGGCACGTGACAGGTTGGAAAAAGAGTGAGAAACAGCAAACCAGAAGGGCCTGGGCATGCCGTGCTTATTAGGTCCTGCTTGAGCAGCAGCAGCAGCGACAGCTTTGCCCACTTGCTCGCTTGCCGCCACATGCTGCAAACCACTGGGCTGTCAACTGCACATTAAAATGCAGCACCCACATCATTCACACCTGGAACTGGTGCAGCTCGTCGCCGGTGGTGGCGTTCCACACGCGGGCGGTGAAGTCGGCAGACGCCGTGGCCGCCAGCACCGCCGCGTCGTTCAGCACGCACGACCACACCGCGCCCTTGTGCCCTTGGAACGTGCCGATCCAGTCGCCCGTCTCGCCGTTGCGCAGCATGGGCTGCCCGTCCTTGCTGGCCGAGGCCAGGAAGTAGCCATCGGGCGTCACGGGGCTGCGGCAAGCGGGAGGGCGGCGGCAGGCGGCGCGTCGGTTTCCGGCCTGCCTGCGGCCTGCCGGGCGGCGGTTGCACTCTCGGGTGGCTGCTGTCGGTCCCAGAGCCCTGCTCTGGGCCTGGGCAGGCCGCACGGCAGCTCTGCAGGCTCGGATGGGCGCCACCGCACCTGAACTGCAGCTCCACGATCGGGCGGGTGTGCCCATGGCACACCAGGGGCGTCTGCACCACCTTCTTAGACGCCATGGCTGCCCAAGTGAGGCAGGGGCGCGGGGGGCCGCTGCGGCTGCAGGCCTGGAGCGCTTGCACGCCCTTGTCGTCGCTCCCGAGCGATCAGACCACGCAGCAAAGACCACAGGTCACACGCTGGGCTGCGTCCCCCCTTCCTGCGGGATGCATGGGCCATGCCCGTGTCGTGGGCGCCCAATTGGCTGCGAACCAATGCTTGATGCGCATTGCAGCCATCGTAATCTCGATTAAAACGGTCATACAGGCCTGGGCGGCCGTGACCCTTCGGCGCTCCTGCTGCGCACCTCGGGGCTCGGCAGCACTTGGGAACGCTGCAGCACGGAGCAGAGGTGAGCACACGGGTGTGCAGCCGCAGCATGCGCCTTTGCAGCTTTTGCCGCCGCCGCCGCCGCCGCCGCTCCTGCCGAGCGCTGGCCCCCTGACCTTGCAACACCCACTCCTG
>VFQQ010003206.1_pt1 | contig 16335 bp, 38 predicted proteins | sample 3512341 | NCBI WGS metagenome assembly VFQQ01 (sample SAMN10412373, study PRJNA504923) | tailings metagenome | isolation source: Relicate 2 Philex TSF1 revegetated site | place: Philippines: Tuba, Benguet | collected 2017-08-29 | reverse complement strand
CTCCCCGCCCCGCACCTGATCTTGGCCCAGCGCTTGGGCACGCGTGCATTGAACAGCGCATCCAGCGCCTCTGCCAGCTCATCACTCAGCGCAATGGTGCCGGCGATGGCCAGGCGCAGGTCGCGCAGCGTTGCGCCCACCAGCGACACCACGCGGTTAAGCCTGCGGGGTGGCAGAGGGAAGAAGAGCGGGAGTTGGTCATGTGCAGACAGAGGGATTGCAAGCCTTGTGGCAAGCAGCGGTTGATGCGTCTTCCTGCCTCCCTGCCTGCCGCATCCAGCCAGCCCGCCGCCCGGCCTGCCTGCACCTCCATACGACAGAAGACCACAACACTCCTCCCTGCCGCCCGCCCACCGGTCAATCTCCTGGCGCAGGTGGATGGTGAGGGGCGCCTGCGCCTGCAGCTTACGCAGCTTCTCCCGCGTCGCCTCGCCCTCAAACACAGGGGGCACCTGGGGGAGGCAGGGAGGCACACAGCAACGTAGGTCAACCTGAATGCAGCCAGTTGATCATACCCCCAGGGTCGATCCATCTGTTGCATTTCATACCACCTGCTGCGGCTCATGCCATACGGCCAACCGCACGCCCAAATTGTCCATCACCTGCCAACCCATCCGCTCTCCTCACCTTGCCCAGCAGCTCCTCGCACAGCGCGACCACCACCTCCTCCCGCGTCTGCCCGCCGCCGCCGCCGCCCTGCTTGGGCAGCGTGTCCATGATGAGCTGCACGCCCTCCGCCACCTGCGAGCGAGGGCAGGTGAAGGGTGGGGTGCGGTGGGGTGCGCGGTAACAAACTAGCAACAACAAATGGGCGGAGCTAAGCGTGGCAGCTGGATGCGGCTGGTGCAACTCCGACTGCAACGGCCAGTCACATGTGCCGCCAGCGCTGCCGCGCAAGCGCGTGCCTGCAGGCGCCTGAAGGTCAGGTCGGCGTTGCTGTGCAGGCCAAAGAGCTCGGGGTTGTCCTGGTCGGGCAGCGCCTCGATGGCGTTGCGGAACACCTCCACCTCGTTGCCATCCGGCACCTCGTAGGCTGAGCATGAGGAAAGGAGGAACATGGTAGAGAGGTGTGAAGGCGATTCAAACAGACGGGCAGGAGGGTGCTGCTGTCCTTATGTAGCTTCGTGAGACTGGGGCGAGCAGCTACAAGGCTCACACTTCGCCCGACAGCTCAAAATGTTCCAGCAGCACCCAGCAGCTCCCCCACAGCGCAGCGTAGCGCCACACACCCGTACCGGTGCGTTCGTCGCGGAACAGCTGGGCGCCCTTGTGCAGCACCTCGGGCTGGTAGTACTGCTCCGCATACGTGTCCTGCAGATTGGGGCGAGAGCGGGTAGACGTGCAGTGTGGCGGCTGCACAAGTGATGGGTTCTGCTCAGCATACACCACTGTACTGCAACTTGCACCCCAGCCCCGCACCATGAGCAGGCGGTCAAAGTCGTCGGTGATGCGGCCGGCGTACTGGATGTCGGCAATCATGTAGCGCACGGTGGGCCAGTCGGGCTGGGCCGCGCGCCGCGCGTCCATGTCGCTGATGTGCGTCTGGTGGAGTGCAAGGGGAAGGGCAAATGGAGAGGTGGAGAGCTTCTGAACAAGCTTAGGTGCATCCGACTTGCAACACTTCAAGAGCAGGGGCATTAGCCGTCGCAGCAGCAGCAACAGCAGCAGCACAGCAGTGCAAGCAGCAGTGGTGCACACCTGCAGGAACTGCGTGACAGCCGCCAGGTCGCCCTGGCTGAAGTCGTAGGGGATGTTCCAGCCTGCGTGGTGCAACAGAACGAACATGCAACTTGCAGTGATGTTGTGGCTCACACCCATTCGCTCGCGCACCGCCGCAACCCCGCAGCAACCAGCACTGCCGGCGCACCGATGGGGCCGAACTTGCGGCGCTCCTGCACCACCGAGTGCATGTAGCAGGCGGTGAAGAGCAGCTGGCGCCACTCGTGGCTGTTATGTGGAAGGAGGAGGGGGGCATGCAAGTGAGTCCTTCGACTTCCTTGGTAGCACAGTGGCGCCATGACCTGCAGCACAGCTGCCACTGGCTGCTGCACTGCCTGCCTCCCTGCCCTCCTGTCGCTTTCCACTCCCCCTGCTTCTCACCGGTTGACCGCGTCCAGCATCTCCTGAGTGACCCAGGCGTACGAGGCGCGCAGCCCCGCCTTTATGCCCACGGGAGCCTCGTTGGTGATCTTCATGCCCATCTGCAGGTGCCAAGATGGGCGGTGGCGGGAGGAGCAGCTTGTAAAGGCAAGGCTGCAGCAGGGCGTTTTGAAGGCTCGCAGCAGATGCAGTCACAGGCATGCTGCTCTTTTGCACCATGCCGCCAGGTGGCGGCCCGGCAGCAACGGCCGCTGCCTCACACGCAAGCCCCGCACCTGGAGCAGGCCGATGGGGAAGGCTGGGTGCGGCTCTGCGGTGATGAAGAGGCGGAAGCCCTCGTGCAGGTTCTCGCCCTTGGCCAGCAGCGACTCCACCTGTGATGTGTTGGGTGAGGAGAGAAGGGAAAGAGGCATGGGTTTTTGAGGTTGAGGAATGCGGCTGGCTGCACGACTTTGTGCATCCCTGCTGCCCTCAGCCTGAGTTGTAGGTGTAGCATCGCCATCATCCCCACCAGCCAGTGCACCAGGCTCAGCAGCGGCAAAGTCGGCAGCAGCGGCGCTGGCTCCCCCGCCCCTCCCGCTGCCGCACCTCTGCCAGGTAGCCCATGCCCAGGTGCGCGTTCTGCAGCAGCACCCAGCAGCCCTCGGCGGCGGCGGTGGCCATGTGTCGGCGGGCAATGACCTCTTGGCCCTGCCCCATGGACACGCCCAGGGTGCGGATCTTCTTGCGCTTGGCCAGGTCCTCAATCAGCTTGGTGGGGTCGGCGCCTGCGGGTGGGGGATGGGGTGGACAGAGCAGCGTAGAAGGAGCATCAGCGGCATTGCCCAGCAGCAGTCCAAGGATGCATAGCAGCGGCCATTAAGGACAAGCATGCGTCAATGCCGCAGCACTCGTTGCAGCTTTGCGGCCTTGTGCACACTCGCCCCTTTCTCTGCCCACCCGGCGACAGCAGGCAGATGAGCGGCGTGCGCGGCCGGCTCTCCGTCCAGGCTCGCTCCAGGTTGAGGGGCACACTCTCAGTAAAGCGCTGGCCGATTGCCGAGGCGACATAGTCAGCGGCAGCAATGAGTGTGCGGTCCTCGCGCAGCGCCCTGGGGGTAACGGCAGTAAGGGAGATGGGGAGGCACGGTTCAGCTTGAGGGTGGCCCTCAGCTGTTGGGCGGTAGATGCCACCGCCAGCAGGCAGGCCCCTGCTGCCTCCACCCAGCTTCAACCTCACTGCCCGCCGCACCTGACGATGCACATGCGCTCAAATTTGGAGAGGCGGGCCTCAAAGTCCGGGACAGACAGCGCCTCGGGAGCCTCCGCGTCGTACCTGGCAGGCAGCAGCGGAGGGCAGCGGTGAGGCATTTCTAATCAGCGCAGCAGTGCGGCACAGATGCAGACAGTGCTGCCTCCATGGCATACACAGCACCAGCGAGATGGGCAACAAAATTAGCTGCCCAGCCCTGCAGCGCTTTCAATCCCTGCATCCTTCCCTGAGCAGCCCCAACCCCATCAGCGCACCAAGCGCGCCAGGCGGCATCTGAGCGCGCCAGCGAGTCTGGCAGGTCGCGGAAGGCGTCCAGCCCCTCAGACAGCGCCACCACGTTGAGCCAGCAGGCATCAGGCAGCCAGTCCTTGGGCTTGCGCCGCACCGCAGCGATGTCCAGCGCGCTGCCCATGCGCAGGAACACCTCCACCGCCGACGGCTGCACCAGGCCCGCGCTGACCTGCTCGGCAGAAGTGGAGGGGAGGGGAGGAGTGGATGGGGTGGCAACGAGTGGGATGCATCACAGCGCAAGTGTGTACTGCAGGCAGCGGCCACATACTCAGCTCATGCACCTCCCAGCCTTTGCCGCCTCTCCCCGCCTGCTGGCTCCCTGACACTAGTGATCGCACCGCGAACTTGAGGGACATCATGAGGGAGAAGATTGGCTTGTGGCGCTCAAACAGGCCGCGCGTGACGTACAGGTACGTCTCCCAGCTGCAAAGTGGGGACAGGTTGCCCGGCAGGTGAGGAGTGTGGTGGCACCGGTGTGGAACAGGCTTGGCACATTGTGCAGGTCAGGACGCAGGGAGGCAGGAAGCAGTGAAAAGCTGCTCATCCCCGCCACCCCTGCAACCACCCCCTCACGTCAGGTGCTCGATGATGTTGGCGATGCGCTTGGCGGGCAGCACCGCACGCTCGCTGTGGTCAATGGACTGCTCGTACAGCTCCACAAATTGGGCCAGCGAGGTCTGCGCAGGGGAGCGGGGAGCATAGCGCAGCAGGCGAAGTGATCGCTGGGTGGCGGCGGGGGAGGGTGAGGTGGGCCGTCGCTTCGCACTAAAGGAAGCGCAAGCTGGCGCCGGTGTTGGAAATTTTCCAGACCCCCCAGGGAAGTGCATCCAGCATTGCATCGCCACACTCCCCCAGCCTCCCTTCACACGCCCACCTGGTACATGCAGTTGACGCCCGCAAACTCGGCGATGAGGAAGTAGAGGAGGGTGGCGCGGCGCGCCACGGGCCGGTACTCCTCGCACGCCTCGGTGATCTTGCGCCGCGTCTCGCTGGCCGTCTGCAGCCGCTCGCTCACCTCCTGCCATTGGGTGTGAGAGCGGCAGCAGGCAGATGTAGAGCACTGCCAGTTTCTCTAGTGCTGTGTGCATCGCATGCACCCCTTGCCCTGCCTTCCTCTGCCCCTGCCGCCCCCCTGCCACAACCTCCATGAGCAGCAGCGCCGCAGCACCTGTGCCGTCTGCTTTGTGGAGGCCAGGATGCCAATCAGCTCCGTGTCGTCCAGCAGGTTGCCCTGGGAGTTGGACAGGCGGAACAGCAGGTCGTCCTCCAGCTGCTTGATCTTGCGCTTGTAGCTCTGGACCTGCAGCAGGGGCACACGGAAGCGGGGCAGGCAGGGCGGGTGAGTGTTTGCCTCCCAATCAACGAAGGAAATGTCATGGCTGCTTTCATAGCACAGCTTTGCTGGCACGGCAGGATCCCAGCCGCAGCTTCTGGTCAGTGCAGCAGCGCATCATGTGCAGTTGGTGTAAGGCAGCTGACCCGCTGCTTTGCCCCCGAGCCGCCCGCCGCTCCCCAGCGCGCCGCCTGCCCACCTCTGCCAGCAGGTGCTGCCGCTGGCTCTCCAGCTCGTTCTTCTCCTTGAGGATGAGGCGGCCCAGCAGCTGGTCCTCCAGCCCCGCCTGGGTCACCGTGAAGTCGATGACCGTCGCCTTGGCTGCACGTGAGGGAGCGAGGGAGGGAGCAGGAGCGGTGGGTAGGGGCTGGTTAGGTAGGAGGCGGTGCTGCAAGGGTCAATTTTTACTGAGGCAGGCAGGCACCAGCAGGTGCTGTCACGGCTACAGCAAGTCAGCAGCAACATCAAGGCAGCAGCAACAGCGGGCCATGCATTGACACGCAGCTGCTGCCCACCCACCCGACAGCTCGGGCGTGAACTTGGGGTTGGGCAGGCGCGTGGTGCAGTACAGCGCAAACCCTTCGGCCACGTCCACCTCCTGCAGCCGTTGAGATGCACACAAGAGAAGCAGTGCGTGAATTCGATATGCCAGGCAGCGACCACAACAGCGGCAGCAGCGGCGGCGGCGGCGGCAGCAGCTGAACCACCGGCAGCGCACCTTGTCGGCCAGTTGCACCAGCATGCTCTTGCCTGCATGACAGGATGTGCACGAGGTGTGAGGCCAACACAACACGACGCGCTGGCTGTGAGCTCTTGCCACAGCCTCGGCCAGTCGCCCGCAACCGCCAGCAGGCACCGCCTGTCCAGCCACCGGCCGACCGGCCCCGCCCCACCCACCCTTGCGGACGTAGCGGCGCTCCAGCACGGGATCAAGCACAGGATCCAGCTCCTCCTCAATGTTCTCAATGAGCATCGGCCTGGAACATCACACGAGCAGCAACAGTGTGCAGCGGGTGAGTATCGTTTGAGCTGCCCAGGCTGAGGCGGGGAGCTGAGCGGACACAGCACCACCCCAACCTCCAAGGTTGCCTCACAAGACAACCTGCACTCACTTGCCAAACGTGAGGCACTCCTCAAGGATGTTACGGAAGTGCTTGTCGTTCAGCTGCGTCACCCGCAGCCCGTTCTTGGCCTCGCGGCTCAGCAGCCAGGAGCGGCCCTGCGAGACAGGTGTGAGCGATGATAGCATGAGACAGGTGTGAGCGATGATAGCATGTGGCGCAGGTTCCGCTTGTCGCACGTGATGTCTGGCATGCGGGCTATGCAGCAGAGCCAGCCAGCAGCAGCACGTCGCCTCAGCAGCCATGAAGACCGCACCTGGCCCTGAGGGTCAATCAGCACCGGGTAACGTGTGGCACGGGTGCACAGGATGCCGTTCTGCACAGCGGGGCGGTGCACAGGGTGAGAGGCAGAGTTGCATGCTGTGCGTGCTGTGCTGCAGCTGCTCCGGCCATCCTGTACAGGACAGATCGCCGCTCACAGCATCCCTTTTTCTGCACCCGCCTGGATGCTGAGGTCGTCCGAGGGCAGGCCCTCCACCGCCCAGCTGCCCGTCTCCGTCTCATCCGCCAGGAAGCTGGCGACCTGCGGTGGGGCAGCGGCCGCAGCAGGCAAACGTTTCAAATGGAGTCCGCCCACCGCACATTTTCCGCCTGCCCTGCTCTGCCTCCAGTGCAGCACAGTGCAGCACGGCACAGCACAGGCACAGCACGGCCTCCTGCCCGCACCTCCAGGTCCTTGGTGCAGGGGATGCCCAGGCGCACGCAGGTGCCGTAAAAGTCGCGGGTCAGCAGCAGCTCGCGGAACTCCTTGTTGAAGGGGCCCAGGTAGGACACAATGCTGGAGGAGTAGGGCAGGGGTGCGGCAGAGCGGCGGCAGGGTTTCGGGCTATGTGGCACCAGGCAGGAGAGGGCTGCAATTTGCTGCCCAGGCAGAGCTGCTGTGCAACCGCACCGAGCCCGAGCACCCCCAGCCTGCCCCTCCCAGCCCACCTGGACGCGATGGCGCAGTCGCCGATCAGGCGGCTGATGGTGTCCGAGAACTGCGCCGCCTGCGCCTTCCAGCGCACCTCCTCGCCGCCCAGTGCTGAAATGAGTGCGTTGGCGGCGTCCATGCGGCGCTGCGTGGCCGCCGCATCCTCCTCCAGCGCCTGCGGGTGGAAGGGAGGTGGTCCAGGCAGACCTGCCTCACATAGGCCCACCAACTGCCGGCAACCACATTGGTTTGACACCTGGCCTCGAAACTGCCATGGACGCCAGCACCTCCCACCCGCCATCAGGTGCCTAACCCTCCCCGCCTCCTCCCGCCCACCTGCTTCTGCGCCATGGCGGCGTCAAACTGGGCCTGCATGGCGTCCAGGCGCGCCTGCACCAACGCCAGCTCCTCCTCCACCGCCTGCCGCTCCCGCGTGGCCACCTTGAGCTCCGCCTCGCTCTCACGCAGCTTGGCAATCTTAGGCTCCACCACCTGGGGATGGGTGTGGGCCAGCGTTTGTTATGCAGACCTTGTGAACTGCTTGCGAGCCTTCCTGCCACAAGCCTGCCCGCTGACCCATCCCTGCTTGCACCCCCGCTGCCCGCCCACCTTGGCGACCTCGTGGTACTTGCACATGGAGGCGGCCCAGTTGCACAGGCCCGCCACGTTGCCGCTGGCCTTCTTGGCGGACTCGTAGTTGAAGTCGGGGGCGGCAAAGTAGGGCTGCAGCAGCTCCACCGTCTCGTCGTTGATGGCCTCCTTGGGGAAGTTCACCAGAGACTGTGGGCAGGGGCGTAGGGAGGCGGGGTGGGGCGGGTGTGCGTGCGTGCAACCGCAGCTTGCGAGCGATGGGCGGTGCCACCCCTCAGCCCGCAATGCCTTCCAGCGGTTGGGGTAGCCGTGCAGCCACTCTCCCAGCAGCAGATCGGCCTGCTTAATAATGTGCCACCCAGCATCCAGCCACACCTGCAGGAAGTTCATGTCCCCCATCATCTTCACCGCCTCCTCGTACGTGCCAGCCAGCACCATGGCGCCCTTCACATCCTGCCACGCCGCCTTGTTCACCGGCAGGTGCCTGCGGTGCAGGAGGCAATTCGGTGTGTTGGTTTGACTTCAAAGGCAAGACACGGCGCGGCTGGAGCTGCAGCTCATTAAATGCTCCAGCTGCACAGACTGTGCAACCCCAGCAGCTGTTCGCATGTCTTGCATTGCAAGCCTGTCGCCTCACCGCAGCAGCAGCACGCAGTCGAAGATGCGTTTGATGACATCGGGCGGGTTCTTCAGTGCCTTGAGGGCGCCAATGTCCTGCAGCGAAAGGGGGTTAAGTGGCAAGAACAAAGTTGCTCAGGAGCTGTTGTTTGTTCCGTGCATGCTGTGCCCCGCCATCAAACGCAGCTGCTCCTCAACTTGTAACGATTCAAATCGACATAAGCCAGAGCGGTCAGCCGGCACGCACCTTGGGCGTGATGGAGTTGAGGGCAGACAGGGCAGCGTCCAGCGCCGGCTTGGCTGCGGGGCAAAAATAGTGCGATAATGGTGGGCAAGCCAATACAGCGCATCGGTGTCGATGTTGCCTGCGCTAGCAGCAGCATCGGTGCAATTCAAACTGCAGGCAGCGGCGCAAGGGCCCGTCAGCCTTTCGGAGGCAGCCTGGACCGCCCCTGCCTCACCCTCCGCCAGGTCTCGCTCCGCCTCCTCCTTCACAGCCGCAATCTCCTCAGCCTGCGGCCATGTGATGACCAGACAACATTCAATAGTTTGCTGCACTGCACTCCAGAGAAGCGGCTGTGAAGCCACGTTTTGTACCAACATGCCACACGCCCGCCTCCGCGCCTACCGCTGGGGCCTGCCATGATTCCATCTCACTCATCCCAAACGGGCACACCAGCAACGCCACCCGCCGCCCACCTTCTTGGACACCGCCTCCACAATGACCGCCACCTTGTGCTTCTCCTTCTCAGCCACCGCCGTGGACTCGCTGATCTCGCGCAGCAGCTTCTCCGCCTCACGAGTGGCTGCCGCCAGCTCCTGGTTCTTCACCGCCAGCTCAGCCTGCAGCGGGCGTGGGGAAGCTTTGTGGGTTGTGCGCTTGGCAATCTGCTCACGGCAGACAGCAACTTGCTTGAAGATGGCTGCCAAGCCTTCCGCAAGACCCAGCCAGCAAGCGCGCCGGAGATGCCGGTGCTGGCACAACAGGAAGGTGCTGCCGTCGCTACCTGCCCTCCCTGAAAATGCAGAGCCCTCTGCACAACTTCTCATGCTCGTTACCAGCCCACCTTCATGCGGTGGATGTCATCGCGCGCCTCCGCCATCTTCTGCAGGCCGCTGTTGATGGAGGCCGCCAGCTCGCGGTTGAAGGCCAGCTTCCTGTGGAGCAGGGGGTGGTGTGGGGGAGCGCAGCGCGCAACGCAGTCAGGCGCATCCCTGAGTGCACTTGCCTGCAGCGTCTCTCATGGTGGCACGTACATCACCTGCCTGCCGGCTCGCCAACACCAGCCTGGGCCAAAGATTAGCCCCCCAGCTAACCCTCACTTGGTGTACAGCTGCTTGTAGCCGTTGATGAAGGACAAGTAGGACTTGGGGGTGACGTGCGCCTGCCGCCGGTGCTTCTCAAAGTACTCCTGCATGGCGGCAGCAGCGACGGGACAGTTGTGCAGCAGCGCAATAGTAGCAGCAGGAGATTCCCCGACGTGATGTCACTGCCCCTCGGCCCACCAAGCGCTTTCGCTCCAGCATAACCCACAGCAAGTCCTGCGTTGTCATCCGCACCTGGCAGGCGTGCGTGACCTGCATGTGCACCGACGCCATCATGACCTTGAGCGCCTGCTTGACCTGCAGAGGGGAGGAGGAGGGGCAGTCAGCACCCATGACTGCCGAGTTGCATTCAGCCGGCGGCGCCACCAGTCGGCAGCTACCGTTGCGCTGCAGAGCAATCAGTCACGCTGCCCGTGCTACAATTCAGCTTGCCGCCCACCTCGGGCGCGCATTCGATGGCGAACGAGTCCAGGAACTTGGAGGACACGGCGGTGAGCGCCTCCTCCGGCCACGGCAGGTACCAGTCGATGGTGCAGCCGTTGATGAGGCCGGGGAACTGCGTGGGTAGGAGGAGCGGGGCGGGACGGGTGCAGGGTGAGGGCCGAGGGAGCATGCTCAAAATGCTCACGCATTCAGAGCATGTGCGGCCCTGTCCGCTTGCCTCGGCGGTGCACATTCCAACCTGCCACCCCACCCCCACCCGCTCCCCAGCCGACCACCTGCTGCGCCCAGCGCGCAAACTTCTTGCCCACGGGCGAGAAGCAAAGCACCATGTGCAGGCGGTCGCGCACGCGGTTGATGAAGAAGGAGTACAGGTTGTCCCAGGTGTCGGGCACGCCTGGGCGGGCGGGCGGGAGGGGAGCGGGGCGGTCAGGATTGATGGAGGCACAGGTGGACGACATACACGGCACGACAGGATAAGCGCGGCTTCATGCAGGTCATGGCAGCATTGAGGACAGCCTTGCGTGCAAAGACAATCCCGCCCAGCCGCTGCACGCACCAGGGCACTCTGCCCGCATGGCGGGCCGGATGTCGTTCACGATGGCGTCCAGCTCGTCCTTGGGGAACAGGCCCGCCACCTCGCCTGCACCAAGGCAGGGTAGCGCTTGAGCGTTCAGCGGGCAGGTGTGTGGTTCCCCTGCTGCGCTGCTGCCTGCCGGCAGTGGATGCCACCACCGCCACGAAGCCTCACCAAACGCCCGTCAGCGGCACCGCTGCCTCTCCTCCCCTCGTCTTGCTTCCACCACCGGCCATGCCCTACTGCCATACCCTACTACTCCCAGCCCCGCCGCACCCGTCATGAGCAGCTGGTTGATGTACTCCAGGAACGCCTCGTCCTTCACGTCCGAGTCGGTGAAGATGAAGCACACCGGCTGGCCCTTGAGCCCCACAATTTTGTACAGGCCCTGTGAAGGGTTGACCGGGATGGGAGGGAGAGCAGGTGGGAGGTAGGTGGGGGTTGCCTCGATTAGCTGGCTGCAGCTGCGGCTGGCTCACTCTCCTGGCAGCCCCAGCTGCCCGCTGGCTGCCGCCTCAACCAGCCCACTCTCACCCGGATGTCCTCCAGCAGGTTGGCCACGTTGTACGTCTTGGTGATGGTGATCTGGAAGGTGTAGGCCCCCGCAATGTGCGCCGCCAGCCGAGCCAGGCTCTGCTTGCCGGAGCCGCCCAAGCCCACCAGCAGTGCTGAGCCGCGCTCCATGCACAGCAGGCGCGAAAGGCGCACCACGTGCTCCAGCGCGTCTGCGGCAGGGTGGGCAGGGCAAGAGGGTTGGGCTTACGGTGCCAACAGACGACGGGCATCCGGCAGCAGCCTGAGCAAAGCAGCAACAGCAGCAGCGCAGGTAACAGCGGCGCGAGGTAAACAGCAGCAGCACCAGCAGCAGCACAGGTTGGCAGGCATTACAATCATACAGCCCAATGCTGGCTTCTGTTCCGCCCCCTCACCCTCACCCTTGAACAGCACCAGCTCCATCCTCATGGCGCGGCTGCCCTCGTTGAACTGCTGCACGAAGGCCTCCACGCGGCGCCGCACCTCCTCCATGCCTCCCGGCACGCTCTCATAGCAGCTGGGCCGCGCCTCCACCACCTCGCCCGTGGTCTGCAGGGTGCAAGGAGAAGCAGCAAAAGGTGCACACGGGGCATGGGCCACACATGCAGCGTCAGTTGCAGGTTTAGGTCTGCAGACCCATGTCAGACGCACTGCAACCCCGCAGGTGCCACTGCTGCAAAGCAACAAAAACGGCCACACTGCCGCCCCTGCTGCCCTCACCTCATCGCGCTTGGGCTCACGCAGGTAGTCCACAAACTGCAGCGGCTCGGCGATCTGGGCCGCCAGCTGGGGGCCAAAGGTCTGCGGGCAAGCCAGGGCAGCGGCACATTGGTCCAGGATAATGGGGCATGGCAAGGAGGGCAGCAGGCGACGGTCGCCTCAGCCATGCCAAGCATGGCAAACTTAAGGTAAGTGGTGCGCACTCTTGCCCTCCGTCTTCCGTCATCCTTACATCCCTCTCTCCTCCACCCCTGCTGCCCCACCCGCCACTCTGCGCACCTGCTGTGCCAGCTCCGCAACGGCGCCCGCCACCCACTGCTTCTCCCCGTCCTCCACCAGCTTGTCGCCAAACACGCGGCTGCACTCGTGCGCCCACAGCGCCAGCAGGTAGCCCTCGGGCGAGGTGACGCGGCCGCCAAACGGACCGGAGGCGCCCGCGGCAAAGCGGTCGCGCGTGGCCAGGATCACGCCCTGGAACACCTGCAGGCCAGCGGTTGTGTTTCGGGGAGGCAGGTGAGTTCGGCTGACCGGGTGCTGTGCGTGGATACAGCAGGGGCGGCAGCTCCTGAAATGCCATTAGTGCTTCACACACGCCGGTACTGTCTGCCTCAATAAGTGATGAGCACAGTCTCTGCTGGGCTGCAGGTTTTCCAGGGATTCCAGACTGCAAACTGCAGGCCCTGCCACTCCGCTTGCCTTGGACAGGTCGCGCATGTTGAAGAGGTAGTGGAACTTGGCGGGCGTGGGCAGCATGCGCGCCTGCACGCGGTTGAACAGCGTCATGGTGGCGGGCACCAGCCGCGCCGCCACGTCCGCCACCTGCAGCCAGGGAAGCACGAGGTGTGGCAGGCAGCTGTGGAAGCCAGGGGAGCAAGATGTTATGACATGCCCGACGCCAGGCCGATGTGGATAGCTCGGGACACAGCCATTTCTGCAATTCTGGTCCCTGCACACAGCCCACCCCCGCGCCCCCACCTCTGGGCTGAATGTGCCGGGGCAGAAGCGGCCCGCCATGAGGGAGCCAAAGATGTTGTTGATGGCCGCCTCGCTGGGCGGCGGCACGTGGAAGATTGCAAACTGGCGCTTGAGGCGGTTGGGGATGTCGTTGCGCCCGGCACCCGGCGTCACCATGGCCGCCACAAACCTGAGGGGTGAGGGCAGGGAGCGCAGGGGTGAATGGTCGGCAGGCAAGTGCTGGATAATGCAAGCATGTTGTGCAGCAGTGCATCTCAAGGCTGGCGGCACCAGCGGCGGCACTCAGCTGCGCAGCGGCTTGTATAGCTTCGCAGCAGCTCAGCCTTGCAGCAGCAGCACGGCTGTCAGAGCAGCAGCCCGCACCGCGTGTCCACCACAAACTTCATGTCTCCGATGGGCTTCTCCAGGCCATACATGCCGCCCTGCTCCAGCAGCTGGCGCACAATCTCGTTGGTGATCTGCGGTACGGGGGTGGAAGATGTTGTGCATTGGGTAGCTTGGGAAGCAGAGTGCCGTATAGCGAGCGAGTGCCCTCACTTGACACAGCAAGTGCCCGCCTGGCACTTTCAAGCTGTGCAGCACAGCTGGAAGCTGTGAAATTCCCGCCAGGAGCTGCCCACCTGGTCCCCCCAGTCGTTGATGGCGGGCATGGAGATGTCGTCGATGAACACGGTGAGCGATTTGCCGCTGGGCGGGCCGTACGTGCGGCCCTGCCGCTTCTCCACCGTGCCCTGCAGGCAGCAGCATGCCAGACTTGCAAAGCTGAGATAAACATACACAGCACTCGCACAACCCTCCTGCTGCACATTTTCTTCTCTGCACTGGCTGCACCAACACAACCCTAGCCCTGCCTCTGTCGACAGCGTAAGTGGCCCCGCCACACATCAGCCTCTGCCCCGCACCTCGACGGCCTGCTGGAAGATGCCTGGGGTGGTGAGGTAGGAGAAGGTGATGGTCTTGCTGGTGTACTCCTCCTTGCTGAACCGCCCCAGGAACTGCTGGATGGTGGCCGTCTTGGCTGTGCCCGGCCCGCCCACCAGCTGCGGAAGAAGCGGGGTGGGAGAGCGGCGATGCAAGCTGGGTCAGCGATGTGGTGAAAGCAGTGCCAGGCGCAGTGTGCGCTCAGCCGTGCCGCGGACTCACTTGTGCGCTCTGCTCCGCCGCAGGTTATCAACTGCCGGGTGCCGCTGCCGCTGCTCCTGTCAGCCTACCAGCCTCGTCCGCCCCACCCCTTCAACCCGATCTTCCAGCTCACCAGCGCGGCCTTGCCCACGCCGTGCACCAGCCCCAGCAGGTGCTCGTAGCGCACGCTGTCCAGCGTGGGGATGACCAGCTGCGCAAAGCGGGGGCGCTCCACGCCGGCGGGGTACTCCCAGCGTGGGATGCGCTCCCGCCAGTGCTGCCACCGCCCGCTGGCCTCGTCCACCAAGAACTCGTAGAAGGTGTCGCTCTCCAGCACCTGGCGGTGTGGCAGCAGAGGCAAATGTTTTTTGGTTGCTGGGAGGATTGTAGGCATGGCCAGGATAGTAAGACAGCAACGGTAGGCAAGGGGAGGTCGCCAGCCCACAGCAGCAGAAGCTCAGGAGGCACCCCCACCCTGCACCAACCACCATCAACCCTCCATGCCCTCCTGCCCCTTCTCACCTTCTCGGGCGCCTGGTCGGTGAGCGAGCGCAGATGCGCATCGAAGCGGGGGCGCTCCTTGGCGTCCAGAAGACCGCCCAGGCTCCAGGTGGCGCAGTACAGGAAGAGGCGCTCGTAGTGGTCTGGGCTGAGGGCAGCACTGCCACTGCCGCCACTGCCGCCGCTGCCGCTGCTGCCACCCAGCGGCTTGAGCACGCCGGTCAGCAGGGTGAGCAGCGTCTGCACCTGGCAGACCTGCTCGTTGTGCATGACAGGGCGCAGCTCCAGGCGCACAAAGTCCAGCAGCGGGCCCACGTACTTGTCGAAGCAGGGGCGCAGCGCCGACGCCTCGCGCTCCGGCCGCGACTGGGGAGGGCGGGAAGGGAGGCAAGGTGTGGGCTGGGTTGGCAAGCCGTCGTTACAGCGACGCACATGCGCATGTCTTGACGTTTACCCCAGCAGCAGCCATGCCCTGGTCATAAACTGCACCCTATCCAGCGCCAGCCGCCCACCTGGAGCCAGGAGGCCACCACCGGCTGCCAGCCCAGCTCCGAGTCGGACACGTAAATGATGCCAGCACGGGACACGGTGGCGGGGGAGGCGTTGGCCAGGTTCTCCGGCTCAAACATGGCCTGGGGCAGGGCAGGGTGGTGTGAGTCCTTGGAAACACTGTGCTGTTGCCTTGTGACACTTCTGCTGCAAGTCAGCAGGCGTACTGGGTGCGCCGCTGATGCAGTTCAACGCCTGGCAGCAGCGCAGCAGAGCGGGGCATCTTCAAGTCCATGCCCCTTCCCGCCCCACCTTCATGGCGGGGGTCATCAGGATGCGGTCGCCGTTGGCCAGCGTCAGCACCTTGTTGTCGTCCAGCACGGTCTGGGGATGGGCAGCACAAGAGGAAAGGAGGGTCAATTACCAGCGATATGCAATGCAGTGCGGCAGCAGCAAGAACCCCATTGCAGCAGCAGCGTAAAAAACAGGGCGCGCAGGGCGGCACGACGAGCAGACCCAGCAGCTTCAACTGTAGTGTAGGCAGCTGAGTGTTCAACAGCAGGCGGGCGGCATCAGCAACCCCCTGTAATTTGCCGTTCTCACATTGAGGTTCTCAATCCAGATGGCGTCGACGGGGCCGTCCAGCACGATCCACGTGTTTTGATTCTTGGCCTTGGCGGCGCGGCGCCACAGCACCTGCAGCGTTGGGGATGGAGAGCGAACGCGTGCGTCGATGCACTATAAGCGTAGCCTGAGTGCAGGCTGCCACGCCATGACTAGGCGGCTAGATTGGGACAGAGCAGCCGTAGATACCGTGGCAGCTGTGGGATTGCTTGCCCAACCGCAACGCCGGTCGCAGCCCCCACACCCAGCAGCTCACGCTGAACATGCCCTCGGTCCAGTCGCCGGTGGCGGCGTCCATGCGGCCAAACATCTGGGGCGCGGTGATGGCCTTGGGGTTCATGCGCCACACCACGTGCTTGGTGCCCAGCTCCGTCAGCGCGGCCGCCAGGCAGTCGATGATGGTCGACTTGCCGGCGCCCGCGGGGCCCACCACCATGATGCCGTGCCGCACCTGCAGGATTGGGGCGAGAGATGGGGGTGTGTGCGCCATTATTCCGCTTTGCAACCTTGCACAGATAAGCATAGCGATTGCAACCACGCCTGCATGACAAGCCCCCTGCACACATCAACATGGCTGCCCAGCTGCAGAACCGCACACCTCCCACCCGCCCCCCAGCGCACCAGGTACGTCTCGTACAGCTGGATGACCTTGTTGATGAAGGGCGGGTGCTTCTGCAGCCCCCGCTCGTCCAGCACCTGCGGCAGGGGCGGGGCACAGGAAGTTGGGAAGACATGGCATCAGCTGCCACAGCCTGGCGGAACCCTTGGCAACTCCAGTGGCAGCCAAGCCATCCTGCATCTAGCACA
>VFQQ010003205.1_pt1 | contig 16336 bp, 14 predicted proteins | sample 3512341 | NCBI WGS metagenome assembly VFQQ01 (sample SAMN10412373, study PRJNA504923) | tailings metagenome | isolation source: Relicate 2 Philex TSF1 revegetated site | place: Philippines: Tuba, Benguet | collected 2017-08-29 | reverse complement strand
CCTGGCCAGCCTGCGCGCGCTGGGCAACTCGATGCCGGTGCTGATCGCTTCGGCTCGCGACACGGTGAAGGACCGTATCGGTGGCTTGGACGCCGGTGCCGACGACTACCTGCTCAAGCCCTTCGACCTTGACGAGCTGGTGGCCCGGGTCCGCGCGCTGCTGCGCCGCCACGCGGGCAGCGGTTCGCCCGTGCTGAGCCACGGAAACCTCGTGCTCGATCCGGTTCGCAAGACCGTCTCACGTGACGGAGAGCCGGTGGAGCTTTCGGCACGCGAGTTCGCTGTCCTCGAGGCGCTGCTGCAGCGGCCAGGCGCGGTGCTCTCGCGCGAAAAGCTCGAGGAGTCGGTGTACGGCTGGGGGCAGGAGGTCGGCAGCAATGCGATCGAAGTGCACCTGCACCACCTGCGGAAGAAGCTCGGCGGCAGCGTGATCAAGAACGTGCGCGGCGTCGGTTACCGCATCGCCGAGGTTTGAGAGAGGTCCCGGGTGCGATCAATCCGCCGCACGCTGCTGATCTGGATCCTCGGCGCCTTGTCGCTGGGTGCGGTCCTGGTGGCGCTGGTGACCTACCTCGTCACGCTCGAAGAGATGAACGAGGTGTTCGATGACGACCTCCGCAACGTGGCGGAAGCGGTGGCCAGCTACCACCATGCCGGTCATCACGAAGCGGGCGATGCACCTCTCCAACTGCCGGTGCGCACAGACGAGCCCGCAGACACCGAGATCGTGACGCTGACCTGGACCGCGGCAGGTGAGCGGGTCTATTCGTCCGACCCACGAGTGCCGCTGCCATTCACGTCCACCGAGGGCCTGTCACGCCCCATGGCTGGAGGCGAGGAGTGGATCGTGTATTCGAGCGTTCGGCCCGAGGGTGTCGCGCAGGCCGCGCAGCGTGTGGCTGCGCGCAAAGAGATGGCGGGCGAGTCGGCCGGCAAGGTCTTCCCACCCCTGGTCGGCCTTGTTGTGCTGGTGGGCGCACTGCTGGTGTTCGGGCTGCGGCGCGGGCTGCAGCCGCTGGATGCCGCGGCGGCGGACATCGCGCGGCGCAGCGCGGGGTCTCTGGAGGCCATTGGCACCGGCGATGCGCCGGCGGAAATCGTGCCGCTCGTGAACTCCATCAACGGCCTGATGCAGCGGCTCGACGTTGCGTTCAGCTCGCAGCGCCGGTTCCTGGCCGATGCCGCGCACGAGTTGCGCACGCCGATCACGGCCTTGCGCCTGCAACTGCAATGGCTCGAGCGTGCTGCCGACGACGCCGACCGGAAACGCGCGCTCACCGAATTGCACGCTGGCGTCGATCGCTCGCAGCGGCTGGTCCAGCAACTGCTGCAGGTGGCCCGTACGGAGCCCGACGGCGAAGCCACCAAGTTGCTGCCGCTTGACCTGGCCGCGCTGGTGCGCGTGCAAGTCGCTGCGTTGAGTGTGAAGGCCGAGCACGCCGGCCTGGACCTCGGTGCCGATGCGCCAGAGCTCGTGACGGCGCTGGGCGACGAGCCTCAGTTGAACGTGCTGCTGGAGAACCTGATCGAGAACGCCCTGCGCTACACACCCACCGGAGGCGTCGTCGATGTCTCCGCCCGCGTCGAAGAAGGGTACCCCGTGATCTTGGTGGCCGATGACGGCCCCGGTATTCCCGAGGCAGAGCGGCGCCAGGTGTTCGAGCGTTTCCACCGCGGCGAAGGCGCGCAGAGCCAGTCCCGCGAGGGCAGTGGCCTGGGCCTGGCCATCGTCAAGGCGATTGCGGAGCGCCACGGGGCGACGGTCGATCTGCGAACGGCCGCTTCCGGCCGCGGGCTCGAGGTTCGGGTGTGTTTCCCCGCGCCCTGAGGCCGGCCGCTGTCAGAAGCTGAATTTGGTCTTCACCAGCAGCTGCGCCCGCTTGATGTCGGGCGTGGCGTTGAGCGGAAACGCCAGGTCGATGTGCAGCACGTTGCTGAACGCCGTGCGCGAGTTTGCGATCCGCAGCCCGAAGCCGGCATCGCTGAGCCACCCAGCGTTGACCACATTTGTCTCTGCACCGCCCCAGGCCCGGCCGACATCCACGAAGGCGGCAGCGCCGAGCCGGAAGAGCCGCCAGACGAAGAGATCGGTGTAGTAGCGCTCCTCGACCGTGAAGAGGGCGCGCCGTGTCCCGCTCTGGTAGCGCAGCGGGTAGCCACGCAGGCCTTCCTCGCCACCCAGCAGCAGGCTTTCGGTGGGGGCTGGGCGGGTGAGCAGGTCGCCGGCGGCGCTCGCGTAGAACGCCCAGCGTGTGTGGTGCGGTACGAACCAGCGCGCCTGCAGTCCCAGGCGCTGGCGTTGCACCTGCGAGCCGGCATAGCGCCCGGCCAGGTCGGCCGAGGCGAGAAGAATCTGCCCGGGCGCAGGCTCGAATCCGCGGCTTGCCGAGGCCGTGTAGAGCAAGGCATTGAGCGTCGAGCCCCATCCGGTCGAAGCCCAGCCCAGGCGAACGCTGGCCTTGAGACCCAAGGCGAAGAACTCCGGCCGGGCGATCTGGTTGCGGTTGAATTCGCGCTCGTAGCGGTCTTCGATCAACTCATAGCCGACGAACGGGGCCACAAGCTTTTCGTCGCCTGGCAAGCTCGACGGCGCGGTGAGCCCTGCCTCGGCCGCGTAGCGATCCTGATGGAGTTCGACGCCTGCGGTCCAGCGTTGAACCCACCCATCCACCAGCCCGGCCGATACACCGCCGAAGGCCTCAGCGCGACTTGCATCGTGGCGGTACCGGCTCGTGATCACGCCTGCGGTGTAGATGGAGTCGATGCGGCTGTCGCGGGAGGCCGCAGCGCCGGCAGCCCATCGGGTATCGAGCGCGTAGAAGGGGCGCACCACTGACACCGCGTCACTGCGTCCGTCGCTGTTGGCGGCATGGCTCAGGTTGACCGCGGCCCGGCTGCCGAAGACGCTGTTGTTGGCAAACGTGAACACGGTTCCCGACCGATCCACGGTTCGCGCGCGGCCCAGGCTCACGGTGGTGCCGCTGCCCAGCAGGTTGTAGTCCTTGATGCCCACGCGCGTGGCGTTGGCACCGCCGGCGCGGCTGAAGCTGCCACCGGGGTCCAGCGTCCAGGTGTCGCGCGTCGCGACCTCGATGTCGGCAACGTTGTCCCGAACCGCAAGCACCGTGAACTTCACGTCGTAGAGGTAGCGCGTGCTGCGCAGTGCGCGTTCGGTCTCGTCGAAAGCACGCACGCTCACGGCTTCGCCGGTCTTGAAGAGCAGGGCGTTCCGGATGACCGACGCGCGGGTCTGGATGTGCAGTGCGTTGGCCGCGCGGAACGCGGGCTTGTCTTCGGCGGGGTCGCTGGTGTCGAAGATGTCGTTCGCGACGACCCGGATCTCACCGATCACGGCACCCGCACTTTCCAACTCGGCAAGCGTGGGCAGCATCACCACGGCCGCGGCGGGCTCGGCCTCAGTTGCGAATGCCTCCATCGGTGACCACGCCATCGCCATAGCCCACGCCGCAGCCGCGAGACCGCGCCGCCATGTCAGCGCTTGTGCGTCAGGCACGCGAACCCTGCCCTCTTGGAGCCAAGCCACGACCCAGTTCGGACCGGACCTCGAACACTGGGAAGCGGCTTGAAGGCGCCAGCCGCGCGACCCAGCCACGGAGCCGTCGGCCCATGTCGCGCAGGCGGCCCATGGCGCCGTTGCCGGATGCGCTGCGCTCAAGGTATGGGGCCAGGTCGCCAGTCAATGGCGGCGCTGTTGGCACCGCGGCCACCCGGAGGGTCCGGGTCGGGCGGCGGATGCGGGGGTCAGGGTCGCGAGCTTTGTGCGCGCAAAACTCTGCCAGCACCGCGCGGTCGATGAGAAACGCGTGTTGGGCCCTCAGCGTCGCGGCCCATCGCACACCCGCAACACGCGACTGCATGACGTTGCTGATCGGCCTGTGTGGCTGCGGCTCTTCAGGCGCGTGCGCTACCGGGTAGGCGACATCCGCGCCTTGCTGCCAGCGCGAGAACAAGGGCGCCATCAGCTCCGCAGCGTTCTCGTCGTCGGCACGAATGACGAGAACCACGTCTCCGTGCGCGGCGCGAAGCCCGGCCACCACGGCCGCATCGTGGCCGAAGTGCCGCGTCAGCCGCACCACTCGCACGCCCACGACCTGTGCCCATGCAGCCGCGGCGGCGGCGTCAGCGTCGGCCAAGCCGTCATCCACCACGACCACCTCCCAAAGCTGCACCAAGGCGCTGACTTCATCCAGAAGGCGTGGCAACAGGCGGTCGAGCACGCGGGCCGATCCAGCGCACGGCACGATGCAGGAGAGGGTCGCCTCGCGGTCGCGAGTGGAGTTCCAGGCGCGTTCGGGTCGGTTCCCGTGGCGATAACCATGCGGCTGGTCCATGTGCAATTGCCGGCGCTTGACAAGGTGGCCGCGAGTCTCGGCAGCAACCCCTTAACCGCGACTTAAGCGCACCGACCGAGGGTTGGAAGCGGGGCGTGCGTTAAGTGGCGGTTAAGTCACGCACTCACACAGTGCCGCCCCATTCATGGCGGCAACTGAACACCTCGACTCGGGCAGCAGGGCCTTCGTGTCTCATGCGCCGGCCACCCGCTGGCGCTCTTGGATCTGGGCCGCACCTGCGCTCTCGCTCCTGCTGTTGGTCGGGCTGCTGGTGGGGTGGCATGGGGGCGGCATCGTCGGCACGGCTCGCTGGCCGGATCAGCAGGCGACCTTCCTTTCATGGAACGCAGCCTTTGCGGTGCTGCCATCCGCGTTCTGGTTCGCCGTCACGCTGCTCGGCGACTCGGCGGTGCTGCTGCCGTTGATCGCGCTGGGGTCCGTGCGCGGCCGGCCCAAGGTCTGGGCCGCGACGCTGGCATCGGTGCCGGCCGGCGGGCTGATGTCGGCCGCAGTGAAGCACTGGGCTGGCGTGCCGCGCCCAGCGGCCGTGCTCGACCCGGCCTTGTTCAACGTGATCGGTCCAGTCTTGCAGTTCAACAGTTTCCCGTCGGGACACACCATCAGCGCGTTTGCGGCCGCAGCCGCGGTGCTTGCAACCTGCGCACCCAGGCCGCGGCAAGGTCGTGACTGGGCGCTGATTGCTGGCGGTTTGTCAGCAGCTGCCGTGGTGGCGTTGTCCAGGGTCGCGGTGGGTGCCCACTGGCCGCTCGACCTGGCGGCAGGGGCGGCCATCGGGTGGCTGGCGGGCCTGAGTGGCGCTGCGCTCGCGCGCCGCACCGCGTGGTGGCATTGGCTGTTCTTCGGCCCCGGCCGCCGCGCCTCGGCGGCGGGGCTGATCCTGTGGGGGCCACTGCTGTGGGCACGGCCCCATCAGACGCTGACCTGCGCCGTGGTACTCGGCCTCGCAGGGCTGTGCGCCATCGCGGCAGGGCTGTCGATGCTGTCGCCGCGCAGGGCCTCGCGCGCGGGGCTTCTGCAAGTGGCGGCGGCTCCAGCGACCGGACACGAGGCATCGTCGCTGGACGATCAGCGCCGATAAGGCGGGGCAAGAGCCGCCGGGCGGCGCGTATCTATCTGCCGTTCGGTGTGATGGTTTCCGGAGCGAAGAGATCGAGCTTGGGCTGGTAGATGCTGCTGCGCATATCGAACGCCCCCATGACGCTGTGGAACACCTGGTTCTGCGCGTGCGCAGTGCCCCGGGCGAGGGCCGCTGCATCGGTGCGATGACGCCGCTGGAAATCCTCCGACATCCAGACCAGGAATGGCACCTCCTTCTGCACATCGGGCGCCAGCGCCATCGGCGTGCCGTGCAGGTACAGGCCGTGCTCGCCCAGTGATTCGCCGTGATCGGAGATGTATATCAGCGCTGCCCCCACGCCTTGCATCTCCTTGAGCAAGCCGATGGCACGGCCGAGCACATGGTCGGTGTACAGGATCGTGTTGTCGTACGCGTTGAGCAGCGACTGCGGTGTGCACTGGCTCAGCTCGACTGAATCGCACACCGGCCTGAAGCGCTCGAACGCGGGTGGAACCTTGGTGTTGTAGGCCGGCCCGTGGCTGCCGCTCTGATGCAGCACCACGAACACCTTGCGCGCTGGCGAGGCACGGATGCGTTGCGTAAGGCCACTGAGCAGCAGGTCGTCATGCGAACACATCGCTCCGGTGCAGCTGCGCTCGAGGTCCGTGGCACGCTCGTAGGTGCCGACCTTGAGGGGCGGTTCGCCCCAGTTATTGCTGCGCCAGATCACGTCGATGCCGTGCCGCTGCAGGTAGCTTGGCAACAACTCGGTCGAGCCAGCGAGGCGCAGGCCTGGGTCGTCGTGAGACAGGATGCACAGCAGGGCCTCCGTGGTGTAGGTCGCGCACGCCTGCGCGTTGGCAAGTGGTACGGCCCCCGAGGCCGCAAGCACGGGGTTCGTCGGCCGCGCGTAGCCGTACAGAGAGAAGTTTCGTCGGCGTGCCGATTCGCCGATCACCAGGATGACAACGGTCTTCTCGTCGCTGGAGAAGGTGGCGTCGGGCAGCGGCTCGGCCTTGCGTGACGCAGCCCACTGCGAGCTCTGGTGGCGCGCGAGATTGGCCATGTACGACCAGGGCAGGATCAGGCCACCGATCGAGCGCGCATGTTTGTCGATCCACAACCAGGTGCTGGACGCGGCGTAGATCCAGCCCACGCCGAGCCCGAACACGAGGCCCGCGAAACCGGCCAGACGCAGACGCCGCACCGGCCGTAACCGCACCCAGACCAGCAGCAGGCACGGGCCCAAACCGAGCCCGAGCACGTAGAGCGCCAGCTTTGGATGCCACAGCGTCGTTGCCTCCACCACATCGGTGTTCACGACGTTGCCCATCATGGTCTTGTCGAGCAGCACCCCATAAGCCTGGATGAAGTACAGCGCGCATGCGTTGGCCAGGGCCAGGAACATGCACAGCGGCTTGAGCAGGCTCTGCCACACGAGTGCGACGCAGGCCAGCACCAACGCGGTGATGAAGACCACCAGGACCAAGAGCGTGCTCAGGGTGAGCAATCCGCCAGCACTCGATGCGTCGAGCCTGGAACCGGCGAAGGTGAACAGCGGCGCGTGATACAGCAGCGCGTTCAACAGCGCCACCGTGGCGATCAGTGCCGGTGCTCCTGCTTGAGGGCGCGGCGGCAGCAGGGCGCGCCAGCGCTGCAAGCGGGTCGTGGCCTCGTTGTTCGGTGGTTTCTCAGCGGTCATGCTTGGTCGCGCGGCCCGGCATCGTTGCCGAGACACGATTGTTGGCTGCTTCGGTACGACCGGTGCGGTGTGAGCGCTGATGCCGACCGCGACAACGGGCGAGGAGGGCGTTTAAGGATTGGCTAAGTCGCAGGACCATAGCCTCGCCAGCCTCGAAGTGATGCGCGCCGCAAGCGCCTGTTCCACCCATGCCCTTCAACTCAATGTGGCGCCGCACGGCCGCGATCCTCATCCTCGTGCTTTCCGGCGCGGCAACCGCGGCAAGCTCGGCGGCAGCGCCCACCCCAGCCGCTGCCCGGGAGATCGCAGCGCTGATCGACCACGTCGCTGCGCTGGAGCATGTGACCGTGCGCGGCGGCCCGCTGAGTGTCGGTGGCCCGACGGCAGCCCGATTTCTGCGGCACCAACTGACCGAGAAGTCTGCGCAGATCGAGTCGGCGGAAGACTTCATCCGCCTGTGCGCAACACGGTCGGAGCAGACCGGCCGCACCTATGAGGTGGCGTTTCCCGGCGGCAAGGTGCTGCCGGCGGCAAGCGTGTTGGCGGAGGCGTTGAAGGCGCAGCGCGCCCGAAGCGTGGCCCCGGCGCCGGCTCTAAGCGGGGGCTAAGGCAAGGCCCCGACATTGAGCACTGTCGAATGGCAATTCCGCCTCGACAAGCCTGAAGCAGAGGAACCCTCATGAAACGCAAGATCACTGTCCCCGCCCTCCTGGTTGCCGTGGGCATCGCCACCGCCGGTGGATTGGCCTACGCGAAAACCGCGAGCGAAAACGACGCTGCCGCCGACCTGGCCAAGGCCAAGGTCACGCTGGTGCAGGCCGTCAGCGCCGCGGAAGCACAGGCGGGCGGCAAGGCCACGCGGGCTGAACTCGAGAGCGAGCGGGGCGCGCTCGTCTTTGATGTCGAAGTCGTCACCCCCGACAACAAGGTGTTCGACGTCAAGGTCGATGCCGCCGACGGCAAGGTGCTGTCCAGCAAGCTCGATCATGGCGATCGCGGTGAGAAGGATGACGACTGATGCCGCAGGCGGGTAAGCCGCACCTGGGCCGCTGACGGCAGCGTCGCCGGCGCCCAGGGCATCCTTACCCGCCGAGCCGGCTCAGGATACGGCTCATGGGCCACAACGAGACATCCCGCGACTGCAGCATGCGCGGAAACAGCGGGCCGCTCAGGACGCTGTATTCCGCGATCCTCGCCGCTGCCAGCCGGTCTTGCCCCTGCGCCTCCGATGCGGGGTGGCACACCAGCAGGTCACCATCGCGGCACAGGCTCAACCAACGGCCGAGCCGATCCACGTACTGGGCCTGGCCACCCCGAAAGCCATGCACACCCAGCAAGCGGCGGTTGTGGCGAAACCCGTGTTCGCTCGCAAGCCTGCAAACGGCCTTGTTGCCCAGTGCTGCGATGAGCCAGGGCTTGCCCCCACGCTGGGCTGCTTGTGTGCACCGCAGCCAGGGCAGATGTGCGCCGTAGCGCCGCTTCAACTCGGTGACGAGCGCTTCCCGCACGCCCGGCAACTGGTGAACATGCTGGTGGCCGTCCACGAAAGCAGGCCCGTGGCCCAGCGCGGCCTCGAAGGCATCGAGCTGGGCGCTGATCTCCATGCGGAGCAGACGCGTGTCCAACCGGCGCATCAACGCCTCGGCAACGATCTGCAGCAAGGGCCGCGCCGTACGCCTGAGCAATGGGCGTTCGGTGAGATCCAGGTGCAGGCCGATATCGAGACCTTCAGCATCCAACCTGCGCAGCGGCCCCGCGCCCGTTGCGAAGGCCGGCGCACCCACCATGGACCCGATCGCATGTACCCGCCCAAGTTCCGCGAGCCGAAGTGCGGCATCGTTGATGCCTCCGTTCAGGCCGAAGTCATCGACCACGATGCACAGCATCGCGCCGCGTCTGCGATGCCCGGCAGCGCCGGCAGTCTGTTCTGGTTCGTGCTCGTCGGCAGCACCGCGGCGGCGGTGCATTGGGGCGTGGTCGTGCTGGTGGTCGAGCGTCTTCACGGCCTGCCGCTGGTGGCCAACGTCATGGGCTGGTGTGTGGCCGTTGTCGTCTCGTTTGCCGGCCACCACGGCCTCACCTACCAAGGGCACGGCGTTGACTTCTGGCGCTCCGCCCGCCGCTTCCTGGTGGTGTCGGCCATTGGTTTCGCCTTCAATGAAGTGAGCTATGCGCTGCTGCTGCACCTCACCGGTCTGCGCTACGAGTGGCTCCTGGGTGCCGTGCTCGTGGGTGTTGCGCTGTTCACGTACTGGGCCGGTCGCCACTGGGTGTTTCTCCGCAAAGTGCGGCGTCCTTGAGCCGCGGGTCGGCGCGGTCGAGGCGCCACAAGGTCGTGCCGCGAACCTGCGCCACGGGCGAGGCTGTTCGCAGAAGTTGGAAGCGGGCTGGAGCAACTGCATCGGCCAGCACCCAGGCCGTGCCTTTGCCAGCGAGGCGGGAACACCAGGCCGTGGGCTCCAGCAGGCGTGCCGCCGCCAGTGCGGGCGCGAAGGTGCCGGCATCGGCGAGTTCCTTGCGCCAGTTGTCGCGGCGTTGCACTTCGGCGCTCGACCAGTCATCGATGACGATCACGGGCCCGCGCAAACGCGCGTACAGCGGCAGGTCGAACCAATAGCCGCCGATCATCACCACGGGATCGTCGGGCGTGGCTTGTTGGCGCAGCACCTCGGCAATCTCGCGCGTGGAGCGTGTTGGGTGCAGCGCGAAGGCGGTGACGGCGGCCGTGCTCACGAGCACGCCCAGGCCGCAGGCCCAAAGCCATGCGCGCCGCGACGTTCCACGGGTGCGCGTCTCCAGGGCCTGCACGCCGTCGGCGACCAGCAGCGCCAGCGGAGGCAGCGCGGGCAGCACATAGCCCAGGAGCTTGCTTTGGGGCAGCGAAAAGAACCCGATGATCGCGAGCAGCCACCACAGGGCCAGGCGCCGCAGGTCGCCACGCTCCGGGTTCGACAGGAAGCCACGCGCGAAGGCTGACCGCAGCCAGCCGAGCCAGGGCAGGCTGAACACCAGCAGCACCGCCGGGCAGTACCACCACGGCTGCACGTTGTTGAAGCCACCCGCCGCGTAGCGCTTGAAGTGCTGGACGACGAAGAAGTAGTCCAGGAATTGCGGGTAACGCGACTGCATGGCCAGGAACCACGGTGCAGCCACGGCAAGAAAAACCAGCGCGCCGGTGGCCGAACACAGGGCCCGTACGGTGCGCCAGCGGCGGCCCGGGAGCAGCCAGCCCAAGAGCACCAGCGCGGGCAGTACGAACCCGATCAGACCCTTGGCGAGCACGCCGAGTGCCGCGAACGCATAGCCGAGCCATACCGCCGGCTGGTGTGGCTGCCCCGTTTCGAACGACAGCGCAGCATGCGCCCACGCGGCGATGCTGCCGGTGATCAGGCCGGCTACCAGCATGTCCATGTTGGCGAACTGGCCGCCGAGGTAGAACAGCGGCATCGACAGAAGGGTCACCAGCGCCAGCACCGCCACCCGCTCGCTCCACCAGCGACGGACGAACGAGAAGCCGGCCATCGCCGCCAACCACGCCCCCAACAGCGGCGCAAGGCGCGCTGACCACTCGCCGGGCTCGAAGACGGCCATCGACGCAGCCGTGATCCAGTAGAACAGCGGCGGCTTGTGGAAGTAGGGCAGTCCGTCGAGGGTCGGCGTGAGCCAGTTGCCGCTGCGCAGCATCTCCCACGCCACGCCCACGTAGCGGCCTTCGTCGGGCAGCAGCAGCGGCCGGGCCCAGGCCAGCGCCGCCAGCCAGGCCAGCGCGGCCAATGCCACGAGTGCGGTGGTTCGCCGCGTGCCTGCGGCAAGGCGTGTCATCGGCCGCTGACGCCGAGGCCCCGGCCCAGCTCGCGCCGCACCACGTACAACCGCCTTTGCTTGACCTCTTCGACGATGCGGCCAACGTACTCGCCGACGATGCCCAGGCTGACGAGCTGGATGCCCGAGAAGAGCATCAGCGCCACCACGATCGTCGTCCAGCCGTCGATGTGGTGCCCGTAGAGGAAGTAGCTCACTGTCAGGTAGGCGCCGTAGGCGAATGCGACCACTGCCAGCGCAAAGCCGGCCAGGCTCACCGCGCGCAGCGGCAAGGTGGTGAACGAGGTCAGGCCATCGAGCGACAAGCGCAGCAGGCGCGCAAAGCTGAAGTGGCTGCGGCCATGCAGGCGCGGCGCGGGCGTGTAGGGAACGGCCACCGCGCGAAAGCCTACCCAGGCGTACAGGCCCTTGAGAAAGCGGTTGAGCTCGGGCAGCGCCAGCAGCGCGTTGACGACGCAGCGGTCCATGAGGCGGAAGTCACCTGCGCCAGCCGGCACCTCGAAGCGGTCGGCGCAGTTGAGCAGCGCGTAGAACAGGTGCGTCCCGGCGCGCTTGAGCAGGTTTTCGTTTTGGCGGTGGCGGCGCTGCGCGTAAGCCAGTTCGGCGCCTTCGCGCCACGTTTGCAGCAGCGTGGCAATCAACTCCGGCTCGTGCTGGCCGTCAGCGTCCATCGTCACCACCACGTCGCCTGCCGCAGCCTGCAGGCCGGCCGTCAATGCCGCTTCCTTGCCGAAGTTGCGCGACAGCTGAATCACCCGCACGCCCTCGACGCGAGACCAATCGAGCAGCAGCTTGGGCGTGTCGTCGGTACTGCCATCGTCAACCAGGATCAGTTCCCAGTGCTGAACGAGTGCGCTCAACTCGTCAAGCAAACGTGGCATCAACCGGGCCAGGCTTCTTGCCTCGTTCCGGCAGGGCAGCACGCAGGACAGGGTGGGCTCGGCGCGGTCGTCACGAGCCGTTGCATCGGCGGGCTGCCGGGTCTTCGCAACCGCGGGCGCGCGGGACAAGGTTGGTTCGTCAACGCGCGTGGCGGTGCGAGAGGCGAGGGTGTGGGCCATATCGGTGGTCTCGTTTGGCCACAGTGTTCGCAGCGCTGCCTTAAGGGCGACTTAGAGCGCGGGGCAGGTGTCCGGCGGCGCGGCTTGTGGCGGAACCACCTACCACTGCCAGTCTGGAAGGGCGGGGCCCACGGGTGTGCCTTCGGCGCTCGAGCCCGGCGCGACGAGTTCAACCCGTCCACAGGCGCGAAGCTGTGCTTCGTCGATCCAGGGGCTGCGGTCGAGGCGCCCGTCGATCAGCACCCGCGCTGCCTCCGGCCACTGCAGGGCGAGCGCAGCCGCAACGGCCGGAGGGCCGCTCACGAAGCGGATCGGCCCGCCCAGTTGTTCTCGGGCTGGTGCGCCGATCGAATCGGCAGCTGTGCGGGCATCGAAGCGCTGCCACTGATCGCGTCGAAGCGCCGTCAGCCCCATTGGCGAGCTCAGATGGCTGACCAGCAGCAACAGCCCTTGAATGCCGATGAATGCCACCACCGCGGCGGGGCCGACCGACACCTTTGTCCAGGGCCGCGGAGTCAGTTCCATCATCGCCGGCACGGCAAAGAGCAGAAACGGCGTTCTCCAGTGCTTGGGCAGGTCCGCACCGAACAGCACCCCCACGGCCGGCATGAACAGCAGCGGCACGATGCCCCAGGACAACAGCAATGCGCGTGCAGCGCGTCCCTCTGCGCTGGTGTGGCGTGCGGTCGATGGGCTTGTCGTCACCCGGCGCGCGGTTGCAGCGGCGGCACCCAGCAGCAACCAGGCCGGCAAGGCGCGGTTCAGCAACTGATCGAGCAACCAGCTCAAGGAGTCGGTCCAACGCGCCAGCAGCCCGAGGTGCACACCGAGCGATGACTCCATGGCGTAGCGCAGCGGGGGCCAGCCGTGGGCGCCAAGCCAGGCCAGGTGCGGCGCGAAGACCGCGAACGCGACCCCCGCTGCGAGCAGGCAGCCGCGCCGGTGGACCGGCTGCTCCCACGCCCGCTGATGCGCTGCGAAGACCAGGATGCTCGCGACCGTGACCGCGACCTGGTACTTGGCGAGCGCACCCAGGCCCACCACGAGCCCGAGCACCAGCCACCAGCGCAGGCGCCGTGTCGCGAAGGCCTGCCAGGCCAGTGCCGCGCAGGCCGCGTTGGCCAGCAGCAACACGACGTCGTGGTTGAAGTAGTTGAGCCGGCCGTTGTAGTAGGTGATGCAGGCCGCCGCGAGCAGAGCGACGAGTGCATAAGGTTCGCCGCGCAGCTTGGCGAGCAGGCGCCAGAGGATCCAGAACGTTGCGGCGGTCATGGCCGCACCGGTGACATAGACCACCCATGCCGACCAGCCGAACACGTGAAGCGCGGGCCATACCAGCCAAGTCGGCAGCGGAGGATGCTTGTAGTAGCCCCACTCGACGGATCGAGCCCAGGTGAGTTGCTCCAGGTCGTCAACCGGTGGCACGAGGCTCGTGAAGTCCAGGTGCAGGAGCCATACGGTTGCAAAGACAACCATGCCCACGGCGACGGCCAGCCGCAGGCGCGGCGAAGCGCTCGTGCGAGTCCATTGATCGAGCCCCGCTGGGCGCCCGGTTTCGAGTGCGAGCTTCAAACCACCTTGGGGCACACCAAGCCTAACGCTGCGTGGTGCAACGGCCCAAACGCCGTCGCTCGCGGCCGAGCTTCGCGGCAGTTGGCTTAACGGCTGCTTATCTCTTGGCGCCTCCGTGCGTGGTGCGTTCCAAGCAGAAGCACGCACAGCGCGACCAACGACGCCATGGCGCCCCAGGCGAAGGCCACCGGACTCCCGTACCGCGTCCATAGCCAACCGGCCAGCGCGGCGCCCAGGAGCTGGAAGAGCCCGGTGACGAAGTGGAACAGGCCGAAGGCCGTGGCACGCAGTTCGGCCGGCGCCTGCTCGGCCACCGTGGTGGCGAGGCCACCTTGCGACAAGCCCATGTGCAAGCCATACAGCACCACGCCGAGCCAGAGCCCGGTTGCGCCCGGCAACCATGCCAGCGCTGTTTCGGCTGCGGCAAGTACCACCAGCGAAGCGGCGAGCAGCGTGTGCCGTCCCAACCGAGGCGCGTACGCGCCAGCGGGGTACGACACCAGCGCGTAGGCCAGGCTCATCACGAGCAGGACGAGTGGGATCCAGACCAGAGCGAGCTGGTCCTCCTGCGCGCGCAGCACGAGGAACGCCTCTGACAAGCGCGCAAGCGTGAACAGAGCGGCCAGCACCAGCAGATGGCGGAAGGACGCAGGCAACGCGCGAACCCCTGCCCAGAGGGCCGCCCAGTCTGGACGCGACGGTCGAGACGATGCTGGTGCACCTGCCGCAGGCGCGGGCTCGTCCACGCCAAACGCCAGCAGAGCGACGGCGATCAAAGCCGGCACCACCGAAACCCACAACACGGCGCGCAGGTCGCCTGCCCACAGCCACAGGAACAGCATGGCCAACAGGGGGCCGAGGAAGGCGCCGACGGTGTCGAGGCCCTGACGAAGGCCGTAAGCGGCGTCGCGCAAGGCCATGGGCGTCACGTCGGCCACGATGGCATCGCGCGGCGCGCCGCGGATGCCCTTGCCGACACGATCAACAAAGCGTGCTGCCACCACGCCGATGGCGGAGTCGGCGAGCGGGAACACCGGCTTGGTCAGCGCGGCCAGACCGTAGCCCAGCAGGGCCAGCGGCTTGCGCCGCGCGAAGCGGTCCGAGACCAGGCCCGAAACCACCTTGAGCATCGAGGCTGTGGCCTCCGCGATGCCCTCGATGAGGCCCACCGCCAGCACCGACAGGCCCAGCGCTTCGGTGAGATAGACCGGCAGGATGGCATGCACCAGCTCGGACGACATGTCCATGAACAGGCTCACGCCGCCCAGGACCCACACCGTGCGCGGAATGCGCCGCCACGCTTGTTTCATGGCCGAGTCGGCAGTGTCATGGCGCCGCGGCCGCGGCGCCAGCGGTGCAGGCCGAACACCACGAGGCCCAGCGACACGATCACGAGGACGGCCAGCGCTTCGTAGTGCGCGGCGACCCCGATCACACGGGCGATGGTATTGCCGAACCCATAACCGAGCCCGGCGAACAGGGTCGCCCAGACCACGGCTCCAAGGGCGTTGAAGACCACGAAGTCGCGCCATGGCACCCTCGCCAGGCCCAGCGCGACGGGCCCAGCGGTGCGCAGGCCGTACATGAAGCGCACGCCAAAGATCGCCCAGCGCCGGTGGCGGTGGATCAACGGTGAGAGGCGCTGCACGCCGTCGTGCAGGCGCGGTGCTTTTCCGAGCACCCAGTTGCCGCGCCAACGGCCGAGCGCGAATAGCGCCTGATCCCACAACAGGTTGATCGTTGCAGCCAGCAAGGTCACGGTCCACCACGGAGCGTAGCCCTGGTGGGCGGCGAAGCCGGCCAGCACCACCGCGGTTTCGCCTTCGATCAGGCTGCCCAGCACGATGGCGGTGTAGATGTGGGTGTGAAGGAGCGCTGAGATGTCCATGGCAAGCGTGCCTGAAGCATCGCATCGGCCATCGTCAACGCCAAGTGCCGGGCGTCGCGTGCAAGGCAGTGCGCTTCGTCACTTCAGCATGGCGCAGTCATCAGGCAAGGGTTGCCGCCGCGCGATTAAGCCTCGCCTAAGTGCCGCTCCATAGATTGCCTGCGAGGCGGGCGGCAATGGTGCTGTCTCGCCTCGACGACCACAAAGGCACACCATGGACACCATCTATCTGCACCTGCCCCGCATGCATACGCAGCGGGTGATCGACATCACGCCCGTTCCCTGGTGGCGCCGGGTGGCGCGGGCCATCTCGGCGCTGGTGATCTTCGTCGTGGCCGTGCCGCTGCTGTGGCTGCTGGGCGGTCTCTTCGCGTTGGCGCTGCTGGGCGGCACTGCCGCTATGCTGGTGATCGGGGTGTTGCAGGCCGGGCGGATCGATCGTGCGGCGCGCCGCTCCGCGAGCGCTTCGGTGCCATGCCAACCTGCATCATGAGACTGCTCCTCGTTGAAGACGACACGATGATCGGTGAAGCCGTTCTGGACCTGCTGCGCGCCGAGCACTACGCGGTGGACTGGGTCAAGGACGGCGAGATGGCCGACACCGCGTTGCGCACCCAGACCTACGACCTGGTGCTGCTCGACCTGGGGCTGCCGCGCCGCGATGGCCTGGCGGTGCTGCGCGATCTGCGCCTGCGCAAGGAGCGCACGCCGGTGTTGATCGCCACCGCGCGCGACTCGATCCAGCAGCGCATCGAGGGGCTGGATGCCGGTGCCGACGACTACGTGCTCAAGCCCTACGACCTGGACGAACTGCTGGCCCGCATCCGCGCCCTGGTGCGGCGCGCCGCCGGCCGCGCGGAA
>VFQQ010003204.1_pt1 | contig 16341 bp, 23 predicted proteins | sample 3512341 | NCBI WGS metagenome assembly VFQQ01 (sample SAMN10412373, study PRJNA504923) | tailings metagenome | isolation source: Relicate 2 Philex TSF1 revegetated site | place: Philippines: Tuba, Benguet | collected 2017-08-29 | reverse complement strand
CGCAGCCGCCCCCCAGCAGCCCGGCAGCTCAGCTGAGGCAGCTGCCGTCCAGCAGCCCGGCAGCCCTACAGCTGCTGCCACTCAGGAGCCAGAGAGTCCAGCAGCAGCTGGCAATGAGCTGGCTGTCGGCGGCGGCCGGGGGCGTGGCCGGGGGCGGGGGCGTGGCGGCGGCCGGGGCCGCTCCGCCAGTGGCGGCGGGCGCGGCAGCGGGCGGGGCCGAGGGCGCGGGCGAGGGCGCTCTGCCAGCGTCGGCGGGCGTGGCAGGGGCCGCGGCCGCGGCTTGTTTGGCAGGGCGGGTGGCCGTGGGCGCGGGCGGCGGGCGCTGGCTGACAGCGATTCGGAGGAGCAGGATGAGATGGCCAGCGCCAGCTCAGACGAGGAGGCACCGCCACCAGAGGACAGTAGCTCTGAGTCGGAGCTGCCCATCCTGCTGAGGCGGCCGCTGTCTGCGCCTCGCGTGAGGCTTCCGGCAAGCAGCTCGGAGGACGAGGGTGAGGAGGATGGAGACGGGCAGGAGGAGCAGCAGGCAGGCAGCAGCTCCGATGAGGAGGGCGGTGCACCCCGTGCCCGCCACGCCAGCCCTGGCGAGAGCGCTGAGGAAGCGGCCTGGCGGGCAGCTGCTGATGCGCAGCAGGCGGCGCTGGAGGCGGCGGCAGTGCCGCGCGTGGCCGACCCATCCACCTATGACGTACTGGAAGAGGACCAGTCATGTGAGTGCCTGCCCCTCTAGCTCACCTCGCTGCTTGCTCAAGTCGCTGCTGCTGAAGGTGTTGGACACTGTTGCTGCCGCTGCAGCGTGTACTAAGTGTGCGCGTTTTAGGCTGCGCAGCACCCTTGCTACTGTTGCAGCGCTGCCCCTCGCGCCGTGCAATTCTTCACCTGGCACCTCCCCATGCCACACACCGCTGCAGGCGTGATCAAGCTGGTCACCGCAGAGGAGGTGCAGCACGGCGCCTTCACCTTGCCAGGTAAGCGGCTGTGCGGGCGTGCAGCTGGTTTGCAGGCGCTTGGCGAGTTTCCTTCGCTGTGCTTGGCAGCAGCCTTCCGCTGTGACGCATCCTGCAATAGCGCGTCTGTGGCACCACAGCCTGCCTGCTGCCCTCCTGCCACCCTGCCCTGCAGCCGATGTGTGGCGAGGGCTGTGCGGGTGCCTGCAGCAGAGCCTGCTTGTGCGTGATGAGGCAACGAGGGAGGAGTTTCCCACCTACGTCCAGCAGTGTGGCACCGTGCTGCTGCAAGGTGCGGCTACAATCAAATTGTTGCAGCCACGTTGATTGCAGCAAGGCATGCTGTGGCTGTGCGCCTTTGCACCAGGATCTTGTTGTGTCGCAGGCTGCATGCGCTGCGTGCCATGAGCCCTTGCTAGTTTGTGCTTGCCATGGAAGAGGCCACCGTGTTGCCAACATATGCATAGCCTCTGCCCTGCGTGCAGGCGTGTTCGACCGCTACCAGCTGCAGCCCAACAATCGAGTGCGGCTGCGTGCCGCACCGCCCGAGGTGCCTCAAGACGCCGCTGCCACTATTGCAGCCGCGCTGGCGGCTGGGGCAGCGCCACCCAACCTGCTCGACCGCAGTGTGGTCAGCAGCCATGGGCGGGGCCGGGGACGCGGCCGCGGCGGGCGCGGCGGGCGCGGGCGGTCTGGCGAGTCGGCTCCACCGCAGGAGCTGCTGGTGTCAGTGCTGGATTTCCGGCTTGTGGAGGGCTCTGGCACAGCGCCCCACAGTGAGCGCGCGACAGCGGCCCAGCAGCAGGAGCAGCAGGCAGCGCGGGAGGCGGCTGCGCAGCGTGCAGAGCAGGTCAGTGTGGCGCCTACGCGGCAGCTGGCTGGTGCAGCAGGCAGCAGGCCTGTTGAGGAGCGGCAGGAGCAGGCGGCGGCGCAGCAGGAGCAGCCTGGGGCGCAGGCAGAGCCAGCCCAGCAGGCACGACGGGTGCGGCAGCCGACTGATGCAGGCCAGCAGCTGGAAGGGCAGGCGCCGGAGGCTCAGCAGCCCCCAAGTGCAGCAGCTGCGCAGGCTGAAGAGGGCTGCAGCCACTGCGGCTCCCTGACTCCCGGCCCGCCGGGCACAAAAGGCTACAGCTGGCGGAAGCATGCGGTCACCGGCCGCCGCCTGTGTGGCCCCTGCGGCCGGTATGCCAGCAAGCATGACGGTACCCTGCGTCCGCTGCCACAGCAGCAGCAGCAGGCACAGCAGGAGCAACAGCCTGATGCGGCGGGTGGCAGCGAAGTGCAGCAGGAAGCTGCCCTGCCCAACGTGCCAGCTGCAGCCCGGCAGGCGGGGCTGGCTGGGCGCCTTCAGGGCTCAGGCGCCAAAGATGCGGCAGCAGCTGCAGCTGCCGAGGCAGAGGAGGATGGAGGGCAGACGGCGGCAGAGGAGCAGGATGGGCAGGCGGAGGATGGCAGCGGCGACCAGCTGGTGCGCTGCAGCCACTGTGGTGTGGACCGTGCCGACCCCGACAAGCCCACCTACCGCTGGCGCAAGAACAGCGAGACTGGGAAGCCGCTGTGCGGCGCATGCTGGCGGTACCAGCGCAGGCACTTTGGCTTCCTGCCAGAGCTGCCACAGGGGCAGCAGCAGCAGCAGCAGCAGGCAGACCAGCCGGAGGCAGAAGCTGCTGAGCAAGAGGAAGGAGCGGCAGCGGCGTCGAGGGAGCAGACCCCAGCTGCCTCTGAGCTGCCGCAGCAGGAGCAGCCGGCTGCAGAAGAGGCCGGCCAGCAGCGGCGGCGGCAGGGGCAGCGGCAGAGAGGTGGGCAGCTTGGCTCATCGGCTGCCCAGCAGCAGCAGCAGGAGGAAGCAGTGGCAGCGGAGGAGGAGGAGCAGCAGCAGGAGGAGCAGGAGCAGGAGGAGGAGCAGTTGGCAGCGGCAGAGGAGCAGCAGGGTGGAGCGGCAGCAGCAGCGCCAGAGGAGGAGCAGGCGTCTCAGGGCGCCGCTCCGCCGCAGCCGGCAGCTGCAGCAGCACAGCAACAGGGCGGGGCAGCAGGCGCCGGGCCCAGCAGCAACAGGCTGTGCTTGCAGTGCGGCAGCAGCGACAGGCGAGGCAAGCAGTGGAACCGCCACCCAGCCACCAAGGAAGAATGGCTCTGCTGCCCCTGCTTCAGCATTGCCCGCAAGGAGTTCAATCGGCTGAAAAGGGAGCAGCAGCAGCAGCAGGCCGCGCACGGCAAGCAGCCAGCGCCTGTGCCGCCCAGTGCAGCGGAGGAGGCGCAGCCTGCTGTGCGGCCCGGCAAGCGGCAGCGGCAGCAGGATGAGGCGGAGGGTGCTGAGCCAGGCAGCCCTGCCACTGGCAAGCAGGCGCGTAAGGAGCCAGCTGCTGTGCCGGGCAGCCCTGCCACCCGCGAGCAGGCACGCAAGGAGCCTGCTGCTGTGCCGGGCAGCCCTGCCACTCGGACACGAGCACGCGCGCCAGCTGACAAGGAGCCAGCTGCTACTGAGCTGGGCAGCCCCACCAGCCGCAAGCGAGCGCGTAAGCAGCAGCAACCAGCGCCAGCAACTGAGGTGGCGGCAGCTCAGCAACAGCAGCAGCAGCAGCCAGCGCAACAGCGGCTTCGTCGGCAGCCCGATCGCAGCAAGGAGGCTGAAAAGGAGCAGCAGCCAGCGCCTGTGCTGCCCAGCGCAGCGCCTGCGGAGGAGACAGAGCCTGCAGCGCGGCGCGGCAAGCGGCGGCAGCAGGGCCAGTCGAAGGATGCTGAGCCAGCTGCGCCACCTGACAGGGAGCCTGCTGATGAGCCAGGCAGCCCTGCGGCTGGCAAGCGGGCACGTAGGGAGCCTGCTGCTGAGCCGGGCAGCCCTGCCGCTGGCAAGCAGGCGCACAAGCGGCGGCACCAGCAGCGGCGGCGGCAGGAGGAGCAGGCGGAGGCACCGCAGGTGGAGGAAGCCGCGGCACAGGCAGAAGCAGCTGAGAAGCGTCACTGCCTGGTGTGCGGCACCGACGAGTGCGGCAAGCAGTGGAACCGCCACCCAGTCACCAAGGAAGAGTGGGTCTGCTGCCCCTGCACCTACAAAGCTTACGCCCAGATGCGGCGGCAGCAGCGGCTGGAAAAGCAAGCGGCTGAGCAGCAGGAGGAGGAGGAAGAGGAGGAGCAGGAGGCAGCAGCGGCAGCAGCAGAGCAGAAAAGGGGCAAGAAGGCCCAGCGGCAGCAGCGGGGCGCCGCTGCAGCCGTGGCCCCTCCGCCAGCCAAGCGGCGCAGGGGGGCACGCGCTGCGGCAGATGCTGGTGCAGCGGAGGCAGCAGAGGAGGGCCATGCCAACGGCTTGGATGAGCTGGCAGCAGCAGCACAGGCCGCGGCATCGCAGCAACCCGCAGCAGGACGGCGCAAGGCGAGGGGTGCCGCCGACCGTGGCAGCGTGCCATGCCACTGGGTGGGCCCTGCCGGTGCAGGTGAGGAGGGCTGCTGCTTGGGTGGTTGGTTGTTGCCTTTTTGAAGCGTTGCCTTGGCTCCTTGTAGTGTTGCCTGGGCTCCTGGCATGCGCCGCAGCCACCAAGTGACCAGCTGTGCCGCTGCCTACGTTGCACCACCCACCAAAGCCCTCCCGCCTGCTGCGTCCCTAATGCTTGCAGACCAACCCTCCCAGCCGGCAGCGCTGGTGGTTGAGGGCACCGCCGCCTGTGTCGAAGCCCACGAGCTGCGCCTGCCAGGTGGGGCAGCTTGCCTGCAGCTGGCCGACGGCAGCATTGTTGCTCCCTGCGTTTGTGCAGTGCCTGCCTGGCCAGCTCTGCATGCCAGCATGCATAGCTTGTGCCGCAAATGCCAACCTCCTCTCCCTCCCTGGCCTCTTGCAGCCGACATGGCAGCGGCGCTCGCTGGGCTGCCCGCCATTCCGGCAGCCGGGGCGTCGGTGCGTGTGCAGCTGCCCCGCAGCACAGGCGGCGCGCAGCTCCCTCTGCGCATTAGCCCGAGCGGCACCCTAGAGGCATCCGAGGGTGAGGCTTGGCAGCCGCGAGCAAGCATGCCAGTTGGGCCGCCGCTTTGTCTCGCCTTCAAAGCTGCGCAAGCATGCCTTATACTGTGCACCACCCTATTCTGTTCCGCCCCAATCTGCACTGCTATTGCTCATCCCTCACCTGCCCTTCCTCACCGTGCCGCCCCGCCCTCGCAGAGCTCTTCCTGTCACTGCAGCTGCAGCCCGGCGACCGAGTGCTGCTGGTGCACCGCAAGCACTCTCCCCGCTCCTCGCCGCTGCTGGCAGCAGCCAAGGTGGCGCCCGGCCAGGACGGGGCGCAGGCGCTGCAGGCTCTGCTGGAGCCGGCAGCGCACGGCGAGCCTGCCGCACAGCAGCAGGCACAGCAGGCGCAGCAGCAGGCTCAGCAGCAGGAGCAGCAGCAGGAGCAGCAGCAGGAGCAGCCGGAGGCTCCCCAGCAGCAGCAGCAGCATGCAGAGCAGGCTGGCGCCGCCGCGTCCCAGGAGGCGGACAGCGTGGCTGAGGGCGGCGGCGGGCAGGGAGCGCCTCAAGTGGAGCGCCCTGGGGAGGCCAACGGGCCGGCGCACCGCATGTTCCAGCGGGCAGCAGCCCCGCGTGCGCACGAGCAGCAGGAGTCCTTTGCACCGGGTGCTGCACCGCACGGCGCGGCAGCAGCGGCAGCGGCGGCAGGAGGCAGGCCGGCAGGAGACATCAGCCCCGCCGAGCGCCAGCTGCTGTTGGCCACGGCACAGCCCCTGCCAGCTGCAGCCCGCGCCGCCCTCACAGTACCAGTCGGTGGCACCTTGGCGCAGCCGCGCGGCGAGGAGGTGCAGCAGCCCTGGTTCCTGCAGCGGCAGCAGCAGCCGGCGGCGCGGCCGCCGCCGCCCCCGCCCCGCCTGCAGCTGCCGCCGCGGCCGCCGCTGCAGCAGCGGCAGGGGCCGGCGGTGCCGCAGGCGCAGCCCCAAGCGGACCCCAACGCCGTCATGCAGCGGCTGGACGACCTGGTTGACCTGCCTGGGGCGGCTGAGGCGGGTCTGACTGAGGAGCTGATCGATGCCTTCAGCTCCCTCTACTTCTTCCGGCTGGAGGCCTCCGCTCGCCAGGGCGTGGTGAGTGCTGCTTTCTGTGTCTGAAGCCAAGCAGGGGTGTGGTCTGTATGGGGCATGTGCAGCGCTGCTGCGACACCCCAGGTGCAGTTGGCTTGGCTGGATGCCTGCTTGTTGGGCAGTGTGCCCTGTCAGGCTGCCATCCGTGTCACAGCATGCCTGGATGGATCCGGGTGCCCTGCAGCCCACCTCTGGAGCAGCCCCGCCCCGCCGCACCTCCTTGACCGCCGCTGCCCGCCTGTCCCCCACCCTGCCCATCCCAGGCATCGCTTCTGGAGCGGCGGCTGAACCTGGGGCAGTACCATCGCATTGTCGCCCTCATGCGGGATGGGCTGGCTGGCGGCGCGATGCCTGGCGGCGCCCCGCCGCTGTAGGCACGGCGCGCGCTGCTGCTGGGCCCCGCGGCAAATCGCTGAAGCAGCCGTCGGCTGCATGGCACACAACTAAGAAATTCACCACAAGACACAAAATTTGTTTTGACTTCTTGACGTCCCGCCTTGCATGCTCTCGGGGCTTTGTTGTTTTGACTCTCGACTAGCAACTGCGTGTCTCTCCCCGCTTGACTGTGTGTTGCTTTTTGTGTTGCAGCTTTGCCTGTACCCGAGCAGTTGCAGCTGCGGTAGCGCCTTCCTTGGCCGAGCTGCCTGTCCTGAAATGTTTTGTGTACATTGCCATGTGTGATCTGAATGGTGTAAGCGTCCAGGGCAGCGGGAACTCGCCAGTGGGCTGCAGTGCGTCCTGAGGTCGCAGCGGTGCTGCCGAGCGCCGGGCGGGCAGGGAAGGGCACGAATCCTGTTGAAACACACATCGAGAGCGGGCCGCTGTTTTTTTAGCCCCAGCACCATTTGCTTTTCAGCTGCAACACATTTGATTCTCCAGCCCCAGGCCACCAGCGGCCCCGCATCCCCCGCCGCCCGCCGAAGAACCCTGGTTTTGGCGAGGCATCCTCGCGTGCCGCGTACAGCCTCTGGTGGTCTAGTTTGGCCCACACACTCTGGCAAGTGGGCACGGGCCATTGCGCTGGCCACTGATTGTAGGAGGCCACTGATTGCATCGCCACACCCGCCGCTTTGCAGCGCATTGTCCTGTTCTGAACCCATCATCGTCCTGCGGGGTTGTGAGCAGCGCAGCAGTGGACTTGGGAGCGGCGCCGGCAGTGCAACTTTGCAGGCCGCAAGCCGAGCGGCGAGCGCCAGGATGCGGGGCCCGCTGCTGGGCGGGGCACAGCCCGTGGCATCCACATCCGGCCGATGCGAGACAGTCGTGGTCACCAGGTGGGATGGGAGAGCGCTTATCTGCCAGCCCCCAGCCGCCCCCTTCCGGCTCACATTCCGGCCCTGGACCACCTGCAGGATGCGGCTGACCCAGCGGGTGGTGCAGCGGCTGGCTGCCCACCGCGCGCCCACAGCGGCGGTGGCGGCAGAGTTGCAGGCGGCGGCGGCGGTGAGCCTTCAACCTCGTAGGGTGAGCCGCCTGCTGCACATTATGCTGGTTGCACTGGCTGATCGCCGTACGACGCACGGCAGCGCATGGCACGACACTCACATCGTGCCTACGCCCCACATACCGCAGGCCTCGGCGCTGAGCCTTGCACGACCGCTGCGCCAGCGGCGGCGTGCTTCACCCCAGCCGCCCTCCGCACACTTCATCTCCGCGGGCGGCGATGGAGGCGAGGCGGCGTATGGCGAGGTGGTGGGCAGTGGCGAGTTCAGCGGCTCGCTGGGCAGTGGCAGCGGCAGCGGCTCGCGCGCCGCGGCCCGCCAGGAGGGCTGGCAGCGCCGCTGGGGCATGGTCGCCATGTGCTTCGTGGCATTCATGGTGAGCACGCAACGGGGCATTCTGGGAGCAGGCCTTACACGCCTGAGGGCGTGCATGGGCGGTGAGCAAGTCAACAGTCTGCGCCTGCTCCTGCTTCCCACCCGCAGTTGCTCACGCAACCCCACCTCCTCCTCGCCCCTCCCCCCTGCCCGCAGCTGTGCAACATGGACCGCGTGAACATGAGCATCGCCATCCTGCCCATCTCGCAGCAGTTCCAGTGGACCAGCGCCACCATCGGCCTGGTGCAGTCCTCCTTCTTCTGGGGCTACCTGCTCACACAGGTGAGGGGGGCGCTCCTGCCCCGCTGCTCATGAGGAGCTGTGCAGCTTTGGCTCCCAATAATGCGTGCATGTACGTACATGGCACTGCGCTGCACAAGCGATGCGCATGTGCTGGCTGCGCACGGCTTGCTTCTCACCATCCAACAACCTGCACCCCTGGTCTGAGCAGGTGGCGGGTGGTGTGTGGGCCGACCGCTTTGGCGGCAAGCGCGTGCTGGGCGCCGGCGTGGTGAGCCGCTGGGCCGGAAACGGTTGGATGCATGCCATGGACTGGAGCAGAGGTCTAACTTTGCTTGTAATCTGTTTGGCCGCGCTGTGATGCACTCCCCGCAAGACCAGTGCTGACACCAACCTGCCTTGTCCGGCCCGCCGCCGACCAGGTTTGGTGGAGCCTGGCCACGGTGCTGACTCCCATTGCGGCCCGCGTCTCGCTGCCCGTGCTGCTGCTGGCGCGCGCGGCCATGGGCATTGGCGAGGGCGTGGCCATGCCTGCAATGAACAACCTGCTGTCCAAGTGAGCACGAGTGGTGCTGCCTTGTGTGTGCAGACATGCATGCAGCTCGGCTCTGCTGCTGTTGCTGACAGTTCTTGTTGCGACAAGCTGTGCACCATACCCAGCGCAGCATGTGAGTGCAAAGACCAGCCTGAACCAGCACTCAATGCCCCATGACGTCTGCGCTCCCCTTCCCACCTGCCCTTGTCCCCCTCCGCAGGTGGGTGCCGGTGCGTGAGCGCTCCCGCTCCCTCTCCCTCGTCTACTCGGGCATGTACACAGGCAGCATGCTGGGCCTGGCCGTCTCACCCCAGGTCAGACGTGCAACACAGCAGGCTGGGCAGTCGGCTGGGTTGGCTGGCTGGGTCGCTGCTTTTCAAGTTGGCTGCTGCGCCATGATGGCAGAAGTGCGCATCTGTCTGGAATGCTTGTGTACCTACTCTCTGCCTGCCTCACCATTTCCGCTTCCCCTGCACCTGCCACCTGCGTCCACAGATGATTGCCGGCTGGGGCTGGCCCTCGGTGTTCTACATCTTTGGCGCCGCGGGCCTGCTGTGGTACTTTTGGTGGGAGCGCCAGGCGGCCTCGTCGCCGCAGGAGGACCCAGCCATCAGCGAGGTGGGCGCATTGAGCTTGAGAGGGGGGCTTGCAGGGAGGGCTTGCGGAGGGCGGCGGGCTGGGTACTTGTGGGCAGTGCTGCATGCAGCCCGCTGCTCTCCCTCCATACATGCGTGCAGCGTGCGGCACGGTAGCATCCACCTCTTGCTCACTGGAGCCCGCTTTCCCCGCCGCCCGCCGCTGCCCGTAGTCGGAGCTGCGCTACATTGCGCGCAACACGGCTCCTCCGCGGCCGCCGCTGGCCTCCATCCCCTGGGGCCTGCTGCTGTCCAAGCCCGCCACCTGGGCGCTCATCATCTCCCACTTCTGCCACAACTGGGGCACCTTCATCCTGCTCACCTGGATGCCCACCTACTACAACCAGGTGTGCGGGGGTGCACCACACAACAGGGGATGAGGCTGACACTGGGGAGGTCGGGTGCTTACACATAGCATGGTTTGCGGGCTGTGATGTCATCGCGTTATTCGAAGTGGCGGCACCATGCGAGCAAGCGTGCCAACCACCCCTTTACCCCCCTTTGCTTCCTACCTACCCCAGGTGCTGGGCCTGGACCTGCGCAGCAGCGGCTTCTACTCGGTGCTGCCCTGGGTGACCATGGCGGTGAGTTGGGCAGCGCCACGGGGCTTAGCCACAGCCGGTGCAGTTGGCTTGCGGGTAGGAGCTGGCTCTGGCACCTGTTGCTGCACATTTCCCACACGCTGGGAAGGCACCCTCCCGTGAGTTTGCGACTCAAGAAGCAACCCACCTGTCCTGCCCTCCATTGCACAGGTGTCTGCCAACGTGGGCGGCTGGATCGCCGACACGCTGGTGGAGCGCGGCTGGAGCGTGACCACCGTCCGTAAAGTCATGCAGACGGTGCGCACAGCAGCTCAGTGCAATGCTGAAGCGGGAGGGTGGATGCAACCGGCTTATCGCAGTTCTCCCACTGGTGGCTCACTGTGCATGCCCTTGCTTCCCCCACCCTTCCCTGCGCCTCAGATTGGCTTCCTGGGCCCCGCCTTCTTCCTGACCCGCCTGGGAGGCATCACCAGCGTGGCCGGCGCTGTGGGCTGCATGATGGCGGCGCAGGTGCGGGGCGCAGGGGCGAATTACCGATGGCAGTGGACGGCACTCTGTCGGCTTGCCGTGGTCGGTCGGCCACCGTTAGCCCAAGCAGCTACCCGGCAGGCGCTGCATGACCAGATATGTCCTGTTCCCACCCCAATGACTGGTGCAGGGCCTGGATGCCTTCTCCCAGTCCGGCCTATACTCCAACCACGCCGACATCGGCCCTCGGTGGGTGCCGGGGGTGGCTGGTGGCCTGTGGTGTAGGGGTTGCGCTGTCCTGGGGGCACTTTGCCCAGCAGCCCCTGTTCAACAGGCAAAGATGTACAAGGCAAACAGCACAGCGCCACTGCATAGCCCAGCCGCTGAAGGCCTTGCAGTACACCAACCACGCTTGCCCCCTCCTGCCGCTGCCGCCAGGTATGCCGGCGTGCTGCTGGGGCTGTCCAACACCGCGGGCGTGCTTGCGGGCGTGCTGGGCACCGCCGCCACCGGCTTCATCCTGCAGAACGGCTCCTGGAACCAGGTGGGTGCTGGCGCCGGCAGCGCAGTTGCATTGGCAGAGACCCGCTTGTTGAAACAGAGCGAGGCTGGCATGTGTGCCTGCGTCAGCACCCACAACTGCCGGGAGCACCCACTTGCCAAGCCGGCTCCTTGACCACACATCGTTCCGCCTGTGCTCCTGGGTGCAGGTGTGGGGCGTGGCGGTGGCGCTGTACCTGGTGGGCACTGTTGTGTGGAACCTGTTTGCCACGGGCGAGCGCGTGTTTGAGTGAGCACGCCTCAAGGGCCCAGCGGCAAAGCTGCCCTCTCCCCGCCCTCCTCGTACCCCTGTTCACCTGTTCTTCCCTCGGCAACCCAAATTTTCTTGCCGCTGCCTGTGCCGCTCTTGCGCGCACCTGCTCAGTTTTTTTCTGCTCGGCGCGCGGCTCCGCCTGCACGCATTCGGACACGTATTGCTCTCAGCACCGTCGCACCATGCCCCCTGCTCCCATCCCTTTTCAGCGCCCTGCCCCTTTGATTCACGGCCCCCCTGCCCGCCATATTTCATTGCGCCGCTAGCGTTCTGCCCTGCTCGCCGTCTCTCTTCCCTGCCCCCCTGCTCTTCAACGCCATCGTCCCCGGAGAACGCTGATAAAACGATATGTGAAGGCAATGGATGCTACCGTGTAACAGAACACTGTGCAGGGATGAAGGGAGGTTGCCCGCATGGGTGCTGCGAGCGCTGGCGGCGGCCGCGGCGGCTGAACAACAGCGGCCGCAGGTAGAGCCTTGTTGTCCACTGCTGTGCTAAAACAGCAGGTCCTGGCACCACAGAGCTGCAGCACAGGGGCGCCTGATCGTTAGCAAACGACGAGGCGAAGCGTTTGAGCAGTCGGAGCGGCTCCGAACCCCCAGCGCGCCCCCAGGGTGCCCTGGCATCTACCCGGGCCGGTAGTGGGCACGTCCATGGCGGCCGTGGCAGCAGCGGCGGCGGCCGCCACCGCCAGCGGGCTGGCGGCGCTGCGGCAGGCGGCGGCAAACGCGTGCCCGTCATTCGAGCTGCAGGCAGGAGGGGTGTATGTAGCACATGCAGTGGTCAAATGACCTCCCCGTTGAGAAGTCGGTTGTCAACACCAGTGCACCCGCACTGGCTGCAGGATGCCGCCGCTCAACGGCTGGCGGCAGCTGACGAGCTGATTTCCAACGCGCCCGCCATGGAGGAGCTTCAGGCGCTGCCCAGCCAGGCGGCTGAACAGCTTCGATCCAAGCTGATGCCGCTGCTGCGCAAGATGGCGGGGCTGCTGCAGCGGGTGCGTGCAGGGCGCCGGTATGAGCAGAAAATGCAGCACCCACCACCAGACCTGAGCCATGTCTGCCGTGCTCAACTCCACGACTATGCTTGCTCGCAGATCGACACCGAGGTCACGGCCCATGCAGCAGTCTACCCGCACGCTCCTCGCCCGTCTGCTGACCTGTACATATCGCTGCTGGGGGCCATGCGCTCGCTGGCTGGCGTGCCGGCGCTGGCTGCGGTACGAGCTGGGGCGTTGGTTTGCACTGGCGAATCGCAGCCCTGGCTGCTGCTAGCACTGCCTTCATGTACGCCCTCCGCCGCCGCCTGCCCCCGCAGATGCTGGATGATGAGGAGGCACCAACCAAGGGGCCTTCCACGGTGCACGCCTGCCTGGAAGTGCTCCTTGCCCAGGCAAGGAGCAGAGCATGAGGCAGCTTTGTGCGGTTAGTTGGCAGCAGCCTGCAGATGTGGGTGGACATGGTGCCCCCTTGACTTCCAGCCAGTGCCATCTCTCACCCAGCCCGTGCATTCCATCCTTTTCACCCTGGCAACAGATGCTGTCATCTGGCTGCCACCGGATGGACTCCAGCAACGACGACCTGATCGACCACCTCACGGCCACGCTGCAGGCAAGGAGACCGTTGCCGGCAGGAATCGCCTGGCTATTGCTATGAAGCTATGCCAGCTGGCCTGCATTCCAGCCCAGCGTCGCACACATGCTCCTGCCTCTCAGTGACTTTGTTCCGATTGCCTGCTGTGCCTGCAGGCGCTTCTGCTGGCAGCACCCACCAGCGGGCTGGCAGGACTGCTGGCGCTGTGCTCCCCTCATGGCACATCCCTGCTGGTCTCCACATCGCTGCACGCGGACGAGCGCGCAATGCAGTGAGAGACGATGCCTCTTTGCTGAGATGGATGGCCAACGATGTTCCTTCTTGTGGCATTTGCAACCTGATGCTCAGCCAACCACTGCCCTGTCACCATGCAGGGCCTCGGCCAACTTGCTGCTCGGAGGCGCTCTGGAGTTTTACGCGGCGCAGGCGAGTGCAGGTGTCAGCTGCCTTTTGGGTTGTTTGCCGAGCCTACCGCCTCAACGTCACTGCACGATTGCCCTCCTGCAGGTGCCCCTGCTCTGGCGGCAGCTGGAATCTGCCGAGCTGGCGGTGCCGCTCAACAACCTGGTGGCCTCGTTGCTGGTGCGAGCGCAAGGCTGCGCAGCACGATTTGACCACTGCTCGTTGGTTGTCCTGCGCCAAAGAGCATGACGAGTGCACATTCGGTCGCACCATCACCCACCCCTGTTTTAAGTGCAGGGCCGCACCAACACCTCGGCAGCCTGGCGGCGCGTGTGGGCTCCCGTGCAGCACGGTCTGCGCAACCTGCTGACCGAGCTGGTCAACGCGGGGGTGAGCGGCACCATGCATCAGCCCTGCCTCACCCGGATGTTGAGCTGGGTGGTCATCACTCCTTGAATAAGCTTGCCATTCCTTTCTCATGCAGGGTGCGCAGCTGTATGCCGCATTCCAGTCTGGCCTGCCGCCGTACGATGCCGCCAACCGCCCGCCGCTGCTGAGCCGCATGAACGCAGAGTATTCCGCTGCGCGGGGCGGGCACACCACGGTGAGCCCAGGGCACGCGCAATGTTGCGCCAGGGCGCAAGTAGCCTGCTGGACTGCCGCCCTTTGTGTCAACAAGAGCAAAAGCGCTCCAGCCTCCACCGAATCCCTTTGCCACCTCTGCCTCAACCCCTGTCGCACAGCTGCTGGAGACGCGGCTGGAGCGCATCCTGCTGCAGTGCGGCTTCAAGGCCACTGAGCGGGCAGGGCTGCTGGCTCTGCGCGGCTTCATCGTGAGTCCAGGCACAGGCGATTGCCATGCGAACACGACATCAATGCCAAGATGTAGCCTGCTCTGCTGCGGATCGCATGCCCAGCTCTCTGTTGACCAAAGCACATTCCCCTCACAGCTGTGCCTGGTTCCTTGCTGCAGGCTGCGCACGGTGCCTTTGTCTCGCTCTTCCTGGCACAGACCCAGGGCACGCCGTACGACGGGCTGGTCGCCAGCATTGTGGGTCAAGCTACTGCGGAGCGGGCGGCACGCTCTCCGCCAGGGACGAGTGGAATTGCTGTGCCCAAGGCAGGCATGCGCAGCAGCCCGCCTGCCACAGCTGCCGGCCAGGCCCTGGTGCCGGCCAACCGCAAGGACGTGGGGCAGGCGCCGGCAGCAGCTGCGGAAGTGCGCAAACCCGGCGGATTCATCTCCCGCCTGCGCGCACCCACCCGGCAGTGAAAGGCGTGTGCACGATGGGGCAGCGGTGCAGTGCAGCACAGTGCAAGTGTATTATACAACACTGGCCTCATTTTGCTAATTTTTGTGTGCTCAACATGTAAGAGCATGAGCGCTGCCATCAATGGGCACAGCATGAAAGCGGGCGGCAGCTGGCATGAAAGGCGACGCGGCCGAGCTTCTGGACCTGAACAGTCCTGCTGCATATCGACATGCAGGCGCTGCAGCTGAGCCTGTGTGGCACCTATGGGGCTGCCCAGACGAGGGGGCGCTGCAAAGTCACACGGCGGCTCGGCCGTGGGCCAGCCGTGCAGGGCCTAGGCGCCAGATGGCGGGTGGCAGCGTCCAAGGTGGGGCAGGAAGCCTGCCGACATTCACGGTGGCTGCAGGCCGAAGCGCTGCCGCTGGCGGCGCGGTCGACCGCACACCTACCGCACTGCAGTGAGGTGCCAATTTAGTAAAATGTCCACCAGCCGCAAACATCAGTCGCAATGCAGCTTGGGCCATGTGCTCTTCACCGCCCATCCGTTCAGGAGCCGCCGCAGGAGGGCGAGCAGCCCGCCGCCGCGGAGCCGCAACAGCTGGCGGTCGAGTATGGGCCGGAGGACCTGCCCAGCGATGAGGAGGTTCTGGTGCGCGCTGGGCTTGGGGAGGCATCATGCCGCCTGTATCGTTCGCTATGTGTCAGCAGTTGAGGGGCACTTTTTGCCGTGAAGCTCAGCGTCTGCCTAGGCTTGCCAACCAAGAGGGCGTGGACGTTGACTGAGAACCTGATTCTGTTGCCTGCTGTGCACAGGTGGCCATTGCATCCGACCCCACAGACCGTGCCCCCGGCCAGGAGGAGCCAGGCAGCGAGGATGAAGCTGATGACAGCGAGCTGCGAAAGGGTGAGCCGGTTTGTTTTGATTTGTATTGACAGAGCATATGGGCAGCTGCATGTGCCAGCTGCACATGCTGTACAATGTTGATTCGGGGACAGAACCAACCACCATTGGCTGCATGAAGCTGTCATTGCCATGGCAGCTTTGAAGGCCTGGGGTCTGATTTCCCTCTTATGCGCTGCAGTGGTGGAGGAGGTGCACCGCGAGCGCCACAGTGGCGAGCCTGGGCAGGAGGTGGGGCGGGAGCTGCACGGTGCTGACGACTGAGGCTGCACCGCGCCAGACTCGCCTGCCCCTTGAGCGTGTGGCGGCACTGCCTGCATGGCTGCCTCAGTTTCCAACGCAAGGGCATGCGCTGTAACAAGTTCGTACGCAGTTGCGCTAGGATCAACAAACACACAGCACATGCACAGGTCAAATCAAAACAGCTCCACAGCATTCAGGCAAACAGAGGAACAACCTCGGCTGTTCCCAACCCGCGTCTCAAATCTCAGTGGTGTGGCCTGTCAGCTGCAGGGACTTAGTCATGTATGCCTCCGCCATTCTGTACATGTCTTCTTCCAGCATTTGGCGCAGTGAAGCCTCCTGCACAGGCAGTGTGATGGGGTGCACACCACTGCAGCAGCATCTCCGCCACACGTGCACAAAGCCGCACAGGCAGTTGGAACAACACGGCCGTTCACATGCGTCAGCAAGCGTGGTCTAACCTTGCGAGCCTGCTGCTCAGCGGGCAGGGCATCCATGAGAGCCCAAAACTCGCCAGCCAGCTCCTCGCTGAGGCCTGCTGCTGCCGCAGCTGCAACCTTCGTTGCCTGCTGCACCAGCCCCAGCAGGTTATGTGGCTGCTCCTGCTGGGCTGCAGCTGCCGGCGCTGGCTGCTGCTGCGCCCGCACCCGCTTGCGGCTGGCGGGGCTGCCCAGCTCAGCAGCGGCCTCCCTGTCGGCCTGTGCATGTGACCGCTTGCGAGTGGCATGGCTGCCTGGCTCGGCAGCAGGCTCCCCTATGACCAGCGCTGCTAGCTCAGCATCCTCCGGCTCGCCCTGCCGCTGCCGCTTGCTGGACCGCGCTGCACGCTTCTTGCCAGTCTGCTGCTGCTGCTGCTGCTGCTGCTGCTGCTGCTGCTGCTGCTGCTGCTGCTGC
>VFQQ010003200.1_pt1 | contig 16359 bp, 16 predicted proteins | sample 3512341 | NCBI WGS metagenome assembly VFQQ01 (sample SAMN10412373, study PRJNA504923) | tailings metagenome | isolation source: Relicate 2 Philex TSF1 revegetated site | place: Philippines: Tuba, Benguet | collected 2017-08-29 | reverse complement strand
TCTGCGTCCAGTAGATGCCGCGCACGTACTCGCGCCAGCCCAGGATCTGGCGGATGAAACCTTCCACGCTGGCCAGTGGCGCATGGCCACGGCGCCAGGCGGCTTCGGCGGCGGCCACCACCTCGCGCGGGTTGAGCAGCTTGAGGTTCAGTGCCGCCGAGAGCAGCGAGTGGTACAGCCAGGGCTGGCCCGGCCACATCGCGTCCTGGTAGGGGCCGAACGAAGGCAGCCGCTCTTCGATGAAGCGGTTGAGCGCGTGCAGCGCCTGTTCACGCGTGACGGGCCAGGCGAAGCTGGCGAGCGTTCCCGGGTGATCGGCGAAGCGCCGTTCCACCAGCGCGATGACCTCGCGCGTGATCGCGTCGGGCTCGAAGCGCGGCGGCGCCGGCACCGCCTGCGGGCCTTCGGGCCCGAAGCTGGCGCGGTTGTCGGCGTCGAAGTTCCACTGGCCGCCGGCGGGCCGTGCGCCGTCCGGGCCCTCCATCAGCACGCCGTGGCGGCGGCGTTGTTCGCGGTAGAACGTCTCCAGCCGCAGCGTGCGCCTGCCCTGCGCATGGGCCCGGAACTCGCGCACGGTGCCGTAGAAGTGGCGGTCGTCGCGCACGTCCAGCGGCAGGCCCGCGGCGGCGGCCACGGCCTGGACCGACTGCCACACGCGCCAGTCGCCGGGGGCCGTCATCACGAGCCGCGCGGGGCGGTGGCGGTCGATGGCCGCCTGCAGCGCTTCGGGCAGCGTGGCCGGGCCTTCGTCGAGCCGCGTGTAGTCGAGCGGCCGGTCGGCCGATCGCAATGCCTCGGCGAAGTGGCGCATCGCCGACAGGAAGAGCGCGATGCGCGGCTTGCCCGACCACACATGCGTCGATTCTTCGGCCACCTCGGCCATGAAGACGAGGTCGTGCCGCGGATCGAAACCGTCAAAGGCCGAAGCTTCGAGGTCGAGCTGGTCGCCCAGCACGATCACCAGCGTGCCGCGCTCAGACACGGCTCATGCACCCGGCTCCAGGCGGCCGAGTTCGGCGCCGGTGTTGGCGTTGACGAAGGCCCCGGGCTGGTCGTCGAAAGCCACGCGCAGCGCACGCTGCGCGTCGGCCCAGCGCATGATCTTGCGCTCGCCCGCGGCCAGCGCTGCGGCCAGGCTGGCACGCAGGCTGCTGTGCAGCAGGCAGAACACCGGCTGCACCTGCAGGCGGCCCTCCTCCAGCGTGACCGGCAGGGCGATGCGGGCGCCTTCGCGCTCGGCGGCTTCACCCAGGCGCGCGGCCAGGTCGCTGGGCAGGCGCGGGCTGTCGCAGGGCACGCTGAGCAGCCAGGGCGTGGTGCAGCGTTCCAGCCCGGCCAGCATGCCGGCCAGCGGGCCGGGGTGGCCAGGCAGCGTGTCGGGGCACACCGGCCAGCCGAACGCGGCGTAGGCCTCGGGGTTGCGGTTGGCGTTGACGATCACACCACCCACCTGCGGCAGCAGCCGCTCCAGCACATGCGCCACCAGCGGGCGGCCGGCCAGCGGCTGCAGGCCCTTGTCGGCGCCGCCCATGCGGCTGCCCAGGCCGCCGGCCAGCACGAGGCCGGTGATCTGTTCCTTTGCGATCGGCATGCGGGGATTGTGGTTCACTTGGCAGCCGTGAACCCCGCCGCGCTGCCCCGCCTGACCCACGCCCGCGTGCCGTTGACACGCGGCGTTCGGGTGGTCGACGCCAGCGGCCAGGCACGCCAGATCGCGCTGCCCGACGAACGTGCGCTGACGCTGTACGTGGACAAGCAGGAGCTCGTGACGCTGATGACGCTGGGCCAGGAGCCCGAGCTGCTGGCGCTGGGCTACCTGCTCAACCAGGGGCTGATCACCTCGGCGGCCGAGATCGAATCGGTGACGGTGGACTGGGACATCGGCGCGGCTGCGCTGCGCACGCGCTCCGGCATCGTCGCGGGCAACAGCTGGGCGGAGCGCACCGCGCGCCGCACCATCACCAGCGGCTGCGGGCAGGGCACGGCCTTCGGCCAGCTGTGGGAAGACCTGGAAGGCCTGCAGCTGCCGCCCGGGCCCGTGCTGCGGCAGTCGGCGCTGGTGCACCTGCTGGCGCGCATGCGCGGGCTGCCCAGCGTCTACGGCCTGGCCGGCTCGGTGCACGGCAGCGCGCTCTGGCGCGGTGACGAGCTGCTGATGCACGTGGAAGACGTGGGCCGCCACAACGCGATCGACACACTCGCCGGCTGGATGGCGATGCAGCGCCTGGAAGGCGCCGGCCTCGTGCTCTACACCACCGGCCGGCTGACCAGCGAGATGGTGCTGAAGGCGGCGCGCCTGCGCATCCCCGTGCTGGTGTCGCGCAACGGCAGCACCGCCAGCGGCCAGCAGTGGGCCGCGAAGCTCGGCCTGACGCTGATCGGCCGTGCCTCCGGGCGGCGCTTCCTGTGTTACTCCGGCGCCGAGCGCATCGGCTTCGAACCCGCGGCCATGCCCGCGCCGAGCTGAAGCCGCCGCCGGCGTTTCACCCACCACAGCCACGAACCCGTGGCCAGCAGCAGCAGCGGTGCCGCGCCTGCCAGCGCCATCAGCACGAGGCCCGTGCCGCCGAAGGCGCTGCCCACGTGCAGCGGCAGCAGCCAGTGCATGAAGGCCTCGCCGCCGCTCCTGGTGCGGCCGCTGCGTTCGGCCACCAGCGTGCCGGTGGTGGGATGGATCCAGGCGATGGTGTCGCCGAGCCTGTGCACGTCGCCCTCGGCGCGCAGCTGGAACAGCACGCCGCTGCTGCCGCGTTCCGGCAGGCGGATCTCGGCCACGCGGTGCGCCGGGTACGCGGCCTGCACCCGCGCGGCCAGTTCGCCCAGGCTCAGGCCCACGTCGTCACGCCCCGCCACCTGGAAGGGCAGCACCGGGATCGGCTGCACGCGAGAGACCAGGCTCACCAGCGCACGCACCGGGTTGAGGTAGACCAGCGTGGCGCCGGTCAGCGTGGACAGCAACAGCAGCACCAGCACCAGCGTGCCGGCGCTGCGGTGCAGGTCCAGCGACAGCCGGGCCGCGTTGGCGCGCCAGTTCACCACCAGCAGCCGCCTGAGCCGGCTGCGCGTGCGCGGCCAGGCCAGCACCGCACCGCTGACGGCGGAAGTGAGCAGCAGCAGGCCGGCCACGCCCACGAACCGCGAACCCGGCTCGCCGAGCAGGATGTTGCGGTGCAGTTCGTAGACCGTGCGCAGGCCGTGGGCGCGGTCGAGCGCGAGCTTCTCCAGGCTGCGCACGCCCAGCAGCGCGCCGCTGGCGGGGTCGATGAAGGCCTCGATGCGGCCCACCTCCACACGCCCCGGCCCGGCGCGCACCTGCAGCCGCAGCGCCTCGCCGGGCACCCTCGGCGGGCGGATGCGTTCGACCCAGCCCAGCGCCAGCTCGCCGCGGGCACGCTCGACCACGGTTTCCAGATCCAGCGCGGCTCCCACGCTGCGGGCCCGGAACCACTGCGGGTTGAGCCAGGCGTCGAGTTCGTCGCGCCAGACCAACATCGCGCCGCTCAAACCCACCATCACGAACCACAGCCCCAGCCCCAGCCCGAGCCAGCGGTGCACGAGGCCCCAGCGGCTCGCGTGGCGCGGGGCAAGGGCCGGTGCAGCCATGGCCGCCGCATGCTAGCGAGCCCGTTTGGTGGCGTGGCCCCTCCTGCACCCGCAGCCGCTGCGACAGGCCGCGCGACAAGTTGTCGCAACACCTGCTTGCAGGCGCGGGGTGTTCCGGATGCCGGCCTGTCACGCGGCGCGCCATAACATCGGACTGTGCGGCGTGACCGCCATGCTCAACCGTGTGCGGGCCCCGGGCCCGTGTGGAGATGTGACGACATGGACATGAACCGGAGGCATTTCCTCCGGGTCAGTGGCGCAGGGCTGGTGGGTTCCAGCCTCGTAGCCCTGGGGTTTTCGCCAACGGCCGCACTGGCCGAGACGCGAAGCTTCAAACTGGCCCGGACGACCGAGACCCGCAGCATCTGCCCGTACTGCTCCGTGAGCTGCGGCCTGGTGATGTACACGCTGGGTGACAAGGCCAAGAACGTCAAGAGCACCATCATCCACGTCGAGGGCGACCCCGACCACCCGGTGAACCGCGGCACGCTGTGCCCCAAGGGCGCCGGCGTGATGGACATGATTCAGTCGCCCAACCGCGTGAAGACGCCGCAGGTGCGCGAGGCCGGTGCTTCCGAGTGGAAGAACATCAGCTGGGAAGAGGCGCTGGACCGGGTGGCCAAGCACATGAAGGCCGACCGCGACGCCAACCTCGTCAAGACCAACGACAAGGGCACGGTCGTCAACCGCTGGAACACCACCGGGTTCCTGCTGTCGAGCGCTGCCTCCAATGAATCCGGTTATCTCTCCGTCAAGGTCGCTCGCGGCCTGGGGATGGTCACGCTCGATACACAAGCACGTATCTGACATGCGCCGACGGTGTCCAGTCTGGGCCCGACTTTCGGTCGCGGAGCGATGACGAATTCTTGGACCGATATCAAGAATACCGATCTCGTCCTGATCATGGGCGGCAATGCCGCCGAAGCACATCCGTGCGGTTTCAAGTGGGTCACCGAAGCTCAGCAGCACCGCAAGGCCAAGCTGATCGTGGTGGATCCCCGGTTCACGCGCAGCGCCGCGGTGGCCGACTACTACGCACCCATCCGGGTGGGTACCGACATCGCCTTCCTGGGCGGCGTCATCAACTACCTGTTGACCCACGACAAGATTCACCACGAGTACGTCAAGGCCAACACCGACTGCACCTTCCTCACCAAACCGGGGTTCAGCTACGACAACGGCTTCTTCTCCGGCTACAACGAGGAAAAGCGCAGCTACGACAAGTCGACCTGGGGCTACCAGCTCGGCGAGGACGGCTTCGTCAAGGTCGACGAGACCATGCAGGACCCGCTCTGCGTGTACCAGCAGATGAAGAAGCACTTTGCGCGCTACACACCGGAGATGGTGAGCAGGATCACCGGCACGCCTCAGGCCCAGTTCCTGAAGGTGGCGGAGATGCTGGCCGGCACCGCCGGGCCCGACAAGGTGATGACGATCTGCTACGCGCTCGGCTGGACCCAGCACAGCGTGGGTTCGCAGAACATCCGCACCATGGCCATGATCCAGCTGCTGCTGGGCAACATGGGCCGGCCGGGCGGTGGGGTGAACGCGCTGCGGGGCCATGCGAACGTGCAGGGCATCACGGACATGAACGCGTATTCGGAAGTGCTCTCGGGTTATCTGAGTGCGCCCAGCGACGCGGACACCAACCGCGTCGACTACCTGGCACGCCGTTCGCCCAAGCCGCTGCGCCCGAACCAGATGTCGTTCCCGCAGAACTTCCCGAAATGGCACACCAGCCTGATGAAGGCCTACTACGGTGATGCGGCCAACGCGGAGAACAACTACGCGTACGACTGGATCCCGAAGCGCGACGCGGGTTACGACATCCTGCACATGTTCGAGCTGATGCACCAGGGCAAGATGAACGGCTTCGTCGTGCAGGGCTTCAACCCGATCGCGGCGGTGCCGAACAAGAAGAAGCTCTCGCAGGCGCTGAGCAAGCTGAAGTATCTCGTGGTGATGGATCCGCTGGAGACCGAGACGAGCGAGTTCTGGAAGAACTTCGGGCCGCTCAACGACGTCGATCCCGCGAAGATCCAGACCGAGGTGTTCCGCTTCCCGACCAGCTGCTTCGCCGAGGAGACCGGCACCTTCACCAACTCCAGCCGCGTCATTGCCTGGAAGGAGAAGGCCGTCGATCCGCCGGGCGAAGCCAAGCCGGACTCGGAGATCATGGCGCGCCTGTTCATGAAGCTGCGCGGCATGTACGCGAAGGACGGCGGCACCATGCCCGAGCCCGTCGCGGCGCTGAGCTGGCCGTACATCAACGCCAACGTGCCATCGCCCACAGAGGTGCTGCGCGAGATCAACGGCCGTGCGCTGAAGGACGTGCTCGGCCCGGTCGATCCGAAGAACCCGGATGCACCGCGTCCCGTGGTGGTGAAGGCCGGCGAGCAGATGCCGAACTTCGCGCTGTTGCAGGACGATGGTTCCACGTCGTGCGGCAACTGGATCTACGCCGGTTGCTTCACGCAGGCGGGCAACATGACCGCGCGGCGCGACACCTCCGACCCGAGTGGTCTGGGCGTGTATCCCAACTGGGGCTTCGCGTGGCCGGCCAACCGCCGCATCCTCTACAACCGCGCATCGGCGGACACGGCGGGCAAGCCCTGGGATGCCACACGCTCCTACCTGCGCTGGACGGGGACGGCCTGGGGCGGCGTCGACATTCCGGACATGCGGCCCAACGCCGCGCCGGAAGAGGGCGTGGGCGCCTTCATCATGAACCCCGAGGGTGTGGCACGCCTGCACGCCGTCGGCATGAACGAAGGACCGTTCCCCGAGCACTACGAGCCGTTCGAGACACCCATCGGGGTGAACCTGATGTGCCCGACCAACCCGAAGGCGGTGAGCAACCCGGCGGCCCGCGTGTTCAAGGGCGACCTCGAAGCCTTCGGCAAGAAGGACGAGTTCCCCTACGCGGCCACCACCTACCGGCTCACGGAGCACCTGCACTACTGGACCAAGCACTCGCGCAGCAATGCCATCGTGCAGCCCGCTCCCTTCGTCGAAATCGGCGAAGCGCTGGCCGCAGAGAAGGGCATCAAGCAGGGCGACATGGTCCGGGTGCGCAGCAACCGGGGCGAGGTCGTTGCAGCCTGCGTGGTCACCAAGCGCATCAAGGCGCTGGACGTCAACGGTCAGAAGGTCCACCACGTGGGCATTCCGATCCACTGGGGCTTCAAGGGCGTGACGCAGAACGGCTACCTGGCCAATGCGCTCACTCCTTTCGTCGGTGATGCGAACTCGCAGACACCGGAGTTCAAGGCGTTCCTCGTCAACATCGAGAAGGTGTAACCATGTCAAGCTTGCAATCACTCGACGTGGTCGCCCGCTCGGCGACCACCACCCCCACACCGCAGGTGCGAACGTCCATGCCGGCGCTCGCCAAGCTCATCGACGAGTCCAAGTGCATCGGCTGCAAGGCCTGCCAGGTGGCTTGCATGAACTGGAACGACCTGCGTGACGACGTCGGCAACAACATCGGCGTGTACGACAACCCCAGCGACCTCACGCCGAGCAGCTGGACGGTGATGAAGTTCTTCGAGGTCGACGGCAAGCAGACCGGCAAGGCCGACGCCGCCGAAGGCAGCCTCGAGTGGCTGATCCGCAAGGACGGCTGCATGCACTGCGACGACCCCGGCTGCCTGAAGGCCTGCCCTTCGCCCGGGGCCATCGTCAAGTACAGCAACGGCATCGTCGATTTCATCAGCGAGAACTGCATCGGCTGCGGCTACTGCGTCAAGGGATGCCCGTTCGATGTACCGCGCATCAGCCAGAAGGACAACAAGGCCTACAAGTGCACCTTGTGTTCCGACCGGGTGGGCGTGGGGCTGGAGCCGGCCTGCGTGAAGACCTGCCCCACGGGCGCCATCGGCTTCGGCACCAAGGAAGACATGGTGGCCTACGGCAACAAGCGCGCCGGCGAGCTGAAGGAGCGTGGCTTCCAGAACGCCGGGCTCTACAACCCGCAGGGCGTGGGCGGCACACACGTGATGTACGTGCTCAAGCATGCCGACAAGCCCGAGCTCGAAGACCTGCCCAAGGACCCGAGCGTGAGCCCGATGGTCTCGTTGTGGAAGGGCGTGGTCAAACCGCTCGCGCTCGCCGGCATGGTGGGCGCGGTGGTGGCCGGCTTCTTCCACTACATGAAGGTGGGCCCGGTGGAAGAGAAGGCTGACGAGAAGGAGGGTGCGTGATGGCCCGCATGCTGCGCCGCTACGAAGACGCCCAGCGCATGAACCACTGGTTCATCGCGCTGATGTTCGTGCTGGCCGGGCTTTCGGGCCTGGCCTTCTTCCACCCGAGCCTGTTCTTCCTGAGCCACCTCTTCGGCGGTGGCAGCTGGTCGCGCATCCTGCACCCGTTCCTGGGGGTGCTGATGTTCCTGGGCTTCCTCGGCATGTTCTTCAAGCTCTGGCGCGACAACGTCGTCAACGACGCCGACCGCGAGTGGAAGAAGCACATGGGCGACATGCTCAAGGGCAACAAAGCCGCCATGCCGCCGGTGGGCAAGTACAACTACGGGCAGAAGATGGTGTTCTGGCTCATGAGCGTGTGCCTTCTGGTGCTCGTGGTCACCGGCATCATGTTTTGGCGGCCGTGGTTCGCGCCGTACTTCCCCATTCCCGTGATGCGCATTGCCGTGCTGCTGCACTCGGCGGCGGCGGTGGGGCTGATCGCCGCGACCATCATGCATGTGTACGCGGCGATCTGGGTCAAGGGCACGGTGCGGGCGATGACACGGGGCACGGTCAGCGAAGGCTGGGCCAAGGTCAACCACGCGCTGTGGCACCGGGAGGTCACGAAGGGGCAGTAGCCACGACCCAGTCCCGGCGGGCCGTTGAGGCACACTCGCGGCCCGCTTCTCTTTTCAGCGTCCTGTCCTTCGGAGTCCAAGCCCCTTGAGCGTCGCCCCCAGCGCCACCGTGCGCGTGATGTCGGCCGAGGAGATCACCGCACGAGCCGGTGGCACCACGCCGTTCCTGCGCTGGCCCGCGCGTGAGAGCTTCTTCGCCGAGCGTGCGATGCGGCTCACGCAGCTGGCCCGCGGCCATGCGATGGGTGACTACCTCGGCTTCGTGGCCGCCATCGCGCAGGCGCAGCAGAAGGCCCTGGCCGCGATGCCCGGTTCGGTGCCTTTGCCGGGCGCGCAGGCGCTGGACCGCGCCGCACACGACGGCGTGCCGCCGCTGCCCGCGCTCGACTGGCCGCGGGACCCGGCCTGGCATGCCGCGCTGCGCCTCATCTGTGCCGAGTTGCTGCCCACCGCACCGGGCCCCGCGCGCGAGGTGCTGCAGCGGCTGCAAGCGGCCGATGCCGACTGGCTCGAGCGCCAGGCCGACTGCGTGCTCACCGGCGTGCTGGCGGGCCTGGACATGGCCGCCGCGCCGCTGGTGGGGGCCGCGCTGCAGGTCTACTGGAGCCACATGGTGCTGACACTGCAGCACCAGGCCGAAGGCAAGGGCGCCAGCGCGCAGCCCTTCGGCCGCATCGACGACGAAACCGCATGCCCCTGCTGCGGCAGCCGGCCCACCGCCAGCATCACGCGCACGAGCGGTGAATCCACCGGCCAGCGCTACCTGCACTGCAGCCTCTGCGCCACCGAGTGGCACCTCGTGCGCATCAAGTGCAGCCACTGCGGCAGCGGCAAGACCCTGGCCTACCAGTCGCTCGACACGCTGGACGACGGCGAGGGCGAGGACAGCGCCTCGCGTGCGGCCAAGGCGAAGATCCAGGCCGAAACCTGCGATGACTGCGGCCACTACCTGAAGATCGTGCACACCGACCGCGACCCCTTCGTGGAGCCGGTGGCCGACGACCTGGCGAGCCTCACGCTCGACCTGCTCGTGTCCGACACCGGCAAGCAGCGCCATGGCGTGAACCTGCTGTTGATCTTCGGCGACGGCGCGGAGGCCGGCGCGCCGCCACCCGACCCGGGAGCGCCGTGATGGCCAGGCCCGAAGAATCCGTGGTGCACGGTTCCAAGGCCAGCCAGCAGGGCGAGACCAGCCCCAAGGCCGCTCCCAAGGACCTGCCCTCCATCGACCGCCTGCTGCGCGCCGCGCAGCCGCTGGTGGCCGAACACGGCCACACGCTGCTGGCGCGCGAGGCGAGGGCGCTGATCGACGAACGCCGCACGCTGGCCGTGGCCGGCGCGTTGCCATGGGCCGATGCGGCCGAGCCCGCGCTGGTGGCCGCGCTCGAAGCCCGTGTGCGGGCCGTGCTCGCGCCGCGCATGCGGCGTGTGCTCAACCTCACCGGCACGGTGATCCACACCAACCTCGGCCGCGCACTGCTGGCCGAGCCGGCGCTGGAACACCTGCTGGCGATGATGGCCGGCCCCAACAACCTGGAGTACGACCTCGGCAGCGGCGGCCGCGGCGACCGCGACGACATCGTCGAGGAGCTGCTGTGTTCGATCACCGGCGCCGAAGCCGCGACCGTGGTCAACAACAACGCCGCCGCGGTGCTGCTGACGATCGCGGCTTTGGCGCGCGGGCAGGAGGTCATCGTCTCGCGCGGTGAGCTGGTGGAGATCGGCGGCGCCTTCCGCATGCCCGACGTGATGGCCGCCGCCGGCGCCAGGCTGGTGGAGGTGGGCACCACCAACCGCACGCACCCGGCCGATTACGAACGGGCCATCGGCGTGAACACCGCCCTGCTGATGAAGGTGCACACCAGCAACTACGCGGTGCAGGGCTTCACGTCGGCGGTGGACGAGGCGGTGATCGCGGGCATCGCCCACGCCCGTTCGCTGCCGCTGGCGAGCGACCTGGGCGCGGGTTCGCTGATCGACCTGGCGGCCTACGGCTTGCCGCGTGAGCCGACGCCGCAAGAGAAGCTCGCCGCCGGCTGCGACATCGTCACCTTCAGCGGCGACAAGCTGCTGGGCGGCCCGCAGGCCGGCCTGATCGTCGGCAGCAAGGCGGCGGTGGGCCGCATCCGCAAGTTCCCGATGAAGCGTGCACTGCGCATGAGCAAGCTGCCGCTGGCGGCGCTGGAAGCCACGTTGCGCCTGTACCTGCGGCCGGAGCGCCTGGCGCAGGACCTGCCCACGCTGCGGCTGCTCACACGCCCGGCCGGGGCCATCCGCGAGATGGCCTCGCAACTGCAACCCGCCGTGGCCGCCGCCGTGGCGCCGCGTTTCACGGCCGAGGTGGTGGACCTGCTCGGCCAGATCGGCTCGGGTTCCCTGCCGGTCGAACGCCTGCCGTCTGCCGGGCTGGCGCTTGCGCCCGTGCAGAAGAAGGGCGCCGGGCGCGCGCTCGACGATCTGGCCGCCGCCTTGCGCGCGCTGCCGCTGCCGGTGATCGGCCGCATCGCCGAGGACCGCCTGCTGCTCGACCTGCGTTGCCTCGAAGACGCAGCGCCGTTCACCGCCCAGCTGGCGCAGCTGCGGGAGGCGCTGGCGTGATCGTCGGCACGGCGGGTCACATCGACCACGGCAAGACCACGCTGGTGCAGTCGCTCACCGGCGTCAACACCGATCGCCTGCCCGAGGAGCAGCAGCGGGGTGTGTCGATCGAGCTCGGCTACGCCTTCCTCGACACCCCCGCCGGCCAGCGCATCGGCTTCATCGACGTGCCCGGCCATGAGCGGCTCGTGCACACCATGCTGTCCGGCGCCACCGGCATCGACCACGCGCTGCTGCTGGTGGCCGCCGACGACGGCGTGATGCCGCAGACCCGCGAGCACCTGGCGGTGCTGTCGCTGCTGGGTCTGGCCGAGGGCACCGTGGTGGTCACCAAGGCCGACCGTGTCGAACCCGCGCGCGTGCAGGCGGTGATGGCCGAGGCCGCGGCGCTGGTGCAGGGCACGCCGCTGGCTGGCGCGCCGGTGCTGCCGGTCTCGGCCGTCAGCGGCCAGGGGCTGGACGCGTTGCGCACGCGGCTCTTCCAGGCCGCCGCGCTGCAGCGGCCGCGGGCCCACGAAGGCGTGGCCTTCCGCCTCGCCATCGACCGCGCCTTCACGCTCGGCGGCGTGGGCACCGTGGTCACCGGCACCGTGCACGCGGGGCGGGTGGCGGTGGGCGACGAACTGTGCCTGGTGCCGGGTGATCGCCTGCTGCGTGTGCGCAGCCTGCACGCGCAGAACCGGCCGGTGCGTGAAGCGGGCGCGGGAGAGCGCTGCGCGGTGGCGCTGGCCGGCATCGAGAAGGCCGAGGTGCAGCGTGGGCAGTGGCTGGTGTCGCGCGAGGCGGCGCTGGCCACGCAGCGGCTGGACGCCGAGCTGCAGCTCTGGCACGCGGAGACACGCCCGCTGAAGAGCGGCACGCCGGTGCATGTGCACCTGGGCTCGGCGGCGCTGATGGGCACGGTGGCGGTGCTGCAGCCGGAGCAGATCGAGCCCGGCGCCAGCGGCCTCGTGCAGATCGTGCTGCACGAGCCCGTGGGCGCCTGGCACGGCGACCGCGTGGTGCTGCGCGACGCATCGGCCTCGCGCACGCTGGCCGGCGGCGTGGTGCTCGACGCGCTGGCGCCCACGCGCTACCGGCGCACGGCCGAGCGCCTGGCGGAGCTGGCGGCGCTGGCGCTGCCCGACGCTGCAGCGCGGGCGGCCGCGCTGGTGGCGCAGGCGCCGCAGGGCGTGGAGCTGCGCCGGCTGGCCGCCGCGCAGGGCCCGAAGGCCCACGAGCCCGTGCTGGCGCCCGGCAGCCTGCGCCACGCCGACGCCCGCGGCGATTGGGCGCTGGGTGCGGCCCAGGCCGCCGCCGCCGAGCAGCGGCTGCTGGAGGTGCTCGGCGCCTTCCACGAACGCCACCCCGAGGAGCTGGGCCCCGACGCCGCGCGCCTGCGCCGCCTGGCCCTGCCGCGCCTGCCGGAGCCGCTGTGGGCCGCGCTCCTGGCCCGTGCGCAGGCCGCGGGCCGGCTCGCGGTGCGGGGTGCCTTCGTGCACCGGCCCGAACATGGCGTGCAGCTCTCGGCCACCGAGGAACGCATCGCACAGAAGGTGGCGCCCAAGCTCGTGCTGGCCGGCTTCGAAGGCGCCTGGGCGCGTGACCTGGCGCGTGACTGCGCCGAGAGCGAGCCGCTGATGCGCACCACGCTGTCGCGCCTGGCGCAGCGCGGCGAACTGCATCAAGTGGTGAAAGACCTGTTCTACGCGCCGGCCACGATGGCCACACTCGCGGGCCTGGCGCGCCAGGTGGGCGCGGCGCACGAAGGTGAGGTCACGGCCGCGGCGTTCCGCGACGCCACGCAGCTGGGCCGCAAGCGTGCGATCCAGATCCTGGAGCACTTCGACCGCATCGGCCTGCTGCGCCGCGTGGGCGACGTGCACAAGCTTCGGGCCGACTCCACGCTGTTCCGCAGCGCGGAGGCGGCATGATCACGGACATGGAAGGGAAACGATCCTGGTGGGTCGGCCGGGCTTCAAACCCGGTGGTTGGCGCCATGCGCCGGCGGGTGGGTTCGACTCCCTCTCTCTTCCGCCACTCCGTCGGAGCCGCGGCATGCTGATCCGCGGCTGCGAGTTCCCCGACGAACTCTGGTACTCGGCCGAACACCAGGTGTGGGCGCGGGTCGAAGGCGGCGAGGCGGTGGTCGGCATCACCAGCATGGGCATCCGGCTCTCGGGCGAGATCTACATGTGCAGGCCCAAGAGCGTGGGGCAGGGGGTGGAGCAGGGGCGGGCCGTGGCGGTGGTGGAGCTGGCGAAGTCCATCGTCTCGGTGAAGTCGCCGGTGAGTGGCACGGTGCTGGCGGTGAACGAGGCGTTGGCCGCCAAGCCCGAGCTCGTGCACACCGACCCTTATGGCGCCGGCTGGCTCGCGAGGCTGCAGCTGAGTGGCTTCGAGGCCGACCAGGCTGCGCTCGTGCACGGGGATGCCGTGCCGGCCGCGATGGAGCACCACGCCTGGCTCAACCAGCTGGAGGACATGCCGTGAGCGAGCCAGCGGCCGGCATCGCGATCCTGCTCTGGGCCAGTGAACCCGAAGCGCCGCACCGGCTGGTGACGCCGTTCTTCCACGCCGCTGCCGCGGCGGCGCTGGACACGCCGGTGGAGATCTACTTCACCGCGCGCAGCGTGCTGCTGCTGGTGCCGGGCGTGGCCGAGCGCCTGCGCGCCTCGCCGCACCACGACAAGACCGTGCTCGACGCGCTGCGCGAGGCGGTGTCGCACGGCGCCGTGCTCTACGCCTGCACGGACGCGCTGCACGCCCAGGGCGTGGACCCGGCGAACCTGATCCCGGAATGCACACGCCGCGGCGGCGCGGTGCAGTTCATGGCGCGCGCCAGCGACCTGCGCTGGCGCACGCTGGTCTACTGATGAAAGCCATGCACCCCGTCATCGAGACCCTGCTGTCGCGCCAGAGCCTGGGCGGCAAGCACCTGGCAGAACCCGGCCCCGACGATGCCGCGTTGGCGCTGATGGCCGCCGCCGCGCTGCGGGCGCCGGACCATGCCGAACTGGTGCCGTTCCGCTTTGCCGTCGTGCGGGGTGCAGCGCGTGAGCGCCTGGCGGCGCTGTTTGCCGACTCCGCGCGCGCCGCGGGCAAGGGCGACGAGGCGGCGGCACTCGACGCAGAGCGCGCGCGGCAGGCGCCGGTGACGGTCGCCGTGCTGGCGCGCATCGACATGGGCCACCCGCTGGTGCCCGCGCACGAGCAATGGGTGGCGGTGGGTGCTGCACTCGCCAACCTGCTGAACGCGGCGCATGCGCTGGGCTACGCCGGCAAGATGCTCAGCGGCGCGAAGGTGCGCGACCCGGCCGTGCAGGCCGCGTTCTGCCGCGCGGGTGAGACGCTCGTCGGCTGGGTGGCGCTGGGCACGGCGCGCCAGCACAAGGCTTCCACGCGCGCGCCCAAGGCGCTGCCGCAGCAGGTGCTGGGCGACTGGCCCTGAGCGCCACTCAGGCGCGCAGCAGCGCGCGCAGCTCGCGGCCCGACAGCCGCGGTGGCTTCGGTGCCGACAGCAGCTCCACCATCTTCGTGTTGCGCGGTGCCTCGCGCCCATGCTGCCGCGCCAGGCGCACGATGGCGCCGCTGAGGGCGTCGATCTCGGTCGGCCGGCCGAGCGCCAGGTCATCGGCCATGCTCGACCGTGCCTTGGCGTCGATGCGCAGCAGCCGGGCCGCCAGCCGCTCGAAGGCCCAGTTGGGCAGGCGCAGCACATGCGGCATCAGCGCCGGCGGCAGTGGCGAAACCCTGGCGGGCCGGATGCCGGCGGCGGCCAGCGCCGCCAGCGCCTCGGCCTGCAGCGCGGCGAAGGCGCAGCGCAGGTCGTGGTCCAGCAACTGCGCGCGCAGCGGCAGGCCGGAGAGGGCGTTCACCGGGTTGTTGAGGTTCAGCAGCAGCTTGCCCCACTGCACCGGCGCCAGGTCGGCGTGCAGCAGCAGCGGCAGGCCAGCGGCCGCGAACATCGGTTGCCAGGCGCGCAGCGCGGGGTCGTCCTGCGCCGCCAGCACGCCGGCCGTGCCGCGGTGGAAATGGCCGGGGCCCAGTTCGGCGATGTTGAAGGGCACCATGCCCGGCAGCCAGCGCAGTGCAGGCGCCGCGCGGGCGCCGACGGCCGCGTTGTCGACGCCGTTCTGAAGGCTCAGCACCGGCGTGCCGGCCGGCAGCGCAGCCAGCTGCGCTGCCGCCCCCGCGGTGGCCGTGCTCTTCACGCACAGCAGCACGAGCGCGGCCTGCGGGGGTGGCGTTTCGGCCAGCTGCAGGCTCGCCGCGGGCAGGTGCCGCTCGGGCAGTTCCAGGTCGGTGAGCCGCAAGCCCTGCTCGCGCAGACCCGCCAGCACCCGCGGCCGGCCGACGAAATGCACCTCGGCGCCAGCCGCCTGCAGCCGGCCACCCACGTAGCAGCCCACCGAGCCGGCGCCCATCAGGCACACCGGCCCGGGCGGCGCTGTCATCGTGTGACGGGGTGCGCCAGGTCGCGGATGTGCGTGGGGCCGGCGTGGTCCTCGATGCGCGCCATCAGGCCCCTGAACAGGCCCAGCGGCGCCAACATTTCCAGCACCACGAACATCGGCCCCACCAGCAGGCCGACCAGGTCATCGGCAAAGGCGGGCTTGCGGCCCTCGTAGTAGTGGCCCACGAACTGGATGATCCAACCCACCACGAAGAAGCCCACGCCCCAGGCCAGCCATTGGCCCACGGTGCCGCCGTTGACCTGGTGCGCCGCCAGCATCAGCACGCCGACGCCGGCCGTGGTGGCCACGCCGATGCCCAGGTGGCCGCGCGTGAGGTACCAGGCCGCGGCCAGGGCGAACAGGATCCAGCAGGGCGTGAGCGCCAGGCCGCCCAGCGCGAAGGTCGGCCGCGCCAGCAGCACACCCACCGCGAACACGATCATCGGCACGCCGACGAAATGCGTGAGGATGTTGCGCCGGTCGCGGTGGTACTCGGCGTACTGGTTCAGCAGCTCGGTGGCGCTGCGGAAGGGGCTGGCCATGGTGTGTCTCCTGTGCCCGGCCATCCTAGCGCAGCCACCTAGAATCGGGGCCACTCGAACACGGGCAGTGATGCACACCCCCAGGGCCGGGCAAACCCGGCCCGCCCCCCGAGGGGGACCACATTGCCCGGCAGAGCCGGAGCAATGTGTGAGCATCAAGAGCGACCGCTGGATCCGCCGCATGGCCGAGCAGCACGGCATGATCGAACCCTTCGAGCCCGGCCAGGTGCGCACGGCGCGCGATGGCCACCGCATCGTCAGCTACGGCACCAGCAGCTATGGCTACGACATCCGTTGCGCGCCGGAGTTCAAGGTCTTCACCAACATCCACAGCACGGTGGTGGACCCGAAGAACTTC
>VFQQ010003199.1_pt1 | contig 16362 bp, 20 predicted proteins | sample 3512341 | NCBI WGS metagenome assembly VFQQ01 (sample SAMN10412373, study PRJNA504923) | tailings metagenome | isolation source: Relicate 2 Philex TSF1 revegetated site | place: Philippines: Tuba, Benguet | collected 2017-08-29 | reverse complement strand
CGTTCAGTGCTCTTGTCCCGCTCAGTCGCCTCCACATTCGCGTAGCCAGCCGTAGCCAAGACCCGGACTTAGGGGTTCATCACCCAGCAGCGCTACCGCAACGCCACCAGCCCGGACACCGCCGTCCTCCACGCTCATCCGGTTCATGACCCCGTGTTCCCGGTGAGGACGATGCAGGGATTATGCGGGAGGCGCAAAGGGTGTGGATAAATCGGGTGAGAAAAAATATGCAGCGCGAAGGAAAACAATGACTTGCATGGAAAGCGGGGTGAAATCTTTCCACAGCCGCTACACTCTTTCACCAATGTCCATAAAAATTGTTGCCTTGACATTTGTGCCTCATCCATCGACTTCCTTGCGTCGAAGGAGACAATCCATGCCTGAAGCCACACGCACGACGATAGATGCGGGGGAAGTGGAACGCTTCTCGGCGCTTGCCGCCGAATGGTGGAACCCCAACGGGAAGTTCCGCCCGCTGCACAAGTTCAATCCCGTGCGTCTCGCCTATATCCGCGACCAGGTGGCCGCCCGCTTCGGCCGCGATTCGCATGCAGCAAGGCCGTTCGAGGGCCTGCGCATCCTCGATATAGGCTGCGGCGGCGGGCTTCTGTGCGAGCCGATGTCGCGGCTGGGCGCCGAAGTCGTGGGCGCTGATGCGTCGGAAACCAACATCGAGGTGGCGAAGCTGCATGCAGCCGAAGCCGGCGTGACGGTGGACTATCGCGCCACGACCGCCGAGGCGCTGGCCGAGGCCGGCGAGAAATTCGACGTCATCCTCAACATGGAAGTGGTCGAGCATGTCGCCGACATCGACCTGTTCATCGCCAAATGCTCGGAGATGGTGAAGCCCGACGGCATCATGTTCGTCGCCACCATCAACCGCACGCTGAAGGCGCTCGGACTCGCGATCGTGGGCGCTGAATATCTGCTGCGCTGGCTGCCGCGCGGCACGCACCAATACGGCAAGCTGGTGCGGCCGGAAGAGCTGGAAGGCTCGCTCCGTAAGGTCGGCATGCGCATCATCGACCGCACCGGCGTCGTCTACAGCCCACTTGCCGACCGCTGGCAGAAATCCAGGGACATGGACGTCAACTACATGGTGCTGACGGAGCACGCGCCGACGAACTGACGCTTATCCTTTTGCATCCTGGGCGCGCGTCGTCATGAAGACGCCGGCGGTGACGATGGCGGCACCGATCCAGGTCAGCGCCTGATAGCGCTCGCCGAGGAAGAACGTGCCGGAAATCAGGCCGACGGCGGCGGCGACATAGCCGATCTGGCTGAGATAGACCGGGCCGCCTACCGCCTGAAGCCGGAAGAACACCGCAAACATCGTCGAGGCGGCAGTGACCTGCGCCAGCACCAGCAACTGCACGTTTGCCAGCCCGGCGAATGAGGCCCCGCCGCCAAGCGCAACAATTGCCGCCAGAAGCATGGCCGCCGACGCGAGATGGCTGCCGGCGGCAAGCTCGATCGGCCCGGCATCGGACGGCCAGTCATAGCTGCGGTAGATATTGCCGACGGCGAGGCTGACCGGAACCAGCAACCCGACGAACACCCAGAACAGTTCCGCCGGCTGGCCCGCCTCGCCACGCGTCAGCGCCACCATTGCGGCCCCAACGAAACCTACGGCAATGCCTGCAATGCCGAGCCCATTCGGGCGGCGCACGCCGAGCACGATCGAAAGCACCAGCGTGATGACAGGCGACAAAGTGAACATGATGCCGGTGTAGCCCGCGCCGAGATGCGGGATGGCGGAAAGCAGCAGCAGGTTCGGAATGGCGTAGGAGATCGTCGCCGTGATGACGAAATAGCGCAGCTTGTGCACGTTGAGGGCGATGCGCTGCCCTCGCGCCAGAAGCACGCAGAAGAGAACCCCGCCAGCGCCAAACGAGATGACGAAAGCCCAAAGCATCGGCGCGATGCCGGCCTGCCCTGCCATCTTGCCGAAAGGCAGCGTCAGCCCCAGCAGCGAGCCATTGACCAGCAGCAGGCCGATGGCCGAGTTCCAAATCGACCGCATCATGTTGCCTTCAATTGATTCGAAAGCATGACCTGATCAGAAACGCGGACGGAATGGATGGGCCACGAAGATCATTTCAAGGACGCAGCGCGCACGCCGATAGCCAAGACTGCGTGCATTGCCCTAGGTCTACCCGCCTTGTCTGGCCGTTTGCCGGCGTGACTTTCTAAAGGTTCGCCACCGGTGCAAGAGCCAGCCGACGGCGATGAGAACTCTCGTCAACCAGCCGGGGCAGCCGAGAGCACGAAGAGTTTTACCAGAACTCGAAATCCTTCGCTCAAACACCGCCGCGTCACTATAATCGGGCATCGCTTCAAGACTGGCCTCAGCCCACTGACCGGGAATTCCTTCAGGAACCTTGGCTGCAAAAGCAAGTTCGCGACGCAGACAGATGCGCTCGACCTTCTCTCTCACGTCCTCGTCGTAACCAAAGCCCATACGCCAGAGTCGGGCGTGTGTCGCCTCATGCACGATCACGGAGGCGAGAAGAGCCGGCGTGGTAGACGTTTTGGATACGAACTTCCGGCTGAGCTTGCATAGCCAACCTATTTCGTTGAATCGTCCTACGGACCCTTCCATCTCAAGAACCAGTATGTGGTCAAGATCTCGAATGAGCCTGTTGTACCGCAGGGGATCGTGCTGCTGGATACTCCGAAGTGCGGCGGCGACGCGATCAAGCTCCTCCTCGTTGGAGGCGCCAACAATCAGGCCGTCGACCAGCCGTTGCTCCAACGTCGACAGCATGAGACGATTAAGAAGGTGCCCTATGCTGGTATAGATTTTACGCTTGCGATCCCGTTGCCGCGAGCTTGGTATCAGCGCTGTATCGGCACTGCTCAGTTCCGGTCCTCCGGAAACACCGGGATGGGCATGAACTCGACGCCGTCTTCGGCAAGGCTTTTCGCTTCGTCGAGCGTCGCTTCGCCATAAATGCCGCGCGCGTCGGATTCGCCGAAGTGGATTTTTCGCGCTTCCTCGGCGAATTTGTCGCCGACATAGTCCGAATTCTCGCGGATCTTTTCCGACAGCGCCTTTAGCTGCGCCATCGCGGCGCGCTGCTGCTCGTTCATCGCCAGCGCGATCTTTTCCTTTTTGCGGCCGGTCGAGACGGCAGGCGCCATCAGCGCTTTTTCCACCTTGTGCGAGCCGCAGGAAGGACAATCGACGAGGCCGCGCTTCCGTTGCTTCTCGAAGTCCTCATTGTTGCGGAACCAGCCTTCGAAATCATGCGAATGCTCGCAGGTGAGCGAGAACTTTATCAAGATGCCGCTCCCCGGAGTGAAACGCCCTCCGCGGCGATGGCGTTCACGGCGAACTCTCGCGCGTTCTTGAGGTTCGGGATTTTCTTGCGGGCGGCCGCAGAGAGAGCCGTGTCGATCTCGGCGACGATGACGCCGGGCTCGTCGTGATCGGCCTCGGCGATGATCTTGCCCCACGGATCGACGATCAGCGAATGGCCAAAGGTCTCGCGGCCGTCCTCATGCTTGCCGCCCTGCGCGGCCGAGATCATGAAGGCCCCGTTTTCGATGGCGCGGGCGCGCTGAAGCACGTGCCAGTGCGCCTCACCGGTCTGGCGCGTGAAGGCGGCAGGCGCGGTCAGCACGTCGGCGCCCGCCAGCGCCTCGGCGCGGAAAAGCTGCGGGAAACGCACGTCGTAGCAGATGGCAAAGCCGAGCTTGGCAAAGGGAAGCTCAGCGACGACCGCCTCGGTTCCCGGCTCATAGGCGTTCGATTCGCGCCAGCTCTCGCCATTGTCGAGATCGACGTCAAACATGTGGATCTTGTCGTAAAGCGCGATCGAAGCGCCTTCCGGCGAATAAAGCAGCGCCCGGTTGGCGAGCTTGCCGTCGGCCCGCACGATGGCCGTGGAGCCGACATGCAGGAAGACGCCGAGCTCGCGCGACAAATTTGCCGCCGCAGCCGCGATGATGTCGCGGTCCTGCGTGGTGAAGGCCGACTGCCGAGCTTCCTTGTCGCTGACGATGGCGCCGGTCATTTCCGGTGTCTGGATGTAGGTAGCGCCCAGCCCGGCCGCTTCGCACACCAAGGCTTCGAAAGTCTCGACATTGCGCTTCGGATCGATGCCGGAACGCATCTGGATGGCGGCTGCCTTGAATTTGCTCATGGTTTCCTCCTCAGCCCAAACGGCCGGTGGCGAGCAGGCCGTCGAGCTGGCCGCGCGCATCGAGTGCATGAAGATCGTCGCAACCGCCGACATGGACGTCGCCGACGAAGATTTGCGGGAAGGTCGAGCCGCCATTGGCGCGCGCGATCATCTCCTGCCGCAGTTCCGGCGAAAACGAGGCGTCGTGCTCATTGTAGGCCACGCCCTTCCTGTCGAGCAGCCGCTTGGCAGCAGTGCAATAACCGCACATGGCGCGGGTATAGATCGTCACATCGACCATGATCATTCCTGATGTTCTTGATTTCTATATAGTGGCTGCCTCGTCGGGCCGGAAGTCCCCCGGCAGCACGCGGGCGAAGGTCAGCACATCAACGGCGCTGGCACCGTTCTTTTTCAAGGCCTTGGCAACCGCGCAAACCGTAGCACCCGTGGTGTAGACGTCGTCCACGACCAGCACGCGGCGGCCGCGCACCTGGATATCCTGCTCGGGCGGCACACGGAAGGCGGCGCGCACATTGTCTTCGCGCTCGGCGCGGGGAAGCCCGACCTGCTGGCGCGTGACCTTTACGCGCACAACCGCCGTCGGCGCATAGGGCAAGCCGGAAAGCGTGGCTACGACGCGGGCAAGTTCGGCCGACTGGTTGAAACGGCGCTGCAGGAAGCGCCGCCAGTGCAGCGGCACCGGCACGACGACATCGGCATCAGCGACGAGTTCGGCGCCCGCCCGAAGCATCCAGCGCGCCATCCATGGCGCAAGGTCGGTCTTGTCGGAATATTTCAGGCCCTGCACCATGCGCCGGGCAACGCCGGAATAGGAAACGGCAGCGCGCGAACGCTCGAAGGGCGGTGGGTTGGCAATGGCCTCGGCGGAAAGGAAACCCTCGCCCATGTCATGCAGAAACGGCGTGCCCATGACCTGGCACCACGGCTTTTCGATAAAGCGCAGTTGCGGCCAGCAATGCGGGCACAGCGAGCCCGGCTGCGACACCTGACGGCGGCAGCCGGCGCAGACCGGCGGAAACAGTACACGGGCCGGCCAATCCAGCGTCGCGCGGGCAAGGGTCTTGAATTGCGGCATCGGATCGGCCACGACGTTGCAGGCGTTTCCCGACCATAGGTTGGATGGCGCGGAAACATCAAGGACGACAAGCAATTGCAGCCCATTTTCGACACCAGCCTGATGATCGAACGCAAGCGCCGCGCGCTGGCGAAGGGCGTCGCGGGCGCGGATTTCCTGATGGCGCGGGTGGCCGACGATCTTGCCGAGCGGCTCGCGGCGGTGGAACGGCGTTTCGAAAAGGCGATAACGGTTTTCTCCGTCACGCCGCACGCCGGGACTGCCGTGCTTTCCAGCGGCAAGGCGCAGGACGTGTTGCGGGTCGAGGCCGACCGCGCCTTTCTCGGTGGCGAGGAAGGCATGATCGCCGAGCCGGAAACCTTGCCGATTGAACCGGCAAGCGTCGATCTGGCTGTTTCCCTGCTGGCGTTGCAGGAGGTCAACGACATTCCGGGCATGCTGATACAGATCCGCCGCGCCCTGAAGCCGGACGGCTTGTTTCTGGGCGCGATGGCGGGCGCGGATACGCTGACGGAACTGCGTGAAAGCCTGCTCGCAGCCGAAAGCGAAGTGCTCGGCGGAGTCAGCCCGCGCGTCATTCCGTTCACCGATGTCCGCGATGCCGGCGCCCTGCTCCAGCGTTCGGGTTTTGCCCTGCCGGTCACCGATGTCGAGACGGTGACGGTGCGCTACGACCATATGTTTGCGCTCATCAACGACCTGCGCGCCATGGGCGCCACCAACGCGCTGATTGCGCGTTCGCGCAAGCCCGCGACGCGCGCGCTTTTCCGCCGCGCCGCCGAAATCTACGCCGAGCGCTTCTCCGACCCGGACGGGCGCATAAGGGCGACGTTCTCGTTTATCTGGCTGTCTGGATGGGCGCCGGATGCCTCGCAGCAGAAGCCGCTAAAGCCGGGCTCGGCGCAGGTTTCGCTGGCGAAGATATTGGGCGAGCAGAAGGACGGGTAGGTTCGGGCGATACCTGATATCGGCTATTTGCCGAGCACTTTCACAAGCTCGCTGTCGGTGCTGCTGAAGAGATACTGGAGCGCGTTGCTGGCCTGGCCGACGCCTGTGACAATCACCAGCGACAACACGGTGACGATCACCGCATATTCGACCATGGTCGCGCCGCTTTCGTCCCTGAGAAATCGTTGAAACAGCAGTCGCATCCGTCTGTTCACCCCTTTGCCGGCAGCATAGAGCCGACCCGTTAAGAAAGGTTAACGCAACAGCCTTAATGGCTGGTGAAATGCCTTGTGGAAATCAGCAATCGCCCGAGCGGGCGCCATTCGGGCGGATGACGCAGACGGCATTGGGCGAAGACTGGAGCACGCTGCGGCGAACCGTATAGCTGTGGCCCTGACCGATGGAGCCCGTGCTCATCATGTCGAGATTTGCCCGCGCGCTGTCGAGCCGCGTGCGCTGGTCTAGAAGAGGCGTTGCAAGCAGGGCGAAGGCGACGGCCGCCGAGCCGAACAGCAGGCTGATGCGCAACACGCCCATGCCCGCGCTTCCGACGCGCCACGAGCGTTCGCCGCGAACGGTTTCCCACTGGTCTTCAGGTGACATCCGCACTTCCCCTCGCGCAAAACCCCAGCCGATCCAATGCTCGGCAACCCTCGTTCAATCTTTCACGATTGCATAAAGGATTGCTTAACGATGAGCCGCGTCGCTGGATTTCGGCCGCGCCAGCCAGTTGTAGGCGGCACCCGCCGCCATCAGCACCGCCGTGCCCAGAAAAACCGCGCGCATGCCGATATGGCCGCCGACAAAGCCGCCGGCTAGCGGCCCGATGACCTGCCCGGCATATTGCGACGAGGTCGAGATGCCGAGGATGTTGCCGGCGATGCGGTCCGGCACATTGTGACGGATGACGGCGGCGATGCAGGGCAACAGCCCGCCCAGCGCCAGCCCCATGAGGAAGCGCAGGAAGACGAGCTGCCAGCTTGCCGTGACGAAGGCCTGCGGCACAAGCAGGACAGCGGAGACGGCAAGGCAGCCGGCGATGACGGTCCAGTGGCCGATGCGGTCGGCGAGCTTGCCGAGCTGCGAGGCCGACACGATGCTGCCAAGGGCCGCTGCCGACATTGTGAGGCCGGAGACCATGGTCACCTTGCCGGCATCGGCGACAAGCTGCGCGACATAGACCGTGATGATCGGCTCGATCGACATGATGGCGATCATCAGCAGCAGGCCGGTCACGATCATGGCCAGCACCGGCCCCTTGTCGGGGACGGCGGACCAGCCGGCGCTTTCCTTAGCCTCCTTCTTGCGTTGTGGGCGCTTTTCCTCGCGGATGAGGAAGGTCGTCGCCAGGAAAGTTATGAAGATGATGCCGCCGGCCAGAAAAAAGGTTTGGCGGATGCCGATCAGCGGCGGCAAAGCGCCGCCGATCAGCGGACCGACGAGATTGCCGGCCATGATGCCCGACGACAGCATGCCCAGCGCCCAGCCCGATTTGTTCTTCGGCGTCTGCGTGGCGACGAGAATCATCGAGCCGGAAGTGTAGCCGCCCGCCACGCCGGTGAAGAGGCGCAGACCCACCAGCTGCCAGACATTTCCGGCCAGGCCGATCAGCGACATGGACACGGCCATGCCGAGGCTGGCGCGGATCAGCATGGATTTGCGGCCGTAGCGGTCGCCAAGCCGCCCCCAGAGCGGCGCCACCAGCGCAGCCGAAAAGAAGGTCGCGCCATAGGCGATGCCGGACCATTGCACGATCGCCGCGTGATCCTTGACGCCGAGCTGTTCGACATAGAGCGGCAGGAACGGCAGCAGCAGCGTCATGGCGACGATGGTGGTGAAGGAACCTATCAGGCAGACGAACAGGTTCTTGCGCCAATGTGCGGAATAGCCTTCGTCGACAGTGGGTTGGGACGATTTATCGGTGCGAGCATCCATGGTCAGGCTTTCCCGACGATGGCAAAGCCCCGCGCCCTGAGGCCGCGCCGGTCGTCCTCCAGCGAGCGCAGCAGCCGGTCGCGCGTATCGCGGATATGCCCGCAAATCGCCTGCGTGGCCGCCTCCGCATCGCGCCGCCGGATGAGGTCGAGAACATGGCGATGTTCGGCGAAAGCATGGCCGCGCGCTTCCTCGGTGCGGACTTCCAGCCAGCGCGCCCGCGACAGCTTCGTCATTGCAGCCGAGATCGCCTTGACCAGAAAGTCGTTGCCGGAAAGCCGCGCCAGCTCGACGTGGAAATCGGTGCCGACGCGGTGCCATTCCTCGCGCGGCGCATCCGGCTCGCAGGCGTTCAAAAGATCCTCGACGGCATCGATATCGGCATCGCTCGCCCGCGCGCAGGCATGCCGCACGGCAGCCGTCTCCAGCGCCTCACGGAACTCGGTGAGCGCCGCGATCTCGCCGAGATCGATCGGCGCGACGATCCAGTTGCGGCCGTCACGCCGCACCAGCTCCTCGGCCTCCAGCCGCACGAGCGCGGCCCGAACCGGCGTACGCGAGCCGCCGAAACGGCTCTCCAGCCAGCGCTCGGTCAGCCGCTCGCCCGGCGCGAGGTCGAGCGAAAGGATCATTTCGCGCAACTGGTCGTGGATCTGGAGCATCTGGGACATGGAAACCTGCCGCACCGGTAATGACGCCGGTCTTCAAACTCGGGGATGCCGTTTTGGTATCCCAATTTGGCATCCCATATCGCCATGGATCGAGAGACGCAAGCGGCAGCGCTGTCGAACCGGAAATATTCGGACAAGATTCGCAGTTGCTGACAGAATCTGGCACCAGTTCGCGCTATACCATCCGCGACATGTCGCGATCCGAACGCCTGCTCGACCTCATCCAGACCCTGCGCCGCTACCGCCAGCCGGTGAGCGGCCAGACGCTGGCCGCCGAACTCGGCATCAGCATCCGCACGCTCTACCGCGACATCGCCACGCTTCAGGCGCAGGGTGCCCATATCGAGGGCGAGCCCGGACTTGGATACATATTGCGGCCGGGCTTCATGCTGCCGCCGCTGATGTTTTCGGAAGACGAGATCGAGGCGCTGGTGCTCGGCTCGCGCTGGGTGGCGAAGCAGGCGGACAGCCGGCTTTCGGCGGCGGCGCGCGATGCGCTGGCCAAGGTCGCGGCGGTGCTTCCGGTCGATCTGCGTGAAAGCCTCGATGCCTCGACCCTTCTCGTCGGCCCCAACGCGACCGCTGCCGACAGCGTCGATCTCGGCGTGCTGCGCAAGGCAATACGCGCCGAGCGCAAGCTGGAAATCACTTATCAGGACAGCGGCGGCGCGGGCACGCGGCGCACTGTCTGGCCCTTCGCACTCGGCTATTTCGACCGCGCGCGCGTGCTGGTGGCCTGGTGCGAATTGCGGCAGGACTTTCGCCACTTCCGCACAGACCGCATGTCCGATCTTGCCACGACCGACATGCGCTATCCACGCCGCAGGCAGGTGTTGCTGAAGGACTGGCGCGACGGCCAAGGCATTCCGCAGCCGCAGTGATCGCTACTGCCAGAATCTGACAGTGTCGGCTCTTATGATCTCCTCATCGCCAACAGGAAACCACACCAATGTCCAACACTTTCATGCTGCTCTATGTCACTGATGCCGAAAAGAGCGCGCTTTTCTATCAGGACCTGTTCGGCCGCGAGCCGGAACGCTCGTCGCCCGGATTTATCACGTTGACGCTCGAAAACGGATTCAGGCTTGCACTCTGGTCGAAGGACGGCGCGGTTCCGGCCGCTGACTTCACCGGCAGCGGCGGGGAACTGGTATTCGCCGTCGATGGCGCGAGCAAGCTGGACACCGCCCACGCCGGCTGGGTCAAACGCGGGCTGAAGATCGCAATGGAGCCGACCGACCTGCATTTCGGCCGCACCTTCGTTGCGCTCGATCTTGATGGACATCGGATACGGGTTGTCGCGCCGAGCTGACGGTAGAGTTCAAGGTTCCCCCTCTCCGTCTCGGCTTCGCCGAGCCACCTCTCCCCCGCTTCGCGGGGGCGAGGAACCTAGGTTCTGCTGGGCCCGCGTCCTTTCCGGACTTGGGTTCCTCGCCCCATGAAATGGGGAGAGGTGGCACGCGAAGCGTGACGGAGAAGGGAATTCTAACTAGCGCCAACCCACCACAGGAGCACCACCATGCCCAACAACTGGATCGCGATCGCTTCCGCCGAGCATGTCCGCCGCGGTCGCACGGAGGGCTTCATGCAGGTTTGCCACGGCAAGGCAGCGCCGCTGAAGCGTATCAAGCCGGGCGACGGCATCGCCTACTACTCGCCCTCGGAGACATTCGGCGGCAATGACAAATTACAGGCCTTCACGGCCCTCGGTACGGTGCGCGGCGGGGATACCTATCTGTTCGACGCGGGCGGCGGCTTTCGACCCTATCGACGCGACGTCGATTGGCTCGAAGCCTCCGAAGCGCCGATCAGGCCGCTGCTGGACGAACTGGATTTCACCACCGGGCAGCGCAACTGGGGCTATCAGTTCCGCTTCGGCCTGTTTTCGGTGACCGCACACGATTTCGGCCTGATAGCCGAAGCGATGGGTGCAAGATTACTCGAACCGGCGTGAGCTCAGCCGCTCACAAAAGATCGATCAGGAACGGGATCAGCGGCTCGTCGGCCGGCGGCATGGGATAGTCGCGCATCTGCTTGGGGCGCACCCATTTCAGCACCTGCCCCTCGCGCGGATGCGGGGTGCCTTCGAAGCGCCGGCAGATATAGAGCGGCATCAGCAGGTGGAACTTTTCGTAGGTGTGGCTGGCAAAGGTGAGCGGAGCAAGGCAGGCCACCTTGGTCTCGATGCCGATCTCCTCGCGCAATTCGCGGATCAGCGTTTCCTCCGGCGTTTCGCCGGGCTCGACCTTGCCGCCGGGAAATTCCCACAGCCCGGCCAGAGTCTTGCCTTCCGGGCGCTGCGCCAGAAGCACGCGGCCGTCCGTGTCGACCAGCGCGCAGGCCGCGACCAGAAGAATGCGCTTTCCCGCCTCGCCGCTCATGTTCAGGCTTCCGGCGGGCGGCGGTAGTGGTAACGGTAGACTTCCTTGAAGCCGAGCGCTTCATAGACATGGCGGGCAGTTTCGTTGCTGGCCTCTACCTGAAGCCAGGCTTCGCGCGCGCCGCGCGACTTCGCCCATTTCAGCGCTGAGAGCACGAGGCGGCGGCCATGGCCCTTGCCGCGCTCAGCGGCATCCGTCGCGATCTCGAACAGGCCGGCAAGGTCGCCCTCATGCACGCAGATGGCGGTGGCCAGCGGCTTGTCGTTTTCCAGCACGAACAGGCCGGCCTCTGGCTGGATCGAGCCGATGATCTCGGAAAGGCCGGGCCGCAGCGAGGACGGCAGGCCATGAACCTTGATGGCAGCGCCGATGAAGCGGCCGATGTCCTTCAGCGGGATCTGGTCGAGGGCGTTTTCCACGCCCGCACCTTCCAGCGGCAGCCGCATGACCAGCGATTCGTCAAAAACGTCCCAGCCGAGATCGTCGAGATGGCTGGACAATACAGGTCCCGACAGCGGCGACATGCGGAAGGTGAGCGGACGGCCATAGGCGTCGAAGCGGCGGCCGGCCCGCGCAATGCGCTCCTTGAGATTGCCGACATCGCCCGGATCGAGCGGGTTGACCGAATTCAGCCGCTTGGCCGGGTGACCGGCGGTGAGCCGCACCACCCAGGTGCCGTCATAGTGGACCGTCGCCGCCGGCCATGCGCGAAAACCCGCCGCCTCGTAGCGGCGCACTTTCGCCAGTTCCGGTGTCGGGCGCTTGTCGTCCACGCCCGCCATCAGCTCCGGTAGTCGCCGTTGATGGCGACATATTCCTTGGTGAGGTCGCAGGTCCACACCGTCGCCTTGCCCCGGCCGATGCCGATATCGGCGCGGATGCGGACCTCGTCGCGCTTCATATAGGCCGAGGTCGCTTCCTCGGAATAATCCGGGTCGCGCTCGCCATTGTGAGCCAGGCGGTTGTCGCCGAACCAGATCGACAGCAGGTCGCGATCTGCCGGCTCGCCGGACTTGCCGACGGCCATGACGACGCGGCCCCAATTGGCGTCCTCGCCGGCAACGGCGGTCTTGACCAGCGGCGAATTGGCGATGGAAAGCGCGATGCGCTTGGCCGAGCGCGCCGATTTCGCGCCGGTGACGGTGACTTCCACCTGCTTGCGCGCGCCCTCGCCGTCGCGAACCACCTGCAAGGCAAGGTTCTTCAGGATCTTGTTCAGCGCGCGCTTGAACTGGCCGAGCCGCGCGTCCTTCGCATCGGTTATCGCCGGTGCGCCGCGCCTGGCAGCGGCTCCGGTGGCAAACAGCAGCAGCGTGTCGCTGGTCGAGGTGTCGCTGTCGACGGTGACGGCGTTGAAGGTCGGCGCCACGCCCTTCGACAGCAGCGCCTGCAGCACCGGGGCTGCGATCGGCGCGTCGGTGGCGACAAAGGACAGCATCGTCGCCATATCAGGCGCGATCATGCCCGCGCCCTTGGCGATGCCGTTGATGGTTACGTCGGTGTCGCCGAGCTTGACGGTGGCGGTCGCGACCTTGGGATAGGTGTCGGTGGTCATGATCGCCTTGGCGGCCTCGGTCCACAGATCGGGCTTGCCGTCCTTGACCAGACCGGCGAGCAGATGGCTGAAGCGGCCGGAATCGAGCGGCTCGCCGATGACGCCGGTGGACGCCTGGAACACTTCGCCCGGCGTGCAGCCGGCAGCCGTTGCTGCAGCCTTGCCGGTCAGCGTCGTCGATTCGCGGCCCTTCTTGCCCGTGAAGGCATTGGCGTTGCCGGAATTGACCACGAGAATGCGCGCCTTGCCGCCGGCAAGATTGTCGCGGCAAAAATCGACCGGCGCCGAAGGGCATTTCGAGCGGGTGAACACGCCGGCAACCGTCGTGCCGGCATCAAACACCATTGCCAGAAGGTCGGTGCGGCCCTTGTATTTGATGCCCGCTTCGGCGGTCGCGATACGCACGCCCTCGATGGCCGGCATCTTCGGGTATTTTTTGGGCGCGAGAGGGGAAATGGCGGTCGACATGGGCACCTCTGCCGGCAAAAGCGCAGGAAAACGTGTGCCCGTTTGCCCGATAGTGCGTGCCGACGCAAGGCGTTTTCGCAGGACAGGCCCTGCCGGCGAATCAGGAACCGGCCGGATTTATGAAGCCGCGAAACAGTTTCTGCACGCCGGGAATGAGCACCCAGATCATGATCGAGACCATCACCGGCACGATGACCAGCGTGCGCTGCCAGATGGTCCAGCCGTCGGTCAACGGGAAAACGATATAAAGCAGCGTGGTGAGCAGCGGATAGGCGCCGAGCAGTACGAGCAGCGCGAAGCGCGGTCGGGAAAAGCGGTTGGGACTGGTGGCGGCGGACATGTGCCTCTCCTATATTATATAATCGAAACGGAACGTTCCGTTATATAAAACGGGCCGTTTCGTTTCGTCAAGTCCTCATGCTAAGGAAATGTCAGCAGCAAGGTGGAAACGATGCCAGACAGCCCGGAAGAAGCGCGCCGTTCGATCGGCGCCAAGCGCAACCCGGCAAGCGCGGACGCGATCCGCGAGGCGGCGCAGGCCGTGTTGCTGGAAGCGGGCTATGCCGGCTTTTCCATCGAGGCCGTTGCGCGCCGGGCGCGTGCCGGCAAGCCGACCATCTATCGCTGGTGGCCGAGCAAGGCCGCCCTGCTCCTTGACGTCTATCAGCGCCAGAAGCGCGTCGACAATCCGGACACGGGCAACATCGAGGAAGACCTTGTGGTGTTTTTACTGTCCCTTTTCCGGCATTGGCGCGAAACGCCGTCGGGCAGCATCTTTCGCTCCATCATCGCCGAGGCGCAGTCCGACCCGGTGGCGGCTGAGGCATTGGCCGAATACGGCCGCAACCGCCGCGAAAATACCGGAAGGATGCTTCAGAGGGCCAAGGAACGCGGCGAAGTCGCCGCCGATATCGAGCCGACGCTGATTGCCGACCTCGTCGCGTCATACGCCTGGGTGCATCTTCTGACCGGTCGCATCGACGAGGACGAGACGGCGATCCGCAAGGCGGTCGGGGTCATTTTGCGTGGGGTTACTCCCGGCACGTAACGGTTTCGCAGCGGCTCGCGCGGCTGGACGACCCGTTTTGCCTGCGCTGAATCATTGTGACGCCGGGAATGCCGGTTTAGGCCGGTAGCCATAAGTGGAGGCCACAAAACGATGGAAGCACGCGCGCCGGCAAATACCGGCTGGGCCGACCTGCTTGCTGAAGGCAGGTTGCCGCGCTTCGCGCTGATCTGCCTCGGCATCTGGCTGAACGCCGCCGACGCGCTCGTCACCGCCACGATCATGCCGAGCGTCGGCGCCGAACTGGGCGGCTATGCCTATTTCAGCTGGGCGGTCGCCGGCTTCCTCGTCGGCGCCATCCTGGCGGGCGCGAGCGCCGGGCGGTTATCAGAAATCTTCGGCCTGCGCCTGGCGACCGCCATTGCCGGACTGGTGCTGGCAGCGGGCTGCGTGCTCAGCGCGGCAGCGCCGACCATCGGCATCTTCCTCGCTGGCCGGGTATTGCAAGGCATAGGCTGTGGCTGGACCGCCGGCTTTGCCATGGTCGCCATCGCGGTCCTCTTCCCGGAGCGGCATCTGGCGCGGGTTTTCGCAGCCGTTTCCGGCGTCTGGGGCGTCGCCACCATCCTCGGGCCGCTGGTCGGCGGGCTGTTTGCCGAAACCGGCAACTGGCGATCCGTATTCTGGCTGTTCGCCATTCAGGCAGTGATCTTCAGTGCTGCCACGCCCTTCCTGCTCAAGGGCACCGCCCGCTCGCAAGGCGAGAGCGGCATTCCCTGGCTGCAGCTCGGCACGCTGGGGCTGGGCGTCGCAGCAATTTCGCTGGCCGACACGATGGGCCAACCGCTGGCCGCGCTCGGTCTCGTAACCGTCGGGCTGGCCATACTTGCGCTCGTGCTCCGCATCGACGCAAAGGCCAGAGTGCGCCTGCTGCCGCATCGGGCCGGCGACCTGCGAACCATCGCCGGCGCCGGCTATGCCGCCATGTTTGCGCTGATGGCGTCATCGATGGGGCTGACCGTCTATGGCCCGGCTATTCTCCAGACCCTGCATGGCCTTTCGCCGCTCTTTGCCGGTTATGTCGTGGGCGTGCAGGCGCTTTCGTGGACATTTGCCGCAGTTGCGGTTGCGGGCGTGGCCGGTATTGCCGGCGAGCGCCGCTGGATACGCATCGGTGCCGGCTGCATCCTGGCCGGCGTGGCGCTGCTGGCGGTGGTGCTGCATCAGGCGCCGCTGCTATTCGTGATCCTCGCCGCAGCCACTCTGGGGGCAGGCTTCGGCTTTTCGTCGAGCCTGATGAGCCGGCGCATTCTTGGAGCTCTTTCCGACGAGGATCGCGCCATCGGCGCTTCGGCTTTCATCGCCGTGCGCCAGACCGGCGGCGCGGTCGGTGCTGCCATCGCGGGTGCCACGGCAAATCTTGTCGGGTTCGGCACCGGCCTGACGGCCGAGACGGCGGAGGCGACGGCATTCTGGGTTTTCATAACCGCGCTGCCGATGGCGCTGGCGGGTTTTCTTGCCGCCTGGCGGCTGAGCGGGTCGGCGGTGAAGGCTTAGCCACAAAAAACAAGGGCCGCGAAAACTCGCAGCCCCTGCCCAAAACTCTCTGTCGCCTGATAGGTCAGGCGCAGGACAAAAATTTACTTCTGCTGTTCCATCGCATCGACGGCCTGCTTCAGCTCGGGATCGGCAACATCGACCTTGGCCGCGCCGCGCAGCGACTTGACCAGCTCGAAATACTTGTCGCGCAGGAGAAGCGAGCGGACCTGCTCCTTGACCTGCTCGAAAGCCGGCGGCTGCTGGGTGCGCTTGTCCTCGACCTTGATGATATGCCAGCCGAACTGGCTCTGCACCGGCTGCTCGGTGTATTTGCCGACTTCCAGCGCGAAAGCCGCCTTCTCGAACTCCGGCACCATCTGGCCGGGGCCGAAGAAGCCGAGATCGCCGCCATTGGCGCCGGAACCACCATCGGTGGACTTTTCCTTGGCGATATCCTCGAACTTGGCGCCGCCGTCGAGCTGCTTGATGATGGCGTCCGCTTCTTCCTTGGTCTTCACGAGGATGTGACGGGCATGGACCTCGTTGACCGGAGGCGTATCGGCCATTTCCTTGTCGTAGCGGGCGCGGATTTCGTCGTCGGTGATCTTCTTCGACACTTCCGCCTCGACCACT
>VFQQ010003198.1_pt1 | contig 16377 bp, 17 predicted proteins | sample 3512341 | NCBI WGS metagenome assembly VFQQ01 (sample SAMN10412373, study PRJNA504923) | tailings metagenome | isolation source: Relicate 2 Philex TSF1 revegetated site | place: Philippines: Tuba, Benguet | collected 2017-08-29 | reverse complement strand
GTTGCGTGTGCCGCCACCAGCACCTTTACTTAGAGAAGCACCCGAAAATGGGCATTTGCCACCTTCACTGTTGACATCATAAACGGAGGGGTTTGAGGGGGTATGTTGTTCCATTTTAAAATTTGGTTAATTATTTAAAAAACTCTGTTTTTGTTGATTTGATGAAAGAAGAGTAGGGTGAAAATGTGTATTTTACATCAAATTTTGCCAACTTGTATCTGGATTTTTCCGTGATTGGTTTTCAAAATTACAATAAGCTTTTTGATAAATCAAATTGATTGTTTTTATAACCATATAGTTTTTGTCTATAACTGTGTTTGTTTTTGAAGTCATAAACACAATTGTAAGGTTATATGATTGCGAGTCAATTACTTACAAAGATAATGATGAGATTCTTCCTAGAGGATAATCCATAATAACACTGTTTATACAATAGATACAATGATTTATATCACCCAACTTATTTATATCAAGCAAGGCCAAGAAAAGGTTTTTGATGAATTTGAGAGCGTGGCAATTCCCCTCATTGCTAAATACAACGGGAAGCTTTTGTTTCGGTTGCGTCCTTCAGACGAGTCTTATATTGTATCCCAAATAGAGAATCCCTACGAGATTCACCTTGTTGAATTTGGGGCTCAGCAAGATTTTGAAGATTTTATGAAAGATGAAGAGCGGAAAAAGTTTTTAAATCTAAAAGAACAGTCTATCAAAGCTTCGGTATTGTTTAGGGGTATCAAACTTTGAATTTTAGAATGAGATGTAAGCCCTAAGGATGAGCTGCTACCCATACTTCGCCGTCTTCAAAAAATTCTTTTTTCCAAATAGGTACAGTTTCTTTAAGGGTATCAATAGTAAATTGACAAGCTTCAAAGGCGGCGCGGCGGTGTGCACAGGCCACGGCAATAACCACGGGTATTTCGCCCACTTCCAAAATGCCTACGCGGTGATAAATTGCTATCTTGAGTACGGGCCATTGTTGGGCGGCTTCTTCGGCAATTTTTTGCATTTCTTTGATGGCCATTGGCGCATAGGCTTCAAATTCGAGCCGTAGTACAGTTTTGCCTTTGGTCTGATTACGGACTGTGCCTACAAAGGTGACAATTCCTCCGGCAGCGTCTGAAACTACGGATTCAAAACAAGTTTGTGGATTGAGGGGTTTATCAGAAAGTTGTATGTCAATCATGTCGAATCAAAAAGGATAAAAGCCAAAAATAGCAGGTTCATCCTAAAAATCTTCCGTTTCCCACAAATCTCTGTCAGATAATACACTTTTTGATGATGTATTTTGTTGTACCTCCAAATCCATTCTAATCATTTAACCATGAATCGTTTGCCTTCTATTCTCATAACTATAGGCGTCTTTTTTTTGTTGGACTTCTACGTTTTTCAAGCCGTTCGTACCCTGACTCGCGGACTATCTCTTGATGCTCGCCGCCTTATTCACACTATTTATTGGGCTATTCCTATCGTCAGTTTAGGGGTTTGGATTATTACGCAGTTTTTGATTCCTCCCGATTCGCTCAGCCGTATGACCCGCCAATTCATCTGGACGGGGTTGCTGATTCCTTATTTTGCCAAGGTATTTGCTTTGTTTTTTGTGTTGCTAGATGACGTGGTACGCTTTGGGAAGTGGGTAGTAAGTTTGTTTGGCGACCAAGCCACTGCACCAAGTCCGGCGGTAGGAGAGCCTACGATTCCGCGTTCAGAATTTTTGATGAAATCGGCTTTGGCCGTTGCCGGAACTACCGTGGCGGGTTTTACATATGGCATTATTTCAGGGGCGCATGATTACCGAATTCGCCGGGTAAAAGTACCTTTAAAAAACTTACCTAAGGCTTTTGAAGGGATAAAAATTGCGCAATTATCAGACATACATTCTGGTAGTTTTTTTAATAAAACTGCGGTGCAAGGTGGAGTAGAAATGCTGATGGCACAGAAGCCTGATTTGTTTTTCTTTACGGGTGATTTGGTGAACAATACCGCCGATGAAGTAAAAGACTACATTGATATTTTTAAGAAAATTAAAGCACCCCTCGGTACCTTTTCCGTACTCGGTAATCACGATTATGGGGATTATTATCAATGGCCAAGTGCCGAAGCTAAGCGCCGAAATTTACTAGATTTGAAAGAAGCTCATCGACTATTGGGTTGGGACTTATTGGTTGACGAACATCGCGCAATCAAAGTAGGTAATGAGCAGATTGGTTTGTTGGGAATTCAAAACTGGGGTATGGGTGGTTTTGCAAAATATGGTAGTCTAGAAAAAGCAGCTCAAAATACCGAAGACTTTCCTGTCAAACTTCTGTTGTCGCACGACCCAAGCCACTGGAATGCTCAAGTAACCACCGATAGATTTAAGGATATTGATGTGGCTTTTGCGGGTCACACGCATGGTATGCAATTTGGGGTAGAGGTAGGCGGTTTTCAGTGGAGCCCGGTTCAGTATCGTTACAAGCAGTGGGGCGGACTGTACACGCAAGGTGAGCAGCACTTGTATGTAAATAGAGGTTTTGGGTACATTGGCTACCCTGGCAGAGTAGGGATTTTACCTGAGATTACGATCTTGGAATTGGTGAGAGCATAAAAGAAACGTCAATCTTCATTCGAACTCCCAAGTCAGGAATATCTTTGAAAAAACGCAAAAAATTAACAGGTGACATAAAATTTAACACCTGTTAATTTTTTGCGTTTTTTTTCTAATAGTTGATTGGGTTGATTCTAAACTGTTTGAATTTCAGTGCTTTGCTTGTGATGACTTTTGATTAAGCGATTTACACGATACATCATCCATATACACAGAAGCGTAATCACTGCTGCCACTCCTCCGAGGGTATTATAATGTTCTAAAGGGCTGAAATTGTCTTTTTGAACCACAATCATACCTGCTACAAAAGAGGCAACTCCACCCGCTATTTGTTGCAGCGAAGAATTGATACTCATAAATGCGCCTCTATCTTGAAGTACAGGAAGAGCAGAAATCATCGTAGTAGCCGGAACCATCCGACTCATGATACCGGTCATCATCAATACGTTGAAAAAGATGATAATACCAAGGGGAACTATACCCAAATTGGTATAAATCAAAATCATGACCACCATCCAAAGGGAGGCACCCGTGAAGAGTTTATATTTGTTGATTTTGTCGCTAAGACGACCAATAAACGGCATTACAATCAGCGAACTTACTCCCGCCACCATGAAGATAAGGGGGAGTTGTTGGGGCGTTACTTTAAGGTTGTTGATCGCATATACACTTCCAAAAGGCATCATCATAAATCCCCCAATAGACATAAGTGCTGTGGCCAAAAAGCCTATTCGATAATCGCGTTTGGAGAGAGTATGCCAAAGATGAGCCACAGCCTTGCGCTCACTTTGGTGACTGAGGTGCTGGTCTACGGGGCGCATCATTTGAATAATGACGACGGTCAAAATAATGCTTAATCCTACGATCATTAAAAAGGGAGATTGCCACCCCCAAATATTAGCTAAATAAAGACTAATTGGAATCCCTAATACCTGACTTGCGCCAAAGCCCATTTGCACAAATCCCATGACGCGGCCCCGTTGCTCAAGATTGAAAAGGTCGGTGATAATCGCCATACTAATTGAGCCAATAACACCCCCAAATAAACCCGTCAGGATACGGGCGGCTACGATGGTTTCGTAGGTAGGAGCGAGGCCACAAAAGAGCGTCCCTACGATAAACCCAATGTAGAAAAAGAGGAGTAATTTTTTGCGATCATACTTATCAGCAAAGCCAGCCGTAAGTAGCCCAGATACCCCCGCGCTAAAGGCATAGCTCGATACCACAAAGCCAAACTGAGAAGGAGTGATTTTCATGGATTTCATCAGTTGGTCGCCCAAAGGAGACATGACCATAAAATCCAGCACGACGGTAAATTGGGTGAGTGCGAGTAGGGCAACTACCCATTTTTGATAGTTCGAAAAAAGCGGTTTTTTGTCTTGCATCATGGTTGTTATCGATTTTTATTTGTCAGAGAGAAGAAAGGTTTAATTCTCTAAAAAGTGGATATATTGTTTGATGGCCTTTTCGAGTAAGTCTGATTCAAAGTGCGTGTCGAAGAAGGAGGTTTGAACCTTTGTTTGTTTTTGGGAAATGACTTTTTTCCATATCCCTGTTACTTTTCCATCCACTACGACGATAGGTTTGAAGATACCATTGCCCGTAATCGCCTCTTGGTGTTTGTGGGGTGAAAGTGATGCTGTACGGTCTTTATAGCTGACCATAAACTCATCAAACGCAGGGAGCAAATGTACGCTATGAGTGGATATAGAAGGAGAGTTGAGAAAATAATAAAGTTGGTCGTTTATTTTTTCATTGACAAAATTAGATTGCACCAATGCCAGAGCCTTACGTGCGTCGGTGATTTTGAGTCCCGACCACCACGCAAAATCTTGCAACGTAGCGGGGCCGTGACTTGTAAAATATTTGAGGGCTAATTTGCCCAGTGCTTCTTCGCGAGACAAAGGCTGCATAGCAGGAATACGCTCATCGACCAGTGCGTAGGTGATTTGTTTGTCGCGCGTAGGGCCATTACAGATCAAGCAATTGAGTTCGGCATACGCCGTCAGATGCGCCGCTCTCAAATCGGATGTAATGATGCCTGCTTGTTCAATTTGAACCATCAATTCACTTCTCGTAAGATAGTTGTGACCCGCTAAAGCCGTGGTCATCACCTCACTAGCTTTACGGAGTGTTTGATCATCTAGCGCTAGTTTACGATTCATAGATGCTACAAGTTGTTGGACATGAGGAGCCGTAAGCGCCATTATCCATCGGAGGTCTTGCGCTGCTACCCAATGCCAAGTGGGGCGCATGATGTGTGTGCGCACAATTTGTCCTTCTGTGATAGCCTGCTCCACTTGCGAGTTGGTAGTTTGTGGAATACGCAGCCCAATGCCCCATTTGGACATGGTATAATCTTGCGCTTGCACCGCTCCCAAGTGTGATACTACCTCAGCGGGAGTCAGCAAATCGCTATTGATAATTTTTTGGGACAGAAGCCGATGAGTGGCAATATTGATGGGCTGCATATGTTAATAGGTAAGCTCTTCACAAATAAAACCAGCGTTGGATACCAATTCTTGAATTTGAGTAACTATGCTCTCCGTCGTTTCGATGCGTAGCACACAGTCGCAATCTTCACAATCGACCGTCCAGCGTCGAATGTCAGTTACCGCATCCAATACTAGTCCTATGTTATATTTGTCGGCCTCGGTTTTGATGTCGGTTTTGAAGATCAGTATTTCGAATGAGCTTTCCATGATTTTTGTAGTGAAGGCGATTCATACGTTAAAAGATAGAGAATCAAGAAGGTGTTAAAGCTTTGATAGTAAGCGCTAGGGTTTGCTCTATGATGTCATTAGAAATTTTAAATGGCTGTCCTCCGATACTACGTCCTTCGTGATGAAACCGAATCAGATTGTAAAGAGGTGCGTATGCTATCGACCAAAACACTTCTATGGGCATTGGACTGAGTTCGCCACGTCTGATGGCATTTTTTACAAACATCCCCATCGAGATTTTGAAATCTTCTACAAAGTTTTCCATAATTTTTTCTTTGAAAGAAGAACTCCTAATCTGTTCGTAAAATTCTGATTCTAAGCGATTTTCGATGGCATATTGAGCGCGATTTCGCCACTGAATGCGCAGCCCTTCAGTAAAGGACAAATCTGCGTGAAAATCTTTCAAAACACTTTCACTGAATTTTTTGCCGATGATTAGCCCAATGCTCGTAATGAGGTCTTCTTTGTCTTTATAGTAAATATACAAAGTAGCGGGGGAGACCTCCGCCGCTTTTGCCAATTTTTGCATACTAAAGCCCTCTAATCCGTGAGCTACGATAAGCTCGATGGCTTTTTGCTGTACTTGTATTTCTTTGCTTTCGTCACGTGTTCTCATGATGGTTACAAAGATAAATGAATGTTTGTTTATTTTTAAATTAAAAAATGATTAAGTAGTTTGGTTTAAGGCCTACTTAACGCAGTCAGCGTTCAAAACGCTGCCTGCGTTGAAACGTTCTTTAGTCAAATATTCTCGTGATGCTACAGAGGTAGAGGTTAATGCCTGCGTTGAAACGTTCTTTAGTCAAATATTCTCGTGATACTACAGAGGTAGCGGTTAATGCCTGCGTTGAAACGTTCTTTAGTCAAATATTCTCGTGATGCTGCAGAGGTAGCGGTTAATGCCTACTTAACGCAGTCAGCGTTCAAAACGCTGCCTGCGTTGAAACGTTTTTTAGTCAAATATTTTCGTGATGCTACAGAGGTAGAGGTTAATGCCTACATAACGCTGCCTGCGTTGATATGTAGATAATTAAAGTTTTATTCTATTGATGGTAATTTCTTCGTTACGAAAATTTGCATGTAGCATTGCGTGGTCTTTAAAATTAAAAACTTGACCGTCAGAACTTAATGCAGACAGCGTTCATAACGCTGCCTGCGTTGATATGTAGATAATTAAAGTTTTATTCTATTGATGGTAATTTCTTCGTTACGAAAATTTGCATGTAGCATTGCGTGGTCTTTAAAATTAAAAACTTGACCGTCAGAACTTAATGCAGACAGCGTTCATAACGCTGCCTGCGTTGATATGTAGATAATTAAAGTTTTATTCTATTGATGGTAATTTCTTCATTACGAAAATTTGCTTGTAGTCGTGCGTGGTCTTTGAAATTGAAGACTTGACCGTCAGTACGTACTTGGTCGATTTTGGTAAAATCAAGGGTTTCTACTAGCCAACCTACTTTTTGAGGAGTCATATAGCTTATAATACCTTCTTCAGGGAGATTTTTGTCGGGAGTACAATAACAAGCCGCAAAGCCATAGTTCACATCCACGGCAGGTGACCACGTAGCCTCGCCAATGGTTTGGGAGACTACCGTATAGGCTTGATTTTCGAGGGCACGAGCACGGGCCCCTACGTGTACACGCGTAGCTCCTCGGATGGTTTCTGTACAGCTGGGTACCAAAATCAATGACGCGCCTGCTTCGCTAAGTTTCTGGCTGCCAACGCTAAACTCTACATCATAGCATATCTGTATCCCAAAACTACCCCATTCGGCTTCAAAAAGCGTCAATACTTTAGGGGAGGTTTGGATACCCCATTCTTCATCTTCAAAACGAGTCATGAAAAACTTGTCTTGATAGCCCGCCAACCCTTTGGGAGAAAACACAAAGGCGCGATTGTGGGCTTTACCATTTTCGATAACAGGGATACTCGGAGCCACAATCACGACTTGATACAAACGCGCCAAATCCGCAAAAACTGCGCAAAAGTTGTGTTTGAGGGTGTCAAGTTCTAGTACTTGTAGCCTAATATCAAGTCGAATTTCGTCGGGAAAGATACTCACCAATTCCATCGAGCCATACTCAGGAAATACCAAAAGCTGCGCTTTTTGAGTCACGGCCTGAGCAACCCATTCAGAGGTGTGCTGTTGCCAGGCTTCAAAATGGGTATGACGACTGATAGGATATTGGGCGGAGGCTATGGTAACGTTCATTTTATAGTTCTTTTTTCCAGTAAACCATCGGTTTTACAGTGGGAGAAGTATCACCTACGTCGAGCCATTCAAAACTACTTTGTAAGCTGAGGTCTTTTTGATAGCCTCTCTTGAGCCAAAAGGCATCGTTGGGGCGGTAGTTTTGGGGTTGAGCAGGGTGGTTGTCTTCTCTTACTACGGCACAAAAACAGGTAGTGGTATAAGTACCAGTACCAAAACTTCGCGCATGAGCTTCGCGTTCGTCAAAAAAACGATGCCCTAGTCCTAGCCCTCGATAAGCGGGAAGTAAAATGCTTTCGCCGAAGTAAAATATTTTACTTAAATCATAACCTGCCTCTTCAAAAGGCAAACGTACTTCGGGGGTTTCGTTGAGGAGTGGAATACAGGTGGTGGCTCCTACCATTTGGAGACCATCATAGACCGCAAATAAAAACCCTCTTTCGGCAGCGGCGTAGGTTTGTAAGTATTCTTTTTCGTGAGAAAGTGTGCCTTCGTATAGATAGGGGAAATCTCGAAAAACAGCGATACGGAGCTGACCTAGGTCTTCAAACACAGTAGCGATTTCGCTACCGTGCTTGCTGATAAAAGATAGATTCATGCCAGTAGTTACGAAACTAATTTAATCCAAAGAGGTAGGTTGTAGTAAGTCGTAACGCGGGTGATTTTGCCATTTTTTACTTCCAAAAACGCCCCTGCTGGCAACACATACTGCTGTCCGTGAGCGGGAGGCAGACCTTCTTCGGCTTTTTTGTAAGTCCCATTGACCACAAATTCGGCAGCGATGCGGCTATCGTCTGAAGCGCTAAAAAATACCATATCGCTCAAAGTCTCTTCGTACGATTCGTCCATGTGTTGCATAAATTCCGTGAACTTTTCGTTGCCGATTCTGACTTCGCCTTGATTGGGCTCGTGGCGCACTTCGGGGTCTAGCAAAGATAGCATTCCCTCCCAGTTTTTTTGATTAAAATAAGCGTAGTACTGTTTTACGATGTCTAAAGAAGTCATTGAGGTAATGAAAATAGATTTTAAATGGGTAAGTAAAGATACAATGATACTACCCTTTCGTGCGGTAAAGAGTTCCATTTTCGACTACATACAACATTCCCCCCATAGCCGCTATAAGACTGACCTCACTAAGAATACCTTTGGGGCCAATCTGCTCATAATTTCCAGTTTTGTCAGTACGAAAAAGTGTGCCGTCTTTTTCAACACTCCAAAGAAATCCCACATCAGCTACCATAGCAACAGTATTTTCCCAATCACCCTCATCACCTACTTGTTGCCACCGAAGCGTGCGCATATTGGTTTTGTAAAGAGTTCCCTTTTCTACAGTCCAAAGGTGATTATCCATTGATTCTAGCATTTCGGCTGAGGCAAATTCTCCATTGTTACCGATTTGAGACCAAGTTCCGTCTTGGTTTGTTTCATATAGAGTGCCATTGGTCTCAATACTATAAAGCTTACCGTTAAGACCTACCATTCCTATCGTATTTTTCCAGTCTCCTCTTTTTCCGACTCGCTCCCAAGTTCCTGTAGCGGGGTTAGTGTGATATAAATCGCCATCTTCTACCGTCCAAATTTCGTTGCCCATAGCGACTAGAAAATTGACATTGTCAAATTCGCCTTTGGCACCGATTTGTTCATAATTTCCGTTCTTATCAGTTTTAAAGAGTGTGCCGTTTTTTTCGATACTGTATAGATAGCCATTCATCGCTACCACATCGATTGTATTGGCCCAGTCACCTTTTTTTCCTACTTGCTCCCATCTTTGGGCAAAGGTAGAACTTGATAAAAATAGAATGATGGTTATTAAAGTAAATGAGGAGTAAAACACGTTTTTCATTGAGATTTTAAGTTTAGATTAGAAATCTCAAATATAACCCAAATTACATTAAAAGGACATTAACTTTGGTGAAGCTATTCACAACAATAAGTTAAAACTGTTTGTTTTGTTTAAGTAAATAAATGTAAATAATTGATAATCAGTGTGAATGTTTTGCCGTATAAGCTACATGGATGTTGTCATAACATAGATAAAGAGCCATAAAACTTTGAAAATCCGTTAAACGCAGTTATCAAGACTATCCATGTTAAAATCAACCCAATTTAGTTCATCGCGCAGTCTTGGTAGAATAAAAAGACGAAGACGAATCGGCAAAGCAAGGGTATAAAATCTATGACTTTAAGGAGCGTAATTAAAAGGAATATAAGTATTTAAAAACCAAAAAACGCCAGCTCATGAGCTGGCGTTTTTTGGTTTTTAAATACAAAGTGGTTTTATTTTTCGCCTGACATCTGCCCTGTTTTACTATTGGACGTTTTAAGCGGGGCATTTTTGACGTACTTGTCGAGCCAGCCGTTCATCTCAAATAGCATATGCAAAAGCGATTCTTTGGCGGTATAGCCGTGACTTTCGTAAGGTAAAAATACCAGTTTTGCCGTTGCACCCATGCCTTTGAGGGCATTGTAATAGCGTTCTGATTGAATCGGGAAAGTACCGGTGTTGTTGTCGGCTTCGCCGTGAATCATGAGAAGCGGTGTTTTCATCTTTTCCGCATTCATAAAAGGCGACATCTTGTTGTACACATCAGGTGCTTGCCAGTAGGTACGCTGCTCATTTTGGAAACCAAAAGGCGTCAAAGTCCGGTTGTAAGCTCCTGAGCGGGCAATTCCTCCGCGAAATAAGTTGCTGTGAGAGAGTAGGTTGGCGGTCATAAATGCCCCGTAAGAGTGTCCGCCTACCCCTACACGACTAGCATCCACCACTCCAAGTCTTACCCCTTCGTCGATAGCGGCTTTGGCACTGGCTACGAGTTGTTCTACGTAAGTATCGTTGGGTTCTTTGTCGCCTTCACCCACAATCGGAATAGAGGCATTTTCGAGTACGGCGTATCCCATAGTGACAAAGGCCGCGCCAGTCCAGTAGCTAATACGGTTGAATTGATAAGGCGAACCATTGACTTGGCTAGCCGCTGCGGCGCTTTTGAACTCCGCAGGGTAAGCCCACAAAAACGTAGGCAGTGGGCCGTCTTCTTTTTTGTAGCCAGGAGGCAACAAAAGGGTAGCGGTCAAATCTACGCCGTCGGGGCGTTTGTAGCGGAGTTGTTGTTTTTGAATTCCTTTGAATTGTGGGTAAGGGTGCGGGAAAAACGTAATCTGAGTCAAGGCAGGCTCGGCAGGCTTTTTACCTTTTTTGGGAGCAGGTTTGAGGTTACGAATAAAATAGTTGGGTTGCTCTTCTTGGGATTCGCGAGAGGTAAGAATCAATCCCTTTTGGGCATCAAGAATGCTGATAGGGCGCTCAAAATAAGGCGCTTCCGAACGCCACAAGCGGGTGCTTTGTTTGGTGGTAAGATTAAAAATATCTACAAACGGACGGTCACCTTCGGGCGAAGCTCCCTGACCAGTGAGGTAAATTTCGTTGTTGGGGGTGAGGTCCAAAACATATTCACCATACGCATTTTTTTTCAATTCGGGCGAGCCAGGGTTGTTGTAGCGGTCTTCCGAAGAGCGGTCAAATAGTACCACTGGATTGGCTGGGTTGCTTGGATTGACCCATTTTGTCAAGGTTTTACGGGTACTGTACCAGCGTTCTGAAAACAAAGCCACTTGGTCATTTCCCCAAGTAACACCCGCAAAACGATAGGCCGCGTTGTACAATTCTTTAGGAGTACCAGAAAAAGGCGCTTCTAAAGAATATACCACATCCCGAATGTCGGCTTTGCGTTTAGGATCGCCGCCGTCTTTGGCTTCTACCCAATAGACAGTAGCGGGGGCGTCGTTACGCCAGTTGTGGTTGCGTTGTCCCATGGGCGCTGCATCTGGTCCCCAAGGTACGTTTTCGTGTAAAGGAGTGTCAGTAAGGGTTTTTACAAAACTTCCTGTACTGCCATAAATGTCAATTTTGGAAGGAAAGCGATTGACGGTTACCAAATAAGAAAAAGGGCGATGAATGGTTTCTACCATTACATAGCTGCCGTCGGGCGAGGGGACAGCCGCTGCAATGATACCCATACTACCTATTTTTTGAATCGTACCGGTTAAGCTGATTTTGGCTACCTGAGACGTACCATAGTACTCAAAAAGCTTTTCGTCGGTAGGGTTTTTGAGCAAATCTTGATACGTGGCCGCTTGCGCTTTTTTGCCCAAGTTTTCTTGTACGGTCGGTCCTGATGGTACGCGACTGATTTCGGGGGCACCACCACGCTCGGCAGGGATTATTTTGGCAATCAAGCTTTGATTGTCCGAAACCCACTGATAAGGCGTTCCTAGAGTACCATTGAGAGCTAGGTCGGTGAGTTTGGCAGCTGCTGCGGTCGCTACATCGGCCACGTATAGCTCGATTTTAGAGTCAGTGGTGTTTGTAAAGGCGATTTTGCTGTTATCGGGCGACCACTGAATACTCGACAGTTTGGCATTGGCGGGTAGTCCCGTGATTTGGATATCGGAAGCACTTGCCGATACTTTTCTCAATTTCAAGTTGTTGACATACACGGCGCGACTTGGGCCACTTGTGGCGGGGTTGAGGCGTAAGCCAGCCAATCGCAGTTCGGGTTCAGAAAGCTCCGCAATGGTTGTAGTAGCGGTGTTGCGTTCGGAAATCAATAGCCATTGGCCTTTGCTATCGACGCTCACGGTAGGTGTGGGAGGGGCAAGTACCAAATCTGCTAGGGGTTTGGGAGGAGTTTGGTACCCGACATTGTCTTGGGCAAAGGCCGTAAATCCGCCTAAGCACAGCAAATACAATAGTGGTTTTCTCATGAGTTTTAGTTGTTTTTGAAGTTATGTGTGAATTGAATTAAAATATGACTCAAAAAAAGCTTGAGTAATTTCTTGTTGGTTATCAGACAATTGAGCTGTAACAAGGCTTTTGAAAATCGATGGACTAACTATAAGTGTCCTTCTCAAAAGAGTAAAAGATAGCTTGAACTCTGTAGCTTGTTGAAATAGCTGCTCAAAAGCGGTAAACAATAAATCTTTGAATTGGGTGGTATCTATTTTTTGATTGCTTAACAAACCAAAAGCCGATTTAATATTCTGCAAAATGGGATAGATTACAATTTCTTGTCTTTTTCTAAGTAATTCTTTTCTGTTAAGATTACAAATTTCGATTGTTTGTTCGCCTCTTTCATTATGACCATCTAAGCCTTTAAGGGCAATGCCTTGATATTGAGAATCAATCTCAAAAGTTAAAAAGTCAATCGGGTTATCTATTTCTGGATGAAGTAGATAGGGGTTTTCGTCTATGAGAGGTGGTTGATTCGCGATACATTTTTGTAAATCTAGTTTGCCCTCCCAAAGACAATCTTCGTAGGTGCTGCGTTTATTTTTAATTGGGAATTTATCTCCTTTTCCACCCCCTATTTTATTGCATTCATGGCAAGTAGGCACCAAGTTAGACCATTCATAACATAGCCAAAAATAACCTCCATGATGGGTATTGATTATTCTTTTTTTAGGTCGATAATGTTCTATATAAGTATAGGTATGTTGTTCACAGTAAGCACATTTTCCATGATAAATCTCTTCGAGCGCTTCTACTACTTCTTCACGGATGATTTGGGTGTCTTCGTCCTTGTATTTGCCTCGATAGATGTCACTATTAATTAAGTTTTTGTCTGCTTCAATCTTCTTTAATAAGTCCAGCAAGTCGGGACGAGATAAAGACGAAGGTTTTTGTGTGAGGTTTTTGTTTACTTTTCTCATCACTTTTTGAGTAGACTAAGCAATTCTTGTTTGTTTTCCTCAGTGAGGTATTGATCAATTTGTTTTTCAAGTTGGTCATTAAAAAGTACCTCTTGATAGGTTTGCTCACTTCTAATCATTTCATTGTTGGGTTTACTTTCAGGAATTAACTCCTGAAATCCAAAAATGGGTGATGTTAAAATAGCATTTGGGGTCAATATGCTAAAATCTATATCCAGTTTTTCAATTTCAATTCCTTGTTGTTCACTGCGTTTTACGTGCAATAATACAGTATCATGAGGCGCCCCTAGCAATGGGATAGGGCTGTGGGTAGAAGCAATAAATTGAATACTGGGAAATAATTCAGTAAGCTTATGAACAAACAACTTTTGAAATTTGGGATGAAGGTGTAGCTCAAGCTCATCAATGATAACAATCCCCACCAAATCAGACAAGTTCGTTACTTCTTGTTTGGTAGATAAGCGATAAATCATATCTCCTATCATCGCGATAACGTTGCGATAACCCGCTGCCAACTGAGTAAAAGTAACTCCATCGTTGACTAACTTACCCTCATCGTCTTTTTCAAAATACTTAACTTGAATAGCTTTGGTAGTACTATCTATTTCAATTTTTTCTAAATTGGGTAATAAGGATTTAAAAATATTTACGATTTGTCTGAACTCATCAGGGCGATAGGCATTGGTATCCTTAAGTAGTTGTTCTATGTCCAACAAAACGGCATTGGTATTAAATAAACTATAAGTAGGAGCACTCTGTTTTTCCAAACTTTCTTTGGTCGTATAGGCTGAAATTTGGAGCCTGGATGAGCCATAAGTTGCTAGATGGTCCGTCACCCGAAGTTGCTCAGCATAAGTACGGCTGTGACTTGAGCGATTGGTCAATGTTAAAGTTTCATCAATGTAATAAGTAACTTCAATCGTTGCCGAAGATGGTATGAGTTGGGTGCCCATAGCATCATATCTGCCATGAAGTCCTGCTGCCATAGCCTGTAAAACCGAGGTTTTGCCAAATCCGTTTTCCCCGGTCAAAAATATCCAACGAGCATTATTAGGTAGATTTGTGATACTGGTATGTTTGATTCCTCGAAAATTCCGAACTGATAAAGACGTAAGCGCAAGTTTCTTTTTTACAAAATTGGTGGGAGGACTATAAAAAGGTGATTTAGCAAGGTAGTTTTCAAATTCTTGCTGGGTAATGAAGTCTAAATCTGTTTTTTCAGCTTGAAACAAGGCTTTGATAGGAGGCCAATCTCTAGTCAAAAAACCTTGGAGATCATTGTTAATTTTAAAAGCATATCCAGGTCGAATTACAGGATTTATAGGTCTATGAAAATTTTGAGATAAAATCGACTTTACAGAATTTATATATTCGTCGAAGGAAGAAGATTGCGAATTATTACCAAACACATACAAATCTTCCTTGCTTTTGATTAGGAGAGAGAGGCGGGTATTAAAAGAATCTCTCCCCAAAAGTCTGACGACTATGACTTCTTCATATTGATTTTCTGGATTGATAGAGTACGAAAGAGGTTCAGAGCGACTTATTTCTGTCAGAAAATAGAACTCTCTCCCTGCTTCTTTTTCACGATAATGGTGTTCGAGTAATAGGTCGAAAACGTGGCGATGTAGGTCATTGAGACTAGTCATAAGATAGCTTTGTATTCAACAAATTACGTAAATGCGACACAAAAAATCTACTTTTATTATTCATCTATTCTAAAGCGTCCAAAGAAGCCTGAGCGTTTCCCGAGTTGTTCTTCCATATCGCTGAGTTCGATTTTGAGCGCGTGAATGGAAAGCGAAATTTCCCAAACCGAAAGACCCAAAGCCGCTATCTGGAGCAGTAAAGCAACGAAAAATAACATTTGTGCGGCAGATTGGTAATGTAAATAGATGAAAAGCATGGAAATTGCGCTCAACAGCAAGCTCGTCACGATGATAAACTGTATGTTTCTGATAATGTGCACGCGTCGGTGGAGATGCTTGATTTGTTCGACGTAGTTGACATCAGGCGTCACTCTAAACTTATCGTGCAATTCGCGAATGAGACTCGCTATCGCTAGATAACGATTCGTGAAGGCAATCATCATCAACGATACCGTCGAAAACAAAATGGCTGGGGTGCTTATGGAAAGTTCCATGTGTTTATTAAAGTTGTATGGGATGAGAAGTTTTTTTATTCATAAAATCAGTGGCAAAACCAGACCTAGTCTGTAAAGAAACGTTGGAATCCTTAACTTTGCCCTAAAATCCCACAAATGAAAGAAAACGTTTTTGATTCCCACAAATTTAAACTTTGGAAGCGGCATTTGTTAAGTAATGGCCTCCAAATTCACCAAATTGACGAAAAATTTACCCGTCATAATAGCAACGGAGAGGCACTCTTTTCACTTTTGATGCTCGATGCTACTACGCCCGAAGGTGACAAAATCCCCCCTATTTGTTTTTTGAAAGGAGAAGTGCTTTGTGTGTTGGTATGTCTTATCGACGAGCAAACCAAAGATAAATACCTCTTGTTGGTAAAACAGCGCCGCATCTGCGATGGTTCGATGACTTACGAGCATCCCGCTGGTATGCTCGACAGCGAATCGGATGCCTATAAAGTAGCCGCCAAAGAAGTGTGGGAAGAAACGGGTATTCAGTTGGAAAGAAGCCAACTAGTACGCCTCTTAGACTTTCCTGCTTACCCTTCTACGGGTACGAGCGACGAAGCAATGCACTATTTTTATTGTGAAATCGAACTTCCGTTAGAACAAATCAAAGCCTACGATGAGCAATTTATGGGAGAAGCTTCTGAGCATGAACGCATCGTGACTTGTGTGCTGCCTTTTGTGGAAGGTCATCGACTTATCAACAATGTCAATGGTATTTTGCTTGACTTTTTGTATCTAAAGGCTATCGGCGATTGGGAATTGATGGCAAAACTGTAAGGTCGTGGCATGGTTTTTTGAGTTACCATAATGAGAAGTACTCAATACAAACAAAATGAGTAGGAGCTAAAAGTTGTGCCATTGTTCTCACCGAATGTTTGGAGTTGAGTTTTTGATAACCAATTAAATACTTAACACATGAAAACAATTAAAAAAATTGCCGAAAAATACCAAGTAAGTGAAGAAACTGCCCAAGCTCTGCTGATGGGGCTGAAA
>VFQQ010003197.1_pt1 | contig 16383 bp, 14 predicted proteins | sample 3512341 | NCBI WGS metagenome assembly VFQQ01 (sample SAMN10412373, study PRJNA504923) | tailings metagenome | isolation source: Relicate 2 Philex TSF1 revegetated site | place: Philippines: Tuba, Benguet | collected 2017-08-29 | reverse complement strand
ACAGTCCGTCGCTCTACCGACTGAGCTATCAGGGAACAGCCTCAAATTATAGCGTCGTTTCGAGCCGTTTCCTGCCGCGCTGTTTCTGATCGCAAAAAACGTCCTTGATCAATTGGGCGCGACACCGAGAAGGTGGTGCAGTCTGGGGCTGGTGGTGGTGTATTGCAGCGGGATGCGTTCGTTCGGGCGCAGCCGTGCGACCGCCGCGAATGCCGCCAGGGTGGCTTCATGGAAGCCGCACAGGATGAGCTTCTTCTTGCCGGGGTACGTGTTGATGTCGCCCACCGCAAACAAGTTTTGTTCGCTGGTCTCGCAGCTCTCGGGGCTCACCACGAGTTGCTTGCGTTCCATGGCCAGCCCCCACTCGGCGATGGGGCCGAGCCGAGGCGACAGGCCGAGAGCCACCAGCAAATGGTCCAGTGCAAGGGCGTTGGTTTGCCCTTGCGGGTCGACGATGTCGAGGGCCTGCAGGCGGCTCGATTGAACACGAAGGCCGGTGGGCTGGCCGACCACGAGCGATACACGCCCCTGGTCGATGGCGGCGTGCACGCGCAGCAGTGCGGCGGCATCGTCCGATTGCAGCACCTCGCGGCGGTGCAGCAAGCTCAGTCGGCTGGGCGGAGCGCCGCTGTCCAGCAGGCGCAGCGTCCAGTCGATCGCGAGGTCGTCGCCGCCATGCACCACGACGTGCTGGCCAGCAAAGGCGGTGGGGTCGTCGAGCCGGTGCTGCACTTGATCGGGTTCGAGAGCCTCGATGCCATCCAGCTTCAGCCGCTTGGGCTGAAAAGCGCCAACGCCGGCGGCGATGAACACGGCCCTGGCCAGGAAGCCCTGGCCGCTGCTGGTTTGCACGTTCCACCGGGCATCGTCAGCCCGCCGGAGGGTGCTGACCGATTGCCCCAGGTGCATCGATGGTTCGAATGGCTGCACCTGCTGCTGCAGGCGCTGCACGAGTTCGCGCCCGCTGCACACGGGGATGCCGGGGATGTCGTAGATGGGCTTGTCGGGGTAGAGCTCGGCGGGCTGGCCGCCCGCGTGTGGCAGGGCGTCGACCACGTGGCAGCGGATGTCCTGCAGGCCGAGTTGGAACACCTGCCACAGCCCGACAGGGCCGGCGCCGATGACGAGCGCGTCGGTCTCGATCGGCGCAGGGATGGTCATCGGGTCAGCGGATCAACTCGCCGAGCTTGCCGGTCTTGTCTTTCCAGTCGTCGGCGTCGGGCAGCGGGGCCTTGCGCTTGGTGATGCTTTTCCAGCCGGGCAGCCTGGCGAGCTCGGCGTTGAGATCGGTCATGTGCAGTTGGTCCTTGGGCAGGTCTTCCTCTGCGTAGATCGCGCTCACCGGGCATTCGGGTATGCACACCGCGCAGTCGATGCACTCGTCGGGGTCGATCGTGAGGAAGTTCGGACCTTCGCGGAAGCAGTCCACGGGGCAGACATCGACGCAGTCGGTGTATTTGCAGCGGATGCAGGCTTCGGTGACGACGTGGGTCATGGTGGCGGGGCGGGGAGACGAAAACGGCGATTTTAAGGCGGCGAGGCCGGGTGACCCAGGGCAAACCCTTGCGGGCAACCCGGTCTGTGCGAAGGTTGGGACTCAGCGAACGAGCACTGCCGCGGCCGTGCGGTGGCTGGCGGTGTCCACCAGCACCAGCGAGCCGAGCGCGCGCGAACGCGTGAACGGCTGCACCGCCAGCGACTCTTGCAACGCGAGTTCGATATGACCGATGGCGTTGGGCGCGAGCTCGCTGGCCTCGTGCTCGGCCAGGGTGTGGATGTCGATCTGGTGCGCGATGCGCTTGACCTTCGCCTTGACCCAGCGGTGGCCGTGCAGGGCCCAGTAGGTGCGGCCGGGAACCAGCGGTTCGTCGTCAAGCCAGGCCACGGTGGCGGCGATCTCGCGCTGCGGGGCGAGCGATTCGCCCGCGTCGTCCACGGCGAGCAGCCAGTCGCCGCGGGAGACGTCGAGTTCGCGGTCGAGCACGATGCCGGCGCTGTGGCCTGCGCCCACCGCGCCAGGCTGGCGCACGTGGTCCAGCACCTGGGCCACCACGGCCGACTGGCCATGGGGTGCCACGCGCACGGTTTGCCCGGCAGCCAAGGTGCCGGTGGCCACACGGCCCCAGAACACGCGGCGGCCCTGCGAGGTGTCGGACGAGGAAGAAAACTTCTCGACCCACTGCACCGGGAAGGCCAGGGGCAGATCGGTGTCGGGTTCGGTGACAGGAAGGTGTTCCAGCAGTTCGAGCAGCGTAGGACCTTCGTAACCACACCAACCGGCGGCTTCAGGGCCATCCACCACATTCCACCCTTTGAGTGCCGACACGGGTACCACCGCGCGCACGGCAATGCCGGCCTGTTGCGCGAAAGCGCGCAACGCGGTGCCGATGTGCTGGTGGGCCAGGGTGCCGTCTTCCACCGCATCAAGCTTGTTGACGGCGAACACCACCGAGGGCACGCGCAGCAGTTTGAGCAGCAGGCTGTGACGGCGGGTCTGCGGCAGCAGGGCGAGTGCGGGATTGCGCCAGTCGAGCTTGGTGGCGTCCACCAGCACCACGGCGGCATCGGCGCTGCTGGCGGCCGTGACCATGTTGCGGGTGTACTGCTCGTGGCCCGGGGCGTCGCCAATGATGAACTTGCGCGTCTCGGTGCTGAAGTAGCGGTAAGCCACGTCGATGGTGATGCCTTGCTCGCGCTCGGCGGACAAGCCGTCCGTCAGCAGGGCGAGATCGGTCTGGCCCTGGCGTTGCACGCCGGCCAGGTGGTCCTGCAGCACGGCTTTGCTGTCGACCAGCAGGCGGCCGATGAGCGTGCTTTTGCCGTCGTCGACACTGCCGCAGGTGATCAAGCGCAGCGCGGTGCGGGTGTCTTGGGCGTGGCCGGTCGCGGCTTCGTGGGTGGCAGCGGTGCTCATCAGAAGTAGCCCTCTTTCTTGCGCCGCTCCATCGAGGCGTCGCTGGTCTTGTCGTCCATCCGCGTCGCACCGCGCTCGCTGACCTCGGCGGCCAGGGTCTCGATCACGATCTGCTGCGGCGTGGCTGCGGTGCTTTCCACCGGGCAGGTGCAGGTGATGTCGCCCACGGTGCGAAAGCGCACGTCGCGCACCTGGATCTGTTCACCATCGCGTGGCGGGGTGAGTTCGGTCACCGGCACCAGCAGGCCGCGGCGGTCGACCACCTCGCGTTGGTGTGTGTAGTAAATCGAGGGTAGACCGATGTTCTCGCGGGCGATGTACTGCCAGACGTCGAGTTCCGTCCAGTTGCTGATGGGGAAGACGCGAAAGTGCTCTCCCTGGTGCAGCCGGGTGTTGAACAGCGTCCACAGCTCGGGGCGTTGTGCCTTGGGCTGCCATTGGCCGAAGCTGTCGCGGTGGGAAAAGATGCGCTCCTTCGCGCGGGCTTTTTCTTCGTCGCGACGTGCGCCACCGATGAGTGCGTCGAAGCGGAATTCCTCGATGGCTTCAAGCAGCGTGACCGATTGGTGCACGTTGCGGCTTTCGCCCGGGTGGGCCAGGCGCACCGTGCCGCGCTTCATCGAATCTTCGACGCTGCGCACGATGAGCTCGGCGCCCAGTTCCTTGGCGCGATGGTCGCGGAAGTCGGTCACCTCGGGGAAGTTGTGGCCGGTGTCGATCATCAGCAGCGGGTAGGGGATGCGGCCGGCACCGAACGCTTTCTCGGCGCACTTGAGCATCACCAGCGAATCCTTGCCGCCCGAGAACAGCAGGGCGGGCCGCTCGAAGGCGCCGGCCACTTCGCGCAGGATGAAGATGGTTTCTTCTTCCAGCGCATCGAGGTGGGCGTTGCTCAGCTCGTGGGCCGATTCGTGAAGCAGGGCGGTTTCGACCACGGCGGGTTCGGTGCGGGCGTTCATGCGGAAGTCCGTTCGAGAGAAGAGGTGAGCGGCTGCACGTGCAGCCCGCATTCCTTGGCGCTTTCCTGTTCCCACCACCAGCGGCCGGCGCGGAAGTCTTCGCCGACGCTGATGGCACGCGTGCAGGGCTCGCAGCCGATGCTGGGGAAGAACCGATCGTGCAGCGCGTTGTAGGCCAGGCCGTGTGTGGCAACAAAATGCCACACGTCGCCCAGAGTCCAGTCAACCAGGGGGTTGAGCTTCACGCGTTCGGGTTCCTGCACCACCTCGCCCACATCGGCACGGGCATTGGACTGTTCGCGCCGCAGGCCGGTGATCCAGCCGTCGTGGCCCGCCAGCGCGCGCGCCAGCGGCTCCATCTTGCGGATGTCGCAGCAGGCCTTGCGCAGCTCGATGCTCTGGTACATGGCCTCTTCGCCGTTCTTGCGCACGAAGTGGATGACCGATTCCTGCCGAGGGCGGAACACCCGCACGCTGATGGCGTAGCGCTGCTCGATCTGCGGGATCAGCGCGAGCGTTTCGGCGTGCAGCTTGCCGGTATCGAGCACGAACACGCTGGCGTCGATGCCGGCGAGTTGAATCAGGTGTGTGACGACGACGTCTTCCACGCCCAGGCTGGAGGCCTGGGTGAGCCGCGGGTGCAGCGCTGCCTGCTCGCGCAGCAACGCGATGGCGCGCGCCACCTTGGCGTCGAAGTCGGCCGTGGGGCGGTTGTAGAGATCGATGGCGCTCACGGCGGGCTCAGGCGGTGGTGGCGAAGTGCGGTGCGGTCTGCACGGCGTCGCCCTGGTAGAAGCCTGGGTAGTGACCGAGCAGGCGCTGCGCGTGGGCCGGGTTCTGGCCAGCGGCCAGCACGGCTTGCGTGAAGCCGCTGCGCTGCATCTGCACCACCTGGTCGACCAGCACGTCGCCGATGGCGCGGATGTCGCCGGTGAAGCCCAGGCGGCGGCGCAGCAGGAAGGCCTGGCTGAAGGCGCGGCCGTCGGTGAACTTGGGGAAGTTCAGTTCGATCACGCGCACGCCGGTGAGGTCGATGTCGCGCGGGTCGTCGGTGTTGGCCAGCGTGCGGCGTTCGGCCTCGGCTTCGGGTGCAGTGAACAGGTCGGCCTGGAAGAGTTGGATCGTCATGGCGGGCTCCTCAGGCGGTGGCGGTGTCGGCCGGGCGCGCAGTGGCGCTGCGAACGGCATTGGCCGCTGCCTTGAAGGGCTCGATGCCGACGCGGCGCAGCGTGGCAACAAAGGCCTCGTTGCTCTGGCGTTGGGCGCGGTAGGTGTCGAGCACGGCTTCGATCACCTCGGGCACTTCACTCGCGGCGAACGAAGGGCCGATGACCTTGCCTGGCACGGCCGTGCCCGACAGGCGCGAGCCGTCCGAGCCACCGAGCGTGACCTGGTACCACTCCTGGCCGTCCTTGTCGACGCCGAGGATGCCGATGTGGCCGCTGTGGTGGTGGCCGCAGCTGTTGATGCAGCCGCTCATGTGCAGGTCGATCTCGCCGAGATCGTGCAGCTCGTCGAGGTCGGTGTAGCGGGCCAGCACGGCCTGTGCGATCGGCAGCGAGCGCGCGTTGGCGAGGTCGCAGAAATCGCCGCCGGGGCAGGCGATCATGTCGGTGAGCAGGCCGATATTGGGCTTGGCCAGGCCCAGGCGGCGCGCTTCGCGCCACAGCTCGGGCAACTGGTCGCAACGCACCCAGGGCAACAGCAGGTTCTGCTCATGCGTCACGCGGGCTTCGCCGCCCGAGAAGCGGTCGGCGAGGTCGGCCGCGCGCTCCAATTGCTCGGCCGTGGCGTCGCCGGGCGCCTGGCCCACGCGCTTGAAGGACAGCGTGACGGCACGCAGATCGGGGTTCAGGTGCGGCTTGACGTTGCGCTCCAGCCAGCGGCTGAACTCCAGGTCGTCTTCGGCCGCGGCCTTGAGGATGTGCGCGATCTTGGCGTCGGCGCTCTTGCGGTCGCAGAACAGTTCGGGGGGCGCGAAGAAGGCGCTGACACGGTCGAACTCGGCCTGGGTGATCGTGTGCGGCGCGCCGTCCTTGTCGAGGATGTCGCGGTACTCGGCTTCCACCGCGTCGGTGAAGGCCTGGCCCTCGGCCTTCACGAGGATCTTGATGCGGGCCTTGTACATGTTGTCGCGCCGACCGAAGCGGTTGTAGGCGCGCACGATGGCCTCGAGGTAGTTGAGCAACTGGTTCCAGGGCAGGAACTCGCGGATGACCGTGCCCACGATCGGCGTGCGGCCCATGCCGCCGCCCACGCGCACCTGAAAGCCCAGCTCGCCGTCAACGTTGTGCCAGAGGCGCAGGCCCACGTCGTGCCAGGGCGTGGCGGCGCGGTCTTCGCGCGCACCGGTGATGGCCACCTTGAACTTGCGCGGCAGGAAGGCGAACTCGGGGTGCAGCGTGCTCCACTGGCGCAGGATCTCGGCGAAGGGCCGCGGATCGGCGACTTCGTCGATCGCGATGCCGGCGAGCGCGTCGGTGGTGATGTTGCGGATGCAGTTGCCGCTGGTCTGGATGCCGTGCAGGCCCACCGAGGCCAGCAGATCCATCACGTCGGCCGAGCGGTCGATGGGGATCCAGTTGAACTGCACGTTCTGGCGCGTGGTGAAGTGCGCCGTGCGGTCGGGCAGCGTGGGCACGTCGGCCAGGGCGGCGTTGGCCTTGCTGGTGTCGTGCGCTTCCTTGTGGTCGAAATCGCGCGCCACGCGGGCCAGCACGCGCAACTGAGCGCTGTTCAGGTCGCCATAGGGCACGGCCACGCGCAACATGGGCGCGAACCGCTGGATGTACCAGCCGTTCTGCAGGCGCAAGGGCTTGAAGGCGTCGTCGGACAAGGTGCCGGCCTGCCACCGCTGAAGCTGGTCGCGGTACTGGGCGGCGCGCAATTGCACGAACTGGCGGTCGAATTCGTTGTAACGGTACATGGATGTCGTGGGAGAGGCCCCAGGCCGGCCGGACCCGGGAATGGCGGCACTGTAGGTGGGGGTGCTTATTCGACGAACTACATTTTTCTCATGCACCTATATCGCTGTGGAATAAGGCGCCGCGCCCCGCGCGCGTGACGGAACGCACGCCAGCCGGCCGCGCGCAACCGGTGACGCCGTTGCGCCTTGTTCGCGCACTACCATCGCCGACCATGTGGAATGCAGGCGTGTTGGTGAAGGTGGTCGGGTTTACAGACGTGGAGCGCCATGCGCTCAACACCGTCTTCCGGCTGTCCCGGGAACGTGAGGTGGCCTATGCGCCCTGGTTCGAGGGGAACAGTTCGGGCGAGCAGCCCCCGGTGCTGCTGGTGGACGGGGGTTGCGCCGAGGCCGTTCTGGCGTCCGCGCGCGCACCGCGCGAAGGCCAGCGCCTGATCTGGGTGGGCGAGGCGGCGCCGGAGCATGCCTGGCGTGTGGTGCGCCACCCCATCGCCTGGGCCGAACTGCTGCACGACCTGGACTCGGTGTTCGCCGCCACGCAGAGCGATTCCGGCCTGCTCGACCTTGATGTGACCCAGCCGGCGCCGCTGGAGATGGACCTCGGCCGTTTTCCCTCGGGCACCGTGCGGCGCGCGCTCGTGGTGGGGGCCGAGCCGGCGGAAGGCCAGCAACTGCGCGGGTTGCTGACGGCCGCGGCCATGGCGTTCGTGGACGAAGCGCCCACCACCGAGCGGGCCGCGGAGTTCATGGCGCAGCACCACTACCTGTGCGGCATCTTCAACCTGGACGATCACCACATCGACGCCTGGGGCCTGATGCAGCTCTTTCGCGAGCGCTACCCGCAGTCGATGACGCTGGCGACCTCGGAGCTGGCTGGCCCGCTGGCGGGCTGGTGGCGCCGCCGCCGCGTGCGCCAGCACACCCAGCGCCTGGGCATCTCGGCCCTGCTGGCGCGCCCGTTGTCGTCCGCAGCCGTGGCCGACAGGCTGCAGATGCTCTGAGCGTCAGCCCGGGCCGCGGCGGGCTTGCCGCCAGGCAAAGCGTGCCGGGTCCACGGCGTCGCGCAGGTCGTCGTCCAGCGGCATCGGGTCGCCGTCCATGAGCGCCGCCACTGCCTGGCCCGCCAACGCGGCCAGCGCCAACCCGCGCGAGCCCATCGCGCAGTTCAGGTAGAGCCCGGGCAGGCGCGGCATGGCGTGCACCCCGGCCACCCGCGGCGCGGGCACGGCTGCGGGGTCGGGTGCCGCGCCGATCAGGGGCAGGCGGTCGAGCGAGGCGCAGCGAACGCCTGCCCAGCCCAGTACATGGCCCTTGGCCAGTGCCTGTTCCATGGCCTGCGCGGCGGTGGGGGTGAGGGCCTGCAGGCGCTGCAGGTTCTCGCGGTGCGCGGCCTCGGTGATTGCGGTGTCGGTGACGCCGCGGCGGTAGGTCGAGCCCACGGACCATATGCGCTCGGGCCAGTGCGGCGGCAAGCCGGTGTCGCGGTACTCGGGCACGAACACACCGTCGTCGCGCTGCGGGCGTTCGGCCAGGGCCGCACCCTGCAGCGGGCCCAGGCTCATTTGCCCCTGCACCGGACGCAGCGGCAGTGCCATGCCCAGGGCGTTGGTGAGTGCCTGGCAGCCCAGAGCGGCCGCGAGCACCACTGCGGCGGCTTCGGCCTCCACCTGGCCGCCTGGGCCCTGCACGCGCCAGCCGGCCGGTGTGCGTTCAAGGGCCTGCACCTCGGCCCCCAGGTGCAGGCGCAGCCGCCGGGTGGCCAGGGCCTGCGCCACCCAGGCCTGCACCAGCGCACCCGGGCGCACCAGCGCGGCGGGGTGGCGGCCCGCGTCGTGGCCGCGGTTGTCCACCTCCACCGGCTGCCAGCCCTGGCCCACGGGCACGCCGCGCTCGAGTTCGTCGCGGGTGATCGGCACGCCCAGCGCCGTCAGGCGCGACATGGGGGTGGGGCGGCGCGTGACGTGCGGGCTGAGCATGCCCACCGGCAGGGCCGAGGCGCCGTCGGCCACTTGGGCGCCGGCCGACAGCAACGAAACCTGCCAGCCACGGCGGCACAGGGCCACGGCGGTGGCTGCGCCGGCCAGCCCGGCGCCGACCACCACCGCGTGGCGCGCGTTGGCCGGCATCAGAAAACAACAGGCCCGCGCGGGGCGGGCCTGTGGGCGGGGTGCCTGTGCATCAGGCCGTCGGCGGCACGTAGCCGGCGGCCGCGTCGGCGCCCTCGCCGAAGAAGTGCTTTTCCATCTGCCGCGCCAGGTACTGGCGGGCACGGGCGTCCGCCAGGTTCAGGCGGTTTTCGTTGAGCAGCATGGTCTGGTGCTTGAGCCAAGCGGCCCAGGCTTCCTTGCTCACGCTCTCGAAAATCTTCTTACCCAGTTCGCCGGGGTAGGGCGGGAAATCCAGGCCTTCGGCCTCTTTGCCCAGCTTGATGCATTGAACCATTCGTGCCATGGGGGCTCCTCTTGTGCGGTCGTGTTCGTGGCGCGTCGTTATGCGCTCGGGGTTATATCGATCGGAAGAAACGGTTCGTTCGTTTTTCCCGGCCGACGCGGCATGATTCGCGGTCCGCCGCTGTTCACCCCTCGCGGTGAAGGGCCGCACTGTAGCAAGCCCGGCCCGCCCGCGAGGGTGTCAGGGTCGGCGGCGCTTCTTAAAATACCTCCTTTCGCATCCCGGGATCCTTCATGAGTGCTTTCAACGAGGAGCGCGTGCTCAGCGTCCACCACTGGACGGACCGCCTCTTCAGCTTCACCACCACGCGCGACACTTCGCTTCGTTTCTCCAACGGCCACTTCACCATGATCGGCCTGCGGGTCGATGGCAAGCCGCTGCTGCGCGCCTACAGCATCGTCAGCCCCAACTGGGCCGAACACCTCGAATTCCTCAGCATCAAGGTGCAGGACGGCCCGCTTACCTCGCGCCTGCAGCACATCCAGCCGGGCGATTCGATCGTCGTGGGCCGCAAGCCCACCGGCACGCTGCTGATCGACTACCTGCTGCCTGCCAAACGCCTGTACCTGTTGGGCACGGGCACCGGCCTGGCGCCGTTCATGAGCATCATCCGCGACCCAGAGACCTACGAGCGCTACGAACAGGTGGTGCTGATCCACGGTGTGCGCCAGGTCAAGGAACTCGCCTACCGCGAGCTCATCACAGAGCAGCTCAAGCAGGACGAATTCCTCGGCGACATGGTCAAACAGAAGCTGCTCTATTACCCCACCGTCACGCGCGAACCCTTCGTGCACCAGGGCCGCATCCCGCAACTGCTGGCCGACGGCGTGGTCGCCAAGGACCTTGGCATTCCCCCCCTCAACCCGGCCGAAGACCGCGTGATGATCTGCGGCAGCCCCGAGATGCTGCGCGACCTCAAGGCCCTGTGCGAGAAGCTGGGCTTCAAGGAAGGCAACACCACCACGCCGGGCGATTTCGTGATCGAACGCGCTTTCGTGAGCTGAGCCCGGCATGAACGCCCTGCTTGCGCTGCCCGGCCAGCGCCCCCGCCTGGTGCTCGTGCTCATCGCCGCGGTCAGCCTCGCTTTGCTGGCCTTCGGCATGTACCTGCAACTGGTGGTGGGGCTCGAGCCTTGCCCCATGTGCATCGTGCAGCGCTACGCGCTCATCCTGGTGGCGTTGGTGGCGGGCGTCTCGGCCTGCTTCAAGCGCGGCTGGCTGCTTTACGCGGGGGTGGCCAAGATGGGCTTGCTCGCCGGGTTCGGCGCTTTCACCGCAGCGCGCCAGAGCTGGCTGCAGTGGAACCCGCCTGAGGTGCTTTCCTGCGGGCGTGATTTCTTCGGAATGATCGAATCGTTTCCCTTGCGCCGCGCCATCCCCATGATCTTTCGCGGCACCGGCGACTGCTCCAAGATCGACTGGACCTTTCTCGGCCTGACGATCGCGAACTGGTCGTTCCTGTGGTTCCTGGCGTTCACGCTGCTGGCCGTGTGGCTGCTGCTGGCGCGCCGCCCGGCCGCCTGAGGCTTACAGCTTCTTCATCATCACCTGGCTGCGCCGGTCCCAGTTGTACTTGCGCTTGCGCGCTTCCGGCAGCCAGTCGGCCCCCACCTGCACGAAGCCGCGCTTGACGAACCAGTGCATGGTGCGCGTGGTGAGCACGAAGATGCTCTGCAGCCCTTGCGCCTTGGCGCGAGCCTCGATGCGCTTGAGCAGCCGTTCGCCGTCGCCCTGGCTTTGCGATTGTGGTGACACGGTGAGCGCGGCCATCTCGCCGGTGCGCTCTTCGGGGTAGGGGTAGAGCGCGGCGCAGCCGAAGATCACGCCATCGTGTTCGATGATGGTGTAGTTGCCGGCGTCGCGTTCGATCTCGTGGCGGTCGCGTTTGACGAGCGTGCCGTCTTTTTCGTAGGGCTCGATCAGCGCCACGATGCCGCTCACGTCGTCGATGGTGGCCTCGCGCACGCTCTCCAGCTTTTCGTCCACCACCATGGTGCCGATGCCGTCGTGGGTGTAGATCTCCAGCAGCAGCGCGCCGTCCACCGCGAAGGGCAGTATGTGGCTGCGCTCCACGCCGCCCTGGCAGGCGCGGATGCAGTGCTGAAGGTAGAAGGCGGTGTCGGTCGGGCGCTCGGCCCTGGGCAGCTCGGCCAGCATGCGCTGGGCATCGGCCAGCGGCAGCTCGGTGTCGATCTCGCTGTCCGGGTCGTTGTCGTCGACGCGAATGCCCGGGATCTCGGTCAGGAACATCAGCTTGTCGGCCTGCAGCGCCACCGCCACCGACGTGGCCACGTCTTCCATCGTGAGGTTGAAGGCCTCGCCGGTGGGTGAAAAGCCGAAGGGCGACAGCAGCACCATGGCGCCCATGTCGAGCGTGCGCTGGATGCCGTCGGTATCGACCTTGCGCACCAGGCCCGAGTGCATGAAGTCCACCCCGTCGATCAGGCCCACCGGGCGCGCGGTGATGAAGTTGCCCGAGATGACGCGCACCGTGGCCCCGGCCATGGGCGTGTTGGGCAGGCCCTGGCTGAACGCGGCCTCGATCTCGTAGCGCAGCTGGCCCGCGGCCTCCTGCGCGCAGTCGAGCGCGATCTCGTCGGTGATGCGCATGCCGTGCGAGTACTTCGCCTCGTGCCCCTTCAGGCGCAGTTGCTCGTTCACCTGCGGCCGGAAGCCGTGCACCAGCACGATCTTCACGCCCATGCTCTGCACCAGCGCCAGATCCTGTGCGATGTTCTGCAGCTTGCCCGCGGCGATGGCCTCGCCCGCGATCCCCACCACCAGCGTGTTGCTGCGGTGCTTGTGGATGTACGGCGCGACCGAGCGGAACCAGGGAACGAAGGTGAAATTGAAGACGTTGGACATTGCGGGGTGACGGGCGCAGGTCGGGTCCGGGGTGAGCGGATGAACGGGATAATTGCGGGCTCGCCGATTGTGTCCCAAGTCTCTGTTTTGCCTGCTTTGTCTTCGACCGCCATCCACCTGGAATTCCCCGAATCGCTGCCCGTGTCCGCGCGCCGGCACGAGATCGAGGCCGCCATCCGCGAGCACCAGGTGGTCATCGTCTGCGGCGAAACGGGCTCGGGCAAGACGACGCAGTTGCCCAAGATCCTGCTGGCCATGGGGCGGGGCAAGCTCAACGCGAAGCCGGGTGAGCGCGGCCGCCTGATCGGCCACACCCAGCCGCGGCGCATTGCCGCGAGCTCGGTGGCCAAGCGCATCGCCGAGGAACTGCAGACGCCGCTGGGCGATGTGGTGGGCTTCAAGGTGCGCTTCCAGGACCGGCTCTCGCGCGACGCGTCCGTCAAGCTCATGACCGACGGCATCCTGCTGGCCGAGACGCAGACCGATCCGGTCCTCAAGGCCTACGACACCATCATCATCGACGAGGCGCACGAGCGCAGCCTCAACATCGACTTCCTGCTGGGCTACCTGCGCCAGCTGCTGCCGCGCCGACCCGACCTCAAGCTCATCGTCACCTCGGCCACCATCGACGCCGACCGCTTTGCCGAGTACTTCTCTTCGGCGAAAGGCAAGGCGCCGGTGCTCATGGTCTCCGGCCGCACCTACCCGGTGGAGGTGCGCTGGCGCCCGTTCGAAGAAAGCCGCGAGTACGACCTGAACAACGCCATCGCCGACGGCGTGGACGAACTCTGGCGCGGCGGGCAGGGCGGCGATGTGCTGGTGTTCCTGCCGGGCGAGCGCGAGATCCGCGAGGCCGCCGACCACCTGCGCAAGCACCTGGCGCACCAGCCGCTGCTCCGCAACGCCGAGGTGCTGCCGCTGTTCGCGCGCCTCTCCCAGGCCGAGCAGGACCGCATCTTCCAGCCGCACGGCCAGCGCCGCATCGTGCTCGCCACCAACGTGGCCGAGACCTCGCTCACCGTGCCCGGCATCCGCTACGTCATCGACGCCGGCACCGCGCGCGTGAAGCGCTACAGCTTCCGCCAGAAGGTGGAGCAGCTGCTGATCGAGCCCATCAGCCAGGCCGCGGCCAACCAGCGCGCGGGCCGCTGCGGCCGCGTGGCCGACGGCATCTGCATCCGCCTGTACGACGAGGCCGGCTTCAACGCCCGCCCACGCTTCACCGACCCGGAGATCCTTCGCAGCTCGCTTGCGGGCGTGATCCTGCGCATGAAGGCGCTGCACCTGGGCGCGGTGGAGGACTTTGCCTTCGTCGACGCGCCGCAGCGCCGCGCCATCGCCGACGGCTACGACCTGCTGGGTGAACTCGGCGCTGTGGACGATGACCGACAGCTCACCGACACCGGCAAGGCCTTGTCGCGCCTGCCGCTGGACCCACGCGTGGGCCGCATGATCCTGGCCGCGCGCGACCAGGGCGCGCTCGACGAGGTGCTGGTGATCGCCGCCGCGCTCAGCGTGCAGGACGTGCGCGACCGCCCGATCGACAAGCAGGCCCAGGCCGACCAGGCGCACGCGAAGTTCGACGACGAGAAGAGCGAGTTCAGCGGCACGCTCAAGCTCTGGAAGTGGCTCGACGACAGCCGCGGCGGCCACGGCACCGACCACAAGCTCAGCCACCGCCAGTACGAGAATCTGCTGCGCGAGCACTTCATCAACGTGCGCCGCGTGCGCGAATGGCGCGACACGCACAACCAGCTGCACACCGTGGTGAGCGAGCAGGGCTGGCGGCTCAACACCGCGCCTGCCAGCTACGAGCAGCTGCACTGCGCCATGCTCGCCGGCCTGCTGGGCAACATCGGCGTCAAGAACGAAACGGAAGACTGGTACCTGGGCGCGCGCGGCATCAAGTTCCACCGCCACCCGGGCGCGAACCTCAGCAAGAAGCCCGGGCGCTGGATCGTCTGTGCCGAACTGGTGGAAACCGCGCGCCTGTTCGGCCGCGGCATCGCCAACATCGAACCCGGCTGGGTGGAGCGCGTGGGCGCGCACCTGCTCAAGAAGCAGCTGCTCGACCCGCACTGGGAAAAGAAGGCCGCGCGCGTGTCGGCGCTGGAGCGCGCCACGCTCTACGGCCTGGTGCTCTACAGCAACCGCCGCGCCGACTACAGCCGCGTGGACCCGGTGGGCGCGCGCGAAATCTTCATCCGCGAAGCGCTGGTGCATGGCGAGTGGGACACGAAGCTGCCCTTCCTGGCCGTCAACCAGAAGCTGGTGCGGCAGGTGATGGAACTCGAACACAAGTCGCGCCGGCAGGACGTGCTGGTGGACGACGAGGTCATCTACGCCTGGTACGACGAGCAGATCCCCGCTGATGTGAGCAGTGGCGTGGCCTTCGAGCGCTGGTACGGCCAGGCGCTGCGCGAGAACCCGAAGCTGCTGTTCCTCACGCGCGAAGACCTCATGCGCCACGAGGCCGCGGGCATCACCGCCCAGGCCTTTCCGCGCACGGTGCGCCTGGGCGGCGTGGACTGCGCGGCCACCTACCTGCACGAACCCGGCGACCCGCGCGACGGCCTCTCGGTCACGGTGCCGATCTACGCGCTCAACCAGGTGAACGACGAGCGCTGCGACTGGCTGGTGCCCGGCATGCTCAAAGACAAGGTGCTGGCCCTGCTCAAGACTTTGCACCAGCGCCCGCGCTCGCGCCTGGTGCCGCTGCCCGCCACCGCCGAGCGCTTCACCGAGGCGCTGAGTGCGCCCGAGGTGTTCGGCCAGGGCGCGCTGGTGGACGCGGTGCTCAAGCTCGTGCGCGCCGCCACGCAGCTCGACATCGTGCGCAACGACATCAAGGCCGACCAGCTGCCGCCGCACCTGTTCATGCACCTGCGCGTGGTGGACGAGCACGGCCGCCAGCTGGGGCAGGGCCGGCACCTCGCGGCGTTGAAGGCCGAGCTGGGTGCGCAGGCGCGCGGGGCGTTCCAGGCGCTGGCGGCGCTGAAGGTGACGGCTGCACCGCCGGCACCCGCAACGGCCAAGACCGACAACCTGGCGGTGCGCGTGGCCAAGGCCGCGCCCGCGCCGGTCGCACCCGCGGTGGACGCGTCGCAGCGCCACACCCGATGGGACTTCGGCGAGCTGCCCGAGCTGCTCGAAATCCGCCGCGGCGGCCAGACGCTGATCGGCTTCCCCGCGCTGGTGGACGACGGCGATGCCGTGCGCATCGAGGTGTTCGACGAGCCCGACCTCGCGCAGGCGCGCCACCGCGAAGGCCTGCGCCGCCTGTTCGCGCTGCAGATCAAGGACGCGATCAAGTACCTGGAGAAGAACATCCCCGGCCTGCAGGGCATGGGCGCGGCCGTCATGGGCGTGGACAAGGAGCGCGGCGGCGGCACGCTGGAGGAGCTGCGCACGCAGATCATCGACCTCGCGCTGGACCGCGGCTTCCTGCTCGACCCGCTGCCCACCGACGCCAAGGCCTTCGACCAGCGCGTGGCCGATGGCCGCGGGCGCCTGAACCTCATCGCGGCCGAAATCGCGCGCAGCGCGGGCGCCGTGCTCACCGAGTTCGCGGCCGCGCAACGCAAGCTCAAGGACGCCAAGCCCCCGGCCGACGTGGCGAGCGACATCGCGCAGCAACTGCAGCGCCTGGTGGGCAAACGTTTCCTGGCCGAGACGCCTCACGCGCAGCTGCAGCATCTGCCGCGCTACCTGAAGGCGGTGCAACTGCGGCTGGACAAGCTGCGCGCCGACCCCGCGCGCGACGCCGCGCGTCTGGCCGAGCTGCGCCCGCAAGAGCAGCGCTTCTGGCGCCTGGTGGCCGAACGCAAGGGCGTGCAGGACGCGCGCCTGCAGGAGCTGCGCTGGCTGCTCGAAGAGCTGCGTGTGAGCTTCTTCGCGCAGGAGCTGCGCACGCCGCAGCCGGTGAGCCTGAAACGGCTGGAGAAAGCCTGGACTCAGATCAACGCTTGAGCCCAGGCCGACGCGCGATCAGCGCGCGCGAACCACGCGGCCCTGCGTCACGCCCAGCGGGGCGAGTTTGGCCAGCACGGTCTGTGCGTCCTGCTCGCTCGCGAACTGGTTGATGCGGACCTCGAAGCCGCTGCCCAGCGACTGCGCGCGCGCCGGGTAGCCGGCGGCCTGCAGGCGGTCGCGCAGCTCGTTGGCCTGCGTGCCACCCAGGCCGCTGGCGGCCACCAGGCGCCACGCGCCACCCTGCAGCAGCACGCCGCTGCCGGGCTTCATCTCGGCCTGGCCGATGAACTTGGCCA
>VFQQ010003196.1_pt1 | contig 16385 bp, 9 predicted proteins | sample 3512341 | NCBI WGS metagenome assembly VFQQ01 (sample SAMN10412373, study PRJNA504923) | tailings metagenome | isolation source: Relicate 2 Philex TSF1 revegetated site | place: Philippines: Tuba, Benguet | collected 2017-08-29 | reverse complement strand
TGATGCGGACGTTGGCGAAGGTGCCGCGGGTCATGATGCGGTCGTTGCCGCGGCGCGAGCCGTAGGAGTTGAAGTCCTCGAACGCGACGCCGTGCTCGAGCAGGAACTTGCCCGCGGGCGAGGTCTTCTTGATCGCGCCGGCGGGCGAGATGTGGTCGGTCGTGACGGAGTCGCCGAAGATGCCGAGCGCCCGCGCGCCGCGGATCTCGGCGATCGTGCCGGGGGACATCGAGAAGTTGGTGAAGAACGGCGGCTCCTGGATGTAGGTCGAGCTCGCGTCGAAGGAGTAGACGTTGCCCGTGGTGGACGGAATCTCGTTCCACTTCGGGTTCTGCGCGGCGAAATCCGTGTAGAGCTTCCGGAACACCTCTGGCTTGAGCGCGGCCTGCATGTGGTCGCGGACTTCCTGGATGGTCGGCCAGATGTCCTTGAGGAAAACGGGCTGCCCGTCCGCGCCGGTGCCGATGGCCTCGGTGGAAAGGTCGATGTCGGCGCGGCCGGCGAGCGCGAAGGCGACGACGAGCGGCGGCGACATGAGGAAGTTGGCCTTGATGTTCTGGTGGACGCGCGCCTCGAAGTTGCGGTTGCCCGAGAGCACGGAGGCGGCGACGAGGTCGTTCTTCACGACGGCCTCCTCGATCGCGGGATTGAGCGGGCCGGAGTTGCCGATGCAAGTCGTGCAGCCGTAGCCGACGGTCTGGAAACCGAGCTGGTCGAGATACGGCGTGAGGCCGGTCTTGTTGAGGTAATCGGTGACGACGCGCGAGCCGGGGGCGAGCGACGACTTCACGAGCGGGTTGGGCTTGAGGCCCTTGGCGACGGCCTTCTTCGCGACGAGGCCGGCGGCCAGCATCACGCTCGGGTTCGAGGTGTTGGTGCAGCTCGTGATCGCGGCGATGAGGACGGAGCCGTGGCCGAGCTTGGTGCCGTTGACCTCGGCCTTCACGGTGGAGAACTCCTCGGCCTTCTTGCCAAAGCCGTTTTCGGTGACGGGCTTTGAGAAGGAGCCGACGAAGTTTTCCTTGAGCTTGTTCAGCTCGATGCGGTCCTGCGGGCGCTTCGGGCCGGCGACGGACGGGACAACGGTCGAGAGGTCGAGCTCGACGACCTGCGAGTAATCGATCTGGCCCTTCTGCGGCATGCCCCAGAGGCCCTGCGCTTGGTAGTAGGCTTCGTAGGTGGCGACGAGCGACTCGTCGCGGCCGGTGGCGCGGAGGTAGTTGGAGCACTCGGCGTCGATCGGGAAGAAGCCCATCGTGGCGCCGTATTCGGGGGCCATGTTGGCGATGGTGGCCCGGTCGACGACCGGCAGCGCGGCGGCGCCGGGGCCGAAGAATTCCACGAATTTGCCGACGACCTTCGTCTTGCGCATGAGCTGCGTGACAGTGAGCGCGAGGTCGGTGGCGGTGACGCCCTCGCGGAGCGAGCCCGTGAGGTGCACGCCGACGACGTCGGGCGTGAGGAAGTAGACCGGCTGGCCGAGCATGCCCGCCTCGGCCTCGATGCCGCCGACGCCCCAGCCGACGATGCCGATGCCGTTGATCATCGTCGTGTGCGAGTCGGTGCCGACGAGCGTGTCGGGGTAGAAAATCTCAGATTCGGAATTTGAAATTTGAGATTTCGTGGAGAGCACGCCCTTGGCGAGATACTCGAGGTTGACCTGGTGGACGATGCCGATGCCCGGGGGCACGACCTTGAAGGTGTCGAAGGCCTGCATGCCCCACTTGAGGAACTGGTAGCGCTCGCGGTTGCGCGAGAACTCGAGGTCGAGGTTCTTCTGCAACGCGTCGGCCGAGCCCGCGAAGTCCACCTGCACCGAGTGGTCGACGACGAGGTCGACGGGCACGAGCGGCTCGATGATCTTCGGGTTCTTGCCCATCTTCGCGACGGCCGAGCGCATGGCGGCGAGGTCGACGAGCAGCGGCACGCCCGTGAAGTCCTGCAGGACGATGCGCGCGACGACGAAGGGGATCTCGGCGGTGCGGGCCTCGTTCGGTTTCCAATTCGCGAGCTCCCGGACGTTGGACTCGAGCACGCGCTTGCCGTCGCAATTGCGCAGCACGGCCTCGAGGACGAGGCGGATGCTCACGGGCAGGCGCGAGACGTTGAAGCCGGCCTTCTCGAGGGCGGGCAGCGAGTAGAACTTCTTGCCGCCGGCGAAGGACTGGAGGGTGTTGAACGGGTTCGGGAGGGAGCTCATGTGAAATTCAAAGTATCAAGTATCAGGTAACAAGTATCAGGATGAAGCAGCCGGAGCGCGAAGAGTCGCTCTTGTTACTTGATCCTTGGCCCTTGTTACTTCTTGGCCGCGGTGGCGATTCAGCCCGCCAGGGCCGCCTTCACCGCGGCGAAGTTCGGGAGATCCTTCGGCGTCGGGGTCTGCTCGGCGTATTTGATCACGCCGTCCTGTCCGATGACGAAGGCCGCGCGGGCCGCGGTGTCGCCGACGCCGGCGAGGTTCGGGAACACGACATCGTAGGCCTTGGTCGTGGTCTTGTTGAGGTCGGAGAGGAGCGGGACGCTGATGTGGTTCGCCTTGGCCCAGGCTTCCTGCGCGAAGGGGCTGTCGACGCTGATGCCGTAGACGGCGGCGCCGAGGCCGGCGTAGGCGGAGAGGCCGCCCGACACGTCGCACATCTCCTGCGTGCACACGCCGGTGAAGGCCAGGGGGAAGAACAGGAGCACGACCGGCTGCTTGCCGAAGTGGTCGCTGAGCTTGATGTCCTTGAGACCTTCCGCGGTCTTGGTCTTGAGGGTGAAATCGGGGGCGTTGGTGCCGACGGCGAGGGCCATGGTGAGGGAGGTGTTGAGGTTGGTTTTTCGCGGGGGATTCCGCGGCGAAAAGAGGGCCCAAGGTAGAGCCGCGCGCAAGGACGCGGCAACCCCCTTTTCGCGGTATGAGCCCGCTTACTTTTTTCGCAGCGAAACCCATTAGCGCGGATGTAGGGCGGGGTCTCCCGACCCCGCCGCGATCGCAATCAGACATGCGCTTCCCTTACCGCGAGCGAACGATGGCGGGGTCGGGAGACCCCGCCCTACATCCGCCTTGTCCGCCCCACTGCGCTCTTGCCCCCCGCCCCGCCCCGGCCGTTAACTCGCCGCCCAAACATGAGCGACATCCTCACTGACCTGCAGTGGCGCGGCCTCCTGGCCGATTGCACCGATCTCGCCGGCCTGCGGCAGCGGCTGGCGACCGGCCGGCCCATCACGGTCTATTGCGGCTTCGATCCCACCGGCGACTCGCTCCACGTCGGCCACCTCATGGGCCAGCTCACGCTCGCCCGCTTCCAGCGCGCGGGCCACCACCCCATCGCGCTCGCCGGCGGCGCCACCGGCATGGTCGGCGACCCCTCCGGCCGCTCGGCCGAGCGCAACCTCCTCACCCGCGAGCAACTCTCCCACAACATCGCCTGCATCAAGGCCCAGCTCTCGCGCCTCCTCGACTTCACGGCCCCCGCCAACCCCGCGCGCCTCGTCGACAACGCCGACTGGATCGCGCCGTTCAGCTACCTCGAGTTCCTCCGCGACGTCGGAAAGCATTTTTCGCTCAACGTCATGCTCGCGAAGGACTCCGTCCGCTCCCGCCTGGAGGGCGACGGCGGCATCAGCTACACCGAGTTCAGCTACCAGCTCCTGCAGGCCTACGACTTCTACCACCTCCGGAAAAACCACGACTGCGAGCTCCAGATCGGCGGCTCGGACCAGTGGGGCAACTTCACCGCCGGCACCGACCTCATCCGCAAGAAGCTCGGCCCCGACGCCACGGCCTGGGGCTGGACCTTCCCGCTCATCACCAAGAGCGACGGCACCAAGTTCGGCAAGACCGCCAGCGGCGCCGTCTGGCTCGATCCGCAGCAGACCAGCCCGTATCGCTTCTACCAGTTCTTCGTGAACACCGAGGACGCGAAGGTCTGCGAATACCTCCGCAAGTTCACCTTCCTCACCCGCGAGCAAATCGAGCCGCTCGAAGCCGCGCACGCCGCCAACCCCGGCGCCCGCGAGGCCCACCGAGCCCTCGCGCGCGAAGTCACCCAGCTCGTTCACGGCCCCGACGCCCTCGCCGCCGCGCTCAAGGCCAGCGAGATCCTCTTCGGCGGTTCCCTCGACGGCGTGACCGAGGCGATCTTCCGCGACGTCGTCGGCGAAGTCCCGACGAAGGACCTCGAACGCGCGAAGCTCGACGGCGCCGGAGCGGCCATCGCCGACCTCGTCGTCCACGCCGGCCTCGAACCTTCGAAAGGCGCCGCCCGCAAATCCCTCGAATCCGGCGGCATCTACCTGAACAACGTCCGCGTCGACCCCACGCGCACCGTCACGAGCGCCGACCTGCTCTTCGGCCAGCACCTCCTCCTCCGCAAAGGCAAACGCACCTACGCCGTGCTCACGGCGCAGTGAGCCGGCCAAACGCCGCCGCCTCGCCGTAGGTTGCGCGCTTGCGCGCAACACGAACCCGCGAACCGCCACGGACATCCGAGTGGCCCACCATCGCGCCCCCCACCCACCCACCGCCCCACCGCCGAGCGCCCCTCCGGTGTAGCAGCCGTCGTAAGACGGCTGTCCTATTCTCCCGCAGGCGAAATCCCCACCACCCCCAGCCGACTTACGTCGGCTGCTACGAATACTAATCCGATTCCGTCTCTCACCCGGCGAACTGACGCGCCGCCCCGCTCACGCCAGCGGCGGCACGCCCTGTTCCTCGAACTCGAGTTCGAAACCGCCGAGCCACTTCGCCAGCAGGTTGTAGACGAGGGCGCCGAGCACGCCGGTGATGAAGCCCATGCCGGCGTAGAACACCGGCATCAGCACCATGAACCCGACACCGACGCCGAAGAAGAACGGCATCGGCGGCGCGTCGCCCCCGGCGCCGGCCGAAGCGAAGGCGCCGAGGCTCATGAAGAGCACCATGAACGGAATGAAGATCAGGCCCATGGCCCCGTAGAGTCCGGCGAGCAGCTTGCCCGCTTGCAGCGGTTCGACGCGTTTCAGCTTCAGTTTCATGCCGCGCAGCTTGGCGACTCAGGCGGTGCGTGTCGGCAAGAAATCGCCGCCGTGCGACATCACGTCAGCGCGCTGACCGATGCATTGGGAAGTAATACCAAAAAGCAGTGGCGACGTCTGAGGTAGGGCGGGACCGCTGGGCCCGCCGCGTGGGTGGAATCACGTTCCCGGCGGGCCCAGCGGTCCCGCCCTACCTCCACGCATCGAGGCCACCATTCACCCCAACCCCAACTCGCGCAACGTGGCCGCGCGCGACTCGGCTTCGAGGGCAGCGTAGGTTTCGTTCGGGTCGATGATCTTGCGGCCGAGCACCTCCTCCAACTTCGCCTGCGTGTAGGTCGGGCGCGCGTGGGCGGTCGATTGCGTGCCGTATTGCTGGAGGTTCGACGCGAAGATGCCGGCGGCGCTGATCGGCAGGAAATCCTCGTAGCGCAGCCCCTCGACCGTCACGAAGCCGGCGCGCGCCAGCGCCACGAGATCGCGCGCGGGCAACTTGCCCGCCTTCGCCGCGGCGCGACCGGCGTCGGTCGCCGCGAAACGTGCATGGACCAGCCCCTGCTCCACGAGCTCGAGCAGCGTGCGGGGAAACGAGGCGAACGCGTCGGCGGCGAGTTTCTCGTAGGCGACGAAATCCTTCTTCGCGAGGCCGGGATGCTGCTCCTTCGCGGCATCGGCCGCGGCGAGACAACGGTCGTAGAGCGCGCGACCCTTGGGCGTCGTGGCGTAGAAACGCTGCTCGATCTCGCCGAAGCGGGCGGTGTGCGTCGCCGCCACCTCGGTGCCGTCGGCGTTGACGAACACCACGGGCTCCGTGAGCGCCTTGTAGGAATCCTGCCGCAGCAGCACGGGCACGTTCGTCGGCGGGCCCTCGGTCGAGTCCTTGAAGCCAGAATGCTTGTGGCGCGAGAGGTTGAGGTCGTCCTGCTTCAGGCGCTGGGCGAGCGCGTCGACGTGGACGGAGATCGCGTCCTCCGGCAGATCGGCGGGCGCAAGGGCGGCGAGTTTCGCCGGGCTGAGGTGACGGAAATGCAACCGCAGGTAATCGCGGTCGGCCTGCACCGCGAAATGCCCGAGGGCGATCGTCGCGTGGAGGCGGAAGCCGGCCTCGCCGAGCTCGCCGAGGCAGAACTTCATCGCCGAGGTGTAGAGGTCCATCCAGAGCGTGTTCGGCGTGAGGTGGTTCAGGTGGTGCGAGTCGAAGCACGCGATGTCGGCCGCGATCTTGAACCCGGCCTTGCTCAGCTCGGTGTAGAGCGCGTGGTCGCGCGCGCGGCCGGTCCACTTGAAGATGCGCTCCGTCGCCTCGCGGATCAGCGCGTCGGCGTCGGCGGAGCTGAGTCCGCCGTCGCGTTCGCCCTGTTCGATCAGGCGCTTTGCCGCGGCGGAAAACACCTGCCGCCCCGCCAGCGCCGCCTCGATGCGGGCGCGCGTGGCCGGGTCGAACCAGTCCGTCATCAGCAACGACGTGAAGACCCGGTGCTCCGGTTGCAGCCGCGAGCGGAAGGCGGTGGCGATGATCGGCTGACTCTTCGCGCCGACGTTGGTCATGTCGTAGAACGCATGGGGTTCCAGGGCGAACTGGGCGAAGAAGCGCGCGATCCAGCGGTATTCGTCCGGCCGCCCGATGCGGATGGCGCCGTGGCGTTCGCCGCTCGCCTGCTCGAGCTGTTCCGGTGAGACCGTGAAACCCGGCCACAGCGCGCCGAGGAGGGCGACGAGGTGTTCGTTGACGACGCGATTGACGAGGAGCGACTTGTCGTAGAGCGGCACCTCGCGCCCGAACATGCGGGAGAGCTCGGCGAAAAGCCGGTGTTGCAGGGCAAGTTTGTCGGCGTGGACGGCGGCCATGGCGTGGGAAACGGCGAGGAAACCCGCCGCCCCGCGAAACGCAACCGCAGCCCGCCCGGCGCGCACGCTTGCAGCCCGGCCGCCGGCCGGCGTCAGCGGCCCTAATCAGGCCCGTGCTCCGGTTCATCTGCGCAATCGCTCACTCGCACGGGCTCGCCCCAAGTGCCGCCGCGCTCAAACGCGGCGACGGTTCACAGCATCGAGGCTCGCGCCATGGTCTGGCGCATTCGCCCGCGACGTAGGGCGAACCCTCCGGGTGAGCCGCGGCCCGGCCGGACGCCCTGCCCCACCCTTAGTCCATGAACAACACTCCCCCACCCGCACCCACCTCCGCCCCCACCCCCGCGCATCCCGACTCAACCGCCCCTCCGCAAAGCGCCCCTCCGCCCGCACCGCCCACACAATGACACTTAATAAGTGTCATCTTCGACCCCGTCCCTGCCCTCTGAAATGACACTTATTAAGTGTCATTCGGTTCGGCGCTGACGGCGGTCGAGGTGGAGCGGGCGCGCGCGGGTGTGGGGCGGGCGCGGGTGGGCGCGGTCAGGCGGTGGTCGTGAACTTCAGGCCGACGATGCCGGCGACGATGAGCACCATGCAGACGAGACGCGCCGCGGTGGCGGGTTCCTTGAACAGGATGATGCCCGCGATCGCCGTGCCCACGGCGCCGATGCCGGTCCAGATCGCGTAGCTGGTGCCGAGCGGCAGCCCCTTCACGGCCTGCGCCAGGCACCAGAAACTCGCGAGCATGAGCAGCACGGTGACGACGCTCGGCCGGAGTTTCGAGAAACCCTCCGTGTATTTGAGCCCGACGGCCCAAGCGATCTCGAGCACGCCGGCGATGATGAGCCAGATCCAAGGCATGGGAACTAACCCCTTCGCAAACTCGCGAAATAGTCGAGCAACAACGCGTGGACGAAACGATAGCCGAAGCCGACTTTCTGCAGCAGCGCCATGTTCGCCGCTTGATCGAGAAATTCCTCGACGCGCGGCGGCAGGCCCCCGCTTCGCCGCAACAGCCATCGCAGCGTTCCATGCTGCAGGCCGTTGAAGCCGCCGAAGCGGAAAAACGCCACCAACCCGAAACCCAGCGCGACCGCCAGCGAGGGCAACACCACCCGACTCCACACCGCGGAGTCCTGGGTGCTCTGCGCCAGCACCACGCCGCCCGGGATGAGCATCAGCCCAAAGCCCAGGGCCAAGGCCACGAGCGGCACGCGCAGCCAAAACCAGACCCCCGACCGCCGGCCGCGCTCGGGATTGACCATGCCAGACACGAAGCCGCCGAACACCCCGACGAACATCGCGACCGCCACGAGGATCAGCATCAAGACGACACCCGTCTCGTCCCAGTGCCACGCCAACCCGCACAACTGCACCACGAACGACACCGCCGCCACGCCGGCGCAAACGGCGAAGATGCGGCTCGATTTCCATAGGCGCCGCACCAGCGGCACCGCGACCGCCGCTCCCAGCCCCAGTCCCACATAGAACTCCGTCGCGAGGAAACTGCTCACCATCGCGGCCACGCCGTCCGAGATCGAAAACGTGATCACCACCGCAATGAACGCCAAGGCGACGAGCAAGTTGAGTCCGACGAGCCCGATCCCAAACCGCTCCACGGCCAGCCGCCACGACCACCGCAGCGTGTCGCTCGGCTTGATATCGAGGGAGCGCACATCCACCGCCGAGCAGAAGGCGAACGCCGCCATCAACAGGTAAAGCAACCCTCGGCCGAAGAGGGAGCGGGCGTCCTTGCCGGGGATCTCGAGCGATTGGGTCACCGCAAGCCACCCACCGCCGATCGCGACGAAGCTGACGAGCAGCGTCCAGAAGCGCCGCGACCCGCGGCTCGCCGCCGCCCCGCTTGAGCGCAGGAATCCGTAGTCGACCGCGCCAAAGACGAGCCCGGTGGCGAGCACCAGCAGCGCACACGCGGTGCGCGCCGCCCCCGACATCGGCCAAACGAGCAGCGGCAGCGCCAGCACCGCCGCCCCGAGCAGCCGCGTCAGCATCATGTAACCCAGCTGGCTCCGCGGCCCGGGCAGCCAGCTCGGCTGCAGGTGCTCCAGCGCGAAGAGCGTGAGATCGTTCTCCTTCATGCGTCGAGCCAGCCACGCCAGCCAAGCCGTGATGCGCTCCGGCGAGTGCGCCATGCCGGCCTTGCCGCGCCGGTTCAACATCGCCGTGACGTAGGCGCCGAAGAGCCGGCGGCGAACCTCCTCCGGGTTCTGCCGGCCCATGAACGGCGCCGTCGTGCCCGCCGGCACATCGCGCCACGCCATCGTCATCACGCTCAACAGCAACGGACTTCGCGCCAGCTCGCGCAGCGCCTCGTCCTGCTCGAGCGCGACGTTGAGCGAATCAAGCCGCGGCCCGGCGGCGCGGAAATAGTTCTGCACCTGCTCCGCCGTCAGCGGCTGCAGGCAGATCGCGGAGCGCAGCCGCAGTTTCGCCGGCAACGCGCTGTATTCGGCGACACGACAGGTGACCGCCAGCCCGGGCGGATGAAACTGCTCCTCGAACGCATTGATCGCCGCCACGCAGGCCGCGCGGCGTTCCGTCGCGACCTCGTCGAGACCGTCGAGCGCCAGCATCAACCGGCCGTTCTCCAGCCAGTCCAGCGCCACGCGCTTCGGCACTTGGTAGCGCATGCCCAGCTCCGCCACGATCCAATCCGCCAGCCGCGCCTGCTCGCCGCGCCACGTCGAGAGCGCCAGCACGACCGGCGCCGGCTCCGCCGCTGAAGCTCGCGCGCGCGCAATCAAGTTGCGGGTCAGCTCAAGCACCGTCGTGGTCTTCCCTGCCCCTGGCTCGCCCAGCACCAGCAGCGTGTTCTGCGCCGCCTGGAAGACGCCGGTGATCGAATCTCCGCCACCCAGCGTGCGGATCGGCCGGTCCGGCGCCACCACGATGCGATCCCACGGGTGGAGGACGGCGTCTTCACGCCAATCGAGCCCGAGTTCTTGACGCGCCCGATGATGGAGCGATGCCTCGAGCACGCCCTTGATCCAATCCTGCTCCACCCGGTCGAGCAACCGCCGGATGTTCGCGCGGTCGACGTCCGTCACCGCCGCACGCTCGGGAGGCGCCGCCTCCCCGCGCTCCACGCTGACCCACCGCGCCGCCACCCAATTGTGCAGGTCGGCCGTGGCGCTGGCGGCGAGCTCCACCGGACCACCCACCTCCTTCACCGTGTGCGCGCGCATCAAGTCCTGCTTGAACGCGCGCAACTTGGCCGCCAGCGCCGGATCCTCATCGGTGTGCGCGGCACTGCCGGCGTCGTCGCGCATGAAGTAGATGAAGCACGGCAACCCGAGTTGCCGCGCGCGGCGATACTCCGCCTCCGTGATCCCGGAGCCGTAGCGATGCCCGATGATTCCGACGAACAGCTCGCACAGGTCCACCTGATCGATCGACGCGTCGTGCGTGTCGGCCGGTCGGTTGCCGAAAAATTCCATCCCCACGAACCGCATCTCCTCCATCCGATGGAGCGCCTCCAGCATGGCCTTCCGCTCCGCCTGGAGATCGAGCCAAGTCGAACTGACGAAAACGCGGTAGAGCGGTCGCGCGCGCCGAAGCGGCGAGCCGGGGCTGGCTCCTGCCGGGTCGTGGACGGGGTCGGGCACGCACGGAGGCTAGGCGGCCTCGCTGTCCGATAAAGTCATTTCGCGCCCCTCCCCGCCTCGCCAACTCTTGTTACTTGATCCTTGTGACTTGTAACTTGCTCGCGGCGCGACGCCGCGCCGCGAGCCTACTCCTTTCGGCTTAGCCGCGAGGCTCAAGCTCTGCACAGCCAAGGGCAACAGCTGCACAGAGCCGCAGGCGGACGCGGGCTACACTGGCGCAAACTCCACCCCGCGCCTTCCGGCGGCTCCCGCCGCCTCCGGGCGCCCGCCACCATGCCCGCCATCGCCCGACCCAAACCCTTCCTGCAGCCGGAATACTGCAAGGGCTGCCTCCGCTGCATCGACGCGTGCCCGAAGCACTGCATCACGCCCGGCCACGAGATCAACCCCGCCACCGGCCTCATCCCGGTCGAGCTCAACCTCGACGCCTGCAACGGCTGCACGCTCTGCATGCAGGCCTGCCCGGAGCCCTTCGGCCTGCGGCCCGAAACCGAGCGTTGCGGCGACGACTGCACCTGCCGCGCCAGCGAGGACTTCGACCTCCAGGATCCCGCGAAACTCTTCGGCCCGAAACCCGTCACCATCGAACCGGCCGGCGACGAACCCGATGTCCGCATCGAGCTCCCCGCCTGCGAGCCGCTCGTGTTGAAGGGCAACTACGCCTGTGCGATCGGCGCCCTCCTCGCCGGTTGCCGCCATGTGTTTGGCTACCCGATCACGCCCTCCACCGAGGGCGCCGAACTCATGGCCAAGATTCTCCCGAAGCTCGACGGCGCCTTCGTCCAGGCCGTCTCCGAGACCGCCGCCGTCAACATGATGTATGGCGCGAGCGGCGGCGGCGTGCCGTGCATGACCTTCACCTCCGGCCCGGGCTTCTCGCTCATGCTCGAGGGCGTCAGCTACATGATCGGCGCGGAACTCCCCGGCGTCTTCGTCAACGTCATGCGCGGCGGCCCCGGCCTCGGCAACCTCGGGCCCGAGCAGGCCGACATCAAGCTCGCCTGCCGCGGCCTCGGCCACGGCAACACCCACGCCATCGTCCTCGCCCCCGGCACGCCGCAGGAGATGCTCGACCTCGCGATCGACGCCTTCGCGCTGTCGTTCCGCTACCGCATCCCGGTCGTCATCCTCGGCGACGGCTACCTCGGCCAGATGACGGGCGTCGTGAAACTCCCGCGCACGATGACGCGCCGCGGCAAACCGGCCTGGGCCGTCACCGGCGACCGCGGCCACCGCCACAATCTCATCTCCTCGATCCAGCTCCTCGAGACCGACCTCGAGAAGCACAACGAGCACCTCAACCGCAAATACGCGCTCATCTCCGAGCAGGAGCAGCGCGCCGACCTCTACAAGTGCGACGACGCCGACACGATCGTCGTCGCCTGCAACACGCCCGCGCGCATGGCCAAGGGCGCCGTCGAGGCCGCCCGCCGCCAAGGCCTGAAGGTCGGTCTCTTCCGCCCGATCACGCTCTGGCCCTTCCCCACCCGCGCGCTCGCCGACCTGCTCCCGCAGGCCAAGCGCCTCGTCGTCGTCGAGGCCGGCGCGGGCCAGCTCGAGGACGAACTTCGCCTCGCGCTCAGTCACGCCGGCTACACGCCGCCGCGCCTTGAACACGTCCGCCGCCACGGCGGCATCCTTCCCTCCCAAAACGAAATCCTCAACCAGCTCCTCGCGGGCTCGGAGGTGCGGTCATGAGTGGTGTCTTCTACAACGAATTCTCCCGTCACGCCGGCGGCGCCGGCCTCAAGGGCCACAGCACGCACTACTGTCCGGGCTGCGGCCACGGCGTCGTCCATCGCGACATCGCCGAGGTCATCGCCGAACTCGGCGTGCAGGACCGCACGATCTTCATCTCGCCGGTCGGCTGCTCGGTGTTCGCGTATTACTACTTCGACGTCGGCAACTCGCAGGCCGCGCACGGCCGCGCGCCGGCCGTCGCCCTCGGTCACAAGCTCGCGTCGCCCGATTCGCTCGTCATCTCCTACCAAGGCGACGGCGACCTCGCGTCCATCGGCCTCGCCGAGACGATCTCGATCGCGCAGATGGGCCTGCCGCTGACGGTCATCTTCATCAACAACGCCATCTACGGCATGACGGGCGGACAACTGGCCCCGACCTCGCTCGCCGGCCAGAAGACCGCCACGAGCCCCGACGGCCGCACCCGCGCCATGGGCCAGCCGCTCAAGATGGCCGAACTCATCGCCCAGCTCGACGGCCCGATCTACGTCGAACGGGTCGCCCTCTACGACGCCAAGCAGCGCGTGAAGGCCCGCAAGGCGATCAGGAAGGCGTTGCAAAACCAGCTCGAGGGCCGCGGCTATTCGTTCGTCGAAGTCCTCTCCGAGTGCCCGACCCACCTGAAACTCTCGCCTGTCGAGGCCGAGCAGTGGGTGAAGGAAAACATGGAGCCGATCTTCCCGCTCGGCGTGAAGAAGGACCTCAGTCCCACGACCGATCCGTGGTTCCACGGCCCGCGTCCGTCGTTCGAGCCCGAGGAAGTCCTCGGCCTCAGCGGAGCCGAGCCCGCGCTCGCCGCACACGTCCGCACGCCCTGGCCCGCCCACGTCGCCAAGCGCGACCTCTCGTTCAAGTTCGCCGGCTCCGGTGGCGACGGGGCGCAGACCGCCGCGTTGCTGCTCACGCGCGCCGCCATCGAACTCGGCTACGACGCCACGCACATCCCCGCCTACGGCCCCGAGTCGCGCGGCGGCACGAGTTACGCCGACGTCCACGTCGCCGCGGACGAGGTGTTGAACCCCGCCGCACCTGAGCCGGACGTGCTCGTCGCCTTCAACGCGCCGAGCCTCGCCAAGTTCGCCCCGACGGTCGCCGTCGGCGGCACGATCCTCTACGACAGCACGATCATCCCGACGCCGCCCGCCGATCTTCCGCCCGGCCGCACGGTGCTCGCGATCCCGTTCACGAAGATCGCCGCCGACCTCGGCAAGCCGATGGTGAAAAACGTCGTCGCCCTCGGCGCGCTCCAGGCCGCGACGCGCGTCCTGCCTGACGACGCACTGATCGAGACGCTCGCCCACGTCCTCAAGGACAAGGCCGCCGTCCTCCCGCTCAACCGCTCCGCCTTCGCCGCCGGCCTCGCCGCCGTCGCGCCGACTCCCGTCTAGGTGGAACGCGTTGAACCCAACGCGTTCTGCCCCGCCACCGCTCCGCTGATCCGAGCGCGTTGAGGTCAACGCGCTCCCCCTCCAAGCCACGCCACACTCGCAAAAGATGTCCGCCACGCTCACGCCCGCCGCCCCTTCCGCCTTCGTCCACGAGTTCGCCGCCTACGAATTGCTCGAGCGTGCCGGCCTGCATCCGCCGCGTCACGGCGTGCTCGGCGGATTCCTGCCCTTCTCCGCGGGCGAGCCGATCGTGTTGAAAGGTATCGCCGACGAACTCTGGCACAAATCCGAACTCGGCTGCGTGCGCTTCCTGCCCTTCGACGTCGACCGCCTCAACCACGAGGCCGGCGCGATGCTGCTCCGCACGCAGGCCGAGGGCCACGCGTGGGTCGACGCCCTCGTCTGCGAACGCATCGAGATCCAACGCACGCGCGATCTCCCGTCGGAGGCCTTCGTCGCCCTCTCGCGCACCGACGCCGGTTGGGTGATCCTCTGCGGCTTCGGCGGCCTGCAGGCCAACACCCTCGCCGAACTCGCCCCGCCCTGCCGCTGGCCGGTCGACGTCGTCACGCCGGAGCAGGCGCTCGCGGAATTCGAATCGCATCTCCTCGGCCGCACCTGGCTCGGCCGCCTGCGCGACACGCATCCGCTCACCACCCGCGAGGACCTGCTGGAATTTTTCACGTCGCTCTGGCAACTCGCCGCCCTCGCGGCGTCCGAGGGGTTGTCGCTGCTCGAGCTGAATCCCGTCGCGCTCGATCCCGCCGGCCGGCCGCGTCCGCTCGATGCCGTCGGCTCGCGCGCCGCTGCGCCGATCGAACGTCTCGCCCCGCCCGCCGGTTTTCTCGAAGCGCTCCGCCACCCGCGCCGCATCGCGCTCGCCGGCGTGTCGTCGCAACCCGGCGGCGTCGGCCGCACGATCCTCGAAAACCTCGCCCGCTACGAACTTCCGCCCGGCGACCTGGTGTTGATCAAGGCCAGCCCACCTGGAGGGCCGAGCTCCCGCGAGGCCGCGGCTGACTCACGCATCGAGCAACGGCCTCGCAGGAGCTTGGCCCTCCACGAGACCTCGGAGACGACCGCCTCCACCTTCCTCGGCTACCCCTGCATCCCCGACGTCGCCGCCCTGCGCGACGCGCCGGTCGATCTGCTCATCCTCTCGCTGCCCGCCCCCGCGGCGGCCGAGGTGTTGACCGCCCTCATCGCCCAAGGCGGCGGGGCGCGTTGCGTCGCGCTGGTCGCGGGCGGACTCGGCGACGGAGCCGACACCGCCGGACTCGGCGCCAAGCTCACGCAACTCCTCCGCGACACGCGGGCCGCGGGCAAATGGACGCCCGCGATCCTCGGGCCGAATTTCCTCGGACACTGGACGCCCGCGGCGTCGCTCGACACGTCGTTCATCCCGATCGAAAAACTCGCTGCGCCCGCGACGGCGGGCGGCGAACTCACGCTCCTCTCGCAAAGCGGCGCCTTCCTTCTCTGCCGCCGGTCGCGTCAGCCGCAGCTGCGCTTCGGCCTCGGCATCGCGCTCGGCAACCAGATGGACGTCGCGATGGCCGATGTCCTCGCCGCGCTCGCCGACGAACCCGCGCCCGGTCCCGTGGCGTGCTACGTCGAGGGCTTCGGCCCGGGCCAGCTCGCCGCCTTCGCCCAAGCCGCCCGTGCGCTGACGCAACGCGGCGCCCGCGTCCTGTTGCACCGCGCCGGCCGGACCGCGGCCGGACAAGCCGCCGCCGCCAGCCACACCGGGGCGATGGCCGGCGACCTCGCGCTCGAACGCGCGCTGCTCGAACGCAGCGGCGTCGCGTTCTCCGGCACGATCGCGGAATTCGACGCCGCGCTCACCTGGCTCGCCGCGTATCCGCGGCTGCGCACCGGTCCGGTCGCGCTGCTGAGCAACGCCGGCTTCGAGAGCGTGAACGGCTCCGATCTTTTCGACGCGCGGCTCGTGTCCGCCCAGCTCACTCCCGCGGCGGTCGAGGACCTCGGCGGCGTGCTGACGCAGCACCGGCTTGCGGGTCTCGTTGCGCCGCGGTTGCCGCTCGATCTCACGCCGATGGCCGAGGAGCCCGCCTACCTCGCCGCCGCCGATGTGTTGCTGCGCGATGGCGCGGTGCTCGTGGTCGGACTCGTCCCCTTCACGCGCAAGCTCGGCACGCACGGCGACGCCGCGAAGGATTTCGCCGCGAAACTGTCCGCCCTCGCACAGAAGCACGGCAAACCCGTCGCCGTCGCGATCGACGCCGGTGCCGACTACGAGGAGTATCGCGCCGCGTTCATCGCGGAAGGGCTGGCCGTCTTCGACCGTGTGGAGAATGCGCTGCTGGGGTTGAAGCTGCTCTGATCACCCACCGTAGGCAGCGAGCTTGCTCGCGCCCTCCCCCAGCGTAGGCAGCGAGCTCGCTCGCGCCCTCAACTTTCGTCAGCCGACTTACGTCGGCTGCTACGGGGGAAGCGCGAATGCGCGTTTCCTGTAGGTTGCGCGCTGGCGCGCAACTCGGGCCGTGGCGCGCCACACTGACCTGGAGGGCTCGGCTACCGCCGAGCCGGTTGGATCTTCGGGGCGGGAAACAACGTTCGCGGCGCGGCAGTAGCCGCGCCCTCCATGCGAGCGAAGTGGCGCGCAAGCGCGCCACCTACCACCCTGGAGGGCCGAGCTCCGCGAGGCCGCCCGTCCCACCAACCGACGCAACCGCCCCATCACGATTCCCGCCCGCGCCTGTCCCTCGTAGGCAGCGAGCTCGCTCGCGCCCTCAACTTTCGTCAGCCGACTTACGTCGGC
>VFQQ010003195.1_pt1 | contig 16393 bp, 28 predicted proteins | sample 3512341 | NCBI WGS metagenome assembly VFQQ01 (sample SAMN10412373, study PRJNA504923) | tailings metagenome | isolation source: Relicate 2 Philex TSF1 revegetated site | place: Philippines: Tuba, Benguet | collected 2017-08-29 | reverse complement strand
CGCGACACGTAGCTCATGTAGGCGTCCAGGTCGGCGCCGCGGAACGTGGTGCCCAGGCTCTGCGTGATGGGCAACGCCAGCGTGTGCACGCGCACCTGGTAGGGGGGAGGGGTGGGGGGCCGGTGGAGGGCAGTGTTAGGCAGGGCAGGGTTATGACGACCAACAGAGTGCAGGGCAATCGCTCCAGAGTAAGGTAACCATGAACCAGTTGCTGCGCTGCACCCAGTGCCACAAAAGCTGCACACAACCCAGAAGAGGCTGCCTCCGCCCCGCCGCACGCACCCGCCGCTGGCCGTCCACCGTCGAGTAGAGCAGCGCAAACTGGAGGTACACCTCACCCCGCTCCGGCAGCTTCTCCTGTGCGGAGGTTGGAAGGCAGAGTGCAGAAGGAATGATTGGTGGCAGACGGCCAGCCCCTGCTCCACTGCTTCTGAGGATCACCCTGGGTCACCGCTCCATGGCTGCAACTGCCACCTCACCACTGTCCAATGCCACACCAGCAGCTGCCACTGGGCGCTCACCTCGTACATCAGCTTGGCGGCAAATGCGTGGTCGCAGGACAGGGCGGGGAAGTTGAGGTCCGTCTCCACCCGCCTGCAGCAGGCAGTCGGGAGCACATTCAGCACAGCACATTAGGCGGCCAGAAGCCGAGCAACCGACCGGCTGCCGCAGCATGTGAGCGGCGAGTCAAATCCCAGCACCGCCCAGCGCCCCACAGCACCTGTAAAAGGAGCCGATGTATTTCTCCACCGCCAGCCCGCGGCTGCAGCGCAGGCGGCCCACCGCCTCCAGGCCCTGCAGGGCGGCAGCAGCCGGGGGCATTGGGCACCTCCAACTGAGTTGCAGGGAGTACTCTTGTGCACCTGCCAGCCTTGATCACCTCCACATGCAATAAGTTCAAATTTCTCGTCATGTCAAGCCAGTAATTTAAGCCGCATGCAGAAAGCTGTCACCATCGTTATGGCGTGCAGCGGTTGCTCACCTGCGGCCGCACCAGCGACCAGCGCAGGTCGTTGAAGAACTCGTCGCCGTCGAGCGTGGGGGACCAGGGGCACCAGTGGTGCAGCGAGCCGCAGGTGTTGGAGCACAGCACGCCCAGCGTGGCCACGTCCACATAGCCCTGCAGTGGGAAGCGACAAGGGGACAAGGGCACGTTGCAGTGGGCTGGTGCACATGCGCTGGGTGGTGGTGCTGGTGTTGTTGAGTCCACAATGCAACAGCCGGCTTTGCCCCCGCACATCCACATGGCAAGCCGGTGGCCGTGATCCCTGTCCTCCCAGCTGCACTCAGCGCCCACCTGGGTCATGACAAACAGGTCGACGGAGATCTGGTGTTCCGCGGCATCCAGCGCCAGCGCCTGCGCAGGAGGAGCATTGTGGTTGGGCTGATTTCAGTGCGACATCAGCGATGCACATGTGCCTCATGACCACATCATGCTAGCGTCTCACTGCCTTGTGAGCTGCACTCAAACCAAACCAGCCCACCCGCCTCTCATCCCCAGCTGCCTCCCTCCCATACTGCTACTTCCCCCACCTGGTACTCCTTGCTCTCCGGCAGCATGTTGTCCAGGTTGTCGCGGTCGGTGGGCGGCCGACCCACGTCCCGCAGGCGCAGGTGCAGCGCGCCGCGCCGCGGCAGCGAGCACAGGAATGCGTGCAGGCGGCCGCCCTCGCCGCCCTTGAGCGCCTCCACAGTGCTGCACAAGAGGTGGCGCAGGGGCGGCAGGTGGGTTTTGGTGGTGCTTGCAAGCCCACATTGTACGCCGGAGCATTTTAAACTGGTGCTGTGCACAATGTCCAAATCCCCTACCAGCCCCAGCCCTGCTTCAATTTGCCAACGCTTTGATCTGCATCTCCCACCTCTTGAGCGCCGCGCCGCCGCACGTCTCCATGACCTGGGTGTCCTGGAACATGCGGGGGATGGAATCCAGCAGGCTGCCCACCTGCGGAGGGGCAGAAAACGGGCAGGAGTAGTGTACGTGAAGCAGCCATGGCTTTGTTTGGCAGCACAGGCTGAAATTGCAAGCTCAGCCAAAGCCTCGACGCAGCCTGACACGCACCGAAACTTCCCAGCTCCCCGGCTCACCAGCTCCCGCGACTGCTTCAAGTTCACCACCACGTTGCCGGCCAGCGGGCAGTACACGTCGGTGGTGTCGGGCACCACCAGCATGTGCGGCTGCGCCTGGCCGGGCCGCAGGCTGTAAAAGTGGATGGTGGAGTCAAAGGTGGCCACGCACACCTGCGGGGCGGGGCGGGCAGCGACAGGCTGTGCAGTGAGTCTGATGGTGTCTGATGGTGTCTGATGATGACAAGGCGGGGCACAGCTGGGGCAGCCAGAAGTCAGGAAGCACGCAGACGTGCTTCGCAGTAGACCGCTCTGGCAGCTGCAACCGTCCCATGTCTAGCAGTGCGCGCACCTGTGTGCGGTCGCCCCCAGGCAGCTCATCCAGCACGCGGGCGATGGAGGAGCAGATTGCGGCCGTGGCGCCCGATGCTACCGCTGGCTGCAGCGGGGAGAGCCGAGCACAAGGCGCAAGCTGGTCAGGGCAGTACAGCTTTTCTGTCCTCACAGGGCATGCCTAACAAGTCAGGGCCCCGCCACAAGCCACAATGGTTGCAGTGCATACAACCGAAATGCTCGCCACACCCCCTCCTGCCCTGCAGGCCGCACCTGTGAGACGTCGATGAGGAAGAAGTGGGTGGGCGCCATGGGCGGCCGCACCTGGTACTCAGCCGTCACAGTCATCTCCACACTCCTGCAGTGGAGTGGAGGCCAGAGGCAGAAGGAGGTGAAGGCAGCCGTTCGCAGTTGTGTTGCCGAGCAGGATGATGTGGCTGCTGTGTACGGCTGCAATGAACTAATCTGGTATAAACATCAGCAACAAATGTGCAGCATCACAAAAAGCCCGGCCGTCTCTATGCCTGTGCTCACCCCCTGCACAGCTCGGGCCGCTCAAACTTGTCTCGCCGCTCGCCGTCAGGACCAACGTGGCACTGGTACTCTTGCGGCACCTGTGGCACAAGGCAGCTTAGTTTGGCAGTTAGAATTGCAGGCACGCGTGCAAGGTACGACTCATTAAGATGACAAGCAGCCAGCAATTGGAAAGTCTCCTGCCTGTGCCAACCAGCAACGTGTCCTGCACAGAGCCATGCCGCCCACAGACTCGCCTCGGTGTTGGCGCCACAGAAGCAGCACTGCATGCTGCGCCCGCCGTCCACCCAGCGCATGTATGGGTTGACGTACGCCTTGCACGCCTGGCAGCGCACGGGGCCCATCGCCCCAAAGTCGGCCACCTGCGCGGGGGTGAACACAGATGATTTGCTCAAAAGGTTGCAAACGTCGACCATTGTGCAAGCAACAGACACCACAGACCCTTAACCACTCTTGCTGCAAGCAACGGGGCACCAGCCAGCCAGCTGCCAGCCCTTGCTCGCACCTCCACAGGATCATCCCCCGGGTCCTGCAGCGCCAGCGGGTTGATAATCGCCACAAACGGCAGCGAGGCGCCCTTCAGCAGGTCCCCGGTCTGAGGCACCATGTTGAGGGTGGAGCGCAGGAAGCGCGGGCCGCAGGAGCCGCGGTCACGGATGACGATGGGCGCGTCCGCGGCGGGCGGGATGGAGTGCGTGCCCTCCCGCCGCGTCTCAAACACCTGGTAAGGGCGAGCAAACACCGGCGCCTTGCTGTGAGCTACAAAATCAAGAGGTTTTTGACACAGCTGGGCTGCAATGAGAGATGCGATGCTCGGGGACCAAGCTCCCACAGTGCAGCTGTCACGCCTGATGCACCCATGGCCGGCCATCAAGCAAAAGCGCAGTGCCCACCTGGGTGGGGATTGCGTACGGCAGCGGCCGCGGTATCTGCGAGGGGTCAATCTTGCTGGCTGCCTGTGCGGACGGTGCCATGCCCGGCGCCATGCCTGTCGGCATGGGCGGCCGCGGCTGCTGCGGCATGCCTGGCATGGGAGGTGGCATGCCCGGCTGCGGCACACCTCCCGGCATGGGTGGCGGCATGCCAGGCATGCTGCCCATTGGCGGCTGCTGTCCAGGCGGCATCATGCCGGGCATGGGCGGCTGCCCAGGCATGGGTGGCTGCCCCGGAAGCATGCCTGGCTGCTGCTGCATTTGCTGCTGGGGGAACCCAGGCATGGGCGGCCGCAGGCCTGCACAGGGCAGCAACAGGACGCGCTTTGCAAAACCCGCAGGCGGCCTTGCCTCTAACTGGAATTCAAGGGCAAAATTGCAAAGCAATGCCATGCACATCAACGCCACCGACTCACCCTGCTGCGGCATGCCGGGCTGACCAGGCAGGGCACCAGGCTGCCCCGCTCGCTTGGTCGGGCTGGGCGAGGCCATCTGCAGCGCATATGGCGGCGGCGTGCCGTGCGGCTGCTGCTGCGGGCCGTCCTTGCGAGGCGTGCTGAAACCCGGCGCACCCGGCGGCATGGCCCCTGGTGCTGCGCCTGGCTGTGCTCCCAAAGGCGGCACACCAGGGGCACCCATAGCGGGCGGCCGCATGCCTGGTGGATGCTGGCCTGGTAGCGCAGCACCAGGCATGCCTGGTGCGCCCATGGCCGGTGGGCGCGGCGCCAGGCCGCCTGCCGGGCCCGGCATGCCGGGCCGCGGCATGCCAGCTGGGGCGGGCGGCCGCATGGCTGCTGCTGCTGCTGCTGGCTGACCTGCGGGGAGAGCGGGACCTGGGGGCCGCACGCCGCCAGGCGGCATCCCTACGCCTGCCGCTGGCCGGACGCCCGGAGGCGCCCCCATGGGCCGCATGCCAGGTGCTGCCGCAGGTGGGCGCTGCTGCTGCTGCTGCTGCGGGAACCCGGCTGCTGGCGCCCCACCAGGCAGGTAGCCATTGGTAGGGCTCTGCGGCTGCTGCATCGGCATGCCCGGCCGCGCCGGAGCGCCTCCAAAACCAGCACCCGGTGGGCCCATGGGGCGTGGGCCCGGCGGCGCCATGCCTGGCGGCCCTGCGGCACCAGGTGGCCGCATGCCGGGTGCTGCTGCTCCCGGTGGTGCACCACCCAGCTTCATCTGCTGCATCTGGCCAGCCAGCTGCGGCAAGGGGGCTGCGCCAGGCGGCCCAGGCGGCCGCATCCCCGGTGCAGGCCCATTGGCATAAGTGCCCGGCTGGGGCTGGCCTGCATGGGGCGTAGCTGGACGGTGTCAGTTGTGCAGGAAAGGAGTCGGGCAGCCATGCAGCCGTGCGACTGCTGGAAAAGCTGCGGAGCCGCAGGCAGGCAGCGGCAGCGGCGGGTGGGCGGCGGCGGGTGGGGCCAGCCCCTTGGCGCACTGGCGTCGGTGCGGCAGGTGCGATCGGCGTTTCAACATCCAGGCTACGCTCACCTGGCTGCTGCCCAGGCGCGCCGGGCTGCCCGGCCCACTGCTGCTGCGGCTGTTGAGGGTAGCCGTAGCCCTGGGGCGGCTGCATGGTGCCCGAGGGCGTGATCAGGGGCCGGAGCGGCAGGGGAGACGAGCTCTGGAGAGCGCTGCGCGCTGCCTTTTCACTGTGGCAGCGCCCTGAGCGCTCACGGCTGCCCGAGAAGGGCCTGGGCGCGGTGATCTGGCCAGCTTGCGCCCCCGATCGCTTGGCAAGCAACCAAGAGGGCTAAATGCGCCATGCAGGCCAAATGCGGGAGCCCAGGCTCGCTTCTCAGCGTCAACGCAGCACTGCACAGCCCCGATCGCGCCCCAGGACCCAGCCCAGCAGCCGCCCAGCCGTCAGCAGCCCGCGGCAGCGCAGGAGGCGTCCTTCCAGCAGGCAGCGGAGGCACTATGGCGCACCAGAGCGAATACGACTTCTTGTTCAAGGTGGGGGCGGCCTCCCGGCAGCCGGTGGGCCCACCAGCAACCACGCGCCACCAAAACTGCTCCTCCCGCCCGCCTCCAGCCCTCACGAGCCCCCACACCTGCTCCCACACGCAGCTGCTACTGATCGGCGACTCGGGAGTGGGCAAGTCGTGCCTGCTGCTGCGGTTCGCGGTGAGCTGCCGCCGCTCGCCGCCTGTGCGCACGCTTGCGCCTGCCGCGCGGCCAGCCACGCTCGCCCTGCCGGCTGCCCGACTGCTCCCCGCCTGCCACATGTGTGCAGGATGACACATACACGGAGAGCTACATCTCCACCATCGGCGTGGACTTTGTGAGCAGGGCGGAGGAGGGCGAGAGCCGGAGGGGCACCCTGCCATGAGGGGCCGCCACGCCTCGAGGGCCTTTGCTGTCGTCATTCAGGCGGCCTTTGCTATTGTGCCTGCAACGTGTACTGCTGCAACGTCCCTGTTGCCTGCAGAAAATCCGGACGGTGGAGCTGGACGGCAAGGTCATCAAGCTGCAGATTGTGAGCAGCGGCAGTGGTGGCATGTGGCGCGGCCTGGCGGCTCGGCCAGCAGCCTGCAGTGGTCAGGCATGGCTGCTGGGTTGCACATGTGCTGCAGTTCCGCTCGCTACCGCCAAACCGCGGCTGTGTTATCTGCTGCTGCCAGGTCAACTCACCCATCCCTCCTGCTGCTGCGTCCCCTTTGTGCTCCGCAGTGGGACACAGCGGGCCAGGAGCGCTTCCGCACCATCACCAGCAGCTACTACCGCGGCGCGCACGGCATCATCGTCGTGTTTGATGTGACGGACCAGGTGGGAGGGGGCAGCAGGGGCAGGCGGGAGGGGTTTTGCACAATGCAGCTGGCAGCATGCAGCATGCAGTGGTTGTTGCTGGAGGGGCGTAGCCGGCTTCAGGTGGTGATGCCCGTGCAGCCGGCATTGTTCTGTTGGGTGCGTCCACTCAAGTTTTTGGTCTGTTTGTGTTGATGCCAGCCAGCTGCCCTGCCATGATCCCTCATCCGCAGGAGTCGTTCAACAACGTGAAGCAGTGGCTGAACGAGATTGATCGATATGCAAACGAGAACGTGAACAAGCTGCTGGTGGGCAACAAGGTGAGAGCTTGTGTTCACAACTGGCTCCGCTGATATGATATGTCGGCTGAGGCAGCTAAGATGAAGAGGAAACGTCCAGATGAGCTCCCTGCGGAGCGGCAGCCTGCTGGCATCTCTGCCACTGTGCCAAGCTGCGGTGCTGCGCGGTTTCGACAACAGCTCCCAGCGGTCTCCTGCCTGGAACGCAGACGGATCTCACGAGCAAGCGCGTGGTGGACTTCGCCACGGCCAAGGCGTTTGCGGATGAGATTGGCATCCCGTACATTGAGACCTCCGCCAAGAACGCCAGCAATGTGGAGCAGGTGCGCCCTGGTGTGGTGGCCTGCTGCCGAGACGGCAAAAGCATGCGGTTGTTCGATCTCTGCTGGCAGCAGTGCTGCCCCATGCGGCCGTCTGTTGTGCTTTGCTGCACGTTGTTTTCTGTCTCGATGCAACAACACACCCTGCCCATCCCTGCCTGTTCCGCCAGGCCTTCATGACGATGGCTGCGGAGATCAAGAACCGCATGGCACGCGAGCCAGCCATGAACAAGCCCGCCAACACCATCCGCCCAGGAGAGGGCAAGTCCATCGCCACGCAGAAGAGCAGCTGCTGCTGAGCGCGCAGCTGGAGCAGCTTAGCACAGCAGCAGCAGGCAGTGGCGGCGCCTGGGCGCTGTGCGGCCACAGAGACCAATGCTGCTGGCTGGCGCACGCAGCAGCGGCAGCAGCCTGCCTGATAGTGTAGGATCGGCAGCGGGGCTATGGCCGTCTTAGCGGCATGCCCCGCCAGCCCTCTGTATTTCTAGCTCAACTTTACCCTTGCTTTTTGTTCCTAAGGCTGTGCTCTGCCGCATCTCATGACAACTAGCCGCCGCTTGTGCAGCCCCTACCCTCTCCGCTCCGGCGTGCGCCATGGAAACATGCAACTCTCAAGGCCCCCTTGCGCACTTAGTGGCAGTTGCTTACAAAAGCCTGGCGTGTGTGTGGCAGCAGGCTAGGGCCAGGGTGAACACAAGGTGGCTGCGGGAGGCAAAGGATTGCGTCGCCTGTGCCGCGTGCTCAGGTGGCCTTCTTCTTGCCCCGCCGGCCGGCATTCTTGGTGGCGCCGCCTCCCTTGTACCACACAATCTGCAGCGCCAGCACTGCATTCAGCAGGGTGCCTGCAGCGGATGGGCAAGGGTGTGTATTCAGCTGGCCGCGAGGTGCTGAGGGCAGCGCAGACAGGGCAGAAGACAGCAGGATGGCGGCAGCAGGGTCGCCGGCAATTTGCAGCTGCCAACCAGCTTGCAGTTATGTGCACTGACAGCAAGGTGCAGGCCAGGCCATGGGCGATCCACGCGATTGCAGATCTCTGCACGCTGCCCCCCGCCGCACTCACTGATGACTGCGCCCCGCAGCATGGCAGGGCCTGCCTTCTCCTGGATGGATGTGAAGATGCGCGCCGACGCGCCCACAGCGTTGAGCGCATACGTGATCAGGCTCAGCTGGCCCGTGCCGCCCGCCTGCAGGTTGGCCCAGATCTGAGGCACCCTGCAATGGAAAAGAAGATGCAAATGTGCATGTTGGGGCGGCTGGCAGGGTGGGGGGAGGGAGGGATGAGAAGAGGAGTCAAACCCGCCTCCTCAACAGCAGCCAGCAATGTGTCCAGCAGCAGCAGCAGCGGCAGCAGACAGTCGACTTGCTGCCACAGCCCCCTACCTGGACAGGATGAGGATGGCGTTGTTGCAGTCGTACAGCGTGGAGATGTGCGCCGCCGACAGCTGGCCCGAGAGTGCAACCCAGCCCGCGGCCGCCAGCACCGCCACCAGCAGCAGCGTGCGCCCCAGCCGGCGGCGCTGGTAGTGGTAGATCAGCAGCAGCAGGATGTTGTTCTGGACCAGCAGCGCCTGCTCATGGGGTGTGGAGGAAGGGGGGTGCCAGCTGAGGGTCGCGTGAGGGCACACCGCATAAGCACTCAAGTGCAGCGCCGCCACTGGGAACGCACACACTGCCAGGCCCCCTCCACTCACCACTGTCTCGCCAAAGGCGGAGAAGGGCAGGCCCATGAGGAAGCCGTAGGTGACAGCGATCACCAGGCCCAGCGTCTCCAGCTCGAAAGCCAGCGGGGAGAGGCCCGCCGCGCTGCGCGCCCGCACCACCGCCGCCACCTGCGGCAGCTTGACCATCGTGCTGCCGGCCAGGATGCCGTAGCCCAGGCCCTGCAGGGGGCGGCCCGATCGCGTTTTCAGGCCGGAAACGAGGAGATGGCGCAGATGCGCAGCGCTGCACAGCCCGCACCTTGCTGATCAGCGGCTTGAGGATGTCATTGTGTGGTAGGCGGCCGTGGGTCAGCTCCCCGAGGGCCAGGCGCAGAAGATGGAGCAGGTCGCTCATGGCGCGCCCCGTTCACGCCTCCTGGCGACGGGAGACCGCAATCAAGCAGTTAGAGGGCGAGGGATGAAGCGACTTTGGGTCCGCCAGCTCGATTGGAACAGGCAGAGACTCACCGCCGCCACCTGTGCCCGCATGGGTGCCCCAGCCGACGAACTTGCAACGCTGCACTGGTGCTCGAGCTTTCTCCCATTGGACCGTTGTCCAAGACTGGCGTATCCAGCTTGCTTATCACACTGAAAGCGGCGGCCACTTACATGGGGAGCATGCTAGACTTATTCGCATCAAAAGCTGCACAGCTCACAGCATTGGACACAAGTGCGGGGACCACTGTGGCGAACATGAGTGTCAGATGGAACTAACGACAGGATAAGACAGGTATGCGGCACAAACAGAATCGCATGCCCACAGGAAATAGCTGGTTTCATTCAGAGGTCAGATGCAGAGGTCACATTTGGGACGGGTAGAGCGCTTCAGCGGCCGCAGCAGTCGCAGCAGCGGAACAGGCCGGAGCAGAACATGCCGGCAAACAGGCCCGTCTCCACATAGCACAGTATGGGAATAGCGTCCCTCCAGCTCTGGACACTGTCGGCAGTGGCGGGGTCGACGCCGGGGATGGTTCCCGAGGCGTTGTGTGCAATGACTCCGCTCGCAATGGCCCACCTGGAGGTTGCAGAAGGGGACACGTAGGGGGCATGCGGTGAGCCATTCAATGCAAGCTGGATAGAGTTTGCATGGTTGCCAAGGAGCCAGGCGGCAGGGTGCACACAGCGAATGAATCGGCCCCAAGCCAGGCCGTGCATTGCGCAGCAGCAAAGGTGCACTGCACCCAGCCGCCTCTCACCAGGCCGTGCCAAAGGCGGCCAGGATCACGTCAAAGGCCTTGCCCAGGCCGCACATGTTGCAGGTGCAGCACTGCACATGAGCCAGGAGTGGCGAGCAGTCAAGCAGCGGAACGCTTGGACTCCAGGTTGGAGCCCAGTGAGCAGCAGGAGCAGCTAGTTGCAGGAGAGGTAGGAAGCACAGCTTGCAGCCCTTCTCTCTCGGCACGCCCCTGTGCCCACCTGGATCAGCGAGACCAGCGCCGACACCGCCAGACTGATGCCCGCCACTGCGTACGTGTACTGCAGGGTGCCGGGCAGCAGGGAAACTACCGTGAGGCGCTGCCGACCCAGGCAGCTGCACTGGGAATGCGAGCACGACGTGCATTGGTGATGTCGCTCACTCACAGTGCACAGGCTGCTGCTGCCGTAGTCTGTGCCGAGCAGGCACGAGTAGTTGAAGGTTCCGGAGTCATAGCTGACATCCTGCAGCTTGACACCGATGATGATGCAGATTGTGATCGCCAGGGCCACCTGCGCACGAAAAGGGGAGAGGGGTTGGAGGGGTGGAGGGTGGGTGAGACAGACAGATGTGGCATGTGGCGCAGTACTGCAGGCACTGGAACGCAGGGTAGCAGCTATGGGGGCGCGAAGGCAACCGCACGAGTTGGTGCAGTAGGCCAGCTGGCGCAGGCCGCCGAGCGGCGCCGCCGGCAGGTCCCGCTCAAAGTTGGTACAAAGGCCGCCGCCCGGTTCCCGCGCCCCCTCGACACCACCTGCCTGCAGCAGACTCAGCACATGGAACAGGATATTGCACGGCGAGCAGGCGCCCATTTTTTTGCCGCGTCCCGCGCCCCGCTGTTGGCTGCCGGCTATCGAAGCGCAGAGGAGGTCGGAGAAGTGATCAGACACTCTGCGCAGTGCGATGGATATGTGGGAAGGGCGGGCTGTCTCCCTTTGAGCTCCGCCGCCAGCTGCCCGCCGGCGGCCGCCGCATGCCGCATGAGGCATGGAGAGGCACGCGTCCCCTTGCGATTGCTTGCAGCCGCTGCACCCTCCAGTATCCTGCAGCCCGGCGATGGAGCGATGAGCACGGGCGCCGGCCCGCCCCAGGGCGGCGCGTCCCCGCCCCTCCAGGGCTCCCCAGGCGGTGTGATCACCGTGGTGAACTCCACGGCCCGCCAGGTGGACGCGGTGGAGCAGCAGCTGCAGGCCCTGGCCTCGGCGCTCACGCACGGCGGCGGCGCGCAGGCGGCCACCCTGCGGCACCTGGAGCTCTTCGAGGCGGCGGTGCAGGGCCTGAAGGTGGGCGGCGGTGCACAAGTTCGCGCATGTGAGCAAGCCGTGTGTACCAGGTTGGGAGCCGCCCCAGCTTGGCCGCCCACCCTGTACTAACAGGAGTCGGCGGAGGAGGCCGTGGCCCGGCGCGACGAGCTACTGCTGGCTGCCAAACGGCTGGCCCTGGAGCTGCGCGGGCTAGACCTGCTGGCTGGGCACGTCCAGGCACGTGCAGGCACAGGCCGGGGAGGCAGCAGATACCCAAGCATGGCTTGATGGCATTGCCTGTGTGTCCCCTTGCGTTCCCAGTTGTGACGGCTGCTGCTGTGTCGTGCAGTTCCAACTTCCCTCTCAGGCTGCAGGGTGTGCTGCCCCAATGACTGCAGGCTGTGCACGAGCTGGTGCGCAAGCTGGAGGCTCAGGCAGCTGAAGTGATCCGCTCCGCCGGCAGCGGCAGTGCAGTGCGGTAGCACGGCGTGCGGCTGTGCACGCGGCTTCATGGCTGTGTGGCCTGAAAGGGAAATCACAAGGGCTGGCACCGCTCCTGGTGTAAATGTGTTGCAGTGAGTGTGAAATGTCCGCCCTCCAGCTGGGGGCAAGGGGTGCACGGACCGCACCATGCGGGGGCGAGGGTTTCATGGGCAGCAGACTAGCAAACGACCTGCAGCGTCCCGTGCAGCGACAGATCGTCATCCTCTGCTCCACCACGGCTGGCTACGGAACGCGGTTTCAATGAGCAGCAGCCTTGACGGGCCGGCAGGTGGGCCCCCGCTTGCGCCTCCCACGGGGCGCCTGACACCACTTCAGCTACAGGATCGCAAGTGCCGGTGGCCACGCCGGCCTGCGACAGCCTGCCGGCACCCCCCACAGCTTGCCGCCGCCCCGCCGCTCGCCCTTTGCAGACACGAGCGACATGGGCTGGCTTTGCTGGTCTGCTGGTGCTGCTTTCAATGCAGCCTACTCCAACGCTGCCCTTCGCAGCTGCGGCAGGGCGCACGAGCTGGTGGTGCGCTCAGCAGCCTCCCTCCTGCGTTTCTCTCCACCCGCCCCTGCTGCAGGCCTGGACGCGGCTGAGCAGGAGCGGCCGCTCGTCGTGTCCATCCAGCCCACTGCGATTGTCGACCATCTCTGCGTGATTCGTGATGAGGCAGAATTGAAGGCGCTGGTGCCAGACGAGATCGGTGCGGAGCTGCCCCCATAGTGCCTTTTGTCGGGCATGGGCCCACGTGTCGCCGTTGAGGGTTGAGAGTGCGTGACGTTGTGCATCACCCCCACCCCCTGTGCAGGCGGCAGCCACCGTGTGGAGCTCACCGAGATCCAGCACATCCTCACCACGGCAAGCACCACTGTGTCGCTGGGGAGCTAGCTGTCCCCTTTATCATTTCGTGGAGGGAGGTCCGCTGCCGTGCTGGGCCACATCGCCAACGTCCTGGTTGCCGCATCACGCTCATCCTTGCCACACTGCACCACCGTGGCCCCTTTCCCGACAGGTCGGTGAATATTTTAGCAAGGCTGGCGGCAGCGCCGCAAATACCACGCGTGGCCTCGCAGGCTTTGGCATCCGCACGCAGGTGGGCAGACGCAGGGAAGTTCTGGTGTTGACTGCGATTGCACCGTGCTGCTTGTCACAGCCCGACTGCCTGCCCCAGAAGCACCTGTCGACTCCCTCCCTGTCAATTCACTGCCACCCACGCCTCCTCAACTCAGCTGCTGGGCTGCCGCGGCTTTGACGAATGGGGCGCCTTCTGGGCCAGCTCCATGAAGCGCGCCCACGTGGGCGTGGAGCGCATGGCGGTGAAGCAGGGCCCCACCGCCCGCTCCTGCATCCTGTCCTGCGGCGGCCAGCGCACCATGCGCACGTGCATGGCGGGCTGCCCCCGCCTGGAGCCCCAGGAGCTGCAGGCCGAGGACTTTGAGGGCGCCGCCTGGGCCTTCCTCTCCGCATGTGGGTGATGGCGCGGCACGCCGCTGCTGCTGCTGTGCTGGGTCGAAGAGATTGCGGGTTGCCTTCCTGCTGATGTTTGCAGAGCACATGGAGCGGCACCTGCCTCGGCCATGATGCCCGTTGTCAGGACCAGCGCCTTCAATCAACACTCCACCCACCCATCAGGGTTTGTCAATGCTCTTCGTCGCAATGCTCTCCGTTACCTGTCTCCGCTCTCCCCTGCCCACCCCTGCAGACTGCCTGTACGTGCCGGGCCTGCTGGAGCGGGCCATCGAGCTGGCACGCGGCGCGGGCGCCTGTGTGGCGCTGGAGCTGGCCTCCTTCGAGGTTGTGCGCGCCTTTAGCGAGGTGCGATGCTGGGAGCGCGGCGCCCTGCCTGGGTTGGCAACGCTTTGCTGTTGGGGGAACAGCTTCAGGATGCCTTTTCCTGCTTGCCAGCGCCCCCACCGCCCAGGTCCCTGGCTGCGTAGGGACAGCCCGCCTGCACCTGCCCGTCACCCTGACCTGAGCTAGCCGCCAGTGCCCTGCTCCCCGACAACCGCCACACCGCCAACCGCCCTGCTCCCTGCCTACCTCCCTGCTCCTTGCAGAGCATCAAGTCGCTGCTGGAGAGCGGGGCAGTGGATGCGGCCTTCTGCAATGAGGACGAGGCGGTGGAGCTGGCTGGGGGCAGCCCGGAGCAGGGCCTGGACTGTGAGTGGGATGGTGGGGCAGGGCAGGGCAGGATGGGCAGGAAGCAGCAGGGGGGCGTCAGAACAGCATGTCGTTTGGGTCGTCTGCATGCAGTTGCCTGGTGGGTGCATGTTGCTGTGCCTGTCAACCACTGCACATGTGACACTGGCCCAACCACTCGCTGCCCTGCCGCTCACTGTGACACTGCCCCACCACCTGCCGCTGCGCAGACATGGCGCAGCACTGCCGGCGGCTGGCGGTGGTGACCCTGGGCGAGAAGGGCTGCATGATCAAGGAGGCGGGGGTGGGCGACGTCGTTGCCATGCCCGCCTGCGCGGGCGTCAAGGTGCGGTGGGGGCAGGCTGTGGGTGGTTGAATTGCAGTAGCATCCTCAAGACAGCGCATGCCTACCCCAGGTGTGTTTGCGTAAGCATCGCGACAACACAAGGCATGAGAGCACTCCTGTCATCCTCCGGCCCGGCAGGCGGTGGACACCACGGGCGCGGGCGACCTGTTTGCGGCGGGCTTCCTCTTTGGCCTGCTCAACGGCATGGACCTGCTTCGCTGCGGCGAGATCGGCTGCATGGCCGGCGGCGCCGTGGTGCAGACGCTGGTGAGTGAGGGGCGGCGGTGATGCATAGGCAGCTAGCGTGTTGTCGGTGGGAGCTTGTGCGCAGCTGCACATGACAGGCTGGCTTTAGAGCCTTGGCTTTGCTTCGTTGCCCAGATGTCTCGTCACTGTGCTGTGTTGTTTCTCTCTGGCCACCAGGGTGCGGAGATGGGGCGGGAGCAGTGGAGCTGGCTGCACCAGCGCATGCACGGCGAGCTGGCGGGCGCGGTGGTGCGCGACTCGGCGGCGGCGGTGCAGCAGGTGGGCGGGCCTGGGGGGTATGTTGTCGGATTGGCCTGTAGCAGCAGCGTGCTCGCGCAAGCTAGAGGGGAGCATTCACCCCAGCTGCCATGTTGAGGTCAGCCCCACCCCACAATTGCATGCCACCTCACATTGCATGTCACCTCACCTGTGCGTGCTGCCCGCCCACACGCAGGAGCTGCTGGCGTGCTACGCGCTGATTGAGAAGCAGGGGCGCGGCGTGGTGTACTACGGCTCAGCACGGCTCAAGCAGGACAGCCCGCACTGGGAGCGTGCAGTGCACCTGGGGCGGGACGTGGCCAACCTGCTGGGCTGCACCACGTGGTCAGGTGGGCGCACCGCATGCAGCTTGCTCCCCATGTTGAAGGTGTTGAGGCGGCGGGCTCATGCACATTGGGGTAAGTGCCCCTGACCTGCGTGCCGCTTGACTGAATCTGACATGTCCCACACCTGCTGCGCTGTGGTGCTGCAGGTGGTGGCCCAGGCATGATGGAGGTGAGGGGGTGGCACCATGCTGCGGTGATGGGATGGCACCATGCCAGCATCTGCTGCTTGATGCCATGGCGCGTGTTGTTCACATGGCCGTGCGTGACGCCGCTTGCTCCCGCCCCACCCCTGCTCCTCAGGCGGCCACACAGGGGGCGCTGCTGGCGGGCCAGCGGGTGGCGGGCATCCGCATCCAGGTGGGCTGCGGTTAGTGTGGTAAATTGCTGTGCAAAGGCATGCGCTCTGCAAAATGTGGTGTCACCCAGCGATACAACGACAAGAGAAGAGGTGTGTATACCACCCCTGAGCGCTTGCCCACCCACCACCCAACCCCACAGCGTGAGGCGGGCACCACTGTCCTGACGGCCTCGTACTTGCCGTCTGGTAGCCAGGTGCACTGCCGGTACCTGTCCTCCCGCAAGGTGGCGCTCGTAGACTCCGGTAGGCAGGTTGGAATGTTGGGGTTAGTTGAGGCACGAGTTGCAGATGTGCGTGTCGCCGGATACGCCTGGCTTGACTGTGGGCGGATCTGAACTGCGGGCCTTGCATTGCGCTGCGGCTACAAGGCAATGCAGCCAACCCTTGCCATTGTTCCTTTTCAGGCGTTCGCATGAAGGAGAGCGACCGCACAGCCTACATCTTCCTGCCTGGTGGCCTGGGCACCCTAGATGAGGTGGGTTGGATGCGCAGTGCTGGCAGTGGGTCTCGGTTGTGGCAGCCTGCAGCGCCGCTGGTACATTGGCCAGCGAATCGCTCCACACCATGCTGTGGCAGGTGCACAGCTGCCGCCAGTCAAGTGCAGCCATGGTCACTCCTATCCTACCTCTCATCACGCTGGCTCTTGGCCCTCTCTCTTGCACAGTTCTTCGAGATCCTGACGCTGGTGCAGCTGCGCAAGCTGGGCACCAAGTTCCCCGTGCCCATCATTCTGGTGGACTACGACGGGTTCTATGCCGGACTGCTGCAGGTGCGGGGAGGTGTGCTGGCCACCTGTCTGTGCACTGGGTGGCTGTGTGGCGTGCTGACCTTGCAATCATGCGTGCA
>VFQQ010003194.1_pt1 | contig 16396 bp, 19 predicted proteins | sample 3512341 | NCBI WGS metagenome assembly VFQQ01 (sample SAMN10412373, study PRJNA504923) | tailings metagenome | isolation source: Relicate 2 Philex TSF1 revegetated site | place: Philippines: Tuba, Benguet | collected 2017-08-29 | reverse complement strand
CGCACTGCCTTCCTTTGACATTGGAGCAGTCTGCGCAAGCAAAACGTAGATATGCACGTCTTTGTCTTTTCTGCGTATCCTGGAATGCTGTTGTGACTAAAGAAGCTATGTGCAAGCATGTGCGTGTGTATGTGTGCGTGTATGTGTATGTGCATGCATGCGCCCACCTCATGGCTTGAGCCCATTTCCAAGGTCTGCAATTCAGCGCCTTGGTCAAATCTGCACGAAGATCGCAAAGCAAGATGCACGCATCAACAAACCACAGAAAGACAAGCAAGCAGCAGAGACCCTTACTAGTGCTGTACGTACTTCATGATACGGTTTAGTCTACGTATAGTCTACGTATAGTCTACGAACCGCACGTGGCGAGGTCGGTCACACAGTGCATGGGCCATCTCCTTGACTCATGCCAGAGTCAAGGCGCATTCATACTCACTCTGCAGCCTTAGCGTGGCAGTTGACCAGTGCAGGCCTCGGGGAAGACAGATCTCTCTTCAGCGCGGTGAACGGGCTGGCTGAAGGCGGCAGCTGTGCTGCATCCGTGCCTGCCGAGCTTCGCTGGGATGCGAACACAGCGCACTGCCCGATGTTGTACATGTCAGACTGGCGATCACTCTTGTTCGACTCGAGTGCCGCAGCGACCGGGTTTGGCCCGGCGGGCGCGTCGCCGCCTGCGCTGCTGAGCGGCGAGCGGGTTGTGATGATTGCTGGAGGCTTGGTGGGCGGACATGGGGGTAGTTTGGTGGTTGTGTGTGGGGTGCGGGCATCTAGGCTGAGCTTCTCTGGCATGCGCACACGCCCCTGCCATACCTACGCGCGCAAAGCGCAGACACACACACACACACACACACATAAGCCTGACCGGCATGCCCCTTCCCTGCTGTCCTGCTGTGCTGTGTGCCAGACATGCAGACATACCATGCATCGCCATAATGTTGGTATGAATGCACGGTCAGTCTCGCCTGTAGCTTGCAGTGGCTTACCTTGCCCTTCTCCAGGCTGTATGCGAAGCATTGTGCTCTTCATGCATGTGCCATCACTTCGGTGTCTGTGCATGGACAGTTGTGGTCATCGATTCATACAGTAGCCTACCTTGCCCTTGTCCAAACTGTGCCACATATCATCGAGCATGGCCTGTTCCAACTGAAACAACACACGCAGGGCGTGATCGGGGTCATCGATGTCCCTGCCCGCATGGGGCCCGCCCTTGCCCTGGGCGAAGCCCATGTACGCCAGCGACTTGCCATTCTGCGTGCACCGTGCGACACACGGTATGTCGAAGTCAAGTGTAAGTATGCTTCGGCACGCGTGTCCATGCATCTCATCATCATTAGCATGTGCATATCTATGGCGTAAGGCTCCTCCCATAGCCGGCTAAGTCGTAAAGACGGGGCTGGTGGTATGGGCCACCACGCCATGCTAGCCTACCTGGTGCAGCACTGCGCCGTCCATGGCAAACAGCGTGACCAATGACGGCATGTGGCCCAGTGCAATGTTGTCGCGTTTCAGCTGAGCTGCCAGCGCAGTCCTGCTCTGTTTGAATGCTGAGCTATACCGTAAGAAAAGTGCAGGTGCGAAATAAGAGTCGTCTAGGCTGTCATAGTCTGCGGGATCATGCGCGTCTTGGCCCACGTATGCGAAGCATACAGCCACCTGCGTAGAATGTCAACACCCCGCACATACATGGGCTCTTAGGACAACTCGGCCCGCACATGTGTCATGCATGTGTGTAGCACTGTGTGTTTGCGTGCGTGTGTAAAAGTGCGTGCTTAGGGCTCCATGTGTGTAGCATCGTGTGTGTGTGTGTGTGTGTGTGTATGTGACGCGTACCTCCATGTACACAAAAGTGTTGTTCCCAGCGGGACTCTTCAAGCCCTCTGGACCCGCAGTCTGCGCCCCAACTAGCGAACTGTATTCAGCGCGGCGTCTGCTTGCACTGCCGTTGCTGCGCGGGGCCATGCTCGGCAGGAATTGGTGCACAACAGTGCCCTTGCCTTGCTGACAGTGACCAATGAGCGACTCGAATGTCAGAGTCAGGGACGGCATTTGCTGCATCTGTTGCTTCAAACGACGCTCAAACTCCTGCGGGCGCAAGCAAAAGCAGTGTCTCGCTTGTGTTCTTAGCTGCCCTCCCTTTCACAGCCTGCGCCGTGAGTCCTGCGCTGTCTGTGCGGGATGCCTAATTGGTGCATCGCTGTGTGCCTGGCAACATGTGCTCACCAGTGCGTTTCGCATCTTATTGAATTCAAGCGCAGCTTCGTTGACAAACAAGCAACAGAGCTCCCCCTGCGTAGCGCCGCTATCCCCGTCCAAAATGCTGCTGTGCACGGAGCCTGTACGCCGCACAAGCGAGTTCCTATCGTCGTAATCTGGTGTGGAGTGGAAGGTCTGCTTGTCAATGGCATCAAGCGCTTCTCTGACTGTTAGTAAAGCCACAGCGTCGTCAAGCTGTCGAAGACGCTGGTCAAGCTCGTGGACGTTGAGCACGTGTAGCTCGCCTGCGTGGTACAGGGCCAGCAGTACACCAGAAGCCAGCAGGACGTCAGCCTGCCTGTGGGGCAGGCGTCACTGCTGGCGTACACGGACTGCAGCCGCCCACTGGTGGCCATGGCTGCTGCCAGAGGGCCGGTTGGCTGTAGCCCTGCGGCTGGCTTTACCTCTCTTGTGCGGGCAGCACTCGTGCAGGAGGTCAGCGAGGGTCTTGCCCTCTTCCCACGATGTGCGGGAACGCTCGGGCCCAGCCCCAGCAATGCTGCAGAGCGCATCCCTGCTGGCCTGGGAGTTGGCAGCCTTGTGATGACGGCTCCCTGTGCAGCAGGCAAGGGTAGGGGGCACATCATCAAGGCGGGGGCACATCATCATGTCTGTACCAGATGATGTCCAGGTCAAATCTGGATGCCTGGCTGCCACTGGGATACCCGGCTGCTGCCGGACTTTTGTATGCAGCTCCTTGACTGCTTCTCACCAAGAGGCTCTGCCCCATGCTTGCGGATGGACTGGGCATAAGCGCTGCTGGGCTCTGATGTCGGCTTCAGACCGCAGAGCCAGCCGATGAAATCAAGCTTCTGCTTCGTCATTTGTCTAGCTTATGCTGTGAGACAGAGAGGGCAGCCCTTGGAAGCAGGGCGTTCAGATGGCGGAATCATTTCGCGGCCTGCCGCACTGCGCCCCTGTCCTTCTGGGAGCTGCTCGTCGTGCTGCCTATGCAGTGCTACTTGTGGGGGCACAATCTCGCGAAAGGTGGAGAGCGGTACAAAACTCAGACCTTTTTTCGTTTCCAAAACCTAGGGAGTTTCCGGCCCTTTGCCTGTGCCCTTTCCCTCGTGCAAGAGTCATTGCCCTTTCCCACGAGCATTTCAAGCAATAGCTACTCTGTGTAAAGCAAACAACCCAATGACGGCTTTGCTGTTGCGGGGCTCTCGCCCGTCTCTCTGGCAGCTGCAGCGCTTGCCTGCCGCATGCATACATAGCCGCATCAGTGGGCGCGGGCATCTAGCAGCGCGGACATGTGCTGACGGGGCCACAACGGGCCTCACATCCACTTCTGTGGCCAGGGCAGGGCATCTGCAGGCCAGAGACGAGCGCAGTGTAGCTTCACTCATAACTGGGAATGTAGACACGACACTCCGTAGCCTAGAGACAATGCTGGGCCCTATGGACCCCAGCCACACGGTGAGCGCCACCCGCACAGCGCCGCTTGGCCCCGCACCCAGCCTCCAGCCAGCTCCTTGCGCAGCAGCCCCTCGCTGCTGCTCACCGTGCTCCCTGGTGCCTTGGTATCTGCAGGTACCGCCGCCCAAACCTGTAGTCGTGGTCGTCAGCGGACCGAGTGGTGTCGGTAAGGACACGGTGGTGGCGCGGCTGAAGGAGCAGCGAGAAGACCTTTACTTCGTCGTGACAGCCACCTCTAGGTACAGTCAGTGTAGGGCGATACAGCCGAGTGCGCGCCAGCTGCCACGCAGGCGAGACGCTGCAGTGCAAAGTTTAAGCAGAGTTGCGCGGTGTGCCCTTTGCAGGCCCAAGCGCAGTTCAGAAGTCGAGGGCCGTGACTACTTCTTCGTTACGCGAGAGAAATTTGAGGAGTGGATTGCGCAGGACATGTTGCTTGAGCACGCGCTGGTGTATGGAGACTACAAGGGAATCCCTAGGCAACAAGTGAGCGCCAACGCAGCACCCTGGGCCCCGCCCTGCTGCACACGCACTGACGGCTGACCCTCGGACGGTTTTGCTCACAGCCCCCAGTAGCTGCGCGCTGACAGGCACAGGGCTGTGCCTTGCTTTGCGCAGGTAGACGATGCGTTGCGAGCGGGGACCGACGTTGTCCTCCGGATAGATGTGCAGGGCGCAGCGACAGTGAAACGGCTCATCCCAGATGCGATCACGATCTTCGTCGCAGCCGAGGACGAGCCAACGCTTGTCAAGCGGCTTGTCGAGAGAAAGACCGAGACTGTCGATAAGCTGGCTGTAAGGGTGGCAACAGCACGGTCTGAGATGGAGAGCGTGAAGGAGTTTGATTATGGTACGGAGAAACATACACACACACACACACACATACACAAACAGAGAAATGTACACGCAGAGTGCAAGATGGTAGACACGAAATCTACACGTAGACAAGGCAGTGATAGAAGATGCAGGAAAGCATTTTAACGATACGCTAGCGGCTTGTTGCGTGTGCGCGTGCGTACGCTTGACTCGTGTTGCGCCTGTTTTGTCTGTGCTGCTTGTTTTTGCCTGCAGTGGTGATCAACAAGAGCGGGGCGTTGGAGCAATGTGTGGCCCAGGTCTCAGGCATCATTGACGCAGAGAAGGCACGTGTGAAGAGACGGTACGGCCTAGAGCCACATAGCACAGCTAACACCAGCAGCAGCAGCCAGTAGCGAGCTTGGCGCAGCGCGGCATAACCCACACTCAGCAGGCGTGCGCTGGGTGAGTGTCCGGGTTCAGTTGTCGGCAATGCGGCGCGCAGTGGCACGAGCACGAGAGTCCGGAGTGCACGTGAGCTATAAACTAGGTAGAGGAGGTCCCTGCACAGCAGACAGTTGTATGCATGTGCCTCGGTGCACGGCCGTCCGCAGCTGGCCTTGGAACAGGGAGCTTGCCATATGCCGCGGTAGTGGCAGGCACACCAACAGACTCACCCCATACACGAGAGAGAGTGACGCTGCCTGCCTGACACCACGTGCGCGTACGCCGACACGTACTGTGTGCACAGTGTCTTAGGCGCACCGAGTGCATTTCTTCGCATAGCCCATGGCCGTCTATCGTATTCATGCCGCATGTGGGAGGTTGTGTGGGTACGCCCGTACATGGGATGCGTAAGTACGAAAGATTCAACGCTGACGCGAGAGGCAGGAGAGTGTGTGCGCACATGGAAGCGAGCAAGACAGCGTAAAGCTTCCACGCTGCACTGACAACAGAGGCAACTGTATGATTGGTTTGTGTATTCGTTTGCGGCTTGTTACGGTATGAGAGCGGCGTTACGTGTGTGCGGAGAAGGGTGCGCGCTTTGACACGGTGCTTGTTTTAGTCAAGCACGTGTGAGCTGACTGCTGAGTAGAGCCTATGACCTGTACCATAGACATGACAAAGCAACCTGCCCGGTGTGTTCCCTTACACTGCTATGACTGACAGAGTGACTGACTTGCTGTACAGTAGGCATGACAAGAGGAGACCGATGTGCACCATGCCGTGATATGATATCATGCTTAAGAGCTGTGTGCTCCTGTGCATGCGTGGACGTGTAATCTAGACACCCTGTTTCTGCTCGTGTCTTCTGCCATACCGCGACTGCCATTCTGTTAGCACTGCTAGGACAAGCGCGCATTGTTTAGTAGTCATCGCGAACCTGTTGACATGCTGGGACAATCCGCAGCGGCAGGGAAGGACAAACGCGAATCATGGGATCCATCTACATACATTGGTACGACCAAACCGAAAACACAACACATACATACGAACAACATGCATACGTAGCCTATCAGTGACGCACAGCCTTGGCTGCCATTGACACACACACAAACGCGAATAACCACCTTGGCCATCAGTAAGCACTAAGAACTACCACGGGCTCGCCCTGCGGCACATGCAATGCGTTCACGTGCCGAGCAAGTCAAACGCTTCACATGCTGGTGTCTCATTGGACCAGCCCTGTGCGTCAGAGCACAGTCCCTCATGCCTGCTTGGCCAACGCTCGGCATGTCTGTTGCCCCAGAGCAACTAGCTCTACTTGTGCTTGCCGAGCACTGAGCACCGCTCGCTGCCATGGCGCCCTCTCGCTCATCGCTGGTTTGCCAGTGCGGCGCGCGCTGCGTCCAGAGGCTGCAGCCAGGTGTCTCCATGCACCATAGGTACCGGGTTCGACACCCCTGAGTAGGGCGCTGCACGGGGCGGGGGTGGCATCTGACGCTGCATCTCAGCCACCTTGAGGCCCATCGCACGGGCGAAGAACTGCTTGCGGCACAGGAGACGGACCTGTGACACACACACACACACACATACACACACACACACACATACACACACACACAGGTGACACACACACACGCGAGGGATGAAACACCAATACAGAGCACTCAGTCCATACAGAGCACTTGCACTGCCACGAGCTCGCATGAGCTTCGACTGCATGCTTGACGCGCCTGGCTAGGCTTCAGGCTGTGGCATATATGCGTGTGGTCGGTTAGACAACGTACCTGCTTGAGGTATTGGTCGAGTGTCAGCCCTGCTAGGCCTGCGTGTAACGCCTTGTCTAGCGCCAATACTGCGTCCTCACACGCGTGGTCTATCGCCTGTATATGTATACACACACGCACACACACACACACGCACACACACACACACACATGCTCACACACAAGCTCACATGAATGCACAAAGCGCTGTCACTCTCCATCGCTTCTTCCGAACTTGTGTCTACTGCTAAACTGAACATAATCGCTGTATGCTGTGTGCTGGCATGACTCTGCTTGATTGACCTACCTGTGTTTCCATGGCCTGTTTCGATAGGTCGTCTGTAGGTACCAACACTCGCTCCCAGTCAACGTTTTGACCGTCCTGGGTGGCCTGCTTCCACGCAGCTGCCTTGGGCTCGTTACGGTCCAACCACGCAACTAACTGAGCCTGTGTATTAGGGACACACACACGCACACACAACACGGTCACGACAAGGCATCCACTGCGACAGATGTCAGGGGCAGGTGTATCTGCATAGAGGCTGCATGCGTCTCTAACAACTTCCCGTGCAGCTGGCTGTGACTGCCTGCACATCCCACACACATACACATACTGGCAGGGGCGAAGCCACCTGGATACGTGCAGGCTCGGCATGGCTGTGACAGCGTGTTGATGACACACAATGATGCACACACATACACAAACAGGGAGTGTGTACCTGTTTGCTGCCCATCTCAGACACCAGCCCCTCGGTGCCCTCCCGCTCTGCCTTAAGAGCCGCAACCTGCAAACAACACCCCGCACAGCCGAACACCCTAAAACACCCAGCTGTTGCGCGCACTGGGCCACAATTGCATACAGAGTTGTCATATGTACGACCATGTGGGTTCTGACATTTGATAGGCTATCGATGCCCACAAACTTACCACAGACTGTAGCTGCATCTTGTGGTCTGTCAACACCCGCTGGTCTTCCAAGAGTGCATTCGTCTCGTTGCTGATATGCACAGTCCACGCCCTGTGTGCCGCATCGACCTGTTCACTCAGCGCACGCAGCGCCAAGGGCCGGAAGCTCGCGCCCAGCTCCGCAGCGGTGACCCGCGCAGGCGCCGGTGGCGGCGGCGGGGGCTGCGGCGGCCGCCCAAAGCCCACCGGCGGGTAGCCTGGGTACGCGGCGGCGCCGCTGTCCCCGGGGCCCCCGCCGCCGCCGGCGCTGCCGCCGAGCCCGCCCGCCATGCCCGGTGGCGGCGGGTTGGCGAACGACGGCCGCGGCTGCTGCGTTTGCTGGCTGGCAAGGTACGCGGGGCCCCAGAGCGGGTTCGCCGCGGCGATTGAGGACGCGGCCGACGCGGCCGGCGGCCCCGACCAGCTGTATGAAGACCCTGCCATGTCTGCTACGCTGTTTCCTGACGTAAAACTGTTCGGCCTTGCATTGCCTAGGCTGCCTGTTGACGATGACTGAGGGTAGCCAGCTGGGGGGTAGGCAGGGGCCGGGGGCTGGGATGAGAAGCCAGGGTAGCCAGGGGGAGGCTGGACGGTGCCGGGTGGTGGCTGAGTGGGCCTGACCGCGGATGCTGAGGGCGTGGCTGAAGGTGGCTGGGAGTAGAGGGGCGGTGCTGCACCGAAGAGCTGGGACATCTCCAGGCAAAGGTCGACCAGGTTGCTTTGCCTGCCCCATTGCGAGAGGCAAGGGCAAGACACCTGTTGCGCACGGACCCACGCGCGCACACGCCCTTGCATCCTCGCGCAAACAGCAGAAATGGCCCGCAAGGGTATGTGAAGGCTGGCGTAAGGCTTGCAAGGTAGAGACTGGGCGTACCTGGCCATTCCTGTCAACCTGAGGATGCCCGGCCTTGATGACCATTGTTTGTGTGGGGACCACGTACGCGAGCGGCGCCTCGCTGGGAAAGCGCTCCGTGATCCAGACCACTATAGGGATGTTGTACTTGTTGCCCTGCAGTGTGCGTAATGATTGGCACAGTGAAGTGCAAGAACGACGCCAGCTGGCTTCTCAGGGTCCGTGCTTCTGCAGACTGCTGCATAAGGCCGTCCCAAACCTCTGGTAACATACCTGGTAGTGGATGGGGATGGTCCCGTCTGCCTTGAGCAAGTGAAGAAGCCTGCACAGGGCAGACGCAGCGGCTCGCTCAGTCCGCGTCTAGGGTTCCCAGTGACTCTGTCATGACGCTGGGCCGCTGCTCAACGCCCTGCTCACCTGCCGTCATTTGTATGATAGTCACTGAGTCTGATGGACAGCGTCGGAAAGACCTGCAGGCAGGGAGCACGCCAGGGAGGGGTTAGAGCGCGGAGGTATGTGCGACGCAGCTGCGGGCAAGTCTGTGCTTGTCGCCTGCTGCAGGCCTGGCGCTGCCTAGCCTGTGCTTGATACCTGACGGAGTTTGATAAGCTGCTCTTCAATCTGGTACTTGGCAGGGTCTGGGTATGGGACGGCGTGGGCACCCTGCTGGCTCAACACGCTTCTCAAGTAGCTTTGCAGGCCTGCCTCATTCCCTCCAGGCTGCATCACACTGCCTGAAGACCGCTGCTGCTACGCTGTGCGCTGATCTCAGGGCTTCTGCCTGCCTGTGACGCCCAGAGCTTGGGCTGAGCACGTCCTGGTCACAAAGCGGCCTCTGATACGCTGCTTCCTCTGCTTCAGGGGCACAAAGGGGACGCATGTGGCAAGTGAAGGTTGGGAGTTAAAAACCGCTCGCTGCAATGGATTAGCTGCTTTGCTCAGCCACTAGAGAAGTAGATAGCAGTAAGTCATGCAGCACCTGCTCAGGTAGTGAGCCCACTGAGCACGCGCCTCTGTGACAGGCCCGGCAGGGCACAACTCCACAGTGCATCTGCAGCCATGTTAAGCATGGAAGACTCAACTGGTGAAGCCAGGCCAGCAGCAGGTGAGGGGGCCGAGCGGGGGTCGGTCATCAGCCCGTACATGTGATGAGGGTACCCCTTGCCTCTGCTGTGCCCTTCCAGTCGCCGCCCTCCTTCCCCGGCGCACAGCCCAACCTCCGCAAGCAAGGCGAGATGGAACTCAGCCCCTAGCTCGATTTCTGTACACCGATTGGGACTGCCTGCCTTCCCGTGCTGCTGCTGCAGGCAAGCTCAAGGCTGCGCTGGCTGGGTTGGACGCCAGCAAGAAGATGCACGACTACCTCACCAACCAGCAGCGTCGCAAAGAGGAATACTGGCTACGCAAGTATGGCAAGATCCTCGCGCCTCCGCCGCAGCGCATCCAGTCAGAACGTTCGCACGGCCACCTGCCTCCCATAGCGAACAACAATACAGCAAGCGTACCCCGCCGGCGGCACCGCTCGGGCAACCCTGCCCTGTCGGGGTCCGACCGCGCATCCCAGCCAGGCGCACTCCGTCAGCCGCACCCTGACAGGCGTCACAATGTCAGCAACCTTCAGTATCACCCTATGGCACCCGTGCAGCTGCCACCCTTGCAATCCCTCCCACCACCTTCCAAAGAGCCATCGGGGGCTATGCCATCAGTCATTACCTCAGCAAGAACGCAGGAGCTAAGCGCAACAGCGTTCACAGCAACACAGCCAGCGCAGGCAGGCCCTACGATTGCAGTTGCAGCGGACGGCACAGCGGCCGTGCTAGGGGCGGAAGCATCGAAAGCTTCGGACTTAGGTATACAGGGCTCATCGCTTGCAGCAGAGACCAGTCTTAGCGTGTTGCCTGGGTTCAGAAGCGGGCCGGTGATGCACGTGGCCCCGCACACGAATGCCGTGCACCATCAGCAGCAGCAGCAACAGCAGCATGCGAGCGCGCCGCCGTACCACCAGGTGGGGCCGCGAGTGGTCACGCACAATCGCGGCATGCGAGATTTGCAGCTGGAGCTCGCCGTGTTGAAGGTGGGCGAGTGCATGTGTCAGCATGGTCACATCTTTGCATGGAGTTTGCAGTCACCACGTCTACATGCATGCTTCAGTGGCCGGCCAGCGCAGGGACAGACAAGTGTTCATCACGTAAGATACACAGGCAGCCCGCCTGTCATGCGCACTAGGGCCCATGCATGCATGTGTGTGTGTGTGTCACCCTGCAGGCAATCAAGGCACGTGAGGACGTCTTGGATCGTTTGCGCGTAGCGTGCGACAAGCTCGACGTGTCGCTCGGCGGCGCCGCGCCGCTCGTGCTGGCCGCAACCGACCCCATGGTCCGACTGTTTTATCGGTTGGTGGGGCAGTTACGGTCCCGTACCCTGGACGCGGTAGAAACGCTCGCGGCCTGGCACAGGCGCAGCCAGACTACAGACCACTTTGTCTACTATGGGACGCCCTACATGACAAAGATTGGCCAGGATCTGGTGAGAACACATGCATCAACTAGAATGCCCGTAGGCGTGTGACTAACGTACGCCTATTCCTCTTGGATGGCTTTACCAGGCCAGGCTGTAGCCTGGTGCATGAGGCTGTCTTGCTTTCCTCATGTGTGTCATGGTGGTGTGCATGTTGTGCCCTGGCCCGCAGGACTTCCTGGACCGTATGCCATTCCTAAGGACCAGGCTGCATGGTAAACGAGCCACTGAGGACCCCTTCCTTTGCACGGTATGTGATGCCTCGCCCTAGTACACTGCAAATGCAATGTATTTTCACTGACTAGTGGCACTACTGACCAGTGGCACTACTGACCAGTGTGCACACGCGCTCTACCAATTCGTAGCATTTCAAGGTGTTCACTACTGATGGCTTGCATGGGATACTGGTAGCTTGCATGCACCAATTTAATACGCATGCACTGCTGCTAGCTTGCATGTGCGTTGAATGACTCATGCATGCTACCTTGCACATGTGTCTGCAGATCACGCCTGACGGTCTGCCGATTGAAGAGGCTACAAGCATGGATCTGCGCCGCGGACACCAACGCTTCTCGTCCGACGCGCTGCGCATCCGCGTGGCCCGCAAGGTTCTGTCCATGTACTGCGGCCATCCCACAGCCCGCGCCCTCCTTAGCCCGCAAGCCGAGTCAGAAGCAGGCACCGACCCAGAAGCAATCTACGCAGAGATCACAGGCCACAGACACGCGCAGCACGCACAGCTCGCGCAGCTTAGCTCAGCACGGGCGGGCACGGTCAGCTCGTCCGAGTCCTCCATCCGCCCCGACGAAGAGATGCAGTACCAAGCGCTTGTCAGGCAGCATAACGAAGGCCTGGCGCCGTTTTTGGAGGACGTTGGGGAAGCTGAGGCGAGCTTTGCGATTGATCAGACGTCCTGGGGCCCCATGGAGGTTGCTGCAGAGGCCACGAAGGATGAGATCGCCAATGTGGTGGTTGCTGATGTGGCGATGCCTGTGGGCACACCAAAGGGTCCTGCTGGGCTGGCAGCAGAGCCCACGGGGCTGGTTTTCTCGCCACCGCTGGGCACGGGTGGGCAGGAAGAGCGGCGGACGGAGTCAGCGTATGGGTCTCTATACGACAGTGAAGCATCGCCGAGACTGGCCCAGCAGGCTGAGTACGGCGAAGTGCCAGACAGCGCACAGGCGCAGCACGCAGACGCAGGGAGTTACAGCGCAGATCACGCACAGCATCAGGCAGAGGCCAGTGCAGCGATGGATGCAGCGATGGATGCAGTCAGCGGGCTTGTTATTGATGATGAGCACCCAGCAGCGCACAGCACAGCCTTCTCACAAGAAGACGAGCCGCTACCAGGCACTGCACACACAGCAGCACACCACCACGAGACAGCAGCAGGCACAGCAGACGCAGACACAGCAATGGTCTGTGACCAAAGGCTGGGGTCGGCGGTTGCATGTGAGGAGGACGCAGCAGGGTCGTTGCTTAACGACCCCGTTGCTATGGCGGTTTCTGGTGCGTTGGATTATGATTTGGATGACGGGGCGTTTATTGACTTTGCTGTCAATGCAATGGTGGCTTCACTGGAGCCGCCATACTGTGAACAGGTACGCTTGATGCGCGCGCACACACACACACACACACACTCGCACGCACGCACTTGCATGCACATGCAAGCAGCGGAATACCGGCATACGTACATGGGCACGCAAGCATATGTATGTCGCCATACCCATACGTAGCAGCCTTTGCCAACTGTGTTATGTTATCAATCTGTGCCTGCAGTTCACCAATCAGGCCTTCACCATCAGCGGCTGGGAGATTGACCGTCAGTTGGACGGGCTGGTTGACAGTCTGGCTGTGGGGGGTGACGCTGAAGGGAACCAGGAAGGCCTGGAAGGGCTGCTTGAGCCACTGGCTGCATGAGCAGCTCGCTGCATGGACAGCCCAATGCCATGTGAGGCTCGCTGCAATGCTCCATGCCACAGTACACATGCTCGCATGTGTGAGTTACGGTGCAGACATTACGTAGCTGCTTGGACAGAAGTCATGACTAGGCCTGCATGCGCACTGGACGCCTGCTGACATGCTTCCGTGATTTACGTCAGTAGGGATTTGAGCCTCGTGCCTTGATTTGCACGTGTGTCTGCGCGTTCACTGTCTGTATTGCGTAGGACCCTCATGCATGTCATATCGGACGGTCATAATTGCTACTATGATGCTGCCTAGAATGTAACGGTCTTGTGCACGCGCTTGGGCTCACCGTGTGCTGGCAGACACGCGGTTAGTACTGAGTCATGTTACACGCGTCATGTCAAAAGAAGATGTAGCCTAGATGTAACTAGCTGTGGTGCGCTGCGAGCCCCCGACCAGTCCTCTGTTGACACGTGACCAGACAGCTTGTTAGTTATGTGTTACACGGGTCATGTCAAAACAGAACGTACATGTGCTCCACATTGCTGAGGCAGCACATCGCAACGCCGCCTCACCACACACAGTCAAGTACGAGTAAAGCACATACTGAGCCATGCTCAGCAGCCTGTAGCTACATGCCCCCACACACAAGGTCAGGGTCGCACGCACACTCGCACGCGCGCAAGGGTTCAGTGCTAAAGGTCAAGCATCAGACAAGCTCAGAAGAAAAGGAAAGGGCGTGACAAAATGCGTGAAAAGGCTGGTGAATGTGGATCTGCTTGTCTGGCACAGCTCCCCAGGTGTCGGTACAAAACAAACTGCATGCATGCAGTTCTCCGTTCAGTCACAGAGTGCTACGAGCTCAAGTGCCCTGCATGCAACTCTTGCCTGCATGCAACTCTATCTTGCTAACATGCCTGCTCATAACTAGCCTGAGCACATGAGGTTCCCATCGCTACCCATAGACTACTGAAGTGCTGGTCCTGTTTTGACACTAGGGCTGCGTGAGCCAAACGATCCATGTGCTTGCACTACTCAAACGCTGCGACCAGGACGCGCGTGGTGGCCACACGCGCATTCGGCACCCTACGTGGTTCCTGGCCCACACTGGCACCACTAGGCTCAGTCTTCACCTCGGTCACACACTCTGTAGCCTGGGACACACCCTGTGTCACACCTACAGGCTCAGGAGAGCCATCAGCTGGGAGGCAGTCCGCACCCGCCGCACCCGCCGGCTCCGCTGCCGCCGCGTCCCGCGCGAGCGGCGAGGCCGGCGGAGACGTGGACGCATCCTGACCCATGCCCACATCCTCGGTCTTTGTGTCGACAGGGCCAGGATACTCAATGGCGAACACGGCGGCGTTGGCAGCGTCGCCGGTGCCGGCCGCGCCGCCGCCGGCGGACACCCCGGCAGCCTGCACCAGCGCCTCTGTGACCGTGATCACCACAGCCATCGATGCGATAGGGTGGTCTGAGATGACGAGCTGCAGCTTGATGGCTGGCACCGGCATGGAGCCTGCAGCTGTGGTGGTGTGTGGTGCGGCGAGCGGTGCCTCCGTGTGTGCGTACACGTTCTCTGCGTCTCCCATGCTCACATCAGCAGCCATGGTACCACCATGTACCACAGCAGCCTTGCTGCATGGTGCATGAGCAGCATGGGGGGCCATGTCCACACCGCCCACATCCATGCCACCCATGTCCTCTGTCTTCACAGGGACGTCGGCGATGGTCGCGCCGCCGCCGCCCTTGCCGCCGGCCGTAGCGACCGCGTCGGGGTCTGCGACGGCTGCGGCGGCGCCGGCGGCATCAACAGCGCACATGGGCTCGTCCTCGATTGCATCTCGCTGTCCATGTATTCACCCAAGCCCAGCAACACCGCACCAATGTGGTTGTCATCATCACTATCAGGCTCGACCTTGACGACGCAGGTAGTGATGCCTGGCGCAGCTGCGGCTGCGGCTGCGGCAACTGACGCAGGCGCCTGTGCCGGGTGCACACGCTGGCGCTTGGCCGGCGCGGCACCATCGGCCGTATACACCACACCACGCACATTGATCACTGGCGGCGAGTCTGGCTCGGGTGAGGGCTCCCGTGGCTCTGTCTTGCAGCCTACTGTGGCACCAAGAGCGCGAAGCGCGGCCCGCTCGGCAGCGCCGGCCGGCTGTGGAGAGTACCCGTGGGAGTCCTCGGCGCCGGTGGAATCGGACGCCAGCCCGTGACCGCCAGGTTGTGGCGACGACGGCGGGCTGGGCGACGAGTCGGCCGGCGACGGCGGCGGCGCCTGGGGCATTGGAGGCGTCGCGGACGGCGGCGCGGTGAGGAGCAGTGGCGCAGGCTGCGCGAGGTGCGCTGGTGGCGGGTAGGGCGGCGGCCGCGGGCCGCGCGCAACCCCCGCTGGCGGCGGATATGGCGGTGGCTGCGGACCGCGCACTGCGCCCGCCGGCGGCGGGTAGGGCGGCGGCTGCGGGCCCCGTACCGCACCGACAGACGGCGAGTGTGGCGGCGGCTGCGGGCTGCGCGGCACACCTGCCGGGGACGACGAAGGCTCTAGCTTCGGGCTCCGCACCACATTCGCCGGCGGCGGGCACGACGGCGGCTGCGGAATGCGCGGAATCTGCGGGTACTCCGGCGGCGGCAGCACAAACTGCGGCGCGACCACCGCGGCGAGGTCGGGGCGCTCGGCCTGCAGCCGCGGCAGCGCGGCCTGCAGGAGGGCCTCGTGAAGTAGGGTGGCGTGGGGCCGCTTGCGACCGTGGAACTGGCGCACGTACATGGACATACGGGGGTCGAGCATGGCCAGGCGCGCTGCCTCGTGCTTGGACTTGACCTTGCTGTGTCCCAGGGCGTAGGCCACGAGGTCGCCGTCGTCCTCATCGCAGCCAGGTAGCGGTATCGTGACCTGCGCACACACACGCACATACATTGCACCACCCACACATGCCACACCTCGCATCGCAGCACATAGCACGCACTCGATGCGATGCTTGCCGATGCAGAGTGGCGGATTGCTCAGTGCGTACAGTGCGATGTTTGCGCGCAAGGTAGTGAAGGCTGTGTGTGTCCACACCTGGGTGAAGAAGACCGGGCAGTGCGACGAGCCCCGGGTCTGGACGATGTACTCGGCAATGAAGTGGCGCGGGCTGAAGGTGGGCAGGTGCATGGCCCAGTTGCGAGCGCGGTTCTGCGAGCGTGGCGGCAAGAGCGGCTGGGTTCGCGCGCCGCGGTGTTGCGTCACTGGCGCGCTGAATCCCATTGGCTCATTGCTGTCATCTCAGACCCCGAGCACTCACTAGCACTTGCTCAAGACGGCCGAGATGATTGTTGCTGTTCTCTTTGTGGCTGTTGAGCGGCCTGGGTGGACACTTGCTGAAGAAGAGCAGGACGATGGACGGGTGCGTGCAGAGCTGCGGGGCACCAGCACGCACAGAACCTTGCTTTTGGCACTGCCACCTGTCTATCTGTGAACTTGTCTTGTTCTCTGTATGCGCAACTATACATG
>VFQQ010003193.1_pt1 | contig 16397 bp, 13 predicted proteins | sample 3512341 | NCBI WGS metagenome assembly VFQQ01 (sample SAMN10412373, study PRJNA504923) | tailings metagenome | isolation source: Relicate 2 Philex TSF1 revegetated site | place: Philippines: Tuba, Benguet | collected 2017-08-29 | reverse complement strand
ACGAGATCGGCGACCCGCGCGCCTACATCCTGCCCGACGTGGTGTGCGACTTCACCGGCGTGACGCTCACGCAGGCCGGCCCGGACCGCGTCGAGGTGCGCGGCGCGCGCGGCCGGCCGCCCACCGACCAGGCCAAGGTGAGCATCACCTTTGCCGACGGCTTCCGCGCGATGAGCCAGTTCATGATCGGCGGCATCGACGCCGGCGCGAAGGCGCAGCGCGTCGGCGCGGCGATGCTGGCGCGCATGCGGCGCCACTTCCGGGACCGCGGCTGGCCCGACTTCACCGAGACCAGCGTCGAGGCGATCGGCGCCGAGGACACCTACGGCCCGCACGCGCGCGACGCGTCGCGCGAGGTGGTCCTCAAGGTGGGCGTGCGCCACCCGCTGAAGGACGCGCTCGAGCTGTTCTCGCGCGAGGTGGCGCCGATGGCGCTGATGTCGGCGCCGGCGATCACCGGCTTCACCGGCGGGCGGCCGAAGGTGCAGCCGGTGGTGCGGCTGTTCTCCTGCCTGGTGCCCAAGGCGCAGCTGTCGGTCGGCATCGACATGGGCACGCAGAACGTGGCAGCGCCGGCGCTGGCCGGCGTGCGGTTCGACGAGACGGCGCTGCCCGCCGTCGGCGGCCCGCTGCCGGCGGCGGACGCCTTCGCGCGCGGCACGCGCAGCGTGCCGCTGGTGCAGCTGGCCTGGGGCCGCAGCGGCGACAAGGGCGACGCGGCCAACATCGGCCTGATCGCGCGGCGCCCCGAGTACCTGCCCTACATCCGCGCTGCGATCACCGAAGACGCGGTGGCGCGCTGGTTCGCGCACCTGATGAGTGGCGCGGTGCGCCGCTACGACCTGCCCGGCACCTGGTCGCTCAACTTCACGCTGCAGGAAGCGCTTGGCGGCGGCGGCATCGCGTCGGTGCGCATGGACCCGCAGGGCAAGGCCTACGCGCAGATGCTGCTCGACCACCCGGTGCCGATCCCGGCCGAGCTCGCGCTCTGATTTCGCGATCCGATCATCGACCCCGTCACGCAAAGGATTCCGCCATGAACGCCCTCGCTTCACCGACCGGCCGCAGCACGGCCTCGAGCATCATCCAGTCGCGCATCCGCGACATCCAGGAAGCCGCGCGCGGCGTGACCAAGCAGTTCCCGCGCAGCTACATCCTGCAGTGCATCAAGGAAGACCGCTTCCCCGACGAGCTGTGGAAGGAACTCGGCAAGTTCGGGCTGCTCGGCCTGTCGATCCCCGAGGAGCACGGCGGCTCGGGCGGCGGCGTGCTCGAGATCACCGCGCTCAACGAGGCGCTGGCGTTGGCCGGCGTGCCCACACTCTTCCTCGTCGTCACCGGGCTGGCACGCGTGCCGATCGTGCACCACGGCACGAAGGAGCAGATCGGGAAGTACGTGACGCCCACGTGCAGCGGCGAGAAGAAGATGTGCTTCGCCATCACTGAGCCGAACGCGGGCACCAACAGCTTCTCGATGTCGACGCTGGCCACGCGCAATGCCGACGGCGGCTGGACGCTCAACGGCCAGAAGGTGTTCATCTCCGGCGCGCGCGACGCCGACTTCATGCAGGTGGTGGCGCGCACCACCAAGGCTGGCGAGGTGAAGCACCGCACCGAAGGCATGTCGCTGTTCGTGCTCGACATGAAGACGCCGGGCATCACGCTGCAGCAGCTCAACATCCAGGTCGAGACCGCCGAGCGCCAGTACATGGTGTTCTTCGACAACGTGCAGCTGCCTGCCGACGCGGTGATCGGCGAGCCCGGCAAGGGCGCCAAGCTGATGTTCGAGGGCCTGAACTCCGAGCGGCTGCTGGCCGCCGGCGCCGCGCTGGGCCTGGGCGACTACGCGCTGTCCAAGGCGGTGGCGTACGCCAAGGACCGCAAGCCCTTCGGCAAGCCCATCGGCAGCTACCAGGCCCTGCAGCATCGGCTGGCGCTGGCCAAGGCCGAGATCGAGGCGGCGCGCCTGATGACCTACGACGCCGCCGACCGCTTCGACAACGGCGAGGACGCCGGCGCGCACGCCAACATGGCCAAACTGCTGGCCTCGCGCGCGGCTGTCGCGGCGATCGAGGGCACGCTGCAAGTCCACGGCGGCTACGGTTTCGACCGCGACTACGACGTGGTCACGCTGTGGCCGATGATCCGCCTGCTCGAGATCGCGCCGATCAACAACGAGATGCTGATGAACTACATCGGCGAACACGTGCTCGGGTTGCCAAAGTCGTATTGAGAACGGGCCTGGCGCCCCTCATGCACGATCACATGTTCAGCGGCGGCGGCCGCAGGCTCGCGGCGCGCAGCTGGGGCCGCATCGACAGCGGTGCACCGGTGGTCGTGATGCTGCATGGCGGCCTGGACTGCACGAGCACCTGGAAGGACCTGCCGGGGCAGATCGCCGAGCGCACCGGCCTGGCCGTGCTGTCCTACGACCGCTGGGGTTACGGCGGCTCCGAGGCGCACGGCCCGAGCCGCGACCGTTCGTACCGCCTGGACGAGTCGGGCCCGGTGTTCGGCGATCTGCTGCGGCACTTCGGCATCCGGCAGGCGATCCTGTTCGGCCACAGCGACGGCGGCGCGATGGCGGTGCTGGCCGCCGCCGCGCACCCGCAGGCGGTGCTCGGCGTGTGCGCCTGCTCGCCGACGATCGCGCTCGACCTGCACATGGTGCGCGCGATGGGCGGCGCGCTCGAAGCCTACGAGCGCGGCGGGCTGCGCGAGAAACTCGCCCGCCACCACGGCGAGAAGACCGACGCGATGTTCCGCAGCTGGCACGGCGCCTGGTCCGGCGAGGATGCCGTGCACTGGAGCATGGCGCCGCAGGTGGCGCAGGTGCGCTGCCCCGTGACGGCGGTGTTCGGGCAGGCGGACGATTACGGCTGGCGGCCCAGTGCCCGCGTGCTGGTCGAGCACGGGAACATGCCGCTCGAGCTGACGGCGCTGCCGGACGTCGGGCACGACCCGCAGCACCGTGCGCGGCCTGCAGTGCTGGCGGCGCTGGCGCGCGTCGTGCACGCGGCCGAATCGGCCCGATGAGGACCCGAAGCCGCGCCTACCGGGCCACGCCCGTGGCCCACGCCTTGCGGATGAGGCGGCCGCAGGACACGGACTCGATGGCGCTGCCGAGGTCGTTGCGGCGCGCCAGGATGCCGTAGGTGTCGCGCGCCTGGTTGATCCAGGGGTAGAAGCCGAAGGCGCCCGCGCTGCTGAAAGAACCGTCGCCCACGACGGGATCGTCTTCCACCCAGTGGCCGAGGCTGTAGCGCCAGACTTCGGCGGCCGGCGCCGGCGAGGCCACGCCGACGCGGCCGCACGCGGCGTCGCTGGCACACAAGGCCTGCGTGCCAAGCAGGCCAGCGATCTTCAACTCGCCACGCAGCACCTTGCGCAGGAACCGTGCGTAGTCGGCCGCCGTGCTGACCGCGCCCCCAGCCAGTTGCGGCTGGCTGTAGGACAGGGCGATGTCGGTGCCCAGGCGACTGCGGATCTCGGCCGCCAGCGCCGCGTTGTCCATCGCTCCCAGGCTCAGGTCGACCGCATGCTTCTGCATGTGGCCGCCCGAGTAGTGGAAACGCCCCAGGTCGGCTGCCGAGAAGCCGCCGTTGCGGATCAGCACGCCCTGGTAGCTCTGGCACTGCGCCACCGTCTGCCTGGCCAGACAGCCATCGAACCCCGTGTAGCCGCTGGAGAAGTTGAGGAAGGGAACATCCGCCGAAGCGCCCAGGCCCGCACCGCGCCCCGGCGCTCCGCGACATAGGCCGCGTACAGCCACTTGGAGGCGGAGGCGATGGCCATCGGCGTGTCGGCGGTGTAGGTGGCCCCGTCGGTCGAGCCGGAGCCGCGCCGGCCCTGCGCGTCGCCGATCTCCCAGTAGAAGGGGCGCACGGGTGCGCACGCGTTGGTGGCGCTGGCGGCCGTGGCCGCGGCGGCCTGCTGGCGCGCGGCGTCGCCAGCCGCCGGCGCGTCGCTTCCGCCGCCGCTGCCGCCGCACGCGGCCAGAGCGGCGCTCAGCCAGAATGCAGCCTGGGCCGCCGCCGCGCGGGCGCGCCTCAGGACACCCCCCTGGGCACGTCGCCCGCCAGCGTGATGCGATGCATCACGCGACGATGGCCGTGGTAGTCGTTGATCGGGTAGTGCTGCACGCTGCGGTTGTCCCACAGCGCGAGCGAGCCCGGCTGCCAGCGCAGGCGGCAGGTGAACTCCTCCTTGCGCTGGTGCTCGTGCAGGAAGTGCAGCAGCGGCGCGCTCTCGGCCTCGGTCATGCCGGCGAAGCGCACGGTGTGCGCCACGTTCATGTACAGCGCACGACGGCCGGTCTCGGGATGGACACGCACCGCCGGGTGCTCGACCTCGTAGTGCCGGCGCTGCGCGCTGCCGGCCTCGGCGATGCGGTCCTCGCGCGTGCGCGAGGTGTCGGCCTTGGCCGAGCTGTTGACGCAGCGCAGGCCGCAGAGCAGCTCCTGCAGGCCTTCGGACAGCGCATCGAACGCCGCCGTCTGGCTCGCGAACAGCGTGTCGCCACCGTGCGGCGGGATCTCGCGCGCCAGCAGCAGCGTCGCCATCGGCGGCTGCTCGAGATAGGCGGTGTCGCTGTGCCACACGCCGCCGAAGTTGACGCGCTCGTGCTCGAGCTTCTTCACCTCGATGATGTGCGGGTAGCCTTCGATGCCGCTCACGAACGGGTACTCCACCGGCGTGCCGATCGAGCGGGCGAAGCCGAGGAACTGCTCCGGATCGAGGGGCTCGCCCCGCAAGAGCACGACCCCGTGTTCGAGCCAGACGCGGCGCAGCCACGCCGTCTGCGCGGCGTCCAGCGGCCTGCGCAGGTCGATGCCCGCAATCTCCGCGCCCACGGCGCCTGCAAGGCGCGTCACGGTGACCGTTTCAGTCGTCATGTTCGAAGCCCTTCCGCCCGATTCGGCCGGCACTGTCAGGTTGCACCGCCGCGCCGACGGACGGCCCGGAGGATCGCTCGTTCCAGCCGTCGCACGTCCACCGGCTTGGCGACGAAGTCGTCCATGCCGGCGGACAGTGCCGCGGCCCGCTCGGAGGCCAGCGCGGCGGCCGACAGCCCGATGATGGCCAACGATGCAGCCGGAAACCGAGCGCGCAACCGGCGCGTGGCACCGACGCCGTCCAGCACCGGCATCTCCAGGTCCATCAGCACCACGTCGATGGGCCTTCCGCCGCTCGCCGCGGCCTCGACCGCGGCGAGGGCCTGCAGTCCGTCGACCGCCTCGGTCACGCGCGCCCCGCGTTGCTCGATCAGCGCCGTGCAGATCAGCATGTTGACCGGATTGTCCTCGACGACGAGGACGTTCAGGCCTTCCAGCGAGTCGGCGTCCAGCGCGCCGAACTCCGACACGCGCGGCGGCTCCTCGGAGGCCGGAAGCGGCAGTTCCACCCAGAACGTGCTGCCCCGGCCGGGCCGCCCGACCGCCCCCACCTCGCCACCCATCAGCGCCGCGAGTTCCCGGCAGATGGAAAGGCCCAGCCCGGTGCCGCCGTAACGGCGCGTGGTGGACTCGTCGGCCTGGCTGAAGGGCTGGAACAGCCGCTCGCTCGTCTCCGCGTCGAAGCCCGGGCCGGTGTCGCGCACTTCGATGCGCACCGCGCCGCGCTTGCCCTCGAGCAGGACGATGCACACGCTGCCCGACTCGGTGAACTTGATCGCGTTGTTGACGAAGTTCAGCAGGATTTGCCTGACACGCTGCACGTCGCCCTCGACGACCGGGGGCAGGCGGGGCGCGATCTCGACGCTGAACGCCAGGTCGCGGCCCTGCGCCAGCACGGCGAACGAGGCGTGCACCGAGCGCACGAGCTCGTGCAAGTCGAACGGCGCGGTTTCCAGGACCACCCGGCCCGCTTCGATCTTGGACAGGTCGAGCACATCGGACACCACCGCGGTCAGGCTGCGTGCGCTCTCGGCGAGTACGTTCAGGTAGCGCTCGCGCTGCACCGCGGACTCATCGGCCTGCTGCAACAGGTGCACCACGCCCTGGATCACGTTCAGTGGGGTTCGCAGCTCGTGGCTCATGCTGGCGAGGAACCGGCTCTTGGTCCGGCTGGCCACCTCCGCGCGCTCGCGCGCCTCGGACATGGTGGTGGCCAGGCGCACGCGTTCGCTGATGTCCTCGCAGATCCACAGGGTCCCGCCGTCGATGCCCCTTTGGGGCGCGATGGCCTTGGCGAGCAGGCGCAGCGAACGCGGCCTGCCGTCTTGCCCAAGGGTCTCGACGGGCTCCAACTCCGCCACCTCGCCGCGCGCCAGCGCCGGCCCGACCTGCCGGCCCATCTCCTCGTACGCGGCGTCGCTCGGCCAGACCGCCCGGCCGGGCTGCCCCACGAGGTCGGCGGCAGCCCAGCCGAAGACGCGGGCAAACACCGGATTGACACTCACGAAGCGGCGCGACCGGGTCAGCGCCAGACCCACCGGGACATGCTCGAAGATGACGTCCCTCTCGGCCTGGGCCGTCGGCGAGGGCAGCGCCGCCACGAACTGCAGGTGAGCGCCGCCCGGACCGATCCGGGCCACCCGCACCGCTGCTTCGAACACCTGCCCGTTGCCGCCCTTGAGGCCCAGCGCACCTTCGGCGACGGTGTGCTCATCGACCAGTGTCCGCGCCAGGGCGTCGAGCGCCGCCGACGACTCCAGCCAGCCGCCCTCGAAGGGCGTGCGGCCCAGGACGAGTTCGCGGTCCAGGCGCAATCGCTCGACGAAGGCCGGGTTCACTTCCCTGACCTTGCGGGAGGCCGCGTCCATCAGCACCACCGGCTCGGTGACCAGCGCCGTCGTCCGGGTGAAGGCCGTCAACCACGTCGGGTGGCGCCCGCCGCCATCCGCAGCGGAGGAACCGGCGCCGGCCCGGCGATTCGGAGGTTCGCCCGCCACGCCCCGGCACCCCCTCAGGCCGGTTTGAACCTGGGCAGCGTCACCTCGTCGGTGACCGCATCGAACTGCACCGCCACCCGCTGCCCGATGCGGACCGCCTCGACGTCGTCGGTGACGATGTTCGTCATCATGCGCGCGCCTTCATCGAGATCGACGACGGCTACCACGTACGGGGCGTCGGCCTTGAACGCCGGGCCCGCGGGCCGGCGCGCGACCGTGTAGCTGTACACGCTGCCGGTGCCGCGCGCCTCGGCCCATTCGAGGTCGTCGCTGTGGCAGTGCGGGCACAGCGCGCGGGGGTAGAAGTGGTGCCGTCCGCAGTCGCGGCAGCGCTTGAGGATCAGGCGCCGATCCTTCAGCGCCGCCCAGTAGGGTGCGCTCTCGGGGTCGACGATGGGCAGGGGCTTGTCGTACATGGTGTTCAGCGCGTGGAAAGGATGCAGGTGGCGCCGCTGGACAGCGTGCCGCCGGTACCGTGCACCAGGGCCGTGGCGGCGTTCGCCACCTGGCGCTCGCCGCACTCGCCGCGCAGCTGCCGCACGGCCTCGATCAGCAGGAAGATGCCGTACATGCCGGGGTGCGCGTAGGACAGGCCGCCGCCGCTGGTGTTCATCGGGAACGGCCCGCCCGGCGCCGTGCGCTGCCCCGCCACGAACGCACCGCCCTCGCCGCGCGCGCAGAAGCCGAGCGCCTCGAGCGTCATCAGCACGGTGATCGTGAACGAGTCGTAGAGCTCGGCGACGTCGATCGCGTCGTGCCCGATGCCCGCCATCGCGAACGCCTCGCGCCCGGCGACCTCGGCCGCGGTCAGGCGCGCCAAGTCGGGCATCGCGGCGATCGTCCAGTGCGTGTGCGCCTCGCCGTAGCCGCGCACGTGGACCGGGCGACGGTGGCCGATGGCGCGGGCGTGCTCGGCGCTCGTCATGACGACCGCGCCGCCGCCGTCGGTGACGAGGCAGGCGTCGAGCAGGTGCAGCGGGTCGCTGATCATCGGGCTGGCGAGCACCTCGTCGATGCTCAGCGGCGCGCGCATCGTGGCGGCCGGGTTCAGCGCCGCCCACTTGCGCGTGGCCACCGCGATCTCGGCGAGCTGGCTCGACGTGGTGCCGAACTCGTGCATGTGACGCATGGCCGCCAGCGCGTAGCCGCCCACCGGCGTGGGCATGCCCCAGGGCGTTTCATATTGCATCGTCAGCACCGACGGCCGCCCAGCGAGGTTGCGGCTGGCCTCGCTGCGCTGCAGGCTGCCGTAGGTGATCAGCGCCACATCGCAGCGCCCGGCTTCGATGGCCATCGCGGCGTGGGCGACGTGCGCCTCGAACGCCGAGCCGCCGATGTTGGTACCGTCGACGAAGCGCGGCACGATTCCCAGGTACTCCGACAGCGTGACGGTCGCGAGCTGTCCCGGGCCCGGCACGCCCCACATGCCTGCCGTCAGCAGGCCGTCGACCTCACGCATCGCGATGCCGGCATCGCGCAGTGCGTCGCGCGCGCACAGCGCCTGCGCCTGCAGCACCGACATCGGCTGCGTCGCCCGGCCGTCCTTCAAGGGCAGATCGGCCACGCCCACGATCACTGCCTCGCGCTTTCGCATCGGACTCCTTTTCGGCACAATCGGTTAATCGAACAAACGTTAGGTTATGGTATGTCGATCCCGCTTTCGCCACAAGCGCCGATTGCCCTGGTCACGGGTGCAACGGCCTACATCGGCCGCGCGGTTGCGTTCGAACTGGCGCGGCGCGGCATGCACGTCGTCGTGAGCGGGCGCAACGCGGCCACCGGCCAGGCCGTTGCCGCCGACATCGCCGCGGCCGGCGGCGCTGCCGAGTTCGAGGCCGCTGACCTGACCGACCGGGCGGCGGTGCAGGCCCTGGTCGACCGTATCGTGCGGCGCCACGGCGGGCTCGATGTGCTCGTGGCCAGCGGCGCGGGAGCCAGCGGCGACTCGCTGGGCTTCAAGCTGTTCATGGACATGGACGCGGGCGACTTCGACACCTACATCCGCTCGCACTGGCTGACGCGCGCCCACGTGATCCAGGCGGCCGCAGCGGCGATGCGCCCGCGCAAGCGCGGCAAGATCGTCGCCATCGGCACCGACGCGGGGCGCGTCGCCACCGTGGGCGAGTCGATGATCGGCGGCGCCACCGGCGGGATGATGCAGATGTGCCGCGTGCTGGCGCGTGAACTCGGGCGCGACGGCATCCGCATCAACGCGGTGGCCATGAGCTACATCGCCGATGCAGAACCACGCTGGGGCGGCGCGTCGCCGGCGCTGTCGGGCGAGCGCGGCCGCGGCATGCTGGAGAACCTGAAGAAGCGCATGCTGTTTCCCGTGCATTGCGCCGACATCGCCAAGGCAGCCGCGTTCTTCGCCGGGCCCGACGCCGACGCCATCACCGGCCAGACGCTCAGCGTCAACGGCGGGCTGAGCACGCCGGGCTGAGCGGCTGCGAACGAACCCGCCGCACCGACATCCGCCCTTCCACACCAGCCCGCCGGCAGCGTCGGGCCCGACCGAGGAGACCCGCGTGAACAAGGACATCGTTCTGGCCGGAGGCATGCGCACGCCCTTTGGCGATTTCGGCAAGTCGCTGAAGGACATCCCCGGGCCTGCGCTGGCCACGCACGCGGCGAAGGCCTGCATCGCGGGGCTGCAGATCGAACCGAAGCTCATCGACCACCTGGTGCTCGGCAACGTGATGCCGGTCGACCAGGGCGGCTACTTCTCGGGCCGGGTGGTGGCGCTGGACGCGGGCATGGGCATCGACAGCTGCGCGCTGAACGTGTCGCGCGCCTGCGGCTCGGGCAGCCAGGCCATCATCTCCGCGGCGGCGCAGATCGCCACCGGCCACTCGAGCATCGCGCTGGCCGGCGGCTACGAGAACACCTCGCGCGCACCCTACGTGAGCGTGGACACGCGCTGGGGCGCCAAGCGCGGCCCCGCGCAGCTGCTCGACGCGATCGACTATGCCTACCGCGACCCGTTCGACCGCCAGCTGATGGGCGAGACGGCCGAGAACCTGGCCGAACAGTTCGGCTACGAGCGCGCGGCGATGGACGCCTGGGCCTGCATGAGCCAGGAGCGCGCTGCGTCGGCGGCCGCTTCCGGTTTCCTGGACCGGCAGATCGCCCCCATCGAGGTGCCGGACGGCAAGGGCCGCCGCCTGTTCGCGTCCGACGAGTTCCCGCGCGCCACGTCGCTGGACAAGCTCGCGGCGCTGCGCCCGGTATTCCGGCAGGGCGGCTCGATCACCGCCGGCAACTCCAGCGGCATGACCGACGGCGCCGCCTTCCTGATGGTGGCCGACCGCGCCGCGGCCGAGCGCGCCGGCGTGCGGCCGCGGGCGCGGCTGATCGACTGGAGCGTGGTCGGTGTCGAGCCGCGCATCATGGGCGTCGGACCCGTGCCCGCCATCGACGCCCTGCTCCGGCGCACCGGCATGCGCGTGTCCGACGTCGACTACTTCGAGATCAACGAGGCCTTCGCGGTGGTCAACCTGCACGCCGAGAAGAGCCTGGGCATCCCGCGCGCGGTGACCAACCTGTATGGCGGCGGCATCTCGATCGGCCACCCGCCGGGCGCCACCGGCGTGCGCATGACGATCACCGCGCTTGCCCACCTCGAGGCCACAGGCGGGCGGCGGGCGGTGATCAGCATGTGCCTGGGCGCCGGCCAGGGCCTGGCGATGATGGTCGAGCGGATCGGCTGAGAGGGCATCAGCCCGCGTGCGCGGCCTTCACGGCGGCGCGGTCGACGCCGCCGGCCGCGCCCCGCGGCAGCGCATCGACGAACACCACGTGCTTGGGCTTCTTGTAGCGCGCGATGCGCTGGCCGACGAACTCGATCAGCGCCTCGGCACCGAGCACGGAGCCCGGCGTGCGCGCGCACACCGCCTTGACCGCCTCGCCCCACTGCGCATCGGGCACGCCGAAGACGACGGCCTCTGTCACCTCGGCATGCTCGCACAGCGCGCGCTCGACCTCGGCCGGGTAGACGTTCTCGCCGCCGGGCTTGATGAGTTCCTTGGCCGGCGAGCGGCCCATGTACCAGAGGTAGCCGTCGGCGTCGAAGCGGCCCATGTCGCCGGTGTGGTGCCAGCCGCCGCGGAAGGTGAATGCGTTGTCCGCCTCGCGGTTCCAGTAGCCGGCGAAGACCATCGGCCCGCGCACGACGATCTCGCCCGTGGCGCCCGCGGGCACCGGGCGGTCCTCGTCGTCGACGAGCGCGACCACGTGCTGATCGACCGGCAAGCCGGCGCTGCCGGGCCGCTCGCGGTAGCGCGCCATCGAGACCGATCCCGAGGTCTCGGTCTGCCCGTAAGCGACCCAGAAGTCGGCGTGCGGGCAGGCCGCTGCGAAGCGCGACAGCGTCTCGGGCGCGTCGATGCCGCTGACGACGCGCAGCGCCGCGAGGCCTGAAGCGGCCTGTGCGGCCGCGTCGAGCACCGCGCCGAGCATCGGCGGGAACGACCCCAGCACGCTGCCGCGCTGCGCATCGACGACGTCGACCACGGCCTTCGGGTCGAAGCGCGGCAGCACGACGGACGCGCCGCCCGCGGCCATCAGCGCCAGCGTCATGCCGATGCCGGCGAGGTGGAAGAGTGGCAGCACGCCGACCTGCACATCGTCGGGCGTCAGGCCCCAGGCCTGAGCGGACTTGACGGCCGCCGCGAGCAGCCCGCGGTGCGTCAGCAGCGCCCCGCGCGGGCGGCCGCCGACCGCGGCGGTGTGCACGATGGCGAAGCCCGCGTCGTCAGCGATCGCCGCAGCGTCAGGCGCCGGCCCGTCGAGGTAGAGCGAGGCAAGCGTCCGGCCGCCCGGCGGCGCCTGCGTGCCGGTGGTCACCTGCAGCACCCCGCCCAGCACCACACTGGCTGTCAGCGGCAGCAGCTCCGGCGCGGCCACGAGCACGCGCGGCGTGGTGTCGGCGATGACGTAGGCCACCTCGTCGGCCGACAGCCGCCAGTTCACCGGCACGACGATGGCGCCGAGCCGCGCCGCGGCGCCGAACAGGTCGAGATAGGCCTGGCCGTTGTGCGCGAGCACGGCAACACGGTCGCCCGCGCTCACACCCGCGGCCGCCAGCCCTGCCGCCAGCCGCAAAGCGCGCGCCGCATACTGGGCGTGTGTGACGCTTTCGCCTTCGGCGATGAACGCGGTGCGCGCGCCGTGGCGCGCAGCGTTGCGCTCGATCAGGTCGTGCAGGGTGAAGGATCTCAGGCTCACGGTCGGTCAGCTCCAGGTTCGATGCGGCCCGCGCCGGGCGGCATCACTGCGGTCAGGTAGTCGATCACGGTGCGGGTGAACACGTCGTTGGCGTCGCCGGCCACCATATGGCCGGCGCCGGCGAGATTGACCATGCGCGCCTGCGGGAACGTGCTGCAGAAGCGCTGCGCGCCGGCCTCGCTGATGACGTCGCTGCGCGCGCCGCGGATCAGCATCAGCTCGCCGCCGAAGCCGGCCAGCGCCCGCTCGAAGTAGGCAGGATCGTTGCGATGGCTGTGGTTCTCGTCGTTCATCAGGCGCGGGTCCCAGTGCCAGACCCAGCGGCCCGACGCGTTGCGCCGCAGGTTCTTGCCCAGCCCGCGAACGTCGGCCACCACCGGCCGGCCGCGGTAGGCAGCGATGTGGCTTGCCGCATCCTCGAGCGTCGCGAAACCTTCCGGATGCGCGCGCATGAAGTTGACGATGCGGTCGACGCCCTTCTCCTCCAGGCGCGGCGCGATGTCCACCAGCGCCACCGCGGCCACCGGCGGCGCATCGTCGCGCGCAACCATCGCCATGCTGATCAGGCCACCGAGCGAAGCGCCGACGAGCGCCAGCGGCCGGCCGCCGAAGCGCCGACAGAAGTGTGCCATCTCGCTCGCGAGCGACTCGATGCGGTAGTCGCCATCGTCCGGCCAAGCCGATTCGCCGTGCCCGGGCAGGTCGAGCGCGACGGCGTGCCAGCCCGCGCGCGCCAGCGCGAGTGCCGTGCCGCCCCAGGCGTGGCGTGTCTGGCCACCGCCGTGCAGCAGCAGCACCGTCGGCGCGTGGGCGGGACCACCCGCATCGGCAACCCAGGCGCCCCCCGGAAAACCGTCGAAGGCCTGTCGCTGCAGCACGTCGACGCGGCCAGCCATCACGAGGCCGGCCCCGTATCGACCTCACGCTCGAAATCGCCGGCTGCGCCGGCACGCACCCACTCGCGATGGTTGGGGTACATGCGCTCGAACTCGGCGAGGATCGCCTCGCGCGGCACGTCGTCCCAGCTGCCGCGCTCGGCCACGTACTCCATGTGCCGGCGGCCCATCGCGTCGAACTCGTGGAATACGGAGTCGGCCGTGCCGTCGAACTCCAGCGGCTTGACCTGCGCCTTCTCGCACAGCGTCAGATTGAAGGCGGGCGTGGCCTTGAGCCAGCGGCCGTCGATCAGCAGTTCGGCATAGCCGTGGAAGACGAACAGGTCCGACTGCATCATCTCGCGCAGGCGCGGGCTGGTCAGGTGGTTGCGCACGTCGGCAAAGCCCAGCCGCGCCGGAACGCCGCTGGCCCGTGCGGCCGCGGCCAGCAGCGTCGCCTTGGGAATGCAGAAACCGTAGCCGCGCTCGACCACGCTGCTCGCCTTGAGCCCGACCTCCGACATGTCGAACTTGTACGGGTCGTAGCGGAAGCCGTCGCGCACCGCATAGTAAAGACGCACGGCGATCTCGCGCGCCGGCAGCGACGAGTCGGCGTGGCTGCGCGCGAACGCGCGCACGGCCGGATGGTCGCTGTCGACGAAGCGGCCGGGCTGCAGATACGGCCCGGCCACGCCGGTTTGCTCGAACGGTTCGGAAGGCATCGCTCTGCTTTCGCCAAAGGTGAACGGGTGCTTCGGCGGACGGCGTCGCGGGTAATCCCTCGACTGCCTCGCCGCAACGGGCGTGGACACTATAGCATCCAGACAAACAGACGTTAGTTAGCTACACTGCTGGGACGCCACAAAGCCCTCACGAACAATGCCCTCGAGCAGCCCCTTCCCCTCCATGCTGGCCCCGATCCGGCTGGGCGCGCACACGCTGCGCAACCGCACGCTGATGGGCTCGATGCACACCGGTCTGGAACACCAGGACCGGAGCGTCGAGCGGCTGGCAGCGTTCTACGCCGAACGCGCCCGCGGCGGCGCGGGCCTGATCGTGACCGGCGGCTTCGCAATGAACGTCGAAGCCAAGCTCGACGACCACGGGCCGATGCTTGCGACCGCTGAAGACGCCGATGCGCTGCGCCCGATTCCGCAGGCCGTGCATGCCGCCGGTGGCAAGATCCTCGTGCAGGTGCTGCACACCGGCCGCTACGGCAAGACCGCGGCGCTGGTCGGAGCCTCCAGCATTCCATCGCCGATCAACCGGCGGGTGCCGCGAACGCTGAGCACCGCCGAAGTCTGGCGCACGATCGACGACTACGTGCGCTGCGCCGAGCTGTCTATGCAGGCCGGCTTCGACGGCGTCGAGGTGATGGGCTCGGAGGGCTACTTCCTCAACCAGTTCGCCACCACGCGCTGCAACGACCGGCGCGACGAGTTCGGCGGCAGCGTGCAGAACCGCCACCGCATCGTGGTCGAGATCGTCCGCCGCACGCGCGAACGTCTCGGCCCGGGTGCGCTGATCATGTACCGCATCTCGGCGCTGGATCTCGTCGAGGGCGGTGCCCCCGCCGACGAGGTGATCGCGCTGGCCCGCGCGGTCGAAGCCGCCGGCGCGGATGTCGTCAACACCGGCTTCGGCTGGCACGAGGCGCGCATCCCGACGATCGCCTACCTCGTGCCGCGCGCCGCGTTCCGCTTCGCCGCGGCGCGCATCAAGCGCGCGCTGAAGATCCCGCTGATCCTGTCCAACCGCATCAACACGCCGGAGGTCGCCGACGAGATCATCGCGTCGGGCGACGCCGACATGGTGTCCATGGCGCGCCCGTTCCTCGCCGACGCCGACTTCGTACGCAAGGCCGCGTCCGGCCGGCCGGACGCGATCAACACCTGCATCGCCTGCAACCAGGCCTGCCTCGACTACATCTTTACGCAGCGCCCCACCTCGTGCCTGGTCAACCCGAAGGCCGGCCGCGAGCTCGAGTTCGCCGAGATGCCGGCCAGCCAGGGCCAGCGCCGCGTGGCGGTGGTCGGCGCCGGCGCGGCGGGGCTGGCCTGCGCCATCACCGCCGCTGAGCGCGGCCACACCGTCGAGCTGTTCGAGGCGGGTGCCGCGATCGGCGGCCAGCTGAACCTCGCCAGTGCGGTGCCGGGCAAGGAAGAGTTCCACGAGATGCTGCGCTACTTCCGCACGCGCGTGGCCGACGAAGGGATCACGCTGCACCTGAACCGGCGGCTCCAGGCAGACGAACTGGCCGCCAGGCGCTTCGACCACGTGGTCGTCGCCACCGGCGTGCGGGCCCGCGTTCCGGCCATCGAGGGCATCGACCACCCGAAGGCGGTCGGCTACGCCGAGCTGCTGGCCGGCCGCAAGACTGCGGGGGCGCGCGTGGCGATCATTGGCGCGGGCGGCATCGGCTTCGACGTTGCCGAGTACCTGCTGCACGAGACCGATACGACCGATGCACCGGACGGCGCGGCCAACGACCACGCGGCCGACGGCGTCGCCGGCTTCCTCGCCGAATGGGGCGTTGCGACAGCGCCCGAAGTTCCCGGCGGGCTGACGCAGCCGGCGCCGCCGCGACCGCGCCGCAGCGTCACGCTGCTGCAGCGCAAACCCGAGAAGCCGGGGCGCACGCTGGGCCTGTCCACAGGCTGGGCGCTGCGCGCACGGCTCGAGCAGCGCGGGCTGCAGATGCTCTCGGGCTGCAGCTACGAACGCATCGACGACGCTGGCCTGCACCTCAGCGTCGACGGCAAGCCCATGCTGCTCGAGGTCGACACCGTCGTCATCTGCGCAGGGCAGGAGACGGAGAACGCGCTGGCCGAGGGCCTGCGCGCGCTTGGTGTCGCGCCGGCGGTGATCGGCGGCGCGGACCTCGCCGCCGAACTCGACGCCTTGCGCGCCATCGACCAGGGCACGCGCCTGGCCATGACCTTCTGATCGACCCATGGACTTCACCGACGACCGCGAACACGAGGCCATCCGCGAGGCCATCGGCCGCATCTGCGCCGGCTTCGGCGACGACTACTGGCTGGCACGCGACCGTGACGGCAAGTTCCCACACGAGCTGTACGAGGCGCTGGCCACGGGCGGCTGGCTCGGCATCTGCATGCCTCAGGAGTACGGCGGCAGCGGCATGGGCATCGCCGAAGCCACGGTGATGATGTCGGCGATCGCGCGCTCGGGCGCGGGGCTGTCGGGTGCATCCGCCGTGCACATGAACATCTTCGGCCTGCAGCCGGTGGTGGTGTTCGGCACCGACGCCCAGAAGCGCCGCATGCTGCCGCCACTGATCGCCGGGCAGGAGAAGGCCTGCTTCGCCGTCACCGAGCCGAACACGGGCCTGAACACCACGAGGCTGAAGACGCGCGCCGAGCGCAGCGGTGACCACTACGTGC
>VFQQ010003192.1_pt1 | contig 16401 bp, 16 predicted proteins | sample 3512341 | NCBI WGS metagenome assembly VFQQ01 (sample SAMN10412373, study PRJNA504923) | tailings metagenome | isolation source: Relicate 2 Philex TSF1 revegetated site | place: Philippines: Tuba, Benguet | collected 2017-08-29 | reverse complement strand
CGAAGCTGCAGGCGATCTGGGACCAGGCCCATGCCAACGGCGTCGAAGGCCTGTCATGGACGACCGCCGACGAGATCCGCGCGCTCGAGCCGGAGGTCTCGGCCATCCGCGGCTTCTTCTCGGCCTCGACCGGCATCGTCGACAGCCACGGTTTCATGCTGGCGCTGCAGGGCGACCTGGAGAATGCCGGCGGCATGGTGGCCTTCGAGACGCCGGTCGCCGCCGCAACCGTCACGCCGGACGGCATCCTGATCGAGACCGGCGGGGCGGAGGCTGCCGAGATCACCGCCCGCGTGGTGGTCAATGCCGCCGGCCATTTCGCGCCGAAGTTCCTCGGGCGTCTCGCCGGCTTCCCGCCGGCGCATGTGCCGAAGCAATGGTACGCCAAGGGCAACTACTTCTCGCTGACCGGGCGCCAGCCCTTCTCGCGCCTTGTCTACCCCATGCCCGATGCCGCCGGCCTCGGCGTCCATGCCACCGTCGACCTGCAGGGCCGATGCCGCTTCGGCCCGGACGTGGAATGGGTCGAACACGAGGACGACCTCGTGGTCGATGTCAGGCGCGCCGACCAGTTCTACGCGGCCATCCGCGCCTACTGGCCGGGCCTGCCGGACGGTGCGCTGCAGGCCGATTATGCCGGCATCCGGCCGAAGCTGCATGGACCGACGACGCCCATGCCCGATTTCCGCGTCGATGGACCCGAGGTCCACGGCATTGCCGGCCTCGTCAACCTGCTGGGCATCGAGAGCCCCGGCCTCACTGCTTCGCTCGCCCTTGCCGACCTCGTCGCCGAGCGCCTCGGCCTGCCCCGCCTGGAGACCGTCTGATGTCCGATGCCGCATCCTTTCTCGCCAAAGGCGCGGTCGACACCGCCGGGGCCATCGCGACCGGCCGGATCAGCGCGCGCGACGCCGTCGAGGCCTCGCTGGCGCGCATCGCCGCGAACAACGAACGGCTGCACGCCTTCATCGCCGTAACGGCGGAGGAAGCCCGCGCCGAAGCCGACATGCTCGATGCCCTCGCGAAGCGTGGCGCCCGACGCGGCCCGCTTCACGGCGTACCGCTCGGCGTCAAGGACATCATCGACGTCGCCGGCCAGAAGACCCGCGCCGGATCGGTCACCCGCGACCACCTGCCCGCCGCGGCGTCCGATGCCGTGGTCGTCTCGCGGCTCAGGGCCGCCGGCGCGATCGTCGTCGGCAAGACCCACACGGTCGAGTATGCCTTCGGCGGCTGGGGCACCAACCCGATCGCCGGCATGCCGGTGAACCCGCACGACCGGGCGACGCCGCGCGTGCCGGGCGGTTCGTCTTCGGGCACGGGCGTTGCGGTCGGCGCCGGGCTCGTGCCCATCGGCTTCGGCACGGACACGGGCGGTTCGGTGCGCCTGCCGGCCGCCTGGTGCGGCACGGTCGGCCACAAGACCTCGATGGGCCTCGTCAGCCGCTCGGGCGTCGTACCTCTGGCGCTGCATTTCGACACGATCGGCCCACTGGCACGCACGGTCCGCGACGCCGCCGTGATGAGCCAGGTGATGCTCGGTTCCGATCCGGCCGATCCGTCCACCTGGTCGGCTCCCGGCCTCGACCTTGTCGCCGGCCTCGACGCCGGTGTCGCGGGACTGACGGTCGGCGTGCTGGCCCTCGACCCGGCCATCGCGGTCGACGGCGAGGTCGCCGCCGCCTGCGAGGCCGCCGCCATAGCGCTCGAGCAGGCCGGCGCCCGCCTCGTGCCGGTCAAGCTGCCGGAAACACTGGCGCGCTACACCGCCGACTGCGGCGACCTGATGATGGTCGAGGGCGCCCATCATCACGGCCGCCTCGCCCAGGAGACGCCCTGCCGGCTCGGCGAATGGGCGGCGAAGCGCATCGGCGGCGGGTTCCAGATTGCCGCCACCGCCTATTTCGCCGGTGTCGAGGCACGCAAGGCGCGCATCGCCGCCGCCAACGCGTTCCTGCACGACCGTGGCATCGACGTGCTGGTGCTGCCGACCACACCCGCACCGGCCGTGGCGCAGGCGGAGGTGGACGAGGCCGGCGCGCCGGGCATCCTCACCCGCTTCGTCAACTACCTCGAATGGTGCGGCGTCTCCGTCCCGGTCGGCACGACCGCCGCCGGCCTGCCCATCGGCTTTCAGGTCGTGGCCGCGCGGTACGACGACGCCCTGGCGCTCCGCGTCGCGCAGGCGGTCGAACGGGCTGCCGGCGGACCGCTCGCATTGCCTGCCTGACAGGCACCGCGCGACACCTCTCCCATTGCCCGAATGCGCCTTCCTTGGGCAGTCGGCACGCGGCGTCGCGGAGAACGACTTTCTCTCCGGACAACTTGACGCAGCGTCTTGCGACTTAAATCGATCTGCTTAAGGATTGGGCATCTTGCCATCCCGCCCGGCATGGTGCCGGGCCGCGGATCAGTCCGAGTGGGACAAGCCGGGAAATTCCGGCAGCCCGGACCTGATGGCATGTGGCTTGCGAGCCTGATCCGAGCAGTATCAGGGAGACTTCTGCATGTGGACCCGTTTCCGCCCGGCCGTATTCGCCGGCGCCCTCGCACTCGCCGGAACGCTTCTCGCGTCAGGCTCCGTCATCGCCCAGGAGAAGGTGCTGCGGATCGGCATGACCGCGGCTGACATTCCGCGCACCCACGGCCAGCCTGACCAGGGCTTCGAGGGCAACCGCTTCACCGGCATCCCGATGTATGATGCCCTCGTCCACTGGGACCTGTCGAAGGCTGACGGCCCGTCGGTGATCATGCCGGGCCTCGCCACCGAATGGGCGGTAAGCCCGACCGATCCGACCAAGTGGATCTTCAAGCTGCGCCCCGGCGTGAAGTTCCATGACGGCTCGCCGTTCAACGCGGATGCCGTCGTCTGGAACGTCCAGAAGGTGCTCGACCAGGCTGCCCCGCATTTCGACCAGAGCCAGGTCGGCGTCACCGTCTCGCGCATGCCGAACCTCGTGTCGGCCCGCAAGATCGACGACCTCACCGTCGAGCTCACCACCCGCGCGCCGGATTCCTTCATCCCGATCAACCTGACCAACCTGTTCATGGCGTCGCCGACGCACTGGCAGAAGCTGCTCGGCGAGGTGCCCGCCTCGGTCGCGGACCCGAAGGCCCGCGCCGCCGCGGCCTGGACCGCCTTCGCGGCCAATCCGTCCGGCACCGGCCCGTTCCGCGGCGTCCGGCTCGTGCCGCGCGAGCGCTTCGAGATGGTCGCCAACAAGGACTACTGGGATGCCGCCCGCCGGCCGAAGGTGGACCGCGTCGTGCTGCTGCCGCTGCCTGAGGCCAATGCCCGCACGGCCGCCCTGCTCGCCGGCCAGGTGGACTGGATCGAGGCCCCGGCTCCGGACGCCATCGCGCAGATCACCTCGCGCGGCTTCAGGATGTACCAGAACGCCCAGCCGCACGTCTGGCCCTGGCAGTTCTCGTTCCGCGAGGGTTCGCCCTGGCTCGACCGGCGTGTCCGCCACGCCGCCAACCAGTGCATCAACCGCGACGAGCTCAAGCAGCTCCTGAACGGCCAGATGGAAGTGCCGCGCGGCACCTATCCGCCGGGCCATCCCTGGTGGGGCAACCCGACCTTCGAGATCAAGTACGACCTCGCCAACGCCAAGCGCCTGATGACGGAGGCCGGCTTCTCCGCCGCGCGCCCGCTCACGGTCAAGATCCTGACCTCGGCTTCCGGCTCCGGCCAGATGCAGCCGATCGTCATGAACGAGTGGCTCCAGCAGGCGCTGAAGGAATGCTTCTTCAACGTCGAGCTCGAAGTCGGCGAGTGGAACCAGGTCTTCACCAACTGGCGTGAGGGCGCGGGCTCGCCCGGCGCACGCGGGGCGAACGCCACCAACGTCACCTTCGCGGCCATGGACCCGTTCTTCGGCATGATCCGCTTCGTCACCCGGCAGACCAACCCGCCGGCCTCGAACAACTGGGGCTTCTTCAACTCCGACGAGTTCGACCAGCTCGCCGCGACCGCGCGCACCTCGTTCGACGGCGCCGAGCGCGATGCCGCGCTCGCCAAGCTGCACAAGCGCATCGTCGAGGAGGCGCCGTTCCTGTGGGTGGCCCACGACGTCGGCCCGCGCGCCATGTCGCCGCGCGTCTCCGGCGTGGTCCAGCCGCGCTCGTGGTTCATCGACATCGCGCCGATGGACATCCGTCCGGGCTCCTGACGCCTCACCGCAACGGCCCCGGGCGGTTCGCCGCCCGGGGCCTCGCAGCCGCAGCCAACGACGACTGCCCCAGCGACCAACGGTGCTCATGACCAGCCTCGATCGACGCCATTTCCTCCAGGGTGCCGCCGGCGCCGTCGCGGTTCCGTTCCTTGATCTCTCGGGGGTTCACGCGCAGGGCTCCGGCACGCTGCGGATCGCTATGACGGCCTCCGACATCCCGCTGCCCAACGGCCAGACCGACCAGGGCGCCGAGGGCATGCGCTTCGTCGGCTACAACGTCTTCGACAGCCTCATTCTCTGGGACCTCGCCAAGGCCGACGCGCCGGGCGGGCTGGTTCCGGGCCTTGCCACCTCATGGACCGTCGATCCGGCCGACCGCACCCGCTGGACCTTCGTGCTGAGGCCGGGCGTGACCTTCCACGACGGATCGACCTTCGATGCTGCGGCGGTCGTGTGGAACTTCGACAAGATCCTGAAGAACGATTCCCCCCAGTACGACCCGCGCCAGGCCGGCCAGGGCCGCACGCGCATCCCCTCGGTGAAGTCCTACCGTGCCGTCGATCCGATGACGGTCGCGTTCGTGACCAACGAGGAGAATGCGCTCTTCCCCTATGAAATGTCGTGGATCCTGATGTCGTCTCCCGCCCAGTGGGAGAAGACCGGCCGCAACTGGGACAATTTCCTGAAAAGCCCCTCGGGCACCGGCCCCTGGAAGGTCGACCGCTACACCCCCCGCGAGCGTCTGGAGCTGATCCCCAACGCCGCCTACTGGAACGCCGCGCGCCGGCCGAAGCTCCAGCGCGTTGTGCTCGTGCCCATGCCGGAGGGCACCAGCCGCCTCGCCGCGCTGCTCGCCGGCCAGGTCGACTGGATCGAGGCACCGCCCTCCGACGCCCTCGGCCAGCTGCGCTCGCGCGGCATGCAGATCGTCTCCAACGTCTATCCGCACAACTGGACCTGGCACTTCTCGCGGATCGAGGGCTCGCCCTGGAACGACATCCGCATCCGCAAGGCGGCCAACCTCGCCGTCGACCGCACCGGCATGGTCGAGCTGCTGGGCGGCATGATGGTGCCGGCCAAGGGCATGGTCCCGCCGTCCAGCCCCTGGTTCGGCAAGCCCTCCTTCGACGTGAAGACCGATGTCGAAACCGCCAAGAAGCTGATGGCGGAGGCCGGCTACGGCCCCTCGAAACCGCTGGCGGTGAAGGCGATCATCTCGCCCTCCGGTTCCGGGCAGATGCAGCCGCTGATCATGAACGAGCTGATCCAGCAGAACCTCGGCGACATCGGCATCAAGGTCGAGTTCGAGGTGATGGACTGGAATACGCTGACGACCTCCTGGCGCGCCGGCGCGAAGGACACCTCGTCCCGCGGGGCGCACTCAACCAATTCCTCCTATTTCAGCCAGGACCCGTTCACCGCCCTGATCCGCCATCTCGACGGCGCGCTGGTGCCCCCGAGGGGCACGAACTGGGGCTTCTACGGCGATGCCGACATGGATGCGCGCTTTGCCGCGATCCGCGCCGCCTTCGACCCGGCCGCGCAGCAGGCCGCCGTGCAGCGCGCGCACGAGAAGTTCGTCGACGACGCGCTGTTCCTGTTCGTGGCGCACGACGTCGCGCCGCGCGCGCTCTCGCCCCGGGTCAAGGGCTTCGTGCAGGCCCAGAACTGGTACCAGGACATCTGTCCGGTAACGATCGCATGATCTTGGACGCTCGCATGATGCCGCAGGCAGGAAATCGCTGATGCTCGTCTATCTCGGCAAGCGCCTCGTCTACACGATCCCGATCGTGATCGGCGTTTCCATCGTCTGCTTCATGCTCGTGCACATCGCGCCGGGCGACCCGCTGGTCTCGGTGCTGCCGCCGGATGCCTCCGAGCAACTCAAGATCCAGATGATGCAGGCCTATGGCTTCGACCGACCCTACTACGAACAGTTCTTCAAATGGTGCCTGCGCGCCCTCCAGGGCGATCTCGGCACCTCCATCGCTTCCGGGCGCTCGGTCACAACCGAGGTGATGAACGCGGTCCGCAACACGCTGCTCCTGGCGGTGGTCGCAACCTTCATCGGCTTCTTCTTCGGCCTCCTGTTCGGCTTCGTCGCCGGCTATTTCCGCAACAGCGCCATCGACAAGATCGCTTCGATCCTGTCGGTCATTGGCGTCTCTGTGCCGCATTACTGGCTGGGTATGGTGCTGGTCATCATCTTCGCGGCCCAGCTCAACTGGCTGCCGCCGACCGGCGCGGGACCGGGCGGCTCATCGGAATGGAAGCTCGACTGGGCCCATATCCGTCACATCATTCTCCCGGCCGTCACCATGAGCGTCATCCCCATGGGCATCGTGGCGCGCACCATCCGCGCGCTGGTCGCCGACATCCTCTCCCAGGATTTCGTGCCGGCTTTGCGCGCCAAGGGCCTGTCGGAACTCGGCATTTTCGGCCATGTCGTGAAGAACGCCGCCCCGACCGCGCTCGCGGTCATGGGCCTGCAGCTCGGCTACCTGCTGGGCGGCTCGATCCTGATCGAGACCGTGTTTTCCTGGCCGGGCACCGGCTTCCTCCTGAACGCCGCGATCTTCCAGCGCGACCTGCCGCTCCTGCAGGGCACGATCCTGGTGCTCGCGCTGTTCTTCGTGATGCTCAACCTCATCGTCGACGTGATCCAGACCGCGATCGACCCGCGCATCCAGCGGAGCTGAACCGATGACCTCCGTCACGTCGTTCCTTCCGCAGGACCCGGCCAAGGCCGCGGCGCCCATCGAGAAATCGCCCGGCTACTGGGCCGGCGTCTTCCAGCGCTTCCGGAAGGACAAGCTGGCCATCGCCGCCGGCATCGTGGTCCTGCTGCTGATCCTGATGGCGATCCTGGCGCCGCTCATCGCCCCCATGGACCCCTATGCCGGCCGCACCATCCGGCGCCTGAGGCCCATCGGCACCACCGGCTTCCCGCTCGGCACCGACGAACTCGGCCGCGACATGCTCTCGCGGCTCATCTACGGCGCCCGCTTCTCGCTGATGATGGGCGTCACGCCCGTCATCATGGCCTTCGGCATCGGCAGCCTGATCGGCATCGTCGCCGGCTATGTCGGCGGCGCCACCAACACGGTGATGATGCGCACCATCGACGTGTTCTACGCCTTCCCCTCGGTGCTGCTGGCGGTGGCGCTGTCGGGCGCGCTCGGCGCCGGCATCCAGAACGCCCTCGTCTCGCTCACCGTCGTGTTCATCCCGCCGATCGCGCGCGTCGCCGAGGCGGTCACCACGCAGGTGCGCAACCGCGACTATGTCGAGGCGGCGAGAGCCTCCGGCGCCAATGCGCTGACCATCATCCGCGTCCATGTGCTCGGCAACGTGCTGGGCCCCATCTTCGTCTATGCGACGGGTCTCATCTCGGTCTCGATGATCCTTGCCTCCGGCCTGTCCTTCCTCGGCCTCGGCGTCCGCCCGCCGGAGCCCGAATGGGGCCTGATGCTCAACACCCTGCGCACCGCGATCTACACGCAGCCCTACGTGGCCGCGCTGCCCGGCCTGATGATCTTCATCACCTCGATTTCCTTCAACGTGCTCGCCGACGGCCTGCGCAACGCCATGGACGTGAAGGTATGAGCCAGCCCCTCCTCACGGTCCGCGGCCTCATCAAGCATTTCCCCATTGCCGGCGGCCTGTTCGGGCCAAAGAAGGTCGTGCGCGCCGTCGACGGCGTCGACTTCGACGTGCTGAACGGCGAAACGCTCGGCATCGTCGGCGAGAGCGGCTGCGGCAAGTCGACCACCGCGCGGCTGCTGATGCACCTGATGCCGCCGACCTCCGGCGAGATCCTGTTCGACGCGGCCAAGGTCGGTTCGCCCGACCTCTCCCTGTCGGACTACCGGCGCCAGGTGCAGATGGTCTTCCAGGACAGCTACGCCTCGCTCAACCCGCGCCTCACCATCGAGAGTTCCATCGCCTTCGGCCCGCAGGTGCACGGGGTGCCGCAGCGCGAGGCCATCGAGCGCGCCCGCGACCTGCTCGCCAAGGTGGGCCTCGAGCCCTCGCGCTTTGCCGGCCGCTATCCGCACGAACTGTCCGGCGGCCAGCGCCAGCGCATCAACATCGCGCGCGCCCTGGCGCTCCGGCCGAAGATCGTCATCCTCGACGAGGCGGTCTCGGCGCTCGACAAATCGGTCGAGGCGCAGGTGCTGAACCTCCTCCTCGACCTCAAGGAGGAGTTCAAGCTCACCTACATCTTCATCTCCCATGACCTGCACGTCGTCCGCTACATGTCGGACCGGGTCATGGTCATGTATCTCGGCAAGGTCGCCGAGATCGGCCCGTCGGAAGCGATCTTCGACGCGCCGCTGCACCCCTATTCCGGCGCGCTCACCCGCTCCATGCCGACCATGGACCCGGACAACCGCACGATGGAGGCGCCGCTGTTCGGCGACCCGCCGAACCCGATCGATCCGCCGCCCGGCTGCCGCTTCCACACGCGCTGCTCGTTCGCCGAAGGGGTCTGCGCGCAGCGCGAGCCGGTGCTGACCCGCGCCGGCGACCATCACGACGTCGCCTGCCTGCGCTCGGAACCGGGTTCCGGCCACACGGCGGCCCCGGCCGCCGCCATGGCGGCGTGAGGACCGAACCATGCTGACCCTGCTTGTGAGCACACGATTCCGTCACCCCCGGCGAGGCCGAAGGCCGAGGGAAGGGGGTCCAGGAGTTCACGGGCGCTTTGCCCAAGGCCGGTGCCTTTCACCCCCTGGATCCCCTTCCCCTCGCTTCGCTCGGCCGGGGATGACGGGTACAGGCTTCCAGAAGGGTGCGAGAGAAACGTCATGCTGACCGCCCCTCCCCTCGTCGACATCCAGAACCTCAAGGTCACCTTTACCGGCGGACCGAAGCCGATCTGCGCCGTCAACGGCGTCGACCTCGCGCTGGAGCGCGGCGAGACCCTCGCCATCCTCGGCGAATCCGGCTCCGGCAAATCGGTGACCCTGCGCGCCATGCTGCGCCTCAATCCGGAGAAGCGGACCAAGATCGAGGGCCGCATCGCCGTCGGCGGCGAGGATGTTCTGGCGCTGAAATCGAAGGAACTGCAGGCCTTCCGCGGCCGCACCGTCTCGATGATCTTCCAGGAGCCGGCGCTGGCCCTCGACCCGGTCTATACGCTCGGCCAGCAGATCGCCGAGACCATCGTCAAGCACAATGGCGGCTCCTATGCCGACGCCTCCGCACGGGCGCTGGACCTGTTCGAGCGCGTCCGCATCCCCTCGCCCGAGCGACGGCTGGGCAACTATCCCCACGAGATGTCGGGCGGCATGCGCCAGCGGGCCATGATCGCGCTCGCGCTCGCCTGCAATCCCAAGGTGCTGCTGGCCGACGAGCCGACCACCGCGCTCGACGCCACCGTGCAGATCCAGATCCTGCTGCTGATCCGCGAGCTCCAGCGCGAGTTCGGCATCGCCGTCATCTTCGTCACCCACGACATCGGCGTTGCGGTGGAGGTCGCCGACCGGGTGGCGGTCATGTATGGCGGGCGCATCGTCGAGACCGGGCCGATCCGCGACATCATCCGGCGGCCGCGCCATCCCTATACGATCGGCCTGTTGAAGAGCCGCGCCCATGACGCCATGGCCAAGGGCACGCGGCTCGACGCCATTCCCGGCTCGCCGCCGGATCTGGCCAATTTGCCGCCCGGCTGCGCCTTCGCGCCGCGCTGCAAGCTCGCCCTGCCGGCCTGTTCCGAGGCGACGCCGGAGCCGGTGGCGGTCGGCGAGGGCCACGAGGCCCGCTGCTTCCGCACCAGCGAGACCGTTGCCGCCTGACGCGTCAGGGCGCCCTGCGGTAGATGCCAGAGAAGCTGACATTGTGGCCGCCGCAGCTGCCATTGTCGGTCGCGACCAGCCAAGGCCCGACCAGCCGGAGCGAGACGCGGCAGTTGCCCGGCTCGCCCTTGTCATAGGCAAGCGTCGCCGCCGCTCCCTCCGTGAAGGACATGAACGAGCCGCCCTCGACCTCCTCGCGGCTGACGGTCGCGGAGAAATGGCCCGTGTTGACGCCGCCGCGCCGGACCCGCTCGGGATCGAGCGCACCGTAGGTCGCCTCGCCCTCCAGGACCCAGGCGCGGTTCTCGTTCTGCGAGATCGTGATGGTCCGCTCGGGACCGGCCGTCCAGCGGCCGCTCCAGTCGGGCGTCAGCGGTGGCGGCACCAGCATGAGGCCCGCGGCTGGCAGCCAGCCGGCGCGGGACTGGCCATTGCTTGCCAGGTAGATCGCGCAGCGGAAGCCGTCGACCTGCGGGCCGACGATGACCCCGTTACCCGGCACGAGATAGGCCCGCTCGCGGCAGGCTTCCGTGAGGGCCGGGCAGTCCGGCTGGCCTTCGGCATTCCTGACGAAGTGCAGCCTCGGCCCGTCATTGCGCACCAGCGCCGCGCGCATCTGGATGGTCGCGCGGAACGAATCCGCGTGGCAGTCGCGTTCGCCGGCGCCAACCTCGCCCGAGACCAGCAGGGCGAGGCCGGCCGCGAGCATCGCGCAACGCTTCATGTGGATGCACTCCCACCCGAACAGTGCGACAGTCTTCCGGCGCCGCGTTTCCGCTTCATTGCGTGGAGCAAGCGGGCGCCGGGAGCGTGAGACCTGGCCGGGGCGCGGCAGAGCGCCGCGCCGGCTGTTGTGGTATGGCCCTCGCCACCATTTGCGAAGGGCTGGATGTGCAGCAGGAGACGGCCATGCAGGCTCACGCGTCCCGACCGGTATCCGAAACCGGGCATCTCCTCGAGGGCGCGCAGTTCTCGGACAGCTACGGGATCACCGTCGACGAGCCGGCTCTCGACGCCCCGGCAGCGGCGCAGCGCATGATGGCGCGCACGCCGCGCTGGGTGGCCGGCCTGCTCGTTCTGCGCAACCTGGCGGTCGCCCCGTTCGGCCTCAGGGGCGCCCCGCCGGAGCGCACCTCGACCCGCGAGCGCATGGGCTTCTTCCCGGTCATCGCACAGAGCCCGGAGCGCGTCGTGCTCGGCTTCGACGACCGCCACCTCGACTTCCGCGTGGTGGTCGACGTGATGGGCGACGACACCGCCCGCCGGGTCATGGCGACGACGCTCGTGCGCACCCACAACCTGTTCGGCCGCAGCTATCTCCGGGCCGTATTGCCGTTCCATCGGATCATCGTCCCTGCCATGCTGCGGCAAGTCGCGCGGCGCTGAGCCGCGCGCCGCAAGAGCCGATCCGGACCTTCATGCATCTCACCATCGTCAATCCCAACACCACCGCCTCCATGACCCGCGCCATCGGTGCCGCCGCGCGGGCCGTCGCCGGCCCCGACACCACCATCGAGGCGGTCAATCCGTCCAGCGGGCCGGCTTCCATCGAGGGCTATTACGACGAGGTCTTCTCGATCCCGGGCATGCTCGCCGAGATGCGCGCCCGCCCGCGGGCCGACGCCTTCGTGATCGCCTGTTTCGACGATACCGGGCTCGATGCCGCCCGCTCGCTGATGAAGGCGCCGGTCGTCGGCATCGGCGAGGCGGCGATGCACATGGCGACGCTGCTCGCGACCAGGTTCTCGGTGGTCACCACGCTGGCCGTCTCGGTTCCGGCGCTGGAGCACAATGTCCACAAATACGGCTTCGGGCATCGCTGCGCTCGCGTGCGCGCGTGCGAGGTGCCGGTGCTGGAACTGGAAAACCCCGCCTCCGATGCCCGTGCGCGCATCTCCGCCGAGATCGGCCGCGCCAAGACGGAGGACCGCGCCGAGGCCATCGTCCTCGGCTGCGCCGGCATGGCGGATCTGGCCGCTGCCCTCTCGGCCGAGCACGGCCTGCCGGTCATCGACGGCGTGGCGGCGGCCGTGAAGCTCGCTGAAAGCCTCCACGCCATCGGTCTGAAGACCTCGAAGGCCGGCGGCTATGCCGCCCCGCGGCCTAAAACCTATGCCGGGATCTTCGCCTCCGCCGCTGTTTCAACGGAAGATTAAGGGCTATCGGCTAGACGAATGTCTGATCATTTGTCCCAGCCTGGGCCTGCCTTGACCGACCAGCCCTCAGTCGAACGTCGCGCCCTGCCGCGCGGGCGCACCTTCTGGAAGGGAACCATCCTGTTCCCCGGCGGTCTGCGCTCGATCGAATGCACGGTGCGCAACTTCACGCCGAAGGGCGCCCGTCTGGACTGCGGCGCCGTCGTCGACATCCCCGATCATTTCGCGCTGAAGATCCCTCAGCGGGGCGAGACCTTCGCCTGCCATGTGGTCTGGCGACGGTCGCCGGAGATCGGCGTCGGCTTTGCCGCGGCGGAGGCGCCGTCGGAGGACGCGCTCGCGCGCAAGATGAAGGCGCTCGAGGAGCAGAACCGTCGCCTGATGCGCCGTATTCACGATAGCGAGAGCGGACAGGGCTGACGCGCGCCTGCCCCCTTGCGCAGCGCAGCATAATCTGGCGGCTATCCGGCTCCCTGCCGCGAGACCCCCCATGCCCCCGAAAGCCGCCATCATCCAGCCAATCCTCATGGCCGGCGTCATGGCCTTCCTCATGACCGCGCTGATCACCTGGCTCAATCTCGGCCTGCCGCCGGATTATCTCGCCCGCTGGATGACCGCCTTCGTCATCGCCTGGCCGGCCGCGGCGGTGGCCGCCTACATCGCCATCCCGATCGCCCGGCGCGCCACCGGCCATATCGTGGGCTGGCTCGAGGCGAAGGGCCTCTGACCGTGCTGGGGCGCGCCGAGCGCTTCGCCGCCGCCGCAACACCTGCGCGCCTTGCGGCGGCACTTGCCGCCGTCGTCGCCGCCCTGTTCGTCAATGCCATGGCGAACGCGCCGGTCGAACAGGCGCTCAGAGCCATGGAATGCGGGCTGTTCGACTGCTTGCGCCCGATGCGGCCGGAGGCTCGCCACGGCGGTTACTCGTCGGCGGAGTTTCGCGAGTTTCTTCTGGCGATCGGTGCGCTGCGCGGCCGTGCTCTGGCGGCACTCCTGACCGATTTGCCGGTCATCGCGGCCCTGGTCGCCGCCCTCCTGACCGCCGTGGGCCTGGCCGCCCGCGGCTTGCCGATCTCGGAACGGCCTCGGCGCATTCTCGTCGCCCTGCCGATCGGCTTCGCAGTGGCCGATCTCGCCGAGGATGCGCTCCTCGCCCTCGTCTATTCGGGCCTCGCCGACACGGCGGCCGTCCTGCCCTGGGTGTCGGCGCTGAAGTTCGGCCTGCTGGTCGCCAGCGCGCTGCTCAGCCTGCTGCTCGGACTGATGCGCTTCGCGCTGAACTGACCGAGGGCGGGCGCCGCGCGGGCGCCCGCGCCGGTCCTCTCAGGCGGCAGGCCGTCCGGCCGCGCGATCCGCCATGAAGCGCTCGAACTCCTCGCGGTCGCGGGCCCGCTTCAGCCGGTCGAGGAAATCGCCGAACTCGGCCTGGGCATCGACGAGCTTGCGGCGCTCCTCTTCCAGTCGGGCGAGTTCGGCGCGCTTGAAGTCGTCGAAGGCGCTGTTGCCGGTGTCCTGCTCGAGCGAGTCCCGGTGCCGCGACCGGAAATCGGCCGGCCCGGCGGGTGCGCCGGTCCACTTCTTCCAGGCGAGCACGGCGAGGCCGATCGGCCAGAACAGGACGAAGCCGACGATCATCGCGCCGAGCTCCAGAGGGTGCCAGCGGCGCGCGGCCGCGCCGCGCCATGAACCGGCAAAGGGGGGCAAACGGTCGGCGCGCTCGGCGGAGCCGCTCCAGCGATTCATTTCAAGCTGCATCTGGGACATGACCTGCTCCTCACGATCACAACACCCTTGTTGTGAATGATATTTACATTATCATCGAGCAGGATGATGTCAAGATCATTTACATACCGGTCCGTGGCGGTGGATCAGGGCAGCTTGCCGCGCGCCGCAAGCGCAGCCGGCAGGCCGCCGAGGAGGGCCATGACGCCGGTCGCCAGCGTCCCTTCGGGATCCGGCAGGCCGCCGGGCATGGCCACCGAGCCGGGAGCGGCGAGCGAAGCCAGCCCGTGGGTCAGGGCGAAGACCAGCATCGCCCCCTCGCGCATCTGGTCGGGGTCGCTGGTCCCCAGGTGACGTCCGACCGCCTCCCGCAGCATCGCGAAACCGGGATCGTCGCTGGGGGGCTTCGGCCCCTCCGCCGTGCCGGTATTGAACATGGCGGCGTAGAAGGCCGGCTCCTCGCGCGCGAAGGCGAGATAGGCTTTGCCCATGGCGATGAAGCCCTCGCCGCCGCCTTTCCGCGCCGCTGCACCGAGCCTTTGCCCAAGCGCATCGAAGCCCTGGCGGGCGACCTCGCGCAGCAGCGCCTGGCGGTCCTTGAAGTGGCGGTAGGGCGCGGCCGGGGACACCCCGGCGAGCTTGGCCGCATCCGACAGCGTGAACCCTGCGGGACCGCGCTCGGCGATCAGGCGTCGCGCCGCCTCCACGAGCGATTCCCGGAGGTTGCCGTGGTGATAGCCGCGCCGTTCTGCGAGTTCGGAATCGGGAAGCCTGACCATGAAGTAAATAGCCGTGACATCATGCCGGCCCGCGGTCAAGCCGCCAGGAGCGAGGGAGGCCATGCAGGGCCCCGCCCGAGCGGCACCGGGGCGCCGTCCCGATGAAACATCACATGCGACAGGAACCCTCACCTATTGCCGGGCGTTTCCCGTCTCGGAATTTCCCAATCCTATCAAGGTGGGCGCTGGAGCCGGCCAATGACGTCGTTCGTTTCGCCCTGTGGATTTCCAGAATCCGCTTTCCAAGTGCCCGGAAGCCGCCTTAGCCTTGCGGGTGCGGTTCCTGAAAGGGAGGTCAGCCGTGGAGCTTGCTCGACACACCAACGTGGTCGCCGCCTGTGCGGCTTTCGCGTTTCTGGGGGCCATCCTGTTCGGCGCGTTCTGAGCCATCCCCGCTGCGGACGGCCGGAACCCTCGTTCCGGCTCAATTTCCTGAATTCGAAGCTCAATAACGATCGGCCTTTAACGCTAACAACGCCGGACCCGCCGTCCGGCGTTGTCATTTGCGGGCGCTCTTTTTATCCTGTCGCACAGATTGTCTCAGCGTCGTTTGTTGCTGCGGACGGGTTCGCGCGGCGATTTCGCACGGCTGTTCGACATGTCACCGCAACATTCCGCTGCGACAACACCGTCATACCGCTGACAGCCTTCATCCGTATTCCGTCCCGGGCGCCTCTCCTCGAGGCTGTTCATCGTTCCGCATATCCGAAGCCGGCAGGGAAGCTATGATCAAGCCGACCGCACTTCGATCCCTGCTCCTGTTTGCTGCCATGCTCGGCGCCGGCGCACCGTCCGCGACGGCACAGGATCGCGACGAATTCTACGCCATCGCGCGTGGCGAAAGCGGCCGGCCGCGCGCTGCGGCGCAGCCGCGTGGCGGTGGTTTTCCCGGCTTCTCGTTCTTCGGCGGCGGTGGCGCGTTCCGCCGCGACGTGCCCGAGATCACGGTCCGCCCGAACGGCCTGCCGGCCAACACGACACCGCGCCCGGCCGAGGGGCGCACTGCCACGGGCGAGAACGTCTCCGGACCGCGTGCCTTCTGCGTGCGCACCTGCGACGGCTTCTTCTTCCCCGCCGGGCCGGCTATGTCGGGCGACGGCCGCCGCGCCCAGCAGATGGCCTGCAACAGCATGTGCCCGGGCGCCGAGGTCGCGCTCTACACGATCGGCAGCCAGGGCAGCATCGAGGATGCGGTCGGGCCGCGCGGCCAGACCTATTCCGCCCTGCGCACCGCCTTCCGGTTCCGCCAGAGTGTCGATCGCACCTGCTCCTGCCAGAGCGTCGCGACCAACGGGCTTGCCCGCCTGCCGATCACCCATGACTTCACGCTGCGCGCGGGCGACGTCGTCGTCACCGATGAGGGCGTCCGGGTCTTCCGTGGCGCGGCCCGGTTCCCCTACCGCAACCAGGACTTCGTCGAGGCGCGCTCCTATGGGCGCCTGCCCGCCGACATCCAGCGCCGTGTCGCCGAGATCCAGGCCGGCATCCAGGCCCGCGACAACGGGGCATCCGCGCCGGTGGCGCGCACACCCGGGCGCCTCGGCTCCATCGCGCCGCCGCGCGCCGCTCCGGCGCAGGTCGCAGCTTCGGCGACCGACCAGACACCGGTCACCACTGCGGCCTCGCCGGTGCGCGTCCTCGACATCACCCGCCGACCGACCTCGACATCGGTTCAGTGACCGCCAGGGACGCGACATCGCAGGCCGGTGGGTTTCGTCGTCTGGCGGTTGATCAGCGCCCCCTGCCGCGCTATGACGCGCGCCAC